>Ga0182024_10024087_pt1 | contig 10847 bp, 7 predicted proteins | sample P32metaG_FD_120480 | JGI IMG/M metagenome (GOLD analysis project Ga0182024, IMG submission 120480) | Permafrost microbial communities from Stordalen Mire, Sweden - P3-2 metaG (Illumina Assembly) | ecosystem: Environmental > Terrestrial > Soil > Wetlands > Permafrost | place: Sweden: Stordalen...
ACGCAAGCCGCTTGTCCGCATCAAAAAAGCCGAATTGACCCATCGTATCCGCATCCCCGAATCCTATTGTGCGGGTTAGACTCGCACAAATTCAGGAAGGGGCGCTATTTTTCGAGCTGCCCACTTCTATGTATTCGAACCGCCGCGCCCGATGGCTGAGATCGATGCTGACCTGAAGCAGGTCACGACCCGCATCAAGGCCATGATCGAGGGGTTGGCAGCATGAGCTTCCCTCCATATGACGACTACAGTGATAGCGGGATCGAATGGGTTGGCATCGTTCCGAGGCATTGGAGTAATGCTCGCCTCCGCTGGCTGACAAAACGATATGCGGGCGGTACCCCCGATAAGGCGCGGATGGACTACTGGACCGAGGGAACAATCCCATGGCTCAATTCTGGTGCAGTCAATCAAAGTCTCATTACAGAGCCTTCCGCTCACATAACCGAAGAGGCTTTCGCAAATAGCAGCGCTCGTTGGGTGCCATCACAAGCATTGGTCATGGCACTTGCCGGTCAAGGCAAAACCAAGGGCAAGGTTGCCCAACTTGCCATATCTACGACCTGCAACCAGTCCATGGCAGCCATTGTGCCTGGCCGCGAGATCGATGCGCGGTATCTCTTTTGGTGGCTTACCGATAACTATCAGAACATTAGGAACATGGCCGGAGGTGATCTTCGGGATGGTCTGAACCTAGAGTTGCTCGGTGACATCCCTTGCCCGCGCCCACCCGCCTCTGAACAAACCGCCATTGCAGCCTTCGTCGACCGCGAGACCGCCAAGATCGATGCGCTGGCAACGGAGCAGCAGCGACTGATCGAGTTGCTAAAGGAGAAGAGGCAGGCCGTCATCTCCCACGCGGTCACAAAGGGCCTCAATCCGACGTCGCCCATGAAGGAAACGGGCGTTGAGTGGCTCGGAGAGGTACCAAAGCATTGGGGGATCACGCGCATCAAACACATATCGTCGCAGGTGGTCGATTGCCTTCATAAGACACCAACATACGACGGTTATGTCGAATATCCGGCCGTTCGTACGGCTGATGTGGAGCGCGGTAGATTATTGCTTGAGCAAGTGCGTCTTGTCTCACGCGATGTCTATCAGGAGCGCATTCAGCGCTTAGCTCCAACCGCTGGAGATGTTCTTTATTCGCGAGAAGGCGAGCGGTTTGGGATGGCCGCCCTCGTACCACCGGGCGTCGATCTGTGCCTTGGGCAGCGAATGATGATGTTTAGAGTTATACCCGGTATGTCCCCCGGATATGTAATGTGGACGCTGAACAGCGAGCCGGTCTTTCAGCAGGTTATGGCCAGGGTTGCTGGCGCAACTTCGCCCCATGTGAACATTTCAGATATCATCAACTTCCATCTGCCGAACCCGCCACTTTCAGAGCAGATTGAGATTGCGGGCTTTGTTGAACGAGAGCGTAACCGCCTCGACGCGCTCACGACGGAGGCGGAAAGAGCTATCACTCTTCTGCAAGAACGCCGCTCCGCCCTGATTTCAGCCGCCGTCACCGGCAAGATCGACGTACGCGGGTTGGCCGATGCTGATGCGTCTCTCCCGGACGTGGTCGCCGCATGAGCCTGCACAAGGAGATCAGCTTCGAGGACGAGATATGCGGACATCTCGCCGCGCATGGCTGGCTCTATGCTGAAGGTGATGCGGCTCTTTACGACCGTGCTCGCGCTGTCTTTCCTGCTGATCAGATGGCGTGGGTACAGAACACTCAGCCCACCGCGTGGCAGACGCTTGCCAAGAACCACGGTCCCAGTGCGGAGGCCGTGTTGCTCGACCGCATCCGCAAGCAGCTCGATGATCGCGGCACACTCGATGTGCTGCGCCACGGCGTCGAGCTTATCGGGCTGCGTCAGCCGATTTCACTGGGCCAGTTTAGGCCAGCTTTGGCGATGAACGCCGATATCCTCGCTCGGTACGCCTCCAACCGGCTGCGGGTGGTGCGGCAGGTACGCTACTCGTCGGCGAACGAGAACTGCATCGATCTTGTGCTGTTTCTCAACGGCCTCCCAGTGGCGACTGCCGAACTCAAGACCGATTTCACCCAGAGCATCGACGACGCCATCGACCAGTATCGCTTCGACCGCAACCCGCGACCGAAAGGACAGGGGGTCGAGCCGCTGCTGAACTTCCCCAGCGGGGCGCTGGTGCACTTCGCGGTAAGCAATAACGAAGTCCACATGACGACGCAGCTTGCCGGTCCTCCGACCGCGTTTCTGCCCTTCAACAAGGGTGACCATGGCGCGAAGGGCAACCCACCCAATCCAACCGGTCACCGCACCAGCTACCTCTGGGCCGAGGTCTGGCAGCGCGACAGCTGGCTGGAAATTATCGGGCGCTATCTGGTCACCCGACGCGACGACAAGAAGAAGATCACCAACATCATCTTCCCGCGCTATCACCAGCTCGACGCCACCCGGAAGCTGCAAGCCAAGGTTCTGGAGGAAGGGGCAGGCGGCAAGTTCCTCATCCAGCATTCGGCAGGCTCGGGCAAGACCAACTCCATTGCTTGGTCCGCACATTTCCTCGCCGATCTGCACGATGCCAAAAACGAGAAGCTGTTCACTACCGTCATCGTCATCTCCGACCGCAATGTGATCGATGCCCAGCTTCAGGACGCGCTGTTTGACTTCCAGCGCACCACGGGCGTGGTTGCCACCATCAAGTCCGAAGGAGCCAGCAAGAGCGGGCAGCTCGCGGAGGCGCTTGCGGCGGGCAAGAAGATCATCGTCTGCACCATCCAAACCTTCCCGTTTGCACTGGCGGAGGTTCGCAAACTGGCGGCCACCGAGGGCAAGCGGTTTGCGGTGATTGCCGATGAGGCGCATTCTTCGCAGACAGGCGAAGCGGCCGCAAAACTCAAGCAGGTGCTGTCGCCGGAGGAACTTGCCGAACTCGGAGACGGCGGCGAGGTCAGCACGGAAGACATGCTGGCGGCCCAAATGACGGCCCGCGCCAGTGACAAGGGCATCACCTACGTGGCCTTCACCGCTACCCCGAAGGCCAAGACGCTGCAACTTTTCGGGCGTCCACCAAAGTCTGACCAGCCGATTGACGAGAACAATCTGCCCGCGCCGTTTCACGTCTACTCGATGCGACAGGCCATCGAGGAGGGCTTCATCCTCGATGTGCTGAAGAACTACACACCCTACAGGCTTGCCTTCCGCCTCGCCAATAACGGCAAGGAGTGGGACGACAAGGAGGTCGAGCGCGATGCCGCGCTAAAGGGCATCATGCGCTGGGTGCGATTGCATCCCTACAACATCAGTCAGAAAATTCAGATCGTCGTCGAGCACTTTCGTGAGAACGTCGCGCCTTTGCTGGAGGGGCGCGCCAAGGCGATGGTGGTGCTGGGCAGCCGCATCGAGGCGGTGCGCTGGCAGCTTGCCATAGAAAAATACATCAAGTCGCGAGGCTACAAAATCGGAACACTTGTGGCCTTTTCGGGCGAGGTGAATGACAGCCAGTCCGGCCCCGATGCCTTCACGGAGACCAGCAAGGCACTTAATCCCGGCCTGAACGGGCGGGACATCCGCGATGCCTTCAAGGTCGAAGAGTTTCAAATCCTGCTGGTGGCGAACAAGTTTCAGACGGGGTTCGACCAACCGCTGCTCTGCGGCATGTATGTGGACCGGCGCCTCGCTGGCATCCAAGCTGTACAGACGCTCTCGCGGTTGAACCGGGCTCATCCCGGCAAGGACACGACCTACGTGCTGGATTTTGTCAACAGCTCCGAGGAAGTGCTGGCCGCGTTCAAGACTTACTACGATACGGCGGAACTGGAGGGCGTCACCGACCCGAACCTTGTTTATGATTTGCGGGCGAAGCTGGATGCGTCGGGTCACTACGATGAATTTGAAGTGGACCGCGTCACTGCCGTCGAGATGAACCCGAAAGCCAAGCAGGGCGACCTGATCGCGGCGCTGGAGCCCGTTGCGGATCGGCTCCTGAAGCGCTTCAAGGGGGCGCAGGAGAAACTGCTGGCGGCACGGGCAAAGAAGGACGACAAGGCCGTCGAGGAAGCCAACGGCGAGATCAGTTCGCTGATCCTGTTTAAGGCCGACATGGGTGCGTTCCAGCGCATGTACAGCTTCCTGTCGCAGATATTCGACTACGGCAATACGGCGATCGAGAAGCGGTTCACGTTCTATCGGAGGCTGATCCCGCTGCTGGAGTTTGGTCGCGAGCGCGAAGGCATCGACCTCTCGAAGGTGAAGCTAACCCACCATAGCCTGAAGGACCAGGGCGAGCGACAATTGCCGCTGGGAGGTGGTGAAGCGCCCAAGCTGCCGCCGCTATCGGAGGCCGGTTCAGGCTCGCTGCATGAAAAGGAGAAAGCACGGCTCGAAGAGATCATCGCAAAAGTGAACGATCTGTTCGAGGGGGATCTGACCGACGACGATCAGCTTGTCTATGTGAACAACGTGATTAAGGGGAAATTGCTGGAGAGTGGAGAGTTGGTTTTACAGGCAAGCAACAATACCAAGGCGCAATTCGCCAACTCGCCTACGCTCTCCAAGGAGATCATGAATGCCGTCATGGATGCGCTGGCGGCTCACACCACGATGAGTAAGCAGGCCATCGACAGTGAACGAGTGCGTGATGGGCTCAAGGACATTCTGCTCGGACCTGCGCAACTCTACGAGGCCTTGAGAGACAAGGCGGGTGAGCAGGGGCCGGGACGAGAGTAGGTATGAGCAAGACCTGCCGAAGGGCCCGGCGTCCGCCGCCGTTGCGGAATTAGCCGGTGGCCATTGGCGGCTCGTTCAGGCGCTGCTCTCTACTACGAGGCTTGCACGATCGTATCCAACATGGATCGGCTCCACCATTATTGCCGTTGTATCGATGGCCTGATCGTGCAAGACGAAGCGGCAGCTCAAAGCCGCACCGAATTGCTTATCGGTCCCGGACATCACGACATGATGGGTGAAATTTATGAGGTTGATGAATAAATCTTCGACCGCCTCGCGATGCTGGAGTTGGTGAAAAAGTTAGAGATGATGGAATTTGGTCCGATCGGCGCTTGCGCTTGCGGCCCCTGAGGAGAATTTAGCTTTGTACGACTGGTCAAAGATCAGATTTCTTGAGAGCACGGAAAACCTTAAATCCATAGTACGCCAGTCCACTGGGCGAACGCCTTCAACAACAGTTGCCCGGGACATCGCTGCGTGCTTGCAGCAAGGCCGCATCTTTTTTGAGATTGCGGAAGATGCACCTCTCCAAGTCAAACCGCTTCAAATTTATTACGGGATAGTTGGGTTCGCGAAAGCAATAATCTTGGCGCGACAAGGGTCCAGTTCAATCGCCACGGTTGCGCAATCACACGGCTTGAGTGAGATCAGTGATCAGAATGCCAAAATTGAAGACATGACACTTAAATTTCACGCCAACGGATTATTCACTGAGTTTAACGACACCGTGGCGCGCCTTGGGCGGGTTATCTACTACGACGAACGCGGCTCTTTTCGTCAAATACCTAAGCCATTCGACATGAGCGCACCTCTCGCCAGCAGCTGCTGCACGCTTAAGGATGTGCTCGCGCGCATTCCGGGGTTAGAAAGAGCATATGAGCGCACTTTCGGAGAGCTTCCGGCCTGCTGGTATGTTGAGCTTCAGTATCAGCAAGCAGTAGTCCATCTGCAGCTCCGCGTCCCGACAATGTTCTCCGACCGAGATGATCTATATCGTCTAGTTCAGGCGTGGCGAGCAAAATTTCCGTTTCTTGATGATTGGTGTTTCACGCAGGGCAGCAGAGCCTGGGACCAATCTGTCCTGACATTTAACAACTGGGAAAAACCGACTGACGGTGATTTTTCTCAAGAGTATCTGGTTCAGCGAGATGACGACTTTGGACCTCATCGCAAAACCAAACCAAACCTGCGCCCCTTCGAGACGCTATTACCCGCGCTTGCAGGGGGAATAACTGTTGACCACGCCAAAGCCATCCAGCCACTGAACGGAGTTCTGCTATCCGAATTTGCGCTGCACTTTTGTGCAGCGTTTATGCTCAGCTCTCTCGTCCGGTATAGGCCGCAGATTTGGCAGCACGCTCTCTCACATTCGGCGTTCGAGAACCGGCCCACCGATGACCGCGCGCTTTCCCTTATTGAGAAATTCCTCGAAATCACGCTAATCGAGTTTCCGAAACTTGTGGAGAAGACAATCGATTGGCGAAATTCACATGACGTGCGCGTTTGAGATGCCGGCATCGCCCGTCGGTGTTTCGGCGACGGGTCGAGCTCTTTAAGGCGGCTGACAATTTATCCGCCGGGCGCTATAGTATGGCGATGAGGGTGAACACAAAAATGGATCAGCGTGCCGGCGGCCATCGATGGTTCAATATGTGCCGTGTGCGGAATGACCGCAGCGCACTTTGCTGATACAAAAGAGACGTGCCCGGGACCGCAGACCGTGCGTGAAAGGTTCACAGTACCTGACGGCGATGAATAGGCCCTTTAATAGCTGGACCGACAGCGGATGGCCTCCAACATAGAACCTATCGCTCGCGAGATCACTAGAGGTATCTGTCGCGATAGCGAAATGCCAGAGACCCAAATAGAGCACTGGGTCGATCTTCATTGGCAATGCGCTGCCGCAATGCTTGAGGCAGGCGTTATGGATGAAACGGGCGAATGGATCGAAGGAAAAGACTTGCGCCGTGGATTAGAAGCGTACCGAGAGAGACTTCTGGCTTCGCCAGCGTCGGAAGCTGCAGCGGTTGGTAACGTGCCGGAGGATTTCAGATGTTTATCGCAATGAACCGCTTTCGGGTCGCAAAAGGGTCCGAAGCAGATTTCGAGCATGTCTGGCTTTCACGCGACAGTCATCTCGACAAGGTACCGGGCTTTGTAGAGTTTCACCTTCTCAAGGGACCCGAGGCTGAGGATCACACCCTCTATGCTTCTCACACCGTGTGGGAGAACCGTGCAGTGTTTGAGGCGTGGACTAAATCAGAGGCGTTTCGGGCAGCACACGGCAGGGCGGGGGACAACAAGCCTCTTTCTGGATCATCCGCAATTTGAGGGGTTTGAGGTGCGGCAGACGGTGGGACGCGGCAAGACTGCGCCATGACGCCCACCTAGTGAACGGCATTTCTGAGACGTTTAAGTACAGAGGCGCTAGACAGGACGCTTCGCCTCGACGATCATGAGCGCCCGGCAGAGTTAGGGCGCCACCATGGACGTCGTGGTTTGGCTGCGGAGCCTTGGCCTCGAACAATACGAGGCGGCATTCCGTGAGAATGAGATAAGCGAGCGGATCCTCCCGAGCCTCACACAGGAGGACCTGAAGGAAATTGGCGTTGGTCCTGTCGGTCATCGCCGTACGCTCCTGGAAGCTATCGCTGCGTTGCGCGCCAATACGGGTGGCAACGCGCCCTCCGCTGATGTGGCGGCCACGTCCAGTGTCCCGAACGTCTCTCCCGAAGACCGTGCCGAACGCCGCCAAGTTACGGTGATGTTCTCAGACTTGGTCGGCTCAATGGCACTATCGGCGCGCATGGACCCTGAAGATTTGCGGGAAGTTATCTCAGCCTATCAGAGATCCGTCGCAGAGACCGTGGGTCGCTTTGGGGGCTTCGTTGCGAAGTACATGGGCGACGGGGTGCTGGTGTATTTCGGCTATCCGCAAGCCCATGAAGATGACGCCGAGCGGGCGGTGCGGGCCGGGCTGGAAGTGATAGCGGCGGTCGTTGCGCTCAATTTAGCGGTTACGCTGCAAGCCCGCGTCGGCATCGCCACCGGGCTGGTCGTGGTCGGCGATCTGATCGGTTCGGGCGAGGCGCAAGAGCGCAGCATTGTCGGCGAGACGCCAAACCTCGCGGCGCGGCTACAGGGTGTTGCCGGACCGGACATGGTCGTCATTTCGGAAACGACCCGAAGGCTGGTCGGCAATCTTTTCGAGCTGGACGACCTTGGAGCCGTGGAGCTCAAGGGCTTGTCGAGCCCCGTCCGGGTCTGGGCGCCGTTGCGTTCGCGCCCGGTGACGAGCCGCTTCGAGGCGCTGCGCGTAGGAACGCTGATGCCGCTCGTCGGACGCGGCAATGAACTTGACCTGCTGCTTCGGCAGTGGGGACGCGCCAGGTCTGGCGAAGGACAAGTCCTGCTGCTGTCGGGCGAGCCGGGGATCGGCAAGTCGCGCCTGACCACCGCCCTGCTGGAGCGCATTGCGGGCGAGCCTCATGGGCTGCTGAGCTATTCCTGCTCGCCTCAGCACGTGGACAGCGCATACTATCCGGTTATCGGACTGGTCGAGCGCGCCGCCGGGTTCGGCCACGGCGATGCTCCACAGCAGCGGCTCGACAAGCTGGATGCCTACCTCGCCGACAATGCGGTTCCCGAACCGGATGCCGCGCTGTTCGCCGACATGCTTTTCCTGCGTCATGACGGTCGCTACCCGGTGCAGGATCTCACTCCGGAGCAGCAGCGCGAGAGAACGCTGCAAGCGCTCGTCGGCCAAGTCGAGATGCTGGCGCAACAAAGCCCGTTGCTGATCGTGTTCGAGGACGTGCATTGGTGCGATCCGACCACGCTAGAGTTCCTGAACCGAACGGTCGCTGCCATTGCGTCGCTTCGCGTTTTCGCGATTGTCACGTGCCGGCCGGAATTCAGTCCCCCATGGGCGGGCCAGTCACACGTCGCCTACCTGAAGCTCGATCGGCTCGACGATCAAGAGGCAAGGACGATTGCCGCGCAACTGGTGGGAGAATGCGCTCTGCCGGCGAACGTGCTGGCGGCAATTACAGCACGAGCCGATGGCAATCCGCTGTTCGTGGAGGAGATCACCAAAGCAGTAATTGAGGCGGAAGGCGAAGGCACTTCGCGCTACGCCGGTTCGGCCGACAAGCCTCAACCGCCGTCGGTACCGGCGAGCCTGCATGCTTCCTTGATGGCGAGACTCGATCGCCTGGGCACGGAGGCCAAGGAGATCGCCCAGATCGGCGCAGCGATCGGACGCGAATTTTCGCAGTTTCTGTTGGCAGCGGTGGCGTCACGAAGCGATGGCGAGCTGAGGCAGTCCCTGGACAGATTGATTGAAGCCGGATTGGTATTCCGACAGGGAGGTCCGTCACAAGCCAACTACGTCTTCAAACATGCGCTGGTGCGCGACGCCGCCTATGGCACGCTGCTGCGCGGAGCCCGCCGGGCGCTCCACCTTCGTATCGCCCGGGCCCTCGAGGGGCAGCGGCCGGACATCGTCCAGGCATCTCCCGAAAGTCTCGCGCATCATTATACGGAGGCAGGCGCCATCGAGCGCGCGGCGGCGTTGTGGGGCGTGGCCGGCCGGCGCTCCCGCACGCGTTCGGCGCTGGCGGAAGCGGAAGCTCAATTGAGCCGCGCGCTCGGCCAGATCGGGACGTTGCTGCCGACGCCGTCGCTGCGCCGCGAGCAGATTGCGCTCCAGGTGGAACTAGTGACTGTACTCATGCACACGAAGGGCTACGGTGCCGACAAGACCAAAGCCGCCGCGGAGTATGCCCGCGCTCTGATCGAGCAGGCGGAGGCGATCGGCGAGCCGCCCGAGGACCCGGTGCTGCTGTTCTCGGTGATCTACGGCTTCTGGGTGGTCAATATCGCCGCGTTCAACGGCGATGCCGCCCGCGAGCTCGCTGACCAATTCATGCAGCTTGCAGCAAAACAGTCCGGCTCCGGCCCGCTCCTGCTCGCCCACCGCATGATGGGAATGACCTTGATGTCGGTCGGTAGTCCCATGAAGGGGAGAGAGCATCTCGATCGGGCGATCGCGCTGTACGATGCCGCGGAGCACCGCGCCCTGGCGACGCGTTTTGGCACGGACGCCCAGGTCGCGATCCTGGAATGGCGGTCACGGACCCACTGGCTTCTTGGTTTCCCCCTGGCAGCGCGCAGTGATGCCGACCGGTCGTTCATGTGCGCCCGGGAAATCGATCAGGCCGCGACGCTGATGCATACCTTGGCGCATTCCACCGCGACGCTGATGCTCCTAGGCGACGTTGCGGAGGCAGGCGCCCGCGCGGCGGAGCTCATCGCGCTGGCCGAAGACAAGGGGTCTTCATACTGGAGCGCGAACGGCAGGATTTGGCGCGGCTGCATGATGGCGCAGAGCGGCCGTTCATCCGAGGCCGTCCACGCACTGACCTCGGCGCTCGAGACCTATCACTCGACGGGCGCCACGATCTACACCCCGTTCGTAATGTCGTATCTCGCCCGGGCACAGGCCCGGCTTGGGCGGCACAACGAAGCGCTCGATGTGATCGACCGCGCGATCGCCATGGCCCAGAGCACGAAAGAACAGTGGTGCGAGGCCGAGCTCTATCGGACCAAGGGCGAACTGGTTCTGGTTTCACGGGGTGCGGATGTCGCCGCGGTCGAGGCACACTTCGAGCGGGCGCTCGGTATCGCGCGTCAACAGCACTCGAGGTCTTGGGAGCTGCGCGCCGCCACGAGCATGGCGCGGCTTTGGCGCGATCAGGGGAAGCGACAAGAGGCCCACGACCTTCTCGCCCCGGTCTATGGCTGGTTCACCGAAGGCTTCGACACCAGCGACCTGAAGAAAGCGAAGACGCTGCTCGACGAACTTAGGTGATGGGCCATCGAAACGATCGGCGACTTCCGCTTCGGCACCCTTGAGACATGACGGTCTGTGCCGCTGATGTCTGTTCATAGGGGAAGACCGGATGTGATCGGCGCATCGTCAAACCGACGCGTTTGACCCAAACCGGAAGCCCGCGCCTGACAAACTCTGAGGCCGGTTGCCGCGATTCTGACTCGCCAACCGGTTGCAAGTTACTATGCTTTAGGTGTTGGACGAGGCGCCTTGTCAGGGGGCAAATGCAATGAGGCATTCGTGGC
>Ga0182024_10024088_pt1 | contig 10847 bp, 11 predicted proteins | sample P32metaG_FD_120480 | JGI IMG/M metagenome (GOLD analysis project Ga0182024, IMG submission 120480) | Permafrost microbial communities from Stordalen Mire, Sweden - P3-2 metaG (Illumina Assembly) | ecosystem: Environmental > Terrestrial > Soil > Wetlands > Permafrost | place: Sweden: Stordalen...
AACCAGGAAGCGTCGCATGTACGCGTCGCATTTTCTCCCGACCCGGTTCTCTCCGTCCAAAGGCATAACCCATTTAAGACGCGCCGTTTTCAGCTCATTCGCTCCCTGCCACTCCCTCCCCATCTAATACCCTCGCATAAACTCGTCTCGCGACTAGAGGCGCCTCTCCCCATTCCTGAACTTGCCGCGACGATCGGCTGGATTATCATATCCCAAGCGTATGTGCAGTCAGGAGCCAGGCCATGAACACCAATCGTGTATTTCGCTCAGGAAATAGTCAGGCGGTTCGGTTGCCAAAGCAATTTCGATTGAACAGCCAGGAGGTTGAAATCTTTCGGCGAGGAGATGAGATCGTCTTGCGGGAGAGGGGCGGAACTATGGCGCGAGCGTTCGATTTGCTCGAGGGCTCTGAGGAGTACGCCTCGCGCCATGCGTGCTTCGGCCTTCTGCTCCGCAGCGATATCCTCAGTGCTCAGGATATGCTCTAGATCGCGCAAAGCGTCCTGACTTCCACCAAACTGCCATCAACGGAACCAAATTGACGCTAAAAAAGGGAAACACAGTCAGCATACGCGAGGAGTCATCGAATTGATTCGGTTAGGGATAGTTAGGATTCGTTTTGCTGCGTTGGGCGAAGTTTGGATTACCAATCGGCTGCTCTACCAACTGAGCCACCTCGGCCCGCAATCACTTCAGCACTAACGAGAATTATATTCCGCCAACCCGGCCCGCCATCTACCCACGCAGCGGAGGAAAGGCAACTACCCGTGCCCGTCGGGCCCCGCCAACTCCCTGACAATCGCCCCCACAAACTGTTTAGCATCCCCAAACAACATCAGCGTCCCCTCGAGATAATACAGCGGATTCTCGATCCCCGCAAACCCCGCCGCCATGCTGCGCTTGATCACCATGACCGTGCGCGCCTTATCGACGTCGAGGATGGGCATACCGTAGATCGGACTACTCGGATCATTGCGCGCCGCAGGATTGGTCACATCGTTCGCGCCAATCACTAGCGCGACGTCAGTCTGCGGCAGGTCGCCATTAATCTCGTCCATATCAAGCAACTTGTCATAAGGAATGTCCGCTTCGGCCAGCAGGACGTTCATGTGCCCGGGCATGCGGCCAGCCACAGGGTGAATCCCGAATTTGACGTCTACTCCACGCTTGGTGAGCGCATCGTAGAGTTCCCTAACCTTGTGCTGCGCCTGCGCCACCGCCATCCCGTATCCGGGGACGATCACCACGCGGCTGGCCAATCCCAGAATCGCGGCGGCCTCTTCGGGACTCGCACTGCGAACTGGCTTGGCTTCCTGCCCGTCGGCGCCTGCCCCCGCACCCGACGACGGCTGCTCCTGCCCGAACGCCCCAAACAGCACATTCGAAAACGACCGGTTCATCGCGCTAGACATATTTACCGACAGAATGAACCCCGACGCGCCGTCCAATGCCCCTGCAATAATCAGCAGCTTACTGTTCAATACGAATCCCATCGCCGCCGCGGAGAGCCCCGCGTAGGAATTCAACAGCGAAATCACCGTGGGCATGTCCGCGCCGCCGATGGGAATAATCATCAGCACGCCAAACAGCAGCGGAATCACAATGATGATCGGAAACAAATAAATCTTACCCGGGTCGGCAACCAGAAGCACCGCAATCACGATAGACACGCCGAGCAACCCCAGATTCACAAAATTCTGGCCCTTAAACGTGATCGGCCGCTGCGGCAACACCTCCTGCAGTTTTCCCGCCGCCATCAAGCTGCCCGTAAACGTAAGCGACCCAAGAATTACTTCCATTGCCAGGACACCCATCACGAATCGCGGCACGCCCGGCGCACGCAGATAAAACTCCGCGGTCCCTACCAGGGTGACGCACAGCGCGCCACATGCGTGGCTCAACGCGGTTCGCTGTGGCACCGCGGTCATCGCCACCTCGCCTAGCGGCACGCCGATGATCGTCCCTAGCACCAGCGCGATGGCAATCCACTTGTATTCGACGATTCCGTGATGCAACAGCGTGCCGGCAATCGCCAGCAGCATCCCCATCTCGCCGGCAAAAACACCGCGGCGCGCAGTGGCTGGCGAGCTCAGCCACCTGAGCGACAAAATGAACAGCATCGTCGCCACAAGGTAAGTGATCTCGATAACGCTGTCTGACGCCAAAAAGTGATTCACTTTTTGGGCCTGCTGGACTTGAACATCTTCAGCATGCGATCGGTGATCAGAAAACCACCGACGATGTTGCTGGTGGCGGCGACGATGGCGATCGTTCCCAGAACTTTAGCCAGCAGCGGATGGGTGGCGTGGTATTCGCCGGCCAGAATAATCGCGCCGACCACCGCGATGGCGTCGAGCGCGTTGGTCAGCGACATTAGCGGGGTATGCAGAAGCGGTGAAACGTGGCGGATCACCTCAAATCCAATGAACGCCGCCAGCATGAACACGTACAGGCTGGTAAGCAGGTCCATCTGCATGGGGCTAGGCCGCCCCTTTCGACGGCGCAGGCGTTGGCCCTGGCGCTGCCAGCTCAGGCAGCCCGAAGAATTCCCGCACCCGAGCGTTCACCACTTCCCCGCCGTGGGTGAGCAAAGTGTCGCGCGTAATTTCGTCCTGCGCGTCCACTTGCACCTTTCCGTCTTTCACCAGATGCAGCAAAAAAGCGCTGACGTTGCGCGCGTACATCTGGCTGGCGTGATAAGGCACCGTCGACGCCAGATTCAGCGAACCCAGGATGGTCACTCCATGATGCACGACGATTCCCCCGGGCTGGGTGAGTTCGCAATTCCCTCCCCGTTCCGCCGCCAGATCGACGATCACCGAACCCGGCGCCATCCCTTTCACCATTTCGTTGGTGATCAGGATCGGCGACTTCTTTCCCGGTATCACCGCCGCGGAAATCACCACGTCGTTTTCCGCCACCACTTTTTTAAATAGCTCGCGCTGCCGGCGATAAAAATCCTCGTCCTGATCTTTGGCATACCCGCGCGCGTCCTGCGCGTCATTGGCTTCCAGCGGTAGCTCCACAAACCTTCCGCCCAGGCTCTGCACCTGCTCCTTGGCCGCTGGCCGCACGTCGTACGCGGATGTAACCGCGCCCAAGCGCCGCGCGGTGGCAATCGCCTGCAATCCCGCCACTCCCGCTCCAATGACGAAGACTCTTCCTGGCGTAATCGTTCCCGCCGCGGTAGTGAGCATCGGGAAAATTCGCGGCAGCGTGTCCGCCGCCAGGATCACCGCCTTGTAACCGCAGATAGTGCCCATCGACGACAACGCGTCCATGCTCTGCGCTCGCGTGGTTCGCGGAATCAGCTCCACCGAAAACGACGTTACACCCCGCTCGGCAATTTCCTGCACCGTTTCCGCGGAACCCAATGGCCGCAAGAATCCGATCAGCACTTGATCGCGCCGCATTAACCGCAAATCGTCCGCGCCGGTTTTGTCGTTCGACCCGTAGCACAATACCTGCAGCACCACGTCGGCCGCCCCAAACACGTCCGCGCGCTTCGGAACGACCTTCGCGCCTTTGGCGGTGTATTCCGCGTCGGGATATCCGGCGGACACGCCTGCGCCCGACTCCACCACCACTTCCATTCCTGCTTTCACCAGGCTAGGAATTGCGGACGCGGACAACGCTACGCGCCGTTCTCCTGGAAAACTCTCTCGAGGGACTCCAACGATCATGCAGTGTTCTCCGGGGAAAGAAACGTGCCTTCGCTAATCCTGCCCGCCCGCAGCAGCACCACTACCGCGAAGGCGGACCTATAACAGCACCACAAACCCGTACCGCCGCGACTGATGGCTGCCCGCCTTTTAGCATTTGGCGGGGCGGAAAAGTTGCAACCGCTCGAATCCTACTCTTCGACAATACCAGACGGAGCACCCAGTCGCGAAGTTCCAAGAGAATGAAATTCCACACCATCTGAAGGAATCTTAAAGAACCTACTGCGGCACTACGCCAATGCCGCCGCCACAAAAGAAAAAGGCCGGTGACTAGCTCTAGCCATCGGCCCCTTTCAGCGCGCGCACGGAGACTCTAAGCAGTGGTATGAGCAGCCTTCAACCGTTCACCGTAACGGGAATCCGCAGGCGGCGCTTCGCGTGAGGGACGCTCATCCCTCAACTGCTGGTTCAAACGCTGGAACCGGGTGCGGCCTTCCGGCAGAACTCGGATACAGAACTCGGCATCGAAAAATTTCTCCCAATGCACACTGTTGCGTTCGAATCGGATCGGGTGCAGCATCCCCCGGTTTCCGCTGATTAATTGTTGATATTCGACGTCTGCAGGCCGCAATGCGTACAGCGCATCCAATAATTCTCTGCGCGTGCAACCACCGCAATGCTTCTCTGCTTCCGTCAACAGGGTTGGCAACGTGGTGCGTTGGCCTTGCGCAAAACCCGCCAGGCCATACTGCAAAACGAAATGCGTGATGGTCTCGTTGGGTATCACCAATACCTCCTGTCCACAGAATTGCTTGACACAAAAATAAACCAAGTCCGCAGTCGAGTTCCATACCCTCTTATACCGATGCCCCTCTGGCCTATTACGGATGCCCGTTCGGCCAGTACTTCCCGCATCGTAAAGTCAGCCCCTGCCCTGGCGCCCAGGTTGAAAACGTTTACTCGGAAGACCCGTTTAAGAAGTCATAACCGCTCGATTGAAAGCCCGAAAATCGAAGCGTATTATCCGCCCGGGGCCGGGCCAAGTAGTTCTCTCCGATAGTTCATTCCAGCTGGGACGACGCGACTGACCCCGGAGGAACCACACGAACTGGGTTAAGCGAGCTGTATTTACCGCAGCGTTTTTCCCTGCGATCTTGCTGTTCGCAACGATGGTCAAAAGCCTTCCGGCGCAAGAAAGTGACCATCACGCCTTCGACAACGAAAGCCGGATTCGCAGGGGTTTCGAAGTGGCTCCTGTGCCTGTAAACCTTGAACACAAAGACCGGGCGCTAGTTGGCCTGGGAAGCTATCTGGTGAATTCGGTCGCCAGTTGTAACGATTGCCATTCCGATGGGCCGATGACCGAATATTTGCCGGGTGGAAATCCGTTCTTTAACCAGCCGCAGCAGGTAAATCCTGCGGTTTACCTGGGCGGCGGCAGAGATTTCAGTCCATCGGTGCCAGCCACTCCCGAAATCATCTCGCGCAACTTGACGCCTGACAATACCGGACGGCCGGAAGGCGGGCACACCTACGCGGGCTCCGTGAAAATCATGAGATCCGGCGTGGACATGGACCACGTGCACCCCACGTGCTCGGCAACGGTAACAACCGGTTGTTTGCCGCCGCCGTTCGACGGAGATCCGCTGCAAATCATGCCGTGGCCGTTGTTCCAAAACCTGATTGACCATGACTGGCAGGCGATCTATGAATACTTGAGCGCGATTCCCTGCGTGGAAAGTTCAACCGATCCTGCCAATCCGTTGCATATCGACTGCTGATAGAAGCGGCGCGGTGGTCTCCTCAGTGCTTCTGGACGGGACGGAGCACTGCGGGGACTTCCCGTCCGTCCCTACCGCCGTACGACCTTCCATTTTTCTTCCCGTGGTACTACGTTCCCCAAGGAGGGAGGCGGCCAATGACCTAACCGATACTCAGCCCCAGACAGCGATCTCGACCGAACTAGGAGCAAAACGACGCCGGCGCTGCTCCCTTCGGCAAGCCAAAAACCCCCGAAGCCGAGAGTCCCGCTCTCTTCCCGTATGTGCCTGATTCCAAACGAAGGAGGTTCGCCGAGAAGGTACAATATTCGAAACTATTTAGGAGGCGAATATTGGGCGAAGCCCGGGCGTTTGGCACCGCGCCTATTCCGGGCCGCGCGCTACTTGCTATTAAAAATCAAATAGGTGATGTCGTCCGACTGGCGGGTCCTGCCAACAAAATCGTCCACGCCCTGCATCAAATATTGCAGTCCAGCTTGGGCCGTGCCCCTCGGAAGCGCACCGACTGCGTTGAGCCAGCGCTGGTTGCCGTACTCTTCCCCGCCTTCGTTGACGGCCTCGATCACTCCATCGGTGAAGAGGACCAACGCGTCGCCGGGATTGAGTTGAGTGGTCCCAGTCTCAAAAGCGGCCGACCAATCGATGCCCAACGGCAGGCCGCCCACTCCGAGCAATTCCGTGGCGCCGCCCACGCGCCGCAGGATCGGCGCGTTATGGCCGGCGTTGACGTACGTCAGGCGCCGTGAGCTTGGATCGTATTCGCCGAGCACCGCGGTAGTGAAGCGCAGCCCATCGAGACTGTGCGCGCAGGAGTAGCGATTTAGCCGCGCCACCAGATCCGCCAGCGCGGCGCCATCGCCGGCGATGCTCCGCAAGCTGGACTGAAAGGTGGCCATCAGCAGCGCTGCGGGAATGCTCTTGCCGGCGACGTCGGCAATCACCAGCATCAACTTGCCGCCGGGCATTTCAGGATTGGGATAAAACGCGTCGTAATAATCGCCGGCCACCGAATTTTGCGGGCGGGTCGCGAAGGCAATATCACCGCCCGGCACTTCCGGTGGTTTCGAGGGGACCAGCCAGGTCTGAATCTCTCGCGCGATTTCCAGGTCGCGCTTCATGATTACTTTGTCGGCGAGCTCAAGGGAAAGCAGCACTACCAGCAGCAGAGCGGACATCCATTCGAACCTCTGGCCTCCGCCGTGTTCGGCGCCCTCTCCCAATCGGGGAATAACCAAAAGGGCCAGCGCAATCAGCAAGAGCACCCGCCGTGCGGGAGACAATTTCAAAATCAGCGCCCAGAAAAGCTGCCCGGCGACGTGGAAAGGCCGCCGGAATCTGGAAAGCTTGTTGACCTGATCCCAGTCGACGTCACGTCCGTAAAATCCATAGCTAGCGCGGGCGTCGACGGCAAACTGCGACCAAAGTTCGTCGATCTGGCGGCCCTCGGTAACGCGCTGCCAGAAATTGTGTAAACGCGTACGCATGCGGCCGCGCCGGCGAGTGGACGGTGGCGGCAGGCGCACAGGCGTGTCCATTCTCGAGACATCTCCGTGATGTTTGTTGTCAGCTGTCGAACAGAGGGGATTGTATACCGGGACGCGTTTTGGGTGTGAATCCGGCGCGGCACGGGGCACGAAAAGGAAAGCCGCCCCGCCGGCCCTCGATGGGCCGGGGGCGCCTCTAAGTTCATGTAGGAGTGCTGGTTGAAGGCGGGGGAGGCTGCCGTGTTAGTGAGCGCCAGGATGTGCTGCAAGAACCTAATGGGAGAAGGGATAGATTACCCAGGCGATCGCGATTCCGATTCCTAGAAACATCAGGAATGTCCAGGCGGCCGAACGGGTGCGATCCTCGGTGGTGCCGCGTTGCAACGCGCCTAGGGCAATCGACGAGAGCAGCGCGAAGAGAACCATCAATTGGAAGTGGGTTAGTTTCATTTGCCGATTGGAGTGTTTGGTGGACGGTAGGGGATTCGAACCCCCGGCCTCCTCGTTGCGAACGAGGCGCTCTCCCAGCTGAGCTAACCGCCCACGCGAAACCATTCTAGCAAAGCCAGAATGGAAGTGCGAAATTTGAGCGTCTGCCTTCAAACCTTTCTGTAAACACCCTCGCGAGACGCCAATCGACAATGGCTGCCTGATACACCTTCCGTCCGTCAGAAGGTGTATATTCGGCCTTCTCTGGGGATAATTCGGACAGGGTGAGCCGATGGGTGTGGGACACGCGGCTTTAGCGCTGGGCGCGGCCAAGGCGACTCCTCGTCTGAATGTTGGCTGGCTGGTGTTTGCCGCGTTTCTGGCGGATTTTCTGCTGGGGATATTCGCGTGGATGGGATTGGAATCCGCACATGTTCCCGAGAACTATGCGGCCAAGCACTACCTGACGTTCACGTTTCCCTATTCGTACGGACTGGCGCCACTGATTTTGTGGGGAGTGATTTTTGGGCTTCTCGTTTCGCGAACGACGCGCTCCAACCGCACGATCGTTTTCGCTGTCGTCGCAGCAGTGGTGGTTTCGCATTTCCTGCTCGATGGTTTGGTGCACGTGCCGCTCGCGAGTTTTGCGGCAGCCTTTGTTGTGCTTGAAGTATTCGACTTGTTTAAATCGTTTCTCGGCCGCTTCCTTGGATTTGTGCGGGCCGCCGAGATTCTATCCCTTCTCGGAAACTACTTTGTATCCACCGATCACTTTTTTTATCATCGGTCACCTCGCGAGCTTTGGATTCCGAAAACCCTCGCCTCAGGGCACGACCGAATTTTGTCTCTGGTGAGGATAGCAACTGAATACCGCGATTTAATGAGCTTTATGAGATACCGACCTCAAACGGATTGGCGCGTGTTCTAGGAGCAAATTCATTGTAACCGGGGAGTCCAACGAGTACGATGCGCAAGCCAGAAGGGCCCGAATCAGAGATTGTGGACAGGCACTTCAGCAGTTCCTACTTATGGAGCCACCACATGCAATTCAGAAAACTCATGTTTTTAAGTGCCGTACTCTTACTCGCCGGAATCGCGGTGACATCAGCGCGCGCGGCCGATGACCCCGCCGCCGGAACCTGGAAGGTCAACCTTGCAAAGTCCAAGTATGATCCCGGTCCCGCACCGAAAAGCTCCACCGTAACCGTCAAGATCGAGAACGATACCGAAACCTATGAACTTGAAGGCGTCGATGCTTCCGGCAATGCCGTACACGGATCTTTCACTGCCAAGTTCGACGGCACCGATTCTCCGGTCAGTGGAAATCCCAACGGCGACACCATCGCGCTAAAACGCATTTCCCCCACCCGCATCGTCGCCACACTGAAGAAGGGAGGCGCAGTGACGGAGACCGTGCACGTGGTTGTCGCGGCGGATGGAAAAAGCCGGACGGCGACCTATACCGGAAAAGATGCCCAGGGCAAAAAAGTCCACGACGTGGTCTTCTACGACAAACAGTAGTCCGTCCCGATGTCCCAAGACAGAAACGGCGTTAGTTTTTCCGAGAGCCCCCTCCGTTCCCAGCGGCTGGGAACGGAGGGGGCTCCTTTATTTTGGTCGGATCGTGCACACTTTCACACCGGCCAGCTCCAGCTTTTATGAACTTGTCTTGCGCTTCTTGTGACCGCAGGAAGCGCAAATATCCGGACCGCAAAGTGCGCAATAACCGGCCGCACCCGCGGGTTCCCTCGATGTTCGGATGCTCGCAGTTGATGTTGGTTTTCACTGCCGAAGTGTGGATTCCCCAGCCTCGATACCTATCGGCTGGCGGCAATTCGTGCGGCGGCTGTAGCGAGAATCTCCTCGAGCAGAGCGGCATGGGGGACGCTTCCCTGAGCCTGGGATTTTGAACCTCCTCCCTTCCCTCCTCGCGCTGGCACCAACTGACGAAAGATTTCCGCGACATCCACGCCGGCGTTGGCGCCGCTGGCCATCACGATCGCGCCGCACGCGCGCGAACCTAGCAGCGCTATGGTGCGATCAAATTTTGCCAGAGCTGACCCAACCATGCGCACGTACGTGGCGTCAGCGGCGTCGAATATGTGCGCGATCACCAGTCGAGGATTGTTGGCGCCGCTGGCCTGGATCGCCGCTTGATGCAGACGCTCGGCTTCGAATTCAGCGAGGCGGCCGGATTGCTTTTCGATTTGGCGCTGGGTGGCGCGACGCTCATCGAGGATTTTAGCCACGACCTCGGGGACTTCGGCCATGCCACAACCGATGCGTTCGGCGGCCTGCGCGAGCAATTCGCGGTCGGAGCGCGCGGCGGCGAGGGCGCGGTAGCCGGCTGCGAACTCCACGCGCCAAGCCTGCTTTTGCTTTTCGATTTTGCGCAGGAGTAACAGTCCGATTTGGCCGGTGCGCTGGACATGGGTGCCGCCGCAGGGCTGGCGATCGAAATTTTCAATATCGATGGCGCGAAGAATGCCTTCGCGGGCAACCGTTTTGCGGATGCCTTGCGCCTGGAGCTCGGCAGCGGTGCCATAGCGGATGTGTACCGGGCGATCTTCGAAAATGATTTCGTTGGCGCGGCGTTCGGCCAGTCGCAGGTGGCGCGGAACCAAGGCGGGCGCGGCGAGGTCAATCGTGGACACTTCGCGGCCCAGATGGAATGAGACTGTTTCGAATTTGTCGGTTTCGATGAATGCGGCGGAAAGAATGTGCTGCGCGGTGTGTTGCTGCATGTGATCGAAGCGGCGCGGCCAGTCGATCGCGCCCGCTACCATACCAATCGCCAGCGGCTGGTCGGTCACGTGGATGATGTCGCCGGAGTCGGCATCGATCGCTTCGCGGACTGAGACACCGCCCAGCGTTCCCACATCGTGCGGCTGTCCGCCTGAACTGGGATAGAAGGCGGTGCGATCGAGGACGACACGCCATAGGGCGGAGGCGGGTTCGCAGGACTGGACGCTTGCTTCGAATTCGCGAATGAATGAATCCTGATAGTAGAGCCTGTCGGTCATGCGGTTACCGTCCAGTTTGAGAGCAGAGAAACTCTAAAAGTCCAAAACCCGCCGCCAGGATTGGCTGCGCCACAACAACAACTGCCATCCAAACCCAACTACACGAAAAAGCCTGAGACGCGGCACAAAAGCTGGGGCGAACAGCATTCACTCGCAGGGTACAATAGCCGGATGCGAGTGAAAATGATTGCGCTGGATATCGACGGCACGCTGCTCGATGGGCGAACGTCGCATATTCCCGGGGCCAACATCGACGCCATCGTCGAGGCGGCGGCGCGCGGCATCGAAATTGTCTTGGTAACCGGGCGGCGCTTTGATTTCACGCGCGACGTGGCCGACCAAATACCCTGCGAACTGAATTTAATTGTCAGCAACGGCGCGCTCATCAAGTCCCGTTCCGGCGAAACCCATTTCCGGCACCTGCTGCCCCGGCAGATCGCCCACGAAGTATTGGTCGCGACTGCCGGA
>Ga0182024_10024089_pt1 | contig 10846 bp, 7 predicted proteins | sample P32metaG_FD_120480 | JGI IMG/M metagenome (GOLD analysis project Ga0182024, IMG submission 120480) | Permafrost microbial communities from Stordalen Mire, Sweden - P3-2 metaG (Illumina Assembly) | ecosystem: Environmental > Terrestrial > Soil > Wetlands > Permafrost | place: Sweden: Stordalen...
AATGGCGAAGCCTTGCCCTAAATTCAGTCCTTTGCGATCGGCGGAGGAACATGGTTTTTTGCGAAAAGTCATCTTGTTCGAACATCTCAGCAACGCAACCACAAGCACTCTAGAGCGGAAGGTCGAGTTTAGATTGATGAGCATACCCGTTCTCTTGCCGGAAGATCTTGGACAAACAACAAAGACCGCTGAGTCCCAGTGGTTTGCGGTGTATACGACTTCCTGCCACGAGAAACGTGTCGCCGAACACTGCTGTGTGCGCGACATCGAGTATTTCTTACCCTTATACCACAGTGCCCGACGTTGGAGAAATGGCTCGACGGTCAACCTAGCACGACCGCTCTTCCCCGGGTACATCTTCGTTAGGCTCAACCTTACGCATAGGGTCAGGGTGCTCGAACTGCCCGGCGTGGTCTCGATTGTAGGTGCGGCCAGGCATCCGGCCGCGTTACCTGACGCGGACATTGAAGCGTTGCGCAACGGCATACATTTGCTAAATGCTGAGCCTCACCCCTTTCTTAGAGTGGGAGACAGAGCGAAAATCCGGAAGGGCCCGCTGGCAGGAATGGTTGGAGTATTGGTGCGCAAGAAAAACAGTCTTCGAGTCGTCCTGACCCTAGAATTGATCATGAAGAGCATTTCGGTTGAAATTGACGAGCAAGACCTAGAAATCGCAGACCAACAGTTCGTACCATGGAACCATGAAACCTCTCGTGAGTTCCCCGATTCACTTCGGAAACGTGAAGTTTTCGAAAGCCCAATCAACTAGCAACGTCTGAGCTGCCCGGCTCATTCGTAGTTTTCTGAATCTCTTGCCGCCGTGTTTGACCAACTCCATTCGGAGAATATTTATCAATGGCGACACCAGTCATCGATAGCCGCATAAGATCAGAAATCGGTGGAACTGTTTCACCTGCCATTCTGCAAAGACTGCCAGGGTCCGACAGTCACCGCTTTACACGCAACTTTCTGTTGGCCGCTGATTTTGGCTTGGTATGGCTTGCTTCGTTCGTGGCCTGGTGGTTCCGTTTCGCGCTGGACTCCCAGTCCCTGGTCATTGGCGACTACTGGCCTTCCTACTCCCGACATGCGGCGTTTTTGTACCTTTATTCCGTCCTTTATCTCTTGTTCGCTTATGGCAAAAAGCTCTACGTCCCTCCGCGACGTCCTAAGTTTGTGCAGGAAGCCCTGGATGTCCTGAAGGTTTCGCTTTCCGCCACAGTCGTGTTGACTGCATTCATCTACGGCTCCGGGAACAAGACCATTTCTCGCGAAGTGATCGGCGGAACTCTGGCTCTGAGCGTTGTTTTCCTGATCGCCTGGCGCGCATTTTTACGCTTCCCGGGCGTCGGTGGCCTGACCGAAACGCGCAACGTACTGATCATCGGCGCTGGTCCGGCGGGACAAGCGCTGCATCGCTATTTGGAGGAAACTCCGCAATTGGGTTTTTCGGTGAAGGGTTATACCGATCGCCGTTCTCGCTCACGCGATTCCGCTTCGCCCGATGGTATTCTCGGCCAACCCATCCTGGGTCCAATTTCGGAACTCGATTCCATACTTCGCGCTCACTTTATAGACGAAATCCTGATCACCCTGCCAGGCGCGCGTGACCTGATAAAAGATGTGGTGATCCAGGCGCGGCAATCCGGGATCCATGTGCGGGTCGTGCCGGAACTGTACGACGGCTTGGCTCTGGGCGCTCCCATCGAAGCGATGGGGGAATTCCCCACCATGACGTTGCACTACCGGACCATTCCGGCTTTGCAGCTCATGATCAAGCGATCCGTAGACGTAATCCTTTCGGGCTTCGCTATGATCGTATTGAGCCCGGTATTCCTACTGATCGCGATTCTTGTTAAGCTGAACTCCAAGGGTCCGGTCTTTTACAATTCCGTGCGCGTGGGTAAGAAAGGTAAGACGTTCGTTTGCCATAAGTTCCGGACCATGGTCGCGGATGCAGAAGAGCTTAAGGAATCGCTTCGGCACCTCAACGAGAGGCGTGAAATTCTCTTCAAAATCTCAAACGATCCTCGCGTCACCGGGCTCGGTCGGTTCCTCCGCAAGTGGAGCTTGGATGAATTACCCCAATTGTGGAACGTACTGAAGGGCGATATGAGTTTGGTCGGGCCCCGCCCTCCGGTGCCAGGGGAATTCAAGCAGTATGCCCTGGAACATTTTCGTCGCTTGGAAGTACTTCCAGGGCTGACTGGGTTATGGCAGGTAGAAAGCCGCCAGAGCCCATCGTTCAGCGAATACATCGAGATGGACTTGAAGTACATCGATTCGTGGAGCGTTTGGCTCGATATTCGCCTAATTCTAAAGACGTTTTATGTGGTTTTGGCCGGAACTGGACGCTAAACTAAATTTCGCTTGGCCTGCCGGTTGTCCCCGGTAGCATTGCGGACGGGAAGGGACGACACTAGTTATGAGTGAAAAATATCGGAGCATTGTTAGGACCAGTGTGGCTGATCTTTCCACAAGGCCCTCGTCGATGGAACGCCGCTTTGTCGATCAAGAGCAACTCTCGATCGCAGATGTGTGGCGCATACTCGCGAAACGAAAGGCCTTAGTTCTAGTTTTTGCGACCTTGATACTCGGCCTGGCGGTAGCTTACGCGTTCCTGAAGACCCCGTTGTATGAGGGTGTGGCCCGTCTGCAAATCGATCCAAGCCGTTCGGCCAGCTTGGGATTGGATGAGAGTGAAAAATCGGCGCCCACCGACATTGACGGCCGCATAAAGACTGAGGTAGCGATCATTCAGAGCGATACGGTCGCCATGCAGGTGATCAAGTCTTTGGAGCTCTATAATAAAAAGGCATTTGCGGGTAAGGACTTGGTTGCAGGAGATGTAAAAGACACCAATCAATTGACCGCGAGGCAACGTCGGCGGTTGCTGGATCGGTTTAATACTGACTTAACTGTCAAAGTGATTCCTAATACCCAGGTTGTCGAAATCAGATTCCGCAGCTCGGACCCCACCTTAGCCACCGATACGGCGAATTCCATCATCGACGAATATATGCAGCGTAATTTCCATACCCGGGTCGATGGCACGACGCAGTTGTCTCAGTGGCTGTCCCGGCAGATGGACGAAATACGGGCCAGCACGACGACGGCCCAGCAGCAATTTGCCGACTTCCAAAAACAGCACAATCTCTTAGGTACTGACGAGAATGACAACGTCGTTACCAATCGATTAAAACAGCTAAATGAAGAGCTTACGCAGGCTGAGGCGGACCGGATCGTGAAGGAAGGGCGATACCGTATGGCGCGTTCCGGCAATCCAGTGCTTATTGATTCCACGGTCCCGAACACAACCTTGCAGGTGCTCCGTACGCAGCAGGCGGAGCTGCAAGCTCAATTGGCACAGTTGAGCGCTCAGTTCGGCAACGGTTATCCCAAGATTCGGGAGTTGCAAGCGCAATTGACTGACGTCAAGACAGCGATCGAGAGAGAAGGCGCCAACATCGGAACGCGTCTAGCTAATGACTACAATGCTGCCGCAACGGCCGAAAACATGATTCGCAATGAGTTCGAGAGTCAGAAAGAAGCGGCCTATAAACTAAATGAGAACGTCGCCCAGTATGCGAACTTGAAACACCAGATCGAGTCCGGCCAGCAGTTGTATGACGCCCTGCAGCTCAGGGTGAAAGAGGCGAACGTAACTTCGGGCCTAAATGCGACTTACATCAGCGTCGTAGACCGCGCCCAGCTACCTGATCGGCCGGTGGAGCCGAGGAAAGCCCTTTATCTCGCGCTTGGCTTGGGTGGCGGCTTGTTGGGCGGTGTAATCCTCGGGCTGGTAGTCGATTCGTTCGACGATACACTTCGGACTTCCGGCGAGGCCGAGACGGTAATGGCGCTACCGGAGTTGGGTTCGATTCCGTATATCGCTGCCCTTATGAAAAAGAACCACAAGCGCCTGAGCCCTGCAAACTTGCTCGGAATGCAGGGCGCGGAGCTGAATTCGATTTCGGTCTTGAAACCGGGTTGTCCTGCTGCGGAAGCGTACCGAGCACTGGGGAGCGTGATTCTGCTGTCCTGCTTGGATGATCCTCCGAAGGTGTTGGTTGTGACCAGCGCTATGGCTGGCGAGGGGAAATCGACGATCAGCTGCAACCTAGCTGCTGCTTTGGCGCAACGGGAACGAAAGGTCTTGCTGGTCGATGCGGACTTGCGAAGTGCGTCGATTCAAGAGCAGTTGGAGATGCATCCTGGGCGAAACACGGTTTTTGCCACTGGGGCTACGCAGTATTCGCGGTATCAGCCGATTCAGGAGTTGCCAAATTTGCATGTGGTGCCGGGGTTCCGGCCGACGGATCCTTACGAGGTCCTGGACACTAGTCGGGTTAAGCAGTTAATGGAGGCCTGGAGCGCTGAATACGATCACGTCATTATTGATACGCCGCCGGTACTGCTGTTTGCGGATGTGTTGGTCATGGCCGCGCGGGCTGACGGAGTGCTATTCGTGACCCGGTCAGGAAAATCACGGACGCAGGCTTCGCTGCGGGCGAGGGAAGTATTGACGCGGGCGGGTGCTAACATCTTGGGGTTCGTGCTCAATGGAGCGAAACGCCGGGAATATTATTATGAGTACCCGGCCGAATATAAGAGGTTGATGGCGGGCAATCGGGAGAGTCACACCGGAGTGCTCTAGGCAAGGCTGAGGAGCCTTCCGCTACCTGCTGGTTGTCAGGAAACGAATAGTACATCGCTCCCGGCGCGACTCCAATCTTGCTAGGTGTGAGGAATGCAGTCTTAGGAGTTGGTATGATTAAGATCGTTTTACTAGTGATTTTGTTGGGTTCTGCTGTTGCGGTGTTGTCGGCGCAGAATGTGGTACCTGCAAAGGTCACGGTTCCAGAAAATTCCAACAGCGAAAGTGCGCACCCGTTGCGGCTGTCCGCTGGGGATCTGCTGGATGTTAAGGTATTGGGGACGGTTGATCCGGATTTTTCGCCCAAGCTGCGGGTTGACGAACGGGGGGCAATTACTCTGCCCTACGCCGGGACGGTGCGGGTGGTTGGAAGAACGGCGGAGGACGCTGCGCTGCTGATCGAAGCAACTTTTCGGGACAAAGACATTTTCAAAGACCCGCATGTCTCGGTTACGGTACTCGAATATGCGACGCAGGGGGTGACGGTACTTGGGGAAGTCAAAAATCCGGGTGTCTATCCTTTGCTGGGCAGCCATAGCCTTCTCGACCTGATTTCTGCAGCTGGCGGCGTGACGCCTGTAGCCGGCAAAGCCGTTACCGTCACTCACCGTGAGGATTCGGGTCATCCGGAGGTGGTTAACCTTCCTAGCAAACCCGGTAGCGCGGCTAGTTTCAACGTGGACGTTCGACCTGGCGACACGATTGTCGTATCGCACGCGGGCATCGTTTACGTCTTGGGTGACGTAGGGAAGCCGGGCGGATTTCTCACTGAGAATAATGACCGACTGACCGTGTTGCAAGCTATCGCCCTCGCGCAAGGCACGAACCGCACCGCTTCTCTCAATCACACCAAACTTATTCGCAAGGCCGAGAATGGCCACGCAGAAGTACCGATTCCGCTAAAGGAAATCCTAGCGAGCAAAGCCCCAGATCAGATGCTTTCCGATGGGGATATTCTTTTCATTCCGGTCAGCGGTCCCAAGAATGCATTACGAGACGTGGAAAACATCCTGCCTTCGGCCGCAGGCGCCGCCATTTATCATGTCCCGTAGCTCGCGGCAGCTCGGTCGGCTAGTCCGGCGCGAACAAAACTGAGGTGTGTCAGTGTTTTTGACGCGGCAACGACTGCTTCTGGTTCTGGTAACCGCGGCCTTCTATTTAGTTGGTCAACTATTGGCCGGGACCGAAATAACAGTGGCTTCGCTCTTTGCACTAGCGATCCTGTTTGGCACACTGTCTATCTTTGCTGGCGGCGGCCTCAGATGTGCGTTTGGCTGCCTGAATGCAATCCTGATTGGCAAGTTTCTCCTCTTCGGAATCGCAATCAAGATCCTGCTGCATGAACCAGCAGACGGAACGTTGGCCGCACCTTTGACGACTGCGCTGGTTATGGCGATCGGTTTCGGGGCGCTTTTTATGGGGACCTTGGTTCAATCTCGATTGTCTTGTCCACAAAGCTGGTCGTTTAATCGGCCGTTCAGCAATGAAATGCTCTTATCTTTTTCCATCGTGCTTTTCGTCGTTAGCTACGCGGGATACTTCGCTGGACTGATTCCGTCGACCCAAGGCGCGGCTGTTCAGAGCGGAGGCTGGCTGGGCTTTGCTCGAACACTGGGACCTCTAAAGTCCTTTTCCATAGTTCCCCCAATGCTGTATCTGTGGAGGACAAACGCAGCTCGGTGGATGACCCACCCTCTGATCGTGGCTATGCTGACTTGGAGCGCGCTTGTAGGAATCTTTAGTACCAATAAGCAAGATGCCATGGAGCCCCTGGCATTTTATGTTCTCGTGGGGTTCCTACGGTACGGTTTCCGAGACTTGCGAATATGGTCTCTGCTTTCGGCTGGTTTAGTTTACTATGCAGTGATTATTTTTCCATTTTCACAGTATGTTCGCGGTACGGGTGCCCGCGAAAGTACATTTGAACGCAGGATCGAAATTACAGAAGAGACATTTTGGCGCGTGACGAGCGATCAAGGGTTTCGGTCTGCCGTGTCCGATCGTATCGAGAAACCGGGGTACTTCAACCAGCCGCTGCTTGCAGCATTTGACAGACTGGCGTTGGTGGGTGAAGCTGACAAACTGATTTCCGCCACGGAGCGTCAGCAGGCTTTTACCGGTTGGGAAACTATTACCTGGGGCTTCAAGCTGATGACCCCGAGTTTTTTATTTCCTGGTAAACCCGTCTTGGAAGCTGGTAACTATTTGGCGCACATTGCAGGAGAAGTTGGAGCAGCGGATAACACCACTGAGGTTTCTTATGGAGTGATGGCTAATCTGTATAACGCTTTTTCTTTTACTGGAGTCTTTGTCGGCATATTGCTCTTCTTCGGCGGCTTTTATTATTGGATCAGGATCTTTCTCGGCGAGGCCAAGTGGGACGGTATGCCTTCTACGTCTACACTATTCTTCATCTGGCTGGTGGCTTTGTACGGACACAGTGTTGTCGAGTCTAGCCTCTCGGGGGTCATTCCGTCCATGCTGTTTCCTGTTGTTATTGCGTTTCTTTTCGCACTCGCGAAATGCATTTGTCTCTTGCTTCCGAGCCGGCCTTGCATAGCATGAAGGTTCTGTTGGTGGGCAACTACGAAAAGGATCGGCAAGAGAGCATGAATCGCTTTGCCCTCCTGATGCAGCGTGGTCTTTCGGGAGAAGGACATGAAGTGCGGATCCGCCGACCACCGGTACTAGTTGGCAAGCTGAATTCTTCAAGGCAGGGGTTCGGCAAGTGGCTAGGCTATGTTGATAAATTTGCCGTGTTTCCAGCAATTCTTGCCGAGGACAAGCGCTGGGCGGATATTGTGCATATATGTGATCACTCTTATGCGATGTACTCATTTCATGTTAGCACTCGGCCGGTGGTTGTAACATGTCATGACATGCTTGCAGTCCGCGGAGCACTTGGCGAAGACACGGATTGCCCCGCCTCGCGAACTGGGAGAATACTGCAGCGCTGGATCGTCGCAGGTTTGCGCCGCGCTACCAAGGTCGCTTGCGTTTCTACTGCAACCTCCGAGGATGTGGAGCGAATAGTTCATTCCAATAGTCTCTCCCCCCAAGTGATCCTAAACGGACTGAACTATCCATATTCGGTTCTCTCAGAACAGACTGTGCAATTGCGATTGTCTCAGTTAGCCCGAATTAAGCACAGGCGATTCCTGCTACACGTGGGTTCGAACCAACGGCGCAAAAACCTTGAGGGTGTGTTGCGAGTGTTTGCAGATGTCACGCGTTCAGTCGGCGTTGATCTCGTACTGGCGGGCCAAGGAGTGTCGCCTGAATTAAAAGATCTGGCAAAGAAATTGGGCATCGCCGACAAAGTCATTGAGGTTGTCAAACCGACGAATGAAATTCTTGAAGCACTCTATAACTCAGCGCTTGCACTCTTCTATCCTTCGCGATTTGAAGGGTTTGGATGGCCATTGGTCGAAGCGCAGGCTTGCGGATGCCCCGTTGTTTGCAGCCGATGTCCTCCTTTCAAGGAGGTTGTGGCAGACGCGGCGTTGATGAGAGAAGTCGATGACGAAGAAGGGTTCGCAGCGGATATCCTACGAATCATGCGCGAACCGCAAGAGTGGAAGACCTTGAGGTGCAAAGGATTGCAGAATGTTCAGCGTTTCCGACCCGAAACGATGATCTCGGCCTACATTTCCCTTTATGAGAAGCTCGTTGGTCATTAAATCGAACTCATTGAAGGCGCTAATGTATCTGCTTGCTCTTTTTTTGCCGTGGCCACTCCGACGTCGCATCTTGGTTTCATTTTTCGGCCATCGGCTTCATCCCAACAGCCGTATTGGGTTCGCATGGGTGATGCCGGAACATTTAATAATGGAGAGTGACTCCAGAATCGATACATTGACAGTATGTAAGGGCCTAAGGCTTCTTCACTTGAAGCGGAGTTCTTACATTGGAAGGGCGAATTGGATTACCGGATTTCCTGCTGGCAATCATAAGCCGTTTGCGCATCAGCCTGATCGGATCCCCCAGCTAATCGTCGGCGAGCATGCAGCCATAACCAATCGCCACCTCCTGGACTGCACAAACAGCGTAACAATTGGAGACTTTTCGACATTCGCCGGGTTCCGGTCCCAGATTTTGACACATAGCATCGATTTGGAAAACTGTCGGCAATCATCTGCTCCGATTACGCTGGGAGATTACACATTTGTTGGCACAGATTGTGTGCTGCTAGGTGGTAGCTGTTTGCCTGATCATTCTGTGCTTGGCGCGAAATCCCTGTTGAACAAACAATACAGTGAGCCCTTTTGGCTTTACGGTGGAATTCCTGCTCGGCCGGTGCGCCGGATATCTCCCGATGCGGCATATTTTAGACGACAGATTGGCGTCGTAGACTGATCAACAATTCTTGATTGGTCCAAGAGGCGCTAAACCTGGCGTCACGTTAGCTCCGTCTTTCGCCCAACGACAACAGTGAAGATTCTCCATATCATTAGCTCCGTTAATCCTGTGGGGGGTGGTCCCATCGAAGGAGTCCAACAACTTGGAAGAATGCTGACGTCTAAAGGCCATGTCGTTGAAATTGCTTCTCTCGATCCGTGGGATGCACCATTCTTGAAACAGAGCTCTCTAGCTGTGTATCCCCTCGGGCCAGGTATTTCCAAATACGGATTTACTACAAAGCTGGTTCCGTGGCTACGGGCTAACCACACTCGATACGATGCCGTTATAGTTAATGGGCTTTGGCAATACCACAGCTTTGCTGCGTGGCTCGCTCTTCGCAAATCCAATACTCCTTACGTGCTCTATACGCATGGAATGCTTGATCCATGGTTTAAGAAACGGTACCCGCTCAAACATCTTAAGAAATGGTTGTATTGGCCCTGGGCGGAGTATCGGGTGGTACGCGACGCACGGGCGGTGCTATTCACTTGCCAAGAAGAGTGCCTGGCGGCCCGCTCCTCGTTTTGGCTGTATCGATGTAACGAAGTGGTTGTTAGTTACGGCACATCAACGCCGACCGGAGATGCGCAGCTGGAGACCCAAGAATTTTTCGCCCACTATCCTCACCTTCGAGAAAAAAAACTCGTATTGTTCCTGGGGCGAATCCATCCGAAGAAAGGATGCGACCTGCTCATTGAGGCTTTCGCAAAGATATTGGGGCAAAGCTCGGACTGGCATTTGATGATTGCCGGTCCGGACCAAGCGGGATGGCAGAAAGAGTTAAATGATCGGGCCACACAACTTAGTCTTGGTTCAAGAATTACTTGGACAGGAATGATCAGCGGTACTATGAAGTGGGGTGCTTTGCGAGCGGCGAAGGTTTTTGTACTGCCATCGCACCAAGAGAACTTCGGTATCGCAGTGGTTGAGGCACTGGCCGCCGGGGTTCCGGTGCTGATCTCGAACAAGGTAAACATCTGGCGCGAGATCGAAGCTGACGAGGCAGGCATAGTCGCGCAAGACACGCTGGAGGGCACATCCCAGCTACTGCATTCTTATTTGGAGATGCCAGACAAGAAGAAGGCAGCAATGAGTCGGCGCGCTGTAGAATGCTTCGAGCGCAGGTTTGAAATCAAGAAGGCGGCAGAAGCATTGCATGCTGTGTTGGCTCGCGTATCGGGAATGAACTAACTGTCGCTCGCTTAATTTTTTGAGAGATATTCAGAGCGATTGCTCCAACATCACAAAACGTTTTGCCCAGCGATCTCAACCTATATTCGTTTGGCCTCTTTCCAACTAAGGTCAGATCTTTGCGAAGCACTCGGTAGCGCTTTGCGCACTATCCTTTAGCGTTACCGCGGCCGTTTTAGTCGCTGCGGAGCTAAATTGTAATGAGCTGCTTTACCTATGGCACCTGTTGCATTTTGAAGCGGGAAATTTGCAATGCGACGACTAAATCAATGATTGAGATGTTGCCTGCGGCCTCATCTTTATCCAAGTGGCGCCACACATGATTGCCAAAACTCAAACTTTAAGCGGCAAAGCCAAGTGATTTCTGTCCTCATCTTGACGAAAAACGAAGATCAGGATCTTCCCGCCTGCCTGGAATCAGTACGGTGGTCGGACGATGTTCACGTCTTTGATTCCTATAGTACGGATGGAACCCTGGAAATTGCGCGCGCGGGCGGCGCTCAAATTATTCAACGTCACTTCGACAACTGGTCCTCCCACCAGAACTGGGGCCTGGCGAATATCCGATTCCGGCATCCGTGGGTTCTTTATATCGAC
>Ga0182024_10024090_pt1 | contig 10846 bp, 3 predicted proteins | sample P32metaG_FD_120480 | JGI IMG/M metagenome (GOLD analysis project Ga0182024, IMG submission 120480) | Permafrost microbial communities from Stordalen Mire, Sweden - P3-2 metaG (Illumina Assembly) | ecosystem: Environmental > Terrestrial > Soil > Wetlands > Permafrost | place: Sweden: Stordalen...
ACACGACATATACTGGCCCCGGCCTGGGGAGGTGGCTGAGAGGCTGAAAGCGCCCGCCTGCTAAGCGGGTGAGGGATCTTAAGTCCCTCCGGGGGTTCGAATCCCCCCCTTCCCGCCAGGCCGGTGTATAGCCGCGCCCGAACCGGAAGGCGGTCTTCGTCACTGGCTGCCTCTCACAGCCCCAACACCGGCTGAGGCGTGGCGGCCGTTCCACCGCCAGGCGCCTGCGTGGACCGAGCCGGGTGGATGTCGACGTCATGGCGGAGCCCTCCTGGAGCGCGAGGCGCCGGCTTTCCGTATTGATGAGAACAACGCTTCTGGAAGTGACGCACCTCGTCAATTTCAGCCACAGCCGCCGTGGCGGGACGACGCCCGTCACGGCGGCACTCTTCGGCTTAGCAAAAAGCAGGCACTTTTGCCGGCGCTGCTAAAAACCCCTTCGCGCCAGGCCGGGTCGGAGTTGACACCGCGCGTAGGCTCGATGCATGAGGACAGGCGCCCGCAAACCGACCTTCGGTATCAAGACAAGTCAGATCAACCTTGGCTACGAGGAGATCCTCCGTGTCTGGCGAGAGGCCGACGAGGTGGCCGCCTTCGAACACGCGTGGCTCTGGGATCACATGGTGCCGCTTCGAGGCGACGTCAACGGCGCGACGCTGGAGGCGTGGACGCTGCTCGCGGCGCTGGCCGCGCAGACGAGCCGCCTTCGCCTCGGCGTCATCGTGACGAGCAACCGCCTTCGAAATCCGGCGCTTCTGGCAAAGATGGCAGCAACTGTCGATATCATTTCCGGGGGACGGCTCGAGTTCGGCATTGGCGCCGGCGGGAGTCGCGTTCCCGATCCGCAGGCGCTGGCCTTTGTGCATCGCGAGTACGACGCATACGGCGTCGATGTCGTCGCTCCGTCCGAGGCTCTCGCTGCGCTCGATGAGGCCTGCATGATTGTCAGACGGATGTGGACGGAGACCGAGCCGTTCGACTTCGACGGGCGCTGCTACCGTCTTCGCGGCGCGATCGGTGAGCCGAAGCCGATCCAGCAGCCGCATCCGCCAATCCTCATCGGCGCGGGTGGCGAACGCATCGCGCTGCGCGTCGTCGCCCAGCATGCCGATATCTGGAACAGCCCCACGCGCACCGTCGAAGAGTTCCGCCACAAGAGCGCCGTCCTCGATGAGCACTGTCGCGCCATCGGTCGTGATCCGAGCGAGATCACCCGCTCGGTGCAGGTTCTCGTGTCATCCGGAGACCAGCAGGAGCGGCCGGCGCACTTGCCTCAGGTCCTTGGTCCGGCAGCGGTGCGCGATCACCTCGTGGAGTTGATCGACGCAGGCGTGTCCCACGTCGTCCTGGCAGCCGTCTCGCCGATTCCGCCGGTGCGTTGGCTGGCCGACGAGATCGTTGAGCCGGTGCTGGCTCGCGTGCAAAGCGGATGACGAGTTGTTGGTCACATTGTTGCTCCATTGGTTGACGGACCACCCGGCAGGCGCGCCGGCCCGATGATCGCGCCGGTCAGCGCCTAGAGCAGCCTTCCCCGAGCATACGTCCAGGCATGGCGCGGTCGTCTGCCGGCACGCGCAGATGGGCGCACCTTGCGCCTCGCGCAAGTCATGCCGGAATCCCTGGTGATTCTCGCGGAGGCGACCTAGACATGGCCATGGAACCGGACGATCGCCGAAAAGGGCAGCCGAGCCGTCACGGCACCGGGTCACTTCCGTCGCGCGAATTGAAGATCTGACGATCCGCGGGCCGCTGATACTCCGGGTGACGCCGCGTTCATATTGCGCAACGAGATCGTCGCGCACGCATTTCGGGTCCGAACGACTGCGACCATTCGGCGCGCGTCAGCGAACGTCTCCGTCTGCAACCCCTCAAGAGGATTGATGAATCGATTCGGTCGGCAACTTGTCGTTGGACTGTGCGGAGCACTCGTGGCGGTTGGTTTCAGCTATGGCACCGGGCCGAAGGCGATCGTGCTCGCGGCGGGCACCCCCAATATCTCGCTGGCCGAGGTTGCCCCAGCGACCGTCCTCTATGGGAACAACGCGACTGTCACGCTGACCGCGGCCAACCCGGCCGCGGGGTCGTGGGGCTATAACCTCAGCTTCGAAGACGTCCTTCCCTCGGCTGTCTCGTACGTGGCCGGAAGTGGGAGCATCGGCGGGCCGACGATCCTGACCAACCAGCCGTCGGCCAACAAGACAACCCTCATCTGGAACAACGTCGCAGACCTCTCGCCGGGCTCGAGCGAGGTGCTCACGTTCAAGCTGGCGGCGGCCACCGATGTCAATCCCGCGCCGTTCCTGCTTCCCAACAATTCGTACACCGACAGCGCATCGGCCTACGTGAACAGCGCGCCGCAACAGGTCCCGCAGTTCAGCGCAGGCGGCGTTGCGAGCAACTACACGGGTTCGGCGACGGCATCCGGCACCACCGCGCTGAGCCCGCTCCAGATCTCGCTCGCGCCTGGTGGCGTGCTGCTTCGCGGTGTGCACGACCACCAGGTCGTCTACACGGTGACGATCACCAACAACAACGTCCACGCCACAAACACGGTCGCGGCGACCGTCTATCTGCCTGCTGGTCTCGAGGATCTGCTGTGCGGCCAGACCGACAACACCTCGAACGCGCCGACGAACGCAGGGAGCCCGGACGAGTACCCGGTGAGCGGTCTCGTCTCCGGCATCAGCGCGCCGCCATCGAACTGCACCACTCCGAGCTCGGTCACCACGGTCAGCGTCGACCCGGACGGCGCCGGCCCGCTCCCGACCGCCGTCTACACGGAAGTGCAGTGGACAGCGTTGGGATCGCTCGGCATCGGTGCCAGCATGACGTTGCAGTTCGTGGTGGCAATCCCGATCCGCGCGAATACCCTGACCTGGACTGGAACGGTTCCCACGGCCGTCTCCGACAACCAAGCGGCCAATCTTGACAACAACAGTGGGGCGGAGACCGAGGACGGCACCGCGCTGACGAGCTATGGGGTCGCGAGCGGCGTGTACTCCGGCACGCTCGGCAGCGGCACAGATCCCGTTCAGGCAACCGCCTACCAGACGATCACCGCTCGAGACATCACCACAAGCAAGAGCATCGACAAACCCACATTCGTCCAAGGCCAGTCCGTGACCTACACGATTGTCGTCAACGTCTCCGAGTATCGGTATTCCGATGCCACGACGATCACCGACACCCTGCCGTCCGGACTGTGTCCGATCGGAACCGTCAACTACGACGCACACGCGGACTCACAATGTGCGCCGAACGGCGCGGAGCCAAGTCCCGCGTACACATCGGCAGCGGAGAACGCCGACGGGACGTTCACCCTTATCTGGGATCTCGGCCACATCGATCCGAACGGGACCGCGACCGTCACCTTCCCGGCGGTTGACCGCATCGATTACCAGGACGACGACACCGATACCACGCCAACAGTCGGCAACGACACGCTGACCAACACGGAAACCGTGACCGGCAACCTCTCGGTCCGCTGCGAGACGGCCAACCCGAGCTGTGTCGCGGGCGGTACGCCCGTCTCGCACGACGGCCCGCTGACAGTTGACGGCGTCACCGCCACCGCCAGCGCGACGCAGATCGCACCCGGCCCCACCATCGTCAAGTACGTCTCCGCGAACGTCACTGCGGGTAATCCCCTGGATTGCTCGACGGCCACGTATCTCACCGTCGGGTCGGCAGGCTACCCGCCGCTCTACCAGAAGGGGGACAACCTCTGTTTTCAGATCGATGCCTCCTTCCCGCCGGGAGTCGACTTCAAGAACCCGATCGTCAGCGACTTCCTGCCACCCAACACCACCTACGTGGCAGGGTCAGCCACCACGACGCCGTCGAACACGGCGACAGCGGTGACTCAGACCGCGCCGAACGCGGGCGAGCTCCAGTGGACCATGGGAGCGCTCGGAACTGACGGCAACCTCTACCAGACGCCTGGCGCGCTGTTCGAGGTCCAGTTCGAGGTGGTTGCGAACGCCGACCCGACGCTTGGTATCGGCGCAACGTTCAACCTCACCCAGAACCTGGCGAAGGTCGAGACCACCAACACCAATGGCGTGACCTTCGCGGGTCGAAGCCTCGCGACATATCAGCTCGCTGAGCCCGTGCTCACTCTGGCCAAGAAGGTGTCGACCATCAATGGCGCCACGGCACCGTCCCAGTCGGGCGACACCGTCCATGGCGCCGATGAGGTGGGCTGGACGCTGACGGTCACCAACACCGGGGTCGTGCCGGCATACAACGTCGAGGTCTGGGACGTGCTACCCAAGCAGGAGGACTGCACCGAGGTCACGTCGATCGTCCCGGCAAGCGGGGTCTGCAATTCCGGCGCCAACGCGATCGAGTGGCCGTCGAGCACGATCACCCAGATCGCCGTCGGTGCCAACACGACGCTCTCGTACATCCTGCAGATCAGACCTGATGCCGCGGCCGGCGAGACGTTCACCAACAACGCCGGTGTTCGCAGCTACGTCGGCGAACACAACGCCTCGGGCCAGCCGGCGAACACGTATTTCCCGACCACCAACATCGATCCGTCCGTCACCGCCGGCGAGGAGAACGCACCCGCCGCAAACGGGACGGCGAACGTCATCACCGCGATCGGCGCGGTGACGAAGTCGCAGGTGACCTCGATCACCAACACGGGCAACACGAATGTCCAGGCCACGATCGGCGAGACGATCACCTACACGGTCCAGGTGACCGTGCCGCACAACACCACGTTCTACACCGCGTCGCTGGCGGACCCACTTGGGGCCAATCAGAACTACGTCACCGGCAGTGGGGAGGTCACTGTCCCCGGCGGGACCATCTATCCGGAAGGATCCACGATCCCGGGCGGCTTCACGTACCTCTACACCTCGGGCACGAACACCGTGAGCTTCACGTACCCCGCCACGTACGTGAACGCGACTGCGAGCGATGAGCAGTTCGAGATCATGTTCTCCGTCGTCGTCAACGGGATCGCTGCGAACATCCGAAATACCAACATCACCAACATCGCGACCCTGACCAACCATGGCTCGATCGGGCAGGTGATCACCAGTGCAAACCCGGCGCTGCACACGTTGATCGTCGAGCCGGACATGAAGATCACCAAGAGCTCGTCCTCGGCAACGCTCACGCCGAATGGGACGCTCACCTATTCGATCGCGCTCAACAACGTCAACACCACAGCGGTTAGCCCGGCGTTCGACCTCGCCGGCCAGGATCCGATCCCGGCCGGCGTGACCTACGTTGCGGGCAGCGTTGCATTGGCGGGACCGGCAGCGGGCACGGTCGGTTTTACCGGAACGGCGGTTGACTGGACCATTCCCGGTCCCTTGAACACGAACCAGACTGACACGGTCACTTTTGCGGTGACCCCGGTTTCGTCGGCAGCGTTGACCGTGGGTCAGGTGATCACCAACACGGCGACCCTGACGTCGTGGGACAACATCGGCGGCGATCCACTGGGAGCGCGCATCTATGGGCCGATCACCTCGAGCAAGAACGTCACCATGGAGTTCCCCACCGTCGTGGACACGAAGACCGTGCCAAACGGGTCCACCGCGTATGCCGGCGTGCCGTTTGCGTGGAGCTTCACCGCCACCAACAGCAACGGTTTCGCCAATGCGGACACGGTGACCGCCACCGACACGCTCCCACCCAACTGGGCCTACGATCCGGGCACTACCACCATCGTCTTTCCGACCGGGCCCAGCAGCCACGCGGACCCGACGATCACCCCGAACGCCGGCGGCGACGTCCTCTCCTGGACGGGACTCGGCACGCTGACCCCAGGTCAGGCCGTCACCGTCACCTACGACGCGACCCCGACCCTGGCGGCGCAGACGACGCCGGGCACCGGGCCGACCAACCCGCACACGAACACCGTTTTCTCAACGTGGACCGATGATTCGGGTGCGACCGGAACGCTCTCCGGCCCGTACACGAGCCCGAACGCGACGGCGCAGGCGTTCATCGGCCGGGCCGACCTCCAGATCACCAAGAGCCACGTCGGCGCCTTCGCCGCCGGAGCGAACGGCACGTACACGCTGAGCGTGCTCAACAACGGCCCGTCCACCGCGGCGAGCCCGTTGGTGGTGACCGACGCGATTCCGGCAGGCGAGACCTTCGTGTCCGCGACGGGAACGAGCTGGACGTGCCTCTTCTCGTCGCCGACCGTCACCTGCACGTACGGCAGCGGCCTTGCAAGCGGCGCCACGGCGAATCCGATCAGCCTGGTGGTCTCCACGCCGGCGAGCACCCCCGACGGCACCGTGATCGACAACACGGCCTCGGTCACCTCACCCACGTACGACAACAACCTGGCCAACAACAGCAGCACCGATCCGACGACGATCGCCGCTAAGGCGGACCTGCAGATCACCAAGAGCCACGTCGGATCGTTCACGGCCGGCGGCCAGGGGACCTACACGATCTCGGTGCAGAACCACGGACCGAGTGATGCACAGGCGCCGCTGAGCATGGTCGACACGCTGCCGGCAACTGAGACGCTCGTCACCGCGACCGGCAGCGGCTGGGTCTGCGGCGCGCAGTCCGGCAACCAGTTCACCTGCACCGACAGCACCACGCTCGCAGCCGGATCGTTCGCGTCGCCGATCAGCGTGACCGTCGGCGTCGCAGCGTCGCAAGGGATTGGAAGCATCACCAATACCGCGACGATCAACAGCCCGACCACCGACCCGACCCCGGCGAACAACGCCACCGCCGACCCCACGTCGATTCAGACGAAGGCCGATCTTGTGCTGACCAAGGTGCACGTCGGCACGTTCGAGGCCGGGACCAACGGGGTGTACGACTTCACGATCACCAACAACGGGCCGAGCGACGCCGCAGGCCCGCTGACCTTGACTGACGCACTGCCTGCCGGCGAGACCTTCGTGAGCATCAGCGCAGGCTGGGCGTGCAACCTGGTGGCCGGTACCGAGGTCTGCACCAACCCAACCGGTCTGGCGAACGGCGGCACCGATACCCTGTCCATGACCGTGGCGCTGGCGTCGGGCGTCACCGTGGCTACGCTGACCAACACCGCAACAATCGATAGCCCCACCACCGATCCCGCCCCGGGCAACAACACCAGCACCGACGTTGCCGGTACCACCCGTTCCGCGGATGTGTCGATCGTGAAGCAGCTGACGAGCGCGCTGATCGCCGGCGAGAACGCCACCTACTCGCTCCAGGTCCACAATGCCGGACCGAGCGATGCGGCGGCGACCCTGACGGTGACCGACACGCTGCCGGGCAACGAGGGCTTCGTGTCCGCAACCGGCATCGGCTGGGTGTGTGGCTTCGCGAGCGGAACCGTCACCTGCACGCGAGCGACACCGCTCGCCTCTGGAGCCTCGGCCGGTGTGATCACCCTGACGGTGTCGCTCGCCGCCAACCTGACTCCGCAGACAATCGTCAACACAGCATCGGTGGGCAGCCCGACGCCGGACCCGAACAGCGCGAACAACGTCTCGTCGACGAGCAACAGCTCGAGCACGCAGGCCGACATCACCATCGCCAAGACCGACAACGGTCCGTTCGTCTCCGGAGCTCCGTACGTCTACACGCTCGCGGTCGCCAACCTGGGGCCGAGTGACGCAGCCGCCCTCGTGACCGTCACGGATGATCTGCCCAGCGGCGAGACCTACGTCTCCAGTGCGGGCGCAGGTTGGACCTGCGTGGCGCTTGCGCAGGCCCTGACATGCACCCAGCCGAGCGCACTCGCGGCAGGACAGAGCGAGCCGAATCTCAGGATCACGGTCGCACTCTCTGCGTCGTTCGTCGGGACGTCGATCTCCAACACCGGTTCGGTGAGCAGCAGCACGTTCGATCCGCAGCTTGCCAACAACACGTCGACCGACGTGACCCCGGTGACGCAGTCAGCTGACGTGGACATCGTCAAGAGCCACACGGGCAACTTCGATGCGGGCACGAGCAACAACATGTATACCCTCGCGGTCGCCAACCTCGGTCCGAGTGACTCCGAGCTTCCGCTCGTGGTCAGCGACACGGTGCCGGCGCCGGAGAATCTGGTCTCCGCCAACGGTGGCAGCGACTGGAGCTGCACCACCGCGGGCAACACGGTGACGTGTAACGCAACCGGCCCGCTCGCGGCTGGAGCCAGCGCCACGGCGATCAGCGTCCTGGTCGGCATCGGTGCCGGCGTGGCCAATCAGACCGTCGATAACACCGCCGTGATCACGCCGTCCACGCCAGACCCCGTCTTGTCGAACAACTCGAGCACCGATCCGACCACGATCGTCGCGCAGGCCGATCTGGCACTGACCAAGACCGCCGCGGGATCCTTCATCGCCGGCGATGACGCGGACTACCTCATCGCCGTGGTCAACAGCGGTGCGGGTGACGCGGCGGCGCCGTTGACGGTCACCGACACGCTGCCTACAGGCGAGACGTTCGTCTCCGGGACCGGCACGGGATGGTCATGTGGGGCGACAGGTCAAGACGTCACGTGCACGGAAGTGAGTGGCTTGCCGGATACGCAGACCGCGCCGCAGTTGACGCTCCAGGTCCACCTCTTGTCATCGGACACCGGAACGCTCGTGAACAGCGCCACGGTCTCGTCGCCGACCCTGGATCCGAACCTGGTGAACAACATCGGGAGCGCCACTGTGGTGCTGAGCGTCGAATCGGATCTCGCGATCGTCAAGAGCCACGCCGGCGTCACGTTTGTCGCCGGAACGGATGCGACCTATTTCCTCGCGGTGACCAACCAGGGACCGTCCGATGAGGGCGCAGGGATCGTGGTCACCGACACGCTGCCCGTGGGCGAGACGTACGTGGGGTACGGCGGCATTGGCTGGACCTGCACCGATGCGGGTCAGGCGGTGACGTGCACGGAGTCCCAGCCCCTGGTGAGCGGTGCGAGTGCCACCGTCATCGACATGACCGTGTTCGTGGCGAGCACGGTGAAATCGAGCATCGTCAACACCGCAGCCGTGAACGGACCGAATCCCGATCCGAACCCCGGCAACAACACATCGACGGACAGGGCAGCGGTCGTTGCCGAATATGCGCTGTCATTGACCAAAACGCTGAGCGGCCAACTGGGTTCCGGCGGCAGCGCTGTGTACACGCTCACCGTAGCCAACAGCGGCCCGTCGCAGTCCGCTCTGCCGCTCACGGTTGTCGATGACCTGCCGAATGGCCTCGTCTACGAGCACGCCGCCGGGACGACTCGCGGTATCTGGACCTGCGCTGCGTTGGGACGGATCATCACCTGCACCGACACCACCATCGCGCTCGGGGTCGGAGCGACGTCGGCGATCCTCGTCACGGTCCGCGTCACCGCCGGCGCAGGCACGCGTCTCGTCAACACTGCGACAGTCAGCGGGCCTGGTGACATCGGCGCCCCTGCCGAGACGGCATCGGTCGCGGGCATGGTGGACGCGGCAGTGTCGGACCCCGACACGGGCTCGGCGTTCCTCGTTGCCATGATCCCCGGCATCCTGCTGACCGGCCTCGGCGCTCTGGTGCTGCTCTGGGGCACGCGCCGCAGGCGGCGATTCCTCTGACGCCTTCGCGGCTCGAATAGGTGGCGGCCCTGACACCGACGGAGGAGACCCCGGCTCCGGCTTCAAACCGGGGTATTCAGCCTCCGCCGGGTCTCCTCCGTCCAGTGGCCGCTACGCGGGCTGACCGGCCACCGCAAGGTGGCGGAGCGCGTCCATCGCCATCGTCAGTTTCGGCCGCGGGACGCTGAAACAGAGCCGGATGTGCGACGGAACGCCGAACGCGACGCCGGGCGTGAGCAGCACCCGGCGCTCGGTGAGGGCATCGATGAGCCGGAGCGTGTCGGGCCACGGGCTCCGCAACCACAGGTAGAGGCCGCCCTGCGGTTCGAAGGCCTCGAGGCCATCCGCGCGGACCCTGTCCATGACCAGGTCGCGCCGCTCGCGGTACGGGGTCGCATTGATCTCCCACGAGTCGAGGTGGAGGAGCGCACGCTGCGCGGTGGCCGGCGCATTGACGAAGCTGAGCGCGCGGAGTGCCTGGGCGAGGCCGCGATGGGTATCCGCATTGACGAGTGACGGGTGGAGGACGAGATACCCGATGCGTTCGCCCGCGATGCCGAGATCCTTCGAGAACGACCTCGCCAGCACAGTGTGCTCGTAGATGTGGAAGGGCTCGACGCGCTGATGCGGCGGGTAGATCAGCCGGCGGTAGACCTCGTCGATGATCAGCAGGACCTTGCGGTCGTGCTTGTCGTTGTGCGCCTCGAGCAGCGCAGCGAGGCCGGACAGTTCGCCGCCGTCGAGCACGTGGCCGCTCGGGTTGCACGGTGAGTTGACGATCACGGCGGCGGTGTGCGCGGACAGCGCGCCACTGATGGCGTCAAGATCCAGGCGCAGATCGGACCCGGCGGGCACCGGAACGAATCGTGCCGACGCCGTCTCGCAGTACAGGCGGAACTCGGGGAAGTACGGCGCGACGCCGATCACGTCATCACCCGGGTCGACGAACGTGCGAATCGCGATGGCGATCGCGGCCGCGGCGCCGGGAGTCATCGCAATCGAATCGCTGCTGATCCCCGGGAAGTCAACGTCCTCGGCCGCGCGTTCGCGAACATCCACGTAGCCGAGATTGGGCATGTAGCCGAAGCGTCCGACGAAACGCTCGCGGCTCGCCGCAGCGAATGCCTCGACCACCGCCTGCGGCGCCTCCAGGGGTTGACCGATCGAGAGATCGGCGACGGTCTCCTCGCCGAACGCCGCGCGCAGACGCTCGCCCTCCATGAACATGCGCCGGATCCAGCCACCATCCTGGAGCTGTGCCCGCGACCACCGGGAGATCGCCACCGTCAGGCGATGCTTGTCGTGCCGGAGACGCC
>Ga0182024_10024091_pt1 | contig 10846 bp, 6 predicted proteins | sample P32metaG_FD_120480 | JGI IMG/M metagenome (GOLD analysis project Ga0182024, IMG submission 120480) | Permafrost microbial communities from Stordalen Mire, Sweden - P3-2 metaG (Illumina Assembly) | ecosystem: Environmental > Terrestrial > Soil > Wetlands > Permafrost | place: Sweden: Stordalen...
CACGTGCACCAGCTTGACGAGATGGACTGCGGCGCCGCCTGCGTGGCGATGGTCTGCCGGCACTTCGGCCGCGAGGTGGCCGCTTCGCACGTTCGCATGGCGGTTGGGACCGGCGCCGACGGGACCAGCCTGCGCGGGCTGCAGCGCGGCGGCGAGCAGGTCGGACTTGACATGCGCGTGATCAAGGCCTCGAAGGGGCGCCTCGAGCAGGTGCCGCTGCCGGCGATCGTCCACTGGGGGGGTAACCACTGGGTGGTGCTCTACGCGATCGACGGCAAGCGCTGCTACGTCGCCGATCCAGCGCGGAGCCTGCGACGCGTCAGTCGGGCCGAGCTGATGGAGAAGTGGAGCGGGTATGCGGCGCTGCCGACGCCCACGCCGCGGCTCGCCGAGGCGCCACTCGGGAAGGCGAGCGCGCGGTGGCTGGGCGCGTTCATCCGCCCGCATCGACGAACGCTGGTGCTTGGGCTCGTGCTGGCGTTCGTGGCCGCCGGCCTCGAGATGCTCTTCCCGGTGCTCACCCAGCAGGTCGTCGACCACGTATTGGTCCGCCGCGATTACACGCTCTTGTACGTGCTCACCGGCGTGATGATCGGCTTGCTGGTGATCTCGCTGACGGTCACGATGGTGCAGCGACGCATGCTCAGCCGGGCCGCGGTGGAGATCGACGTCCAGACCCTCGACTACATAACCGGCCGCATGCTGGACCTGCCCATGTCCTATTTCGAAACGCGCCGCACGGGTGACATCGACCGGCGTCTGGATGGCGTGCGCCAGATCCGGCGGCTGGTGGTCCAGGGCGGACTTGCCGGCCTCACCGCCGCCACCCAGTTCGTGGTCGCCGTGGCGATCATGATCGTCTATTCGCCGCTGATGGGCGGCCTGTTCCTGCTCACGGTGCCGGTTTATGCGCTGCTGATGCGCTACTCCTCACGCCGCGTGACGCCGACGTTCGAGAGCTTGGAGGAGGAGTACGGTCGCTTTCGCTCGCGGCAGATCGATGGGATCAAGGGAATCGCGACCGTGAAGGCGATGGGCGCGGAGAAGGGCATGCAGCGAATGCTGGTCGAGAACCTGCGGGAGCTGGGGCGCCGCATGTTCCGCTCGGACTTCACGATCATGGCTTACGAGGGCGTCGCGTCGGTCGTGACCTTCCTCACGGTCGTGGCATTCCTGTTCATCGGTGCACTCGAGGTCTTGGCCCACCACCTCACGATCGGCGGCCTGATCGCCTTCAACTCGCTGATCCTGCTGGCCAACGCACCGCTGGGAACGCTGCTCGGCCTGTGGGACAACTGGCTCCAGTCCAAGGTGCTGCTCGGCCGAGTGCAGGACATCTTCGACTACGGGGAGGAGCAGTCGGGCGCACCGGACTCCTACCGGTCGGTGCCGACGCTCGGTGGCCGTATTTCCCTACGCGGCGCTGGCTTTCACCATCCGACGGCACCGTCGGCAAAGATCCTCGAAGGGATCTCGATCGAGATTCCGGCCGGCACCACCGTCGCGATCGTCGGACGGTCGGGGTCGGGCAAGACCACGCTCGTCAAGTGCCTGGCCGGCCTGCTGGAGCTGACCGACGGCTCGATCGCCTACGACGGCGTCGATCTGCGTGAGCTGCGCCTGCGCGACCTGCGACGGAGGATCGGCTACGTGCTCCAGGAGCCCTACCTGTTCGACGACACGATCGCGAACAACATTGCGTTCGGCGAGGCGGAACCCGATCCGGCCCGAGTGCGCTGGGCCAGCGAGTTGGCTGACGCCGCGGATTTCATCGAACGCCTGCCGCTCGCGTTCGAGACGCGAATCGGCGAGAGCGGCATGCGGCTATCCGGCGGGCAGGCGCAACGGATCGCGATCGCGCGGGCGCTGTACCACCGCCCACCGGTCCTGATCTTCGACGAGGCCACGAGTGCGCTGGACACCGAGTCAGAGCGCGCGGTCAAGCGCAACCTCGACCGCATGCTCGAGGGCCGCACCGCGTTCATCGTCGCCCACCGACTGAGCACGATCCGCGACGCCGACCTGATCCTGGTGCTCGAGCGCGGACGGTTGGTGGAGCACGGGACGCACGAGCAGCTGATGGCGCGGGAGGGCCTGTACTCCTATCTGACCGGCCAGCAGCTGGTGTAGGGACGAAGACCCGGGGAAGATTTCCGTCGCGGTCGCCGTCTTGTGGTCACTTCGCCATCCAACCAAGGAGCCAGCATGAGCGAGGACAAGAACACAACCGCCGCTGATGATCTCGACGTCGAGAGCTCCGAGGCCGCATCGGTCGCGGGCGGCCGCAGCAGCCCGTCGCAGTTTGCCGCGACCCAAGCGATCGAAGAGGAGACGTTCCGGCTCGAATCCGAGGGCTATGTGGCCGACGCCTGCACCACTGAGGGCACCGTGATGATCAATTCGCGGGGGCACAAGGTGACGGTCAAGACGACCCGCTGAACCTGCCCATACGCCCGCCGGCTGGTCTGTAGGGGTGATGAGCATCCCCACGCCCCCGGCGGGCCCCCCGCTGCCGCCTGAGCTCCCGTCGCTGACCGAGTTCGCGCAGCGTCTCAGCGTCGTGCCCCACCGGGCGTCCGCAGGTGCCACGGCGGCGCTCGCGGTCGCGCTAGCCGCGGATCTGGTGGCCCAGGTCGCCGAATGCTCGACGGGCTGGGACGGGCATCAGGGAGCGCTCGCCCAGGCTGATGTGGTGCGCGACCGTGCCGTGGCGAGGTCATGCGAAGCAGCGGTCGCCTATGGCCTCCTCGTCGAAGCGCTCGAGGGCGCGATCGCCGACCCCGGAGTCGATCGTCAGTCAACATCTTCGCGCGGCATAAGTCCTGCCCTTGACCCCACGACGCTGGGACGAGAGCTGGTTGGAGCGGCCGATCTGCTGCTCGAAATCGCTGAGACGGCATGCGACTGTGCGGCGCTCGCGGTGGTCGTGGCCAAGGCCGGCGACACCGTCGTGCGCGCCGACGCGACGGCCGCCGCGGTACTGGCGGCGTCCGCCGCCGAGATGGCCGCGCATCTGGTCGAGGTCAACCTTCTGGCCTCTGCGCAGCAGGAGCGCACCGGCCGGGCGCGCCAACTGGCGGGCGCCGCCGCCGAGTTCCGGTCAGCGGCACTTGGAGTCATGCGATGAGGCGGGGAAGAAAGCAGCGCCGCTGTCCGTCAGGTGGGCGTGGCGAGACACAATGAACGAGAGCTGGCAGCGCTGCTTCGCGTGCTGCCCCGGGTTCCCTCCGCGTGGCGGGAGGCGGCGCAGACGATTCCGCAACAGCTCGGGCAGACGCCCGGAGCGCTCAATGAAGAGTCAGTCCGCAGTGGCACAGACCACGTCGCGCGGGAGGACCCGGCCGGCGCGCTTCGTCATGGAGGACGCAACCTCGCTTGACGCATGATCAGGCCCGATTTATGGTCGCGTGCACACGATCGATTGGGGCCAAAGTTGGGGAGTCTTCTCCATGGGGACGAGGGCGTGAGCAGCGCCGCACCTGCCAACCGGCCCGCTCACGCGGCCACCCGGCCGCCGGAGGAGCAGGCGCTCAGGACAGACGCGCTCCTGGTGCAACGCTGCCGTAGCGGCGATGAGTCGGCTTGGCCCGCCATCGTCGACCGCTTTTCCAGTTACGTTTATGCGATCGCGATCAGGTTCGGGCTGAGTGACGATCGGGCCGAGGATGTCTACCAGGAGGTCTTCATGCGCGCTTTCACGCATCTGGACTCGTTGCGCGACGAGCGCGCCCTGAAGCCATGGATCGCGCAGTTGACCCGCCGCGCGGCGATCGACCGCCTCCGCGCGGATACCCGCGAACTCGCCGCCTTGGCGGCCGAAGAGGCCCTAGCCGAGGGCCCTGGCCTGGAGCAGATCGAGCAGGCGATAACAGTTCGTCGCGCGCTCGACGAGCTTCCGGCGCCATTCGGCGAGGCGCTGACGCGCTTCTTCATCGACGATCAGAGCTACCGGATGATCGGCGCGGCGCAGGGGATCCCGGCGGGTACGGTGGCATCCCGGATCTCACGCGGCCTGTCGATGCTGCGTGCTGTGCTCGACGGCGATCAGGAGTCGACCGGTCCCGTCTGAGCGCACGGGTTGCTCGTGGCCCCTGCCTCAGGTAAGTTAGTAGCGCTTTGGTAGCTATGAGGGCCGGGGTTCGGTTGGTGATCGTGTTGATCGCGCTCTTCGTGCTGCCGGTAAGCGTCGCCGCAGCCGCACTCCGCATGGATGGCTCGACGCCGGCCCCGGCACGGGTAGTACAGCTGGTCACAAACGTGCCGGCCAGCACGCTGAACCAGGTGGGTGCCGGCGAGCTCAGCGGGCCCACCGCCTTCAATGTGTTCAAGCTCCACACCGGACAGCTCAGGAGTCACGGCAAGCCGGAGCTGTTGACGATGAACCTGGCCTGGTGTCCTCATTGCGCGGCCAACAGCTGGGCATTGGCGGTGGCGCTCCGCCGCTTCGGCGTTCTGACCGGACTCCGGGTGATCGACAGCGGTACCTACTACTGCACGCTGGTGTCGAATCCCTGCGCATTGACCCTCAGCCCCTGCTACCCCCATACGCATGGGCTCAGCTTCCTGACCGCCAGGTACCGCAGCTCCTATCTCAGCTTCGCGCCGATAGTGCTTCAGGACGTAAACGGGCATAATCTCGAACACCCGACGCGCAAGCAGAATTCGGTCCTCAACTCGTTCGACCGGCAGGGTGAAACGCCGGCCCTCGACGTCGGTGGCGACTACGCGTTCCTGAACTCGGGCTTCTCACCGGGGATCCTGGCTCACCGGTCGTGGTCGCAGATCGCCGGCAGCCTCGCCCACCCCCGCAATCCGATTGCCCGGCGAATCGACGGCTTGGCCAACCTCTTCACGGCGGCCATCTGCAGGGTCACCAACGGCCGACCCGCCGGCGTCTGTAAGTCACGCGGCGTGGTCGCCGCCGGTGCCGCACGCCTTGCCCACCCACCGTCCGTTCCTCCGGGGTGACAATGCCGCGTCGAGGCTCACTAAGCTTGGTCCTCGTCACCGCCTTCTGCGCGCTGGTGTCCGGGCCGGCCGCCCAGGCGGCCGCTGCGCCAGCACCCAGAAACGCTCTCGTGCAAGCTCGTAGCAGCGTCACCGCCATGGCGCATCAAGCGAGTTCCAGGTCTGAGCAGAGCTTGGCCGCCGAGGCGGGGCGAGCGCTGACCCGGACCACCGAACCTGCGCTGTGGATCGACGCCCACGACGCCGTTGCTCCCTCCTACGGTACGAGAATCTTCGTCAATTCGATTGCGGCGCTCACCGATCTGCGACGTCTGCAGCGATCGTCCGTCCCGGGGCTCGGTGGCGCCATCAGGCTGATGGTCGGGGCAGACCGCGACCTCGCCGAGCACGTCATCAAACAAGCCCGTGGTGGGAAGCACGACTTGCTTCTCAGGGCGGGGCGCGCGCTCGCCGCCGGGGCCCGAAACGCCGCTGCTCACCGCGTTGTGTCCGCCGCCCGCTCATACCGCCAGGCCTGGGAGGACGCGTTCAGCGCGCTCACCCAGCTGGTCGCGGCGCAAGCCACCGGCGTGCCGTCCTCAGTGCTGGCGGCCGCGGCCGAGGAGGCACTGGGAAGCCGCAAGATCGGACTCGCCGGGCCGATCATCCAGCATGCCCAGGCGCCGCTCACGCTGGCGGGCAAGCCCGAGCTTCTCTTCATCGGCGCCGAAGGCTGCCCGTTCTGTGCCGTCCAGCGGTGGGGCATGATCGTCGCGCTGTCGCAATTCGGGAGCTTCTCGAATTTGCATCTGATCCAGTCCGACACCACGGACCGTCCGGCGATCAGGACCTTCACCTTCTTTGGCTCCAGCTACCAGAGCCCGTACGTCTCCTTCGAACCGGTCGAGGCGCTGAGCAACGTCCGGCGCGGGATGCGGTTTGTGCCCCTCCAGCGGCCGAGCCACTCCCAGAGCGCATTGCTGAGTCGGTTTGACCGACCCGGCCAGACCCCATTCATGGATGTCGCCGGCCGGTTCATCCGGGTCGACTCGACGGTGCAGCCGGGCCTTCTCCGGGGGGAGTCCTGGGCCCAGATCGCGAGCTCGCTGAGCCGTCCGACGAGCATCCCGGCGCAGGCGATCGCCGGCGAAGCGGAGGTGCTGACCGCCGAGCTGTGCGAAGCGACCAACGGCAATCCTCAGTCGGTTTGCTCAGCCGGCGTGGTCGCCCAGTATGAAGCCGCGCTGCCCTTCCTGAATGGCAAGGGTGGCGGGTGCCCAGCGACGGCGGCAACCGCCGGATTGCGCCGCCGGCATGCGCCATCGCCGCCGGCGCGCGCGGCTCGCTGCCGCACCGGCTAGGCCTGCGATCCTTTGCGCCGTGCCCGCGCTTTGCTCAAGCTGCGCCGCCACGGTGCCCGACGGGGCCAAGTTCTGCGGCGAGTGCGGCGCCCCGCTCCTACCGCGCTGCGGGACGTGCGGAGCGGTCGCAGCGCAGGTCGGACAGCGCTTCTGCCTGGAATGCGGGGCGCCGCTGGGGGGCGCCGGCGGCGCCTTGGCGCCGTCGTCTGCGGTGGCGGTCCCCGGATCAGGTATAACGGAAGCCTCGGCGGTCGAGCGCCGTCAGGTATCGGTGCTGTTCGCCGACCTCACCGGCTTCACGGCGTTCAGCGAAGGGCGGGATGCCGAGGACGTGCGCGAGATGCTGTCGGAGTACTTCGATGTCTCTCGGCGGATCGTCGCCTCCTACGCGGGGCGGATCGAGAAATTCATCGGCGATGCGGTGATGGCCCTGTGGGGGGCACCGGTCGCCCACGAGGACGACGCAGAGCGCGCCGTACGCGCGGCCCTGGACCTGGTGGCCGCAGTCACCGATCTCGGCGAGAGATTGGGCGTCGAGCTGCGCGTTCGGGTGGGGGTTCTGACCGGCCAGGCAGCGGTCGAGCTCGAGGCGGTCGCCGAAGGCATGGTGATCGGCGACGCCATCAACACCGCTTCCCGGATCCAGTCAGTCGCCCAGCCAGGGTCGGTGCTTGTCGATGATGTGACCCGGGGGGTGACAGCCCAGGCAATCGCCTACGAGGACGGTGGTGCGCATACGGTCAAGGGCAAGACCGAGCCCGTGCAGACCTGGCGAGCCCTGCGTGTCATTGCGGCGGTGAGAGGCGTAGGGCGGACCGACCTCGAGCTTCCCCTGGTGGGGCGAGGCGGCGAGATGGGCGCGATCAGGCGGGTCCTGGACTCGCTGATCGACTCCCGCCCCGGGCTGCAGCTGGTCTCGGTGATCGGTGAGCCCGGCCTCGGCAAGTCGCGGCTGGCGTGGGAGCTGAAGAAGTATGCGGACGGATTGGCGGCGACCGTGCTCTGGCACCACGGCCAGGCGTTGAGCTTCGGGCAAGGGGTTGGATTCTCCGCACTGGCGGAAATGGTCCGGATGCGAGCCGAGATCAACGTAGATGAGCCCGCGAGCTCCCAGCGCGTGAAGCTCGCCACGCTGGTCCAGGACGTCTGCGCCTCCGCGGATCCGGACGCGCGACGCCGTGCTTTGCGCGGCCTCAGCCGCCTGTTGGGGCTCGACGATGGTCAAGGGCTGATCGACCTCGGCGAGTTGTTCTCTTCGTGGCGGCTTCTGTTCGAGCGACTCGCCGCGCGGGCCCCAGTCGTGCTGCTCTTTGAGGACCTGCATTGGGCCGACCAGGGACTGTTTGACTTCATCGCTCATCTCTGTGAGTGGGCGTCCCAGTCGCAGATCCTGGTACTCGTGTTCAGCCGCCCCGATGAGCGATTGGACGCGCTGACGCTGCTCGGAGAGCGCGTCGACCTGACGCCGCTCAGCGACGAGAACGTCGAGGCGCTTGTGGCTGCCGCGGTGCAGAGCGCGCCCGCAGCTCTGCTGCGCAGCGTGCGGGAGCATGCGGCCGGCGTGCCCCTGTTCGCAGTCGAGTCGCTGCGCATGCTGGCTGACCGCGGTGTGATGGTCGCCGAGGGTGACGCGCAGCGTTATCGAGTCGTCGGCGAGGTCCACGATCTCGACGTGCCTCCGAGCATCCATGCGCTCATCGCCGCCCGGCTCGACCAGCTGGGCCAGCTCGAGCGCAAGGTGCTACGGGGCGGCGCCATCCTCGGGCAGCGGTTCAGCCTGGCCGCCGCGGCTGCGCTCGCCGGGGTGGGCACGGCCGACGCGCGGTCGCTGCTCGACGGGCTGGTGGCGAAGCAGTTTCTGTCGGTCGACACCGATCCTCGGTCGCAGTCACGGGGGACGTTCGCGTTCGTGCACCGCCAGGTCCAGCGCGTCGTTCTCAGCACCCTCTCCAAACGCGAACGCAAGGCCCGTCATCTGGCCGCTGTCGAATATCTCTCCAGCCAGGCGCCCGATCCCGACGTGGCTGCGCTCCTGGCCGGACATCTGGTGGCCGCCTTCGAGGCGCATCCGACCGCGCCTGACGCGCCGGACATCCGACGGCGGGCACTCAGGCTGACGTTGGACGCGGCGCAGCGGGCCGAAGGAGTCGGCGCCCTGAACGAGGCGATCGATCTCTTTGCGCAGGCCGCGCAGATCGAGCCCGACGAACTGCGGCGGGCTCACCATCTGGTACGGGCCGCGCGATGTGCGGAGCGCTACGGAAATCAGGAGCCGATCGCCGCGCGTCACTACGCGGCCGCCGGCCAGCTCCACGAGCGCGCCGGAGGCCGGCGGGAGGCGCTACGCCTGCGCGCCCGCGAGCTGTTTGTCTACCAGTGGAGCCGCCCGCCCTCTCAGCTGATCGACCCCCTGCGCGAGGTCTACGAGGCCCTGCGGGGCGAGCGTGACGCCGCGTTCGCCGACGCCGCGGGCTCGCTCGCCAATGTCCTGTATGCCAATGGCGAAGCGGAGTTCGCCGAGTTGACCGCGGCCGAAGCTGTTGAGGCCGCCGAGCAGGCTGGTGCGTACGAGGAGCTCGGCCTGGCGCTGAATGTCCGGGCGTGCGCGCTGATCGAGTTGGCGCGACCGGTCGAAGCAGTTGAGCTGTTTCAGGCGGCACTGGAGATCCGGGAGCGCTACGCGCCGTCCGACGTCCCTGGCTCGCTGGTGAACATCGCCATCACATTGGCGGCGTTGGGCCGCTTCGAAGAAGCGGTGACAGCGGGTCGACAGGCGATGGGCGCCGGAGAGCGGCTCGCGAGCCGTGTCGACCGCAATCTCGCCGCACTGCAGCTAGCGCGCGCACTGTTTTCTCTTGGACGATGGGACGAGGCACTCGCCACCGTCGAGGCAGTGGCTCCCGAGACCGCGCCGGCCAATCGTGGCATGGTCCTCGGGCCGCCCCTGCTCGTGGCTCTGCACCGCGGCGAGCTTGAGCAGGGACGTCGAGTGCTTGAGGAGTTCGATCGCTACCAGGCTGATAGCGGCGCGGCGTTCGAAAGCGACTATCGGAGTCTCCGCGAGGTTGCCCTGGCCCATTTGTCCGGAGGCCACCTAGAGGCAAGGGCCGTCATCGACCGCGCTCAGTCCGGCGACTACGCCGAATGGCCGACGTGGCTGCCCCTCGCCATCGATCTCGTCACCCAACTGCAGGACGATGAGGTGCTGCGAGATGTCGCGACCGCGCTGCGCCGGGAAGTCGTGCCGAAGACCTCGCCGATGGTCGCGGCACAGGCCTCACGGCTCCAAGCCCTGTTGGCTGTCCACGCTGGCCACACCGCGCGGGCACAGTCAGAGTGGTCGACTGCCATCGCGGTGGTCAGCCAGGCCGGCATGGTCTTCGACGAGGCCGCGCTGCGGCTGGAGCTCTTTGAGCATGTACCGGACCATCGCGGCGCCCCGGCGAGTCTGCACGGAGCCATCGAGACGTTCACCAGACTGCGCGCCGCCCCCTGGCTGGAGCGCGCCCGCATCGCGCTCCGGCAACCGACAGGGACTCCGATCACTCGGGGTCCCTGTTGAACTGACTCCGGATGGGTGCCATCCGAGGAGCTGCGGGAATCCGCTGGCTTGCTGGTCGAGCAGGAGACGGCGTTCGTGGCTGTTACATCATCCAGCTGACATCCTCGTTGACCCGTGTAGCCCTGGAGGACGTGAACGCAGTGCCGCTTCCTCCAAACCCTCAGAGCCCCGGGTGACCCGCACGAACGTCTTTCATCCTCCGCCGTCTCGCGTCGCGCGATCGTGTTGGCGACAACGCGACACGCGGCTGGGCATCCCGATGAACCGGTGGGCGCCCGTCCGCCTACCGGCCGACGTGACTGACCGGGTCGGCGCGCCACTCTGGGAGGTCGCTGCAGAGCGGCTCTGCGAAAGAGCGGACATCGGACGCGGACTTCGTCCGCCCCAACATCTCCTCGTTGCGGTGTGGACGGGAAACCAAATAGCTGCCAGCGCCTTAGGTAGCGTCGCAGTCATGGATCGAAGCTGGCGAGTCGTGTTCGGCGGCCCGGTGTCCGGGCCATCATGCCTTAGCGGCACGCAACGATGCCTCCCTCGCGCCAACGGCGAGAATTCGCCGGCAATCGCCTTGGCCATCCGTCGACCTCGAAGCTGGCGATCGCATCGGCGACGGATCGGTCGTCCCTGTCAAAGGACTGGCTTGACTCTGAGCGGGTCGATATCGGCGCCGGTCCCGAGCGTCCTGTCCCAGTCCTGAGATTGGCGAATACGGGGACCGGGCTCCCATGCGTTCAGAGACCCGCTCTTTCGCCCGCGCCGGACTCCGGTCGAGCTGGCTGCGGGCGCCTTCAAAGAGCACCCGCGCTGGCGCGGCCCTCGGCTCTGACCCGGTTGTATGTAGGCCGTCGCGCTCAGCCGGCTACGGGACGTCGCACGCGGCGGCCTGCCGCACGACGTTTGCGGCATCGGACGCAACCCAGAAGCCCTTGTGGACGAGCTCGTTGGTCTCACGGGTCACCCTCGCGAGATAGTCGGC
>Ga0182024_10024092_pt1 | contig 10846 bp, 14 predicted proteins | sample P32metaG_FD_120480 | JGI IMG/M metagenome (GOLD analysis project Ga0182024, IMG submission 120480) | Permafrost microbial communities from Stordalen Mire, Sweden - P3-2 metaG (Illumina Assembly) | ecosystem: Environmental > Terrestrial > Soil > Wetlands > Permafrost | place: Sweden: Stordalen...
CCGGCGTGGCTGGCCGGCGTGGCTTGATGCGGCTGGGGGCCCGGCTGGCCTGGTGCGGCCCTGGCGTGACGGGCCGCCCGGCCTGATCGCTCGGGCATTGCCCCCTGCGCCTCAATAGCCACACCAGTATCATGATCAAATCAGCGGTTAGCTTTAGTCCGGTCCCAGCCGGACAAAAGCTAACCGCTGATGAGCCTGGCCGGGATAGCAATGCTGCTGGCGGGCGCCCAGGGGGCGCCCGCCAGCAGCAGATGATCAGGACTGATGCGAGAAGTCCTCCAGGCGGCTCCAGAACGTGCGGTACCGCTGGAGCGCGGTGCGCAGTTCCTCGGTGTCCGTGCCGGTCCCCTGCCAGTCCGAGCGCAGGGCTTGCTGCCTTTCCCTAACGGAAGCGACGAGCGCCTCGACGCAGTCGTCCACGAAGCCCGCGGCTCGCTCGACAGAGGCGCGCGGATCGTCGACGAACATGGCCTGGATGTCCGGCCACCGCCCGGCAGAGCCCGTGCTGTGCGCGCTATCCGTGCCATGCACGCCAACCGCGCTATTCGCGGCGGCAAATGACTGGCGGCCTGACTCGCCGTTAGCGGGGGGTATCCGATCGCCACCCGGCACGTCCTGATCTTCATCCAGCACCAGTTCGCCTTCCAGCACGACCTGCTGGCCGGCCGGAACGTTTCCGTCGCCGGTTGACGTCCGGCCATTGTCCAGCACGACCAGATCGTCGTCCCGCGCATCATCGCCGGGCGTCATCCGGCTGTTGTCCAGCATGATCGGGTCCTCGCCCGGGATCTCGTCGTCCGGCACCGTGTGGTCACGGCCTGGCTCGCCGATTGGTGATGTCATTTGTCAACTCCTGGGTGTCCGCCGCGCCGGAGTGTCAGCTCGCTCATCGCCGATGCCGGATCGCTCATCAGCGGCCTGCCCGTCGGCCGCTACCACGGGGCCCTGGATGTCGTCTAGCTGCGCCTCACCGCCTAGCTGCGCCTCGTCATCCTGAACTCGGCTCTGCCGGTTTTCACCCGCCGCGAGATCCTCTGTCGCGCCCGGATCAGCCGGCTCGGTAGGTCCGTCCGCAGGCTCGCCGAGGAGCTCGCGGAACAGCGCACGGTAGTGGATCATGGCCTGCCGCAGGTCCTCGGTAGAGGCGGTACCGGCGGCAGCGCTTGCGCTGATTTCCTCGGCTGTCCGGTAGCGATCGAGCGTCTGCGCATGCTCCACGGACAGGTCAGCGAGCACCTGGTCACCATGTTCTGCCGGATAGCCTCGCTCGCTCATGACGGCGACGACGAGCACCTGGGATTCCCGGACCGCTTCGACCGGCACGTCGACGAATCGCTCCTGGATAGCCCCCCACCTGTCGGCATAGGCCGCGCGGGCTGACGGAGTGAGCGGACGTATGTCCAGTGCCCGGACCCGCCGCTGTCGCTCCGCGAGCTCGGACTCGGCCTTGAGCTTGCTATCGTGCTCGCCGACTAGCCGGTCGTATTCCGGGCCGAAGCGCTGCTGAAGGCGGCGGCGGCGGGCTGCCGCCATTAAGCCGATCACTACGGCGGCGATCACGATGATGGCTACGACGATGACCAGGATGGTCCCGGTAGACACGATAATCACCTGCTTTCGGTGCGAAGGTCCTCTCCGCATTGCCCCTGAGGGGCGACCTCAAACTGACGTGATACGCATCAAGATCAGTGCATGGTGCCGGCAGACAGCGTCGGCCACAGGGCAGTCACGTTTAACCGAGGCTGCATGGGCACGGATGATGCAGCGGGCCATCGAAGCCATGTGCCCACGCGTCCCGCCTGGTCCGCACACCACTGGAGTGGAGTGGGTGATCAAGGTGTGGTGGATTTACATCGTCGTGGTGGTACTGCGAGCTGCCGGGATTTACGCGTTCGTGGAAGTGGTCGGTTTCCGGACGCGGCTGCTGACCCGTAAGAGCAGCAAGACCGCGGAAAGCATGTACGACAACTACGCCGACTCGCCTGGTAAACAGCGGCGTTATGCCAGAGAACGGGGCGGCGAATGGCGAGATGAGGAATCCGGCAGCTCGCCCGGACATCCCGGCTGAACCTGGCGATCGGCGTCGCCGCTAGCGCGCGGACGACCGGGGCGTCCGTCAGCCTGCAGGCTTCGCTCAGGCCGCCGCACGCATTCTGAGCAGAGGTTATTCCTCGAAATATTCCTCGATCGTCTCTGATCCGGGCTGCCGAGGGCTGCCAGGCTCAGCGATGTCGTACTCCGGGGGCACATCCTGCACCGTAGGCGGGCCCGGATTCAGCACGTACGGCGCGTTGGGGGCTTCCTCGACTGTGCGGACGAGTCCTCCGCGAGGGGTCCTCCTGACTACCACGCGCCTGCGCAGCCAGCCGTATCCGCGCCGGGGAACAAAGATCCCCGCGAGTCCCGTCAATATGATCACCCAGCCCACCACCTGCAGATTCAGGAACTGGAGGTGGGCAGTGACCGCGAAGGCCAAGATCGCGCCGATGGCCACTAACGTCAACCCAGTGGCGGTCTTCATGCCTGTCCCTTCATAGAGCACTTATGCGACGAGATTCTCACGGCTGTCCCTCGTTGTCCTCACCTCGTCCTGAGGATGATCGCGGGCACAGTGCCCGGCAGCCCGGCCCGACGCTTCGGGCCGGGCTGCCAGCTCTCGCCCGCGGGCCGCCGGCCCACCGCGTCAGGATCGCGGCAGCCACGCTGGCCAGGTGCCTACTTACTGGGCTTCGGCGCCGTGCACGTGGTCTTCGGATTCACGCCGAAGTAGTTCAGCGGGCCCGCAACGATCGTCAAGGCGATGGTGCCCGCCTTGACGCAGCTGTTGACGGGTCCGTTGTAGTAATGGCGTTGACCGCCAGCGACGGCGCCAATGGCCAGCCAGATAATGAGCAACACCGATACGAAGCGCATTATTACCTCCGAATGAGTATATCTGTTTGTTACAAATTATGTGACTATAACCATATTATTTAAGCACGTATTGATCTTCCTGTCCTGCTGCTGGCTTGGCTGTCCGCCCCTGCCACGGACGCCGGCCGGGGCCTCAGGACCTGAGTTGCTGGATCTTGTCCTTGAACAGCGTGGTGGCGATGGTCGCCTTACGCGGCTGGCCTTTGAGGAATGCCTCCGCGAACTTCCTGGCCTGCTGGTACTCGACTTTGCCTGGCAGCGGTGGCTCGTCCGGGTTGACGTTGACGTCCATGAGCGCAGGCCCGTCGTGCGCTAGCGCGCGCTCGATGGCGCCGCGCACGTCAGCAGGGCTTTCCACCTTGATGCCGAGGCCGCCGTTGGCCTCGGCGAACGTTGCGTAGTTCACGAATGGCTCGGGGTAGCGGACACCGTGCTCGGGGTAGCCGAGCACCATCTGTTCCCACAGGATCTGTCCCAGCGAGTTGTTGTTGTTGATCACCACCTTGACGGGAAGCTGGTGCTGGACGGCGGTGAGGAATTCCGCCATCAGCATGGCGAACCCGCCGTCCCCGACGTAGGCGATGACCTGCCGCCCGGGGAAGGCGTGCTGTATGCCGATCGCATACGGGAGCCCCGGCGCCATCGTCGCCAGGTTGCCGGACAGGTAGAAGCCCCGGTCGCCCCGGACCGTCCAATGCCGCGCTGCCCAGGTCGCTATGGTGCCGCTATCGCAGGTGAGGACCGCGTCGTCCGCGGCCAGTTCGTCGAGGACGCCAACGACATACTGCGGAGCGATCGGGTCACGATCGGCGGCCTCCATGTCCGTCATCTGCTGCCGCCAGCGGGTCATCCCCTGCTGGCATTTCGCCAGGAAAGTGGTGTCGCCCTGCCGCTTGAGTAGCGGCAGGAGCGCGATGAGGGCTTCCCTGGCATCCCCGATCACTGGCAGCTCGGTGGCCAGCCGCGCGCCTGCGCGGGCGGGATCGGCCTCGATCTGCGCGACCCGTACCTTGCCGGCCGGCGGCAGGTGCTTGGTGTAAGGAAAATTGGTCCCCACCATGAACAGGGTGTCGATCTCCTCCATCAGGTTTTCCGATGGCCGGGTGCCGAGCAGCCCGATCCCGCCTGTCGTGTAAGGAGAGTCGTCGGGGACGGCTGCCTTGCCGGACAGCGTCTTGACGATCGGCGCCGCCAGCCGCGCCGCCACCTCCAGCAACTCGTCTCGCGCATGCAGCGCGCCCGCGCCAGCCAGGATCGCGACTTTCCGGCCCTCGTTCAGCATCTCGGCGATCCGCTGCAGATCCTCCTGCTTCGGCCGGCCAGATGCACCGAGCAGGACCGGGGAAGTCTGCGGCAGCCGGGCGGGCGCCACATGCTGCCAGGGATCGGCGTTGGCGTCGGCTACCTGGATGTCGTTGGGGATCGTGATATGCGTAACGCCGCGGCGCGCGTAAGCGGTCCGCACTGCCATATCCACCACTGCCTGCAACTGCGCCGGGTTGTAGATCATCTGGTCATACTCGGCAACATCCTGGTACAGCCTGTCCAGGGCGACTTCCTGCTGGTAGCCGGTGCCAAGGACCGAGGTTTCCTGCATGCCCGTGATGGCCAGCACCGGCATATGGTCGAGCTTCGCGTCATAAAGGCCGTTGAGCAGATGGATGCCGCCAGGGCCGGACGTTGCCAGGCACACCCCGAGTTTCCCGGTCGCCTTGGCATAGCCCGTGGCCATGAACGCGGCCGCCTCCTCGTGATGAACTAGCACGAAGCGCACCCTGTCCTGGTGCCGGCGCAGGCCCTCCAGAATCCCGTTGATGCCATCGCCGGGAATCCCGAATACCGTGTCAACACCCCAGTCCGCCAGCCGTTCGATCAACGCCTCGGACACGATCTGGCTCACTGCACCGGCCTCCCTGGTCCTCTCCGCACTGCCCGCGCGGCGTGCGGTCGGCAGACAGTTGTCCGCAAGCGCTGCTGCCAAACATGCGCGGCGCGAATGGTGCCGTCCGGCCTGGGTATGTGCCGCGCTTGTCCGGCACGCGTCAGCTGGCGGTGAGAGGAGTCCCGGCATGCCCAGGGCACAGATCAAGGACGAGAAGACATATCAGGAACTGCGTAAACAGGGCGAGAGCAAGGAGAAGTCGGCACGGATCGCGAACGCGGCGGCCCGGAGCTCGCGCCATGCGGTCGCAGCAAAGGGCGGTAAGAGCCCGTCCTACACCGACTGGAGCAAGGCGGATCTGCTCAGGCGGGCCGGGGAAATCGGCATCAAGGGCCGTTCGACTATGAACAAGAAGCAGCTGATCGAGGCATTGCGTAACCACTGAGCGCCGCAGGGCGCTGCCGGATCGATACCTCGCGGCCGGAGATGCCCGAGCTCGCCACACCCGATGGAAGGATCAGTGACCATGCTCGCTGTCATCGCTGCCGTCCTGTTTGCGATCGCATTCATCATTAACGCCGCAACCGTGGCGACGGCTTCAGCCACCAGTCTGGGCTGGGAGTTTCTGTCGTCGTCATGATCATCGCCGCAGCTGCCCTCTGGGTCGTATTCAAGCGCAAGGACTGGCTGTAGCTCCGCCCGCGGGAGCGGCTCAGGTGTATGACGGCTCAGCAGAAACTGCTGGTCGCATGGAAAGGTCGCCCGCGTGATGACGGGCGACCAGTCCTGTGCAGACTGTCCGGATCATGCCCTCCGCAGGAACATGATGGCGAGCACGATCATCACGATGACGACGACAGCGATTATCCGGGAGGCTCGAATGGCCGAACCAGACCTGCAAGCCGACCGGGGGCGACCGCTAGGCAGTCGGCTGCTGTCTGAGCTGGACCGGCGGATGTCACGTCCGCTGGCCGCGCTGACCATAGTCGTCGCGGCCATCGCGTGGATCGTCGTCAGCGTCGCCATCGGGTTTCCCGCGCGATGGGAGACCATCTTTCAGAGCCTGGTCGCCGCCCTGACTCTGGCCATGGTCTTCGTCATCCAGCACACTCAGGCGCGCCAGCAAGCAGCCACCCAGCGCAAGCTCGATGAGATCCTGCAGGCGCTGCCCGGAGCCGATAACTCCCTGATGACGCTGGAGCATGCCTCCGACGACGAGTTGCGCGCTACCGGCGACGTGCATCACGAAATCCGCAAGGCCGCGCTAGACGAGCAGCCCGGAGCTGGCAGCCCGGGGGCCTGAGCGGCCAGGCGAACCCGAGCAGCTGGACGAACCCGAGCAGCTGGACGAACTCGCGGCAGCGATCAGCTTGCGCTGCCGTCGCTTGCGGATTCCGTGGGCTGGGCAGATTCAGCAGGCCGGCCGGCTTGCGCGGCCCGGCCGGATTCCGCCGGCGGTGCGATCTCTTCGGGCGTCCGCGGCGTGTCAGGGCCAGCCTTGGCGCCGCGCGGCCGGTCGGTAAAGGACACTCTGACGTGCTCTTCTGCCCGCCGCTGGTTCTGCAGCGCCTGGAGTGCCATGGCCGCCCGGTCGGCCTCGGTCAGCGGCGGCTGGATGATCGAGCGGGGCCATAGCCGCCGCGTCAGCACGACATTCACTTCAGCCGCATAGACCGTTATCTGCACGCCGAGGTAGATCCATGCGACCAGGCCGAGCACGATCGCGAACGCGCCATAGACCGAGTCACTATGCAGATAGTGATGAACCAGGTAGGTACTGAGCTCCTGCAGCAGCGTCCAGGCGGCACCGCCGACCACCGCGCCGGTGACGAGAGCCCGGCTCGGCACGCCCTTCGGGGTCAGCACGCGGAAGCTGACGAAGTACAGCCCGACGTTCGCCGCGAGCGCGAGCACTTCCGCGAGGACGACAATGGGGATGGCGTTGTGGCCGAAGGTGTCCAGGCCCGCGAGCAGCGTCGTTACTATCACGACTGACCCGAGCACGCCGAGAAATATCGCCGAGCGCGCGAGCCGCGGCAGGTATCCCGGCCGCGCCGGGCCGGGCAGGTTCCACACCTGCTCCATCGTGAACAGCCCGGCCTGGGCAAGCCCGGTCGCGCCCCAGAGCAGCCCGAGCAATCCGACGACCAGGCCGAGCGCGCTCGAGCGCTGCAGCGCGTGGATGCCGCTCAGCTTATGTCCGAGCAGCCCGGGGAACTGGCTGGCAGCAGCGTTCAGCACGTCATTTTGCAACGACGGATCGCTGGCCGCTACCCGGCCCAGGATCGTCACCAGAACGAGCAGCAGGGGGAAGACTGCGACAAAGGCTGAGTGCGCGAGACTAGCCGCCAGGGTGCCCCCGTTGTCGTCGCCGTATTTCTTCACGACGCCGAAGGCGAACGCGGATGCCCTGTGCCGCTGCTGGGCCGCGTCTATCCGCCGGATCCCGCGCTCGACCGGGTTCACCGCTCCGACCTGCCTTTCCGGCTAGTTGGTTTCGTCCGCCGCGCGATCACGCACCGGGCGGCTCGCCCGCCCGCAGCACCAGCATGGTCATGTCATCCCGCAACTGGCCGCCGCAGAACGCCAGCACTGCCTTCTGCATGCGCGCGGCCACCTCCGCGGGCGGCTTGCCCGCCAGCGCGGCGAGTTCCTCGGTCAGCCGGTCCTCGAACGAGGTCAGCGCAGGCCCGCGCGCGTCGGTCAGGCCGTCGGTGTAGAAGAACAGCGTGTCACCCTTGGACAGCTCGAGTTCCTGCGCCTGCGGTCCGGAGTCAGGGAAGATCCCGAGCGGCAGGCCGCCGCCGTTCATCGTCTGCACCCGGCCGTCCGGCCGGACCAGTACGGGCAACGGGTGCCCGGCGCTGCCGACAATGACCCGCAGGACGCCGTCCCGCCACTGCAAGTGCGCGGCATCCGCCGTGACGAACCGGCCGCCGAACTCCTCGGCCAGCATGATCTCGTTGACCATGCGCAGCACCTCGGCCGGATCGGCGCACCAGTGCCCGGCGACCCGGATGGCGTGCCGTGCGGCGACAGTCACCGCCGCCGCGCCGTCTCCCTTTCCGCAGACATCGCCGATCGCCACCCCCCAGCCGCCGGGCGTGCGGTACACGTTGTAGAAGTCACCGCCGGGCCCGGGCAAGCCCGTAGCGTCCTGGTGAGCCGCGGCGATCTCGACGCCCGGTATGGTCGGCAGCTCCGGCGGGCGCAGTCCCGCCTGCAGCGCATCGGCCACGTCAGCACGCTGCCGGAGCATCCGGTCCACCCTGATCGCGAGGGCAAGATGCTCCCCGATTTCCTCTACCAGGCCAACGTCAGCCGTGCCGAAGTAACCTGCACCTGTCTCCCTGACGAGAGTCAGGGCGCCATAGGAGCGCTCTCCGTCCGAGAGCGGGACAGCGAGCACCGACGTCGCACCGAGGAGGGCGAGGATCGGTATGCCGTCCGGGCCGGCGCCCAGCAAGCCGCCGTCTTCGGCATGCGCGATCAGCAGGGAGCTGCCGGAGTCATGAACCTGCCTGGGCGCGGAGTCCTGCTGCGGGTCGATACTCGCCAGGGACCGGGCCAGCTCCGCGGACCGCTCGTCCTGCGGGCCGATAACGAACTGCCGCCGCAGCTGCCCCTGCCGTTCCACGTCGACGATGACCCAGGCGGCGAGCTTGCTGGCCAGCAGCCTCGCGCAGCGCTGCAGCATGACGGACTCACTGACCGTGGCGTTCTCTAGCACCAGCCTGGTCGCCGCGCCCAGCAAATCGAGCCGGCCGGTAGCCGTGCGGACCTCGGCGAGAGGCTGGTGGTCCGGGTCGGCTCGCAGGTCCGGGTCGGCTCGCAGATCCTGATCCGCCGCATCTGACTGGCGCGCTGCCGCCGGCGGCCGGCCACGGCGGCCGGCCACGGGCGCCGGACCAGCGCGGGTGGCTGCGACAATCAGCTGGTCGGGTTCTCCGGCCAGGCTGACCGGGCCGATATCAAGCACATTGGGCACCGAGCCGGTGACGCCGAGCAGGCCGCACCGGATCTGCCGGCCCTCGCCGGTCCGCCGGGCGGCGGCGAGCTGAGTCTGCACCGCCGCGCGGGCCGGCAGCTCCACGAAGGCCGTGAACGGCTTCCCGGTAGCGTAACCGGGGGAAAAGCCGAGCAAGTTCCCGGCCCGCCGGTTCGCTCGCCGCACGGTGCCATCGCGGTCGAGCAGGAACAACGGCATCGGGGCCTCCTGGAAAACCGCATGCAGCAGCCGCCGGTCCCCCTGCTGCCCGGCGAGCCGGCCGGCCGACGAATCGGCGGCCGTCTGCGCCTGCAGGGAGGTAAGCGCGTCGATCGCCCCGTCCAGCTCGGCGAACGCGGCCTCGAGCACCTGTTGCAGGTGCGCGCCGGGGAGCGATGCGGCTTGCCGTAGTTGTCCGCGGCGCTCGGTCAGCCCGGAGATCTCGCTCTCGAGCCCCGCGCGGCCAGGGGAATGCGGCATCAGCCAAGTCCTATCTACTAGCTTCCCCTGTCCCCTACCGCTCGCGGAGGCCCGCAAACACCCAGCGGAATCTGGCAGTCAGTCTGGCATGTTTGGCGGCCGGGCCACGGGTACGGCAGGTGCCGTTCGACGTAGGGAGCTGACATGGCACGTAGGAAGCTGACTTGGCACGTAGGGAGCTGACTTGGCACGTAGGGAGCTGACATGGCATCGTGGCGGTCCGCGTCCGTCCGGATCGGGGGCATCTTCTGCTGGGCGTTCCTCGTCTGGGTGCTGCTGACCTGGACGCTGACCGCGGAGCAGCTCCTGTTCGGCGTTCTGGTGGCCGCCGCTGCTGCCGTCGCGCTCGCGCCGCTGGGTAGCGCGGCGGGTCCCTGGCTGCTGCTCGACCCGCGCCGGCTGGCCGGGGCGATATGGCTGCTCGCGGTGACCGGCGGCCGGATCGTGACGTCGAACGTGCGGCTCGCGCGGCGGATCTGGGATCCACGCAGGCCGCTGACCAGCGGCATGGTGATCGCGGAAACGCGGCAACGGACCGCTGGCGGGCTCACCGCGGTAGGCCTCATGACGTCGGTCGTGGTCGACAACCAACTCGTCGACCTCGACCCAGGCCGTGGTCAGCTGCAGTACCACGCGGTCGCCGTCCCCGGTGGCGGCCGGGCAGGCGCGTCGCGGGCTATCACCCGTCCGGCGGAGCGCCTGCTGGCGCTGCTGCGCCCGCGGCCGCGCCCGCGGGCAGGGGCGGGCAGGCGGTGACGGCGGTCTACGGCGGCGTCGCGATCGGGGAGGTCGCCATCGTGGCCCTGCTGCTGATCCGGCTGGCCGCCGGCCCCACGATCTCGGACCGCATCGTGGCCCTGAACACGATCTCGACGCAGGCGGCGCTCGCGGTGCTGTTCTTCGCGGCGTTCGCGCGCCGCACCGTTTACGTCGACGTGGCGCTGTGGCTGGCGTCCTTCAGCTACCTGGGGGCCATCGTGTGGTCGCGGTACCTGGAACGGGGGCTGCTGTGAGGAAACGGGGGATGGCATGAGAGAAGGCATCGTTATCGCGCTGGCCGCCATCGGCGGGTTCTTCTCGCTCACCGGCGCGGTGGGGATCCTGCGGATGCCCGATGTGTACTGCCGGATCCAGTGTTCCAGCATGGCGATCACCATGGGAGCGCTGCCGGTGCTGGCCGCTCTCGTCGTCGGGGAAGGCCGGTCAGCACCTATGGCAGCCGCGCGCTGCTGGTGGCAGCGCTGCTGCTGGTCGTGAACCCGGCAGCATCCCACGCGCTAGCGCGAGCGGCTTACAAGGCGGGCATCCCGATGTGGCCTGGCGCCGTCACCGACCAGGTCAGGGAGCAGGCGGCAGCCGAAGCGGAAAGCGAGGCGCGATGAGCGCGTTCTGGGTGCTCGGCTATCTCCTTCTCGCGCTCATCCTGACATCGGCGGTGCTGGTGGTCCGGCTCCGGAACCTCAACGGGGCGGTGATGGCGCTGTCCGGGGCCGGCACGCTGCTGTCGGTCTTGTTCATCGTTCTCGGCGCGCCGGACGTCGCGCATTCTGAGGTCGTAGTGGGCGCTGGCTTCGCTGCTGCCG
>Ga0182024_10024093_pt1 | contig 10844 bp, 8 predicted proteins | sample P32metaG_FD_120480 | JGI IMG/M metagenome (GOLD analysis project Ga0182024, IMG submission 120480) | Permafrost microbial communities from Stordalen Mire, Sweden - P3-2 metaG (Illumina Assembly) | ecosystem: Environmental > Terrestrial > Soil > Wetlands > Permafrost | place: Sweden: Stordalen...
CTCGAGACAGGCAACAACGGGTAACGCCCGTTTAGCCGGGTCTCAGGAAACGCGGGAACTGGAGCTGAGCCGAGGCTGGATGCGTCTGGCACGGCGAGTGCCGCGGTGGAGCGCCGGGAGGCGCGCGCCTCCTCCCAACCCTCCCCCACGCGCCGGAGGAGGAAAAGAGGATGGTGCGCTGCCGTGCTTTTCGCAAGCACGGCCCAAGACAAATGCGCCTTTCGGCGCTCCGCTCCCTTCTTTTTGGGGAGCCAGTTCGTGAAAACTTCTGCAAAACTCGGGCGCAAATGCGCCGCGAGAAGGAATTTCCATGCCGTTTATTTGCCCCAGCCGAAGCGGTAGTTCAGGCCGGCGCGCACGACGTTGTCGTGCATCGAGACGTTGTCGGTTCCCGCCGCGCCGCAATCGATCCCGCAATTGAAGCGGCCGAGATCGACATGGAGATATTCGGCCTTGGCCGACCAGTTGCCGGGTAGCGCGACTTCGAGCCCGGCGCCGGCAGTCCAGCCGGCATTGGTGGTGCTCGCCACCGCGAAGCCGGGCATGCCGGCGCGGATATCGCCGACCGCAAGGCCGCCGGTGACGTAGGGCATGACGCCGCCGAACGCATAGCCGGCGCGGCCGCGCACGGTCGAGAGCCAGGAGTCGCTGGTGGTACAGCCGAACGGGCACAGCGTGGAACCGGCGGTGCCTTTCAGGTTCGACCAGTCCAAATCGCCTTCGAGGCCGAGCACCGCATGGCCGAACTGCCAATTGTAGCCGGCGGTGCCGCCGACCTGACCGCCCGAGACATCGACACGGGTGGCGTTGGCGCTCCACCACGAACTGCCCCAGCCGCCGCCGCCGTTGATACCGAGATAGAAGCCGGTCCAGTCATAGACTTGCGTCACTTGCGCGGGCGGCGCCTTGTAAAGCGGCGCAACCGAAAGATCGGCCGCCGACGCACATTGCGCCGCGGCCAGCACGCCCGCTGCAAAGCATCCGGCAACAAAATTCTTCATCATCGTTGGTTCCCGGCCGCACCGGCGCCGGCGCTTTTGCGTCGGTTCGCCAATGTGACTCTACGCATAGTTTTGTTACCCCGGGCTTACCGCTACGGTTAAGCTGCGGAGCTGCCGCCGTTGCCTGCTATTCTATTGACCACAAAGGCAAAATTGTGCCTGTCCGGGGGCGGCATGAGGGCTGGCGCGCCGCCATGCGAAACCCAAAGGGGAGGCTGAGTGTCCTGGGTCTATTTTGCTTTCTCCGGTCCGGTGCTGTGGGCGGTCTCGGTCCATTTAGACAAATATCTGGTCGAGCGGTTCTTTAAGCACAGCGACGTCGCGGTGATGCTGGTCTTTACCGCTCTCGTCGGCGTTTTGCTGCTGCCGATCATCGGCTATTTCGAGCCGACGGTGACGCATCACGGCGCCGGCAGTATTGCGCTCATTATTCTTTCCGGCATCCTCTATATGAGCGCGATGCTGCTTTATCTGCAGGCGTTACAGAACGAAGAAGCTTCCGTAGTGGCGCCGTATTTCCAGGCCGGTCCGTTGTTCGGCTACGTGCTGGCCTACCTCGCGCTTGGCGAGACCTTGTCGGGCCGGCAAATGATCGGCGGCGCCATGATTCTGATTGGGACGATGACGGTGTCGGTGCGCTTCGGGCGGGGCATTCGACTGTTCAAGGCGCGGCTGGCGGCGCTGATGCTGGCCTGCGGATTTGCGATGGCGCTCAGCGGGCTGATCTTCAAGATTTTCGCCATCGAAGTCGAATTCTGGACGACGACGTTCTGGATGTTCGTGGGCGAGGGGATATTCGGGGCCGCCTTGCTGATGGTCCCTTCCTACCGCCGGCAATTCATGACGGCTTTGCGCGCGAACACCGTTGCCCTGCTGTCGATCAACGGGTCGAACGAACTCATCAACCTCGGCGGCGGTTTGGGCAATCGTTACGCGCTGATGTTCGCGCCGTTGAGCATCGTTCAGGCCATCGGCTCAACGACGACGCTGTTTGTTTTTGCGTTCGGCGTCGTATTGAGCGTTGTCTGGCCGGGCCTCGGCCGCGAAGACTTGGCCGGCCGCGAATTGGCCCAAAAGGGTGTCGCCGCCGTTCTGGTCGCGGTCGGTGTTGCGCTGGTGACACGGTGATATTGTCTGGGGACGCGCATGGCGAACGGTAAAAAAGACAGTGACGGCAAAATCGAGATCGTCGAGACGCGGCAGGCCTATAAAGGCTGGACCAGGCTTCTCGTCGCGATGACGCGCTTGCCCGACGGACGCACGATCGAGCGCGAGATCGAGGATCACGGCGACGGCGTCTGCGTTCTCGCTTACAATCCGCAGCGCAAAACGGCCGTTCTGGTGCGGCAGGCGCGCGTGCCGGTGCTGTACGCGACCGATCGGCAAGACACCATCGAGGCCATTGCCGGCATCGTCGACCATGGCGCTCCCGATGCCTGCGTGCACCGCGAAGTCATGGAAGAGGCGAAGCTGACGCTCGATTCGCTCGAGCATCTGTTCACCGGCTGGACGATGCCGGGGATTTCCACGGAGCGCATGCATTTTTACCTGGGAGTCTACTCGGGCGCGGCGCGGCCGGAAACCAAAGGTGGCGTTGCCAGCGAGGGCGAGAGCACCACCGCCGTCGAAATCGGCCTTGGCGAGCTAGCGCGGATGGTGGACGCCGATGAGCTGCCCGACGCCAAGACGTTGGTGCTGGTGCAGACGCTGCGCCTGCGCCGGCCCGATCTGTTTTGATCGCCGCAATAAAACGCGATGGATCGTCGTTAACGCTGCAGCGCGGCCATAAACGATCGCGAAATCAACGCTGCCGTTCGATTCGTCTCGGCACTGGAGAGTGCTATAATGCGCGGCATGAGTTCGGCCCTTAGGGGTTGTCGAGCTTTGGCGGCAGGGTAACGCGTGCGATGAACTGGATTTCAAACGTTGTGCGGCCGAAGATCCGCAGCATTCTGCGGCGCGAGGTGCCGGAGAATCTGTGGATCAAATGCCCGGAGACCGGCCAGCTCGTCTTCTACAAGGACGTCGAGGCCAATCAGTTCGTCATTCCGGGCTCCAACTATCACATGCGCATGAGCGCGATGGCGCGCCTCAAAGCGATGTTCGACAACCAAACCTGGTTCGACATCGCCGTGCCCGAGGTGCCGGTCGATCCGCTGAAATTCCGCGATGAGCGCCGTTACGTCGATCGCCTCAAGGACGCGCGCAGCAAGACCGGCCTCAACGATGCGGTGAAGCTCGGCTATGGCAAGCTCGACGGTTTCGGCGCGGTCATCGCCGTGCAGGATTTCGATTTCATGGGCGGCTCGCTCGGCATGGCGGCGGGCGAGGCGGTGATCAGGGGTCTCGATACCGCGGTGGAGAAGGGCTGCCCGTTCGTGCTGTTCGCGGCCTCCGGCGGCGCGCGCATGCAGGAAGGCATTCTTTCGCTGATGCAATTGCCGCGCACCACCATCGCGGTGCAGCGCATTCGCGAGGCGCGCAAGCCCTACATCGTCGTTCTCACCAATCCGACGACGGGCGGCGTCACCGCGTCCTACGCGATGCTCGGCGACGTGCACATCGCGGAGCCCGGCGCCTTGATCGGCTTCGCCGGCCCGCGCGTCATCGAGCAGACGATCCGGGAAAAGCTGCCGGACGGTTTTCAGAAAGCCGAATATCTGCGCGACCACGGCATGGTCGACATGGTGGTGCATCGTCACGAATTGCGCGCAATCATCGCAAAGCTGTGTCGGCTGCTGACCAAGGCGCCCGCCGGCGTGCCGCAGCCTCGCGTCCTGCCGGCGCCCGAACCCGCGACCAGTGAGCACTGAGCCCTTCAACGCCGCGCCGATCGACGCCATCCTGGCGCGGCTCTTGGCGCTGCATCCCAAGCGGATCGATCTCTCGCTCGAAAGGATCGAGCGCATCCTCGCGGTGCTCGGTCATCCGGAACGCAAGCTGCCGCCGGCGATCCATGTCGCCGGCACCAACGGTAAAGGCTCGACGATCGCCTTCATGCGCGCGGTGCTCGAAGCCGCCGGCAAGCGCGTGCACGTCTATACCTCGCCCAATCTGGTTCGGCTGAACGAGCGCTTTCGCATCGGGCAAGCGGCTGGCGGCCGCCTCGTCGGCGATGCCGAGCTTGCCGATGCGCTCGCCGAATGCGAGGCCAAAAACGGCGCGGCGCCGATCACGGTGTTCGAGATCGAGACCGCGGCGGCGTTCCTGCTGTTTGCGCGCAATCCGGCGGCTGTCGTACTCCTCGAAGTCGGGCTTGGCGGCCGTCTCGACGCCACCAATGTCGTCGAGCGTCCGCTGGCGAGCGTCATCACGCGGCTCGGGCTCGATCACCGCGAATTCCTCGGTGACACGATCGAAAAGATCGCCGCCGAGAAGGCCGGCATCCTCAAGCGCGGCGTCGCGGCGGTGACCGTGAGCCAGACGCGCGGGGCGCTTGCCGTCATCGAGCGGCAAGCGGCGCGGCTCAAAGCGCCGCTTCGCATTGCCGGCGAACACTGGACCGCGACCGAGGAACGCGGCCGGCTCGTCTATCAGGACAGTGACGGCCTCCTCGATCTGCCGGCGCCGAAGCTTTACGGCCGTCACCAGTTCGAGAACGCCGGCGCGGCGATCGCGGCGTTGCGCGTCAGCGGCCTGAAACTCCCTGCTGCCGCGTTCGAGGCCGGCATGACCGGCGTCGATTGGCCGGCGCGCATGCAGCGGCTTTCGCACGGCAGGCTCGCCGCTTTGCTGCCGCCGGAGAGCGAGCTTTGGCTCGACGGCGGCCACAATGCCGACGGCGGGCAGGCGATCGCCGCCGCGCTCGCCGATCTCGAAGAGCGCGTGTCACGGCCGCTCGTCCTCATCGTCGGCATGTTGTCGACCAAGGACAGCGAGGGCTTTTTGAGAAATTTCTCCGGCCTCGCAAGACGCGTCATCACCGTGCCGATCCACCAGGACAAGGCAGTGCCTGCTTCCATACTCGCGGAAGTCGCCGACACTGTCGGCATTCCGGCGCTGGCACGCGAGGATCTCGAAAGCGCGATCACGGTCGCTGGAAAACTCGATCTGCACCCGGCGCCGCGCGTGCTCATCACCGGCTCGCTCTATCTCGCCGGCGAGGTCCTGGCCGCCAACGGCACGCCGCCGGAATAATCATTCCAGCTTTATGTTCGCGTCGCGAATGATTTTCGTCCACTTGTCGCGTTCGGCCTTGATATAGGCCGCGAACTCATCCGGCGGTCCGGCCATCGATTCGAACAGCTGCGGATCGAGGAAGCGCGCGCGGAAGACCGGATCGCTGAAAATCCGCATTACTTCCTTATCGAGCTTCATGACGATGTCGCGCGGCGTGCCGGCGGTCCCGAACAGGCCGAACCAGGCGGTCGCCTGGTAGCCGGGCAGCCCGCTTTCGGCGATGGTCGCAATGTCGGCCACCTGGGGCAGGCGCTTTGGGCTGCCGATGCCGAGCATCTTGATCTGTCCGGCCCGGAACGCCGGCAGCGCGGAGGCGACGCTGATCACCATCGCGTTGATGCTGCCGCCGATCAGATCGTTGAACGCGGGTGTCGCGCCGCGATAGTGCACCGGCACGAGCTTCACACCCGCCATGCTGTCGAACAATTCCATATTCATATGCAGCGCCGAGCCGACGCCGGCGGTGCCGTAGGTCAACAGGCCCGGTTTCTGTTTTGCCAGCGCGATCAGTTCGGCGGCGTTCGCAACCGGCAGCGATTTGTCGGCGATGAGCGCCTGATAAATGCGGACGAGCCCGGTGATCGGAATGAAATCCTTTTCCGTGTCGAACGGCAGCTTGTCCTTGGGATAGAGCGTCGGATTGACGGTGAAAGTGCCGGATTCGCCGACCAGGAGCGTGTAGCCGTCGGGCGCGGCTCTGGCGATCGCTTCGGCGCCGATAATGTGGGCGGCGCCGCCTTTGTTTTCGATGACGACCTGCTGACCCCAGGCTTTGGTCAGTTCCTGGCCAAGCGCGCGGCCGACGACGTCGGTGACGCCGCCCGGCACTGAGGTGATGATGAGGGTGATCGGCCGGTCGGGAAAAGACGGCGTCTGCGCCGTGGCCACGCCGCTGAGACACGAGAGAGCGATCAGCGCGCCGAGCCATCTGTGCATGGTCGATCCGCTACAGCCTGATCTCGCCGAGATTGATGCTTACGCCGAGATCGGCTTGCACCGTCTTGGAGCGCCCGCTGGCGAAGATCTGCACGGCATAGCGGCCGGAATTTTCGTCGAGTCTGTCGAATTTGAAATCGCCGTAATTATCCGTCGTGGTCACCGCGACGCAGACGCCATCCTTGATGAGCTGGACGCTGGCGCCCTCGAGGCAATCGACGGCGCCGCTCTTCGCTTCGGCGACCGAGCCGCCGATAAAGCACTTCGAATAGCGGTAGAGATTGCGATAATAGACGCGCGGCTTCGCGCCGAGCTCGGGCTTCATCACTTCGAGGTTTTGCTCCTGCGCCATGCGCGCCATCTCGTCGTCCTCGACCTTGACCGCGCGCATCGCTCCGGTCGGGCACGATTGCTGGCCGCGCGTCTGCTGCCAGCCCTGATCGATGAGATGGGCGTCGAAGGTCCAGGCCTGCGGCAGCTGCAATTCCGCGTTCCACCAGATGTGGCCGTAAGGGCAGGCATCGACGATCTGCTTCTGGCCCTTCGCCTTGACCGGATCGATGAGGACGATGCCGTCGCGGCGCTTCTTGATCGCGCCTTTCGGCGCGGCCTTCATGCACGGCGCCTCGTCGCAGTGATTGCACATGGTCGGAACGTAGGCGATGTCGATCATCGGCAGTTGCCCGCGCTCCTTCTGCAAAATGTTGATCCACTTGTGGCCGTGCTTCGGCATCGGCGCGGAATAATGCGGCCATTCGTTGCCGACATATTCATCCATGGCCGCGAGCGTGCACAGATTGCAGTTGGTGCACTCGGCCACGTCGATGATCATGTTCCATTTTTTCATGGCCATCACTTCGCCGGCACCAGGTGCGCTTCCTTGAGTGCGCGCTTGATTTCCTTGTCTTTCTCCATCGCGGCAAACGCCTCGGACATGTGCTCGGTGCGGCCGTCCCATAATTCGATCTGCACCAGCGAATTGGCGCCGGCGAGCGAATGCGTGGACTTGGTCTGCGTGCGCTCGGGTGTGAGCAAGTTGAGGCAGCCGCCGCGATCGACGGATTTGCCGGGCTCGCCCATCGGATCGTAGATGGCGGAGGACTCGTAGCCATGGGCGACGCCGCGCGGCAGGCGCTGCGTCGGCAGCGCCGCGCAAATCACCGCGCCGCGATCGTTGAAGACCTTGACCAGATCGTGCTTGGCGATACCGCGATCCTTGGCGTCGTCGGCGTTCATGCGCGCGATCCAGTAATAGTAGCCGTCGACCTTGACGCGATGGTCCTCGATGTTGAGCAGGAACGAATCCTTGCCGTCGCCCTGGGTGTGGAACGAATATTTCGAGTGCGGCGTGAGCAGTTGCAGCGGAAAGCGCTCGAACAGTTCGCCGGAATGCGCGCCCTCCCATGACGGCTCGTATTTGACGATCGGCGGCCGTTCCGGATCGTTGAACCTTTTCAATGAATTACACTCGAATTCGAGTTTGCCGGACTGGGTCTGCAGGCCGCGCAGATATTCTTCGGTGTAGTCGGACGGCAGCGGCTGCGCTTCCGGCACGTCTTTTTTGCGGTTCTCGAAGAACCAGCGGAACGACACCGGCGCGCGCAGCTTTTCCTTCTCGGCCGGCACCACGAAATAGCCGCGCTTGAGAAATTTTTTCCACGACATGTGTTTTGGCATGTCGGAAGCGAGATAGACACGCTTGACCCAGTCGATCTCGTTGCAGCCTTCGGAGAAGTAATTGGCGAGACCGAGCGGCTTGCACAGCTCGTTGAAGATCCAGAAATCGGACTTCGATTCGCCTTGCGGCTTGATCGCCGGCGCCTGGAACACGATGACGCGGTGATTGAGCTGCTGCTGGCCGTGATGGCCGTAGCCGCCGAGACCGGCCCACTCGCTGATATCGGTGCGCTCGAAATTGGTGCAGGCGGGCAGGATGACGTCGGCGAATTTCGCTTCGCCCTCGAACCAGATCGACTGGTTGACGACGAATTCGAGATTCGGCGACTGATACATCCGCACCCAGCGGTTGGTGTTATTCATGGTCGAAAGAATCGAGCCGCCATATTTGTAGAGCATGTGCACCGGCGAATGGCCGGGCGCGGGATAGGCGAAGCGGGCGAACTGGTGCTCGATCGACTTGCCGACCCACGGATAGCCCTCGGCCTTGCCGTCGATAATCGCCTCCGGCACGAAGATGCGCGGGATGCGCTGGCCGTTCGAATTCATGGTCGGCAGTTGCGGCATGCGCTGGTAGAGCTCGACCGGCATCGCGGTGTTCTCGAGATCGCCCGACATGCCGCCGTCGGCGTAGCCCGGGAAATAGAAATTAAAGTCGATCGGCGTGCCCCATTGCAGGTTGCCCATATTGACGCCGGGCTTGCCGAGGCCCTGCATGGCGATGAGGCAGACCATGACGCGCGCCCAGGGAATGCCGGTCTGATTGCGGCAGGCGCCGCCGTGGCCGTTGCCCCAGCCGCCGGGCGCGAGATAGACGCGCTTGCGCCCCCACTCGCGCGCCAGCGCGCGCACGTCTTTGGCCGCAACGCCGGTTTCCTTTTCCTGCCACTCCGGCGTTTTCGGAATGCCGTCCTCGTCGCCGAGCAGATAGGCTTTCCATTTGTCGAAGCCGACGGTGTGGGTCTCGACATACGCCTTGTCGTAGAGATCTTCCTTGATCCAGACGTAAGCGATCGCCATCGCCATCGCGACCGAAGTGGTCGGCTTCGGTGCCAGCCATTTGCCGGGCAAAAATTGCGCGGTCGCGTTGTAGTAAGGATCGACGTGGACGACCTTGATGCCGAGCTTTTGATTCTTCAGCCACTGCCGGCGCGTGGTGCCTTCCTGCGCGCCATACGAGCCTGACGTCGATTCCGGGTCGGCGGCCCACGACACGATCATGTCGCAGTTCTGCAAGCAGTCCTCGACCGTGCCGTAGGTTTCCGACTGGCCGACGCGCAGCGTATGGCCCCAGTGGTGCACCGCGCCCCAATACCAGCCTTCCCAGGAGTCGGGATTGTGGTGGATGCGCGTCATGCCGACCGCGTTGGCGAAGCGGAACAGCGCCGAGAGGTAGTAGCCAATATTGCCCCAGGTGTGGTGCGAGCCGTGCGAGAAGGTGATCGCGCCGGGACCGTATTCGCGCTTTTGCCGCTTGATCTCGTCGGTGACGAGCTTGATCGCCTCGTCCCACGAGATGCGCACATAACCGGACTTGCCGCGATTTTGCGGATTGCGCTCACCGTTCGGATCGAAGTCGACGCGCTTCATCGGATGGAGCAGACGATCCGGTGAATAGACGATCGATTTTGCGTTCTGCCCATGCGGCGCGAGCGTGGTCTTGCGCGGCGGCATCAGTTTCTGGCCCTTCGCTTCGATGGTCCAGGACGCGCCGTCCTTCTCGGTGAGGTCGATCGGCGTCATGCGCAAAATCTTGCCGTCCTTGACGTGGACGAAGACCGGACCGCCGTTGGTCATGTTGCAATAGCGCGTGACACCTCGGCGCAGTTTTGTGCCGTATTTGAGGCCGGCCGACTGGCTCAGCATCAGCGTCTGCGCGAACCAATTGGTCAGGTATTCCGGGCCGTCGACGGTGAGGACGAAATCCTTCTGCGCGTTGATCTGGTCGAGCCAGTTGATCGGCGGCATCAGCAGCGAGGCGCCGGTCTTGGCGTTCTTGAACATCAATTTGATGTCGGGCTTTTCGTGCAGCCCGGCGGCCGATGTGATCGCACCGTTGTCGAATGCGATCCAGCGTCCGATCTCCTCGTCGCGCGTCATGATCTGGGCGACGAAATTGTGCTCTTTCAGCCGCGCTTTGAATTCCGGGTTCCGCCGTGCCGCGAGTTTGAGGAGTTGCGCCGCGCCGAAGAGAATGATCGGGAGTTTGAGCGTCGCGAACGCCATGGTTGTCTCCACAAATCGCGGCCGGGGCGTCGCAGGGGCATATCCCCACAAGGCGCGGCAACCCGGAAAGGCCAACTTTGCAACAATTTTCCAAGCTTGTCATTCCGGGCTCCTCGCGGAACCTGTCGTCGGGCCACGCTCTATACGCGGAGCCGGCTCGGCCCCGGAACGACGTGCTTCGCCCGCAGCGCCGGCATGACGCCGCTCGCGAACGAGCCGATCGAGCGCAGGCACTCCGCGCGCGAAAGATCGCCGAAGGCGAACTGCCCGACCACGTAATTGCATCCGGTCTCGGCAAGCTGGCGGCCTAGAAAATCCGTCACGGTCGCCGGCGAGCCGGCGACGCCCTGGCCGCGCGCGACCAGCGCATCGAAGTCGGCGGGGCGCGCGTGGTTTTGCGGGCGCCGGCGCAAGCGGAATAGATACGTGAAGCTCTGGTGCCAGACCGGATAGGCGCGCCGCGCCAGAGCCAGCGCCTCGGCGTCGGTTTCAGCGACCACGATGAAGCGGCCAAGCCCGAGCTTCGGCATGGCAGCGCCGGGGTGCGGCGGCCGCCATGTCGCGCGGTAGCGCTCGATCGCGAGCCGCGCTTCCACGGTCGGATCGAGCGTCACGACGTGGAGATTGCGCTTCGCCGCGCGCTCGGCGCTGTCCGGCGTGTGCACGCCGTACCAGATCGGCGGATGCGGCTTTTGCAGCGGCGCAAGCTCCATCGGCACATCGTCGAACGTGAAATGCTTGCCGCGGAAGTCGAGCACGGGGTTGGTCAGGCCCCGCAAGATCAGCTCGACGCCCTCATTATAGATGTCCTGCGCGTCGGCGGGA
>Ga0182024_10024094_pt1 | contig 10844 bp, 8 predicted proteins | sample P32metaG_FD_120480 | JGI IMG/M metagenome (GOLD analysis project Ga0182024, IMG submission 120480) | Permafrost microbial communities from Stordalen Mire, Sweden - P3-2 metaG (Illumina Assembly) | ecosystem: Environmental > Terrestrial > Soil > Wetlands > Permafrost | place: Sweden: Stordalen...
GAAGCAGCCATCTAAGTCCGACTCGCAGATCGCTACAAAGCAACACAGCAGATAGCTGTCATAAGGAGATAGTGTGAAGAAAACGCTTTTGTTTGCCGCTGCAATCGTGCTGAGTGTTCCCGCGGTAGCTCAAACCAATTCTCAAAATCGGACCGTCGAGCAGACGAGTCCTATGCCGACTTTCCGCGTCGTTGTGATCAGCCGCAGCGTGCAGGCGGTCAACTATCAGCATCGCAGCGGATCTTCGAAACTGGACTTCGCGGGCATGGATCTGATGCCGGGAGCGAACGGGGTAGCGCAGGTGAACAGCAAGCGGGGATCCATTGAGATAGAAGCAGAATTTGGCGATCTGCTCAAGCCGACGACCTTCGGCAATGAGTATCTTACCTATGTGTTGTGGGCGATTTCTCCCGAGGGACGGGCAGTAAACCTGGGCGAAGTGCTGCTCGGTGGGAATCACCGCAGCAAACTTCGCGTAACCACGGATCTTCAGGCGTTCGCTCTGATTGTTACTGCGGAGCCTTATTATGCCGTGCGGCAGCCCAGTAACGCCGTGGTGCTGGAGAACGTAGTTCGCGACGACACCAAGGGAACAACCGAGGCGGTGAATGCAAAGTATGAACTGATGGAACGCGGCGGCTACATCCCCACGGGCTACAAGTTCGATCCAGTCGTGTTGAACCTGAAGTTGCCATTGGAATTCTTCGAAGCACGGAACGCGCTCCGGATTGCCCAATCCGAAGGAGCCGAAACCTACGCGAGCGACAGCTATAAGCGTGCCGTTGAGTTGATGGACACTGCCGATAGCTATGCCATCAACAAACATGTCGACCGCAAACCGCTGATCGCAGTTGCCCGCGAAGCGGTGCAGACGGCGGAAGATGCGCGCGCCATCGCCGTGAAGAAGATGGACGACGTGCGACTGGCGAACGAACGTCAGGATTCAGCGGATGCGCAGGCACAATCGCAAGAGCAAGCGGATAACGCTCGGCGGCGGGCGGCGCAAGCCGAATCCGACACGGAGCGAGCCCAGGCGGCAAAAGCCCAGGCGGAATCTGACACCTTGAATGCGCAAGCAGCCAGGACTCAGGCCGAGTCCGATGCAACCAGAGCACGCAACCAAGCGATGGATGCTCAAGCTGCAACCGCGCAGGCGAACGCAGACTTGGCGAACAGCCAGACCGCATCTGCCAGTGCACTTTCTGCAGCGCAGGCTGATGCGGAGCAATCCCGCCTGGCGGCGCAGCAGGCCCAGTTGAGCGCTCAACAAGCTGAGACCGACAAAGCGGCCATGCGCGCGAAATTGTCGGAGCAGCTGAATTCCATTTTGCAGACTCGCGACAGCGCGCGCGGGCTGATCGTCAGCATGTCCGATGTTCTGTTCGACACGGGGAGGTATTCGTTGAAACCGGGAGCAAGGGTGAAGTTGGCGAAGGTCGCCGGCATCCTTCTGGCCTATCCTGGACTCAACATTGAAGTCGGCGGCTATACCGACAATGTTGGCGGAGATGCGATGAACCAGACTTTGTCCGAGAATCGAGCCGACTCAGTGCGCGATTATCTGGTACAGGAAGGCGTGGCGAGAAATTCGGTTTCGGCCAGAGGATTCGGCAACACTTTGCCCGTCTCCTCCAACGATAATTCCTCCGGACGGCAGCAGAACCGGAGAGTGGAGCTTCTCGTATCCGGCGACGCCATCGGCAGCCCAGTAAACCCAACCACAGGAAATTTGCAGTAGTAGGCAAAAGGCGCGGGCCGGTTGCCCGCGCCCACACAAGCAGTAATGGAGGCAACACCCAAATGAAACTAATTGGAATAGTCAGCACAGCAGTATTGTCTTTGGCCATCGCGGCTCCGGTCTACGCACAGCAGGAGCAGCACGACCAGGAAGAACAGAAAGATAAGCCCGCGGAAAAGAAGGCTCAACCCGAAAAGTCCGCCAAGCCAGAGGAAAAAAGCGCACAGCCGGAGAAGAACGCCAAGCCGGAAGAGAAGAGTGCGCGACAGCCGGAGCAGAACGCCAAGCCGGAAGAGAAGAGAGCGCAACAACCGGAGAAGAACGCCAAGCCGGAAGAGAGAAACGCCCAGCAGCAAGATCAGGAGAAGAACAACAAGCCGGAACAAAGAAATGCGCAGCAGCAAGCCAAGCCGCAGGAGCAGCACGCGAGCGGCAACGGTGGTGGCCGCATTCCCGACGATCGTTACAAGGCCAACTTTGGACAGCAACACACATTTCGTGTTTCCCAAGGCGATTACAATAACCACCAATTCCAATACGGCGGCTATTCGTTCGCATTCGTCGGCGCGTGGCCGAGCAACTGGCTCTACACGCAAAACGTTTATGTGATCGACATCGACGGCGTGTATTACCTGTGCAACCCGATGTATCCCGGCGTGAACATTGCGCTGGACGTCAACCTATAATAACGACCTACGCTGAGCACACTGTCTTGCGTAGGCGCGGGTCCACCGCTGGACTCGCGTTTTTTGACAACATCGCTGCGCGATGAATGACTCCCGGCGATTCACAAGCGGCAGCCTATACGAGTTAGGGGTCAATCGAGGCAACAAGGAGAAAATATGCTTGGAACTGTATTAATCGTGATTCTGATCTTAGCGCTCTTAGGCGCGTTACCCAGGTGGCCGCATAGTCGAGGATGGGGATATTATCCAACTGGAGGAGTAGGGCTCATTCTCTTCGTCGTCGTCGTTCTCCTGGTTCTCGGACGCATTTAAATTACACGGCATGGCCGCTATTTTCGCGACCAGGCGCGGCTGAGGAAGCACCCCCGGCCTCCTCAGCTGCGCTGACGCCCTTCTTTACCGCTTAACTCTCCGCCGGCGCACTCATCCTTCCTCCCTTAGCCTGCAGTATTTTTCCCTGTACCGGTTGACTTTCCATCGACTTTAAGTTGACATTGGCGTGGGTTCGGCAAGCTTCCACGTTGAAGCACGGCCTCCAGATTCAAATGGGGCTCGAATTGTTCGTGAAGGAGAGCGATGTACTTCGAACAGTTTTACCTGGGCTGTTTAGCGCATGCGTCCTACATGATAGCGTCTGAGGGTGAGGCGATTGTCGTGGACCCTCAGCGTGACGTGGAGATTTACCTGAAGGCTGCGGAGGCGAATCAGGTTTCTATTGGTCACATTTTTGAGACTCACCTGCACGCTGATTTCGTTTCCGGGCACAGGGAATTGGCGTCGAGGACGGGCGCGAAGATCTATATCGGAGCACAAGCCGGTGCGACCTTTCCGCACGTAGCGGTGGAAGACGGCTTCCAATTGCGAGTGGGGAAAATGCGAATCACCGCGCTGGAAACTCCGGGACACACCCCTGAAAGCATTTGCCTGGTGGTTGCGGATGAAGAGAAGTCCGCCGATTCGTCTTCTGTAAAGCCATGGGCCGTGCTGACTGGCGATACGCTTTTTCTTGGAGATGTGGGTCGTCCGGATTTGTCTCGGCGATATACTCCCGCGCAACTGGCGGGCATGCTTTACGACAGCCTGCACAACAAAATCCTCAGACTTCGGGACGATGTGCTGGTTTATCCCGCGCACGGGGCCGGAAGTTTGTGTGGAAGGAACATGCGGGCCGAGAAAGTTTCCACCATTGGCACGGAGCGGCTTACGAATTACGCGCTGCAGATCAAGGGCAGGGAAGAGTTCATCGAGCAGTTGACATGCAACTTGCCGGCTCGTCCGGAATATTTCTTGCGGGACGCGGAAATCAATCGTGCGGGAGCGGCAGCACTGTCGGAACTGCCGCCTTTGTCTCCGCTCGGACCGGCAGAGTTGAAGACCCTGCTGGCAGAAGGTGGAATCGCGCTGGATGTTCGTCCCGGCGAGGCGTTCGCCGCTGGTCACGTGCCCGGATCGGTGAACATTGCGTTGTCTGGACAGTTTGCCTCCTGGGCGGGAGCGCTGTTGGGTTTGGATTCTCGTCCCGTGTTGATCGCGGAATCAGAGGCCGCAATGGCGGAAGCGCGAATGAGGCTGGCACGGATTGGACTGGAGGATGCGCGAGGATATCTAAACGGCGGAGTCGAAGCGTGGGAAAAAGCTGGATTGCCTCTCGGCGAACTGCCGCAGATTTCGGTGGAAGATTTGAGCCAACGGTTGCAAAGCGGACGCATGCGCGTGCTGGACGTGCGCCGCGAGCGGGAGTGGGAGGACGGGCACATCGAGGCCGCTTCCTGGTGGCCGCTGGATAACTTCAAAGTTGCGCCTCCTGAGATCGATCGCAACGTTGCGATTGCGGTGCACTGCAAGGGCGGATACCGCAGTATGATCGCGTGCAGCCTCCTGCAGCGGGCTGGGTTCGAGAATGTGGTGAACGTGGTGGGTGGCTTCGACGCATGGCAGGCGGCAAAACTTCCTGTCGCTGCGGAGAAGCCGGTTGGGGCCTAGCTCGCTAAAATCACTTCCCCCCTTATCTCAGCGTAACCGAGTTGATGACTCGTTCAGGGCAACAGAGTAGCGGCGAGCACAAGAACGTGTGAATCATTGGGTAAGCTAATGCTCTGCACAACCTTGGTGGAATGCAGCGCAAACCTGTAGGCATAAAGATTGAACGTCCTGTTGTCCTTGGTTCCGTTCTCATAATTCCGGTATGCCATGGCGACGCCTTCCGACTCGCCTGCGAATTTCTGTGGGGTGAACCAGTCGCTAAAGCTTTGAACGAATTTCGAATTCGTTCCGTCGGTGTAGCTTACTGTGAGAGTCTGGGATGTTTGATTTCCCTCCACGCCAGTTGCTAGCAGCATGAGACCGGAGAACTGGCCCTCTGGTAGAGCAACCGATTGGCCGCTGCAGCCGACGGCATCGAGTTCATTGGCCGGGCCAAAATCGAACAGTGTGCTGGTGAAAACTCGCGACGTCGTCAGCAGATTCGCTGAGTACGAATAGCCTGTGCCATCCAGGCCCCCGGTCGAATACGTCGTGCCGTCAGTGTATATTCCGTTCACGTTGAATTGCGAAGATAGATTGACCTGCGTGCCAGTTCCCGCCGTGCCCACGGCCGCGCTGACGGCCAGGGTGAAAGTAAAGGTTTGAGTGATGCTGCCGGAAGTGCCCGTAACGGTCACAGAAGTGAATCCCGTGGCGGCAGAAGCGGCTGCAGTGAACTGTATTTTTCGTTACTGCCAGTTTGTTGGATCGAGGCCTTAACCCCTTTCGGCAAACTCGAGAGACTCAGAGTCACAGCGCCACTGAAGCCACCGAAGTCCGTAATCGTGACCGAAGCAGTAGCCTTCGAGCTCTGGTTCAGGAAAACGTTCGTGGGTCCCGAAAGCGTAAAGCCGCTGCTGGCGACCGCGTTGTTGATGGCGCTGGCGTATTGTGCCGCAAGACCGGTGCCGACGAAGTCGTCATAGATCCACATGAAGCCGCCGAGAATGCCGCATTGCTCATGCCAGCCGGTCATAATGGTTTGCACTTGGGCGGGAGTGTCGTCCTGATCCCACAGACCGGGAAAGACTGGGACGGAACCGAAATTCCATCCTACGCACGGGTTATTTCCGCTGCCACCAGCGTAGGCTTGCAGGTGAACGCCATCCGCGGTGCCGGGAAGGTGAGTGTTTATTTGTGAAACGACATTCGTCCAATAACTGCTGTCGTCGAAAGCGTCCGGCATCACGTGATAGCCCAGTTGGCCCAACATCACTCCAAACTGAATCGTAGTAGGAGAATTGAAGCTGTTCTCATCGTCGAAATCGATGGCATCCAGAGCCGGGATGGCGGCCTTCAGAGCTTGAAAATCCTGATAAAGAATGCTGGTAGGGCCAGTGCCCTGGGAGTTGACGAGAGCGGTGATGTCTTCCCAGTCTCCATAATTGGAGGAGCCTATGCTGAACGTGACCCGCTTTACTTTTCCTTGTTTCAACTGTGCCATGTCTGCGGGTAAATCGGGATAGTACTCATTGCCGACATAGACACCGCCGGAGGTCAAGGGAAACTCCCCATTAAAATTCAAGTCGCCGGTGTTGCTGACCTCGATGCTCCAGACAATGGCTTCGGTAAAACCGGAATTTTCTATTTCGGTGATGTTGTTGGCCGCGTTCTTGTAGAACGGACCGCCGCCAAAGATGCCGGTAAATCCGGTCTGAGCAGACGCCGCTTCAACCGAGAATGCTGCTGCGAGAAGCAGAAAAAAAAGAATTGCAGCGCCGCGGATGACTGCCTGATGAGAAGTGCGTACTAAGCTCATTTTTGAGTGCTTCACCTTATCTCCTGGTTGGGTGCTCGCCTTGCTGGATGCGGGTTCTGGTCTAGTCCAAGTCGGCGAAGTGGCCGCGACTTCGTCCCCCGCAGAGTCCCCAGATTATACACGGTGAGGGCTCGCACCCTGATCGTCGGCGCGGTCGTCCCCTGGCCGGCAAAGCAAATTGGAAGCGCCTCCAAACTCAATATTCCTTCCGGAATGCGATAAACTTCCTATCAAGGCCGCTGGGCGCCTGACGAATAATGAAAACCGCCAAATTGGCAAACTCCTACCGCGTTAACGATGGAAAACATTTTCGGCTGAAAGACTTTGATCCGGCTGACACGGGGCACTGGCACTCCGTCGAAGAAGCCAAGGAACAGGTGCAGAAGGACATCCAACGCATGGAGGAGTTGCAAGCCATGCTTTATGCCCAGGATCGATGGTCGCTGCTGCTGATTTTTCAGGCCATGGATGCCGCCGGCAAAGACGGTACGATCAAACACGTCATGTCAGGAGTGAATCCTGAAGGTTGCCAGGTGCACTCGTTCAAAGCGCCCTCTGCGAGGGAACTGCAGCACGACTTCTTGTGGCGCACGACGTGGGATTTGCCGGAGCGCGGCCACATTGGGATTTTCAATCGGTCTTATTACGAAGAGGTGCTGGTGGTGCGGGTGCATCCTACGGTGCTCGAGAGCCAGTTGGTGCCGCCGTCTTTGATCACCAAGGATATTTGGAAAGAGCGCTTTGAAGATATTCACTCGTTTGAGCGGCACATGGCGCGCAATGGCACCGTGATCCGCAAATTCTTTCTGCATCTTTCGAAGAAGGAGCAGAAGCAGCGATTCCTGGCTCGGCTCGATGAACCAGAAAAGCATTGGAAGTTTTCCGAAGCGGATATTCACGAGCGCAAATATTGGGACGATTATCAGCAGGCCTACGAAGAAATGATTTGCCACACCGCTAGCAAACATGCTCCGTGGTATGTGGTTCCGGCGGACAATAAATGGTTCACGCACCTGGTGGTTGCCGCGGCGATTGTGGAAACGCTGGAAGAACTTGATCTCTCGTATCCCAAGGTGGACGCGGCAAAACTTAAAGAAATCCAGGCTGCCCGCAAACTGCTCGGGAAAAAATAGGTCGCAAACTCACGACGGCCTTTCTATTCAGGCGAGGCCGCGTTACCATAGCAACGGTTCCGTATTGTTTGCATTCTTTCTCTTTACTTTCGTTCCATTTCGCTAAATTGGGGAGCTTCGAACATGGGTGGTCGAAATAGGTCTTGCGGGAAAAAATCGGGAACGGCTCTGGTAGCGGCATTACCGGCATTGCTGGTTACCCTGCTCGTTCTTTGGGCGCAGGGCGCAGCATTCGCACAAACCAAGCCCGAGCGGCAATCGAAGGCGGTAAAGCCAACCCAATCGGTGCCCCCGTCAACTGCGAATACGCCTAACCAGAACGCAAACCCTGACGACAAAGATTCCGGTAAGCCGGAAGACAAGCTTTTCAAGGGCATGAAATATCGCATGATCGGCCCGTTCCGCGGCGGACGCTCCCTGACGGCGGCTGGAATTCCGGGCGATCCCACGACTTATTATTTCGGCGCGACCGGCGGCGGAGTGTGGAAGTCGACTGACGGAGCGATGACCTGGTCGCCGGTGTTCGATAAAGAAGGCAGTGGAGATATCGGCAGCCTGGCGGTCGCGGGTTCCGATCACAACACTATTTATGTGGGCACGGGCGAGGCCTGCATTCGCGGAAACATCTCTCACGGCGATGGAGTCTACAAATCTCTCGATGGCGGCAAAACCTGGAAGAACGTTGGGCTGCACGACAGTCGCGCTATCGGCAAAGTTATCGTGAATCCGAATAATCCCGACATCGCGTTCGTAGCTGCGCTCGGCCATCCTTTTGGACCGAACACCGAACGCGGCATTTTTCGCACGACCGATGGTGGCAAGAGCTGGGAGAAAGTTCTCTACAAAGATGAGAACACCGGCGGCATCGATGTGGCCTTCGATCCCCACAATCCCAATATTCTGTTTGCCGCGCTGTGGCAGGCGCGGCGCACCTCGTGGAGTATGGCAAGCGGCGGCCCGGGCAGCGGACTTTACCGCTCGAATGACGGGGGTACTACTTGGAAGCGGCTGGAAGAACATGGTCTGCCGAAAGGTCCGTACGGACGCATCGGGATCGCCGTGGGAGCTAACTCTGATCGAGTTTATGCACTCATCGAGGCGCACAATCCTGATGGCGGCCACTACCGCTCCGACGATGGCGGCGAGACTTGGGATTTCGTCAATCCCAGCCATAGCCTGTGGCAGCGGCCCTGGTATTACATGCACATCATCGCCGACCCCCGGGACGAAAACGTCGTCTACATCATGGATGTGGAGGCGTATAAGTCGACCGATGGCGGGCACTTGTTTAACCGGATCAGAGTTCCACACGGCGACAATCACGGACTATGGATTGATCCGAGAGATACCCGGCGCATGATTGCGTCCAATGACGGTGGAGTTACCGTCACCTTGGATGGGGGCAAGAACTGGACGCGCGAAGACAATCAACCTACGGCGCAGTTCTACCACGTCATCACCGACACGGCCACGCCGTACCGCGTATACGGCTCGCAGCAGGACAGCGGAACGGTGGCCATCGCCAGCCGCAGCGACGATGGCGCCATCGATCGCTCGGATTGGTATGACGTGGGTGGGGGCGAGGCCGGCTACATCGCGCCGTATCCGCTGGACCCGAATATTGTCTATGCCGCGGATTATCAGGGCAACATCACGCGCTTCTACAAGCGTATCGGACAGGTGAAATCGATAACCGAGCAGCCTGAGCTTTCCGATGCCCACGGAGCCGGCAACCTGGAACACCGTTTCCAGTGGACCGCGCCCGTTTTGATTTCGTTGCACGATCCCAACACGCTGTATCACGCGGGCGAACGCCTGTTCAAGACCACGGACGGTGGCGCGCATTGGCAGGCAATCAGTCCGGACCTGACGCGCAATGACAAGACCAAGCAGAATGTTTCCGGGGGTGAAATCACCCTGGACGATTCTGGTACCGAGTACTACGACACGATCTTTGCGCTGGCCGAGTCGCCGATCACCAAAGGGTTGCTGTGGGTGGGCACCGATGACGGTCTGATCCAGATTACGCGCGATGAAGGAAAAAACTGGACCAATATCACGCCCAAAGATTTGCCGGAGTGGAGCCGCATCAGCCAGATCGAAGCGTCGCCCCATGATGCCGGCACGGCATACGTTGCCGTGGATCGGCATCAGAGCGACGACCTTAAACCATGCATCTATAAAACCAGCGACTACGGCCAGAGTTGGACGAAACTCACCAACGGGATTCCCGATGGCAGTTTTGTTCGGGCCGTCCGCGAAGATCCCAAGAAGCGAGGACTGCTCTACGCGGGAACCGAGAACGGTGTGTATGTTTCCTTCAACGATGGAGCGGAGTGGAAGTCGCTCAAGTTGAATCTGCCGACCACGCCGGTGCACGATCTGGTGGTTAAAGACAACGACCTTGTCGTGGCTACTCATGGCCGTGCGTTCTGGATTCTGGATGACATCGGTCCGTTGCGGCAGTTCAATGACGACGTGGCGAAGAAGGATGTACATCTCTACTCTCCCGATACGGCTTACCGCATTCAAGCTGGTGACAGCGGCGAGCATCATCCTTCCAAACGCACCGGACAGAATCCTCCCGCGGGGGCTGTGATTTATTACTACTTGAAAGATGCGCCGAAGGTGGGGACAGAGACGAAGCTGGAAATTCTTGACCCGACGGGAAAGCTGATTCGTAAGTATTCAAGCACCGAAACGGAATTGCTGGACGAGCCTCTCGGACCGGACGATAAGAAGCCCGAAAAGGAGATAAAACCGGACGCTGGCTTGAATCGGTTCGTGTGGGATCTGCGTTATGAAGACGCCCATCGCATTCCCGGTTACTACCTTTGGGAGTACAACGGCGGGGCCAAGGGACCGGTAGCGGCGCCCGGCCAATATCAGGTGCGACTGACGGTTGGATCTGAAAGCCAGGTTGCCCCGTTCGAGTTGAAGCTGGACCCGCGGGTGAAGGTGAGCCAGGCAGATCTGGCGCAGCAGTTCAACCTGCAGGCGCAGATTCACGAGGAACTTAACCGAGTTTATGACGCGGTCAACCAGATACAGGATGTGCGCTCGCAAGTGGCTGGCCTGAAACGTCGCCTGCCGGCGAACGCCAGCACGAAAGCCATTTCTGCATCGGCCGAAGATCTGGAGAAAAAGCTGGTAGCCGTACGCGATCAAATGGTGAATCTCACCATCAGTGCGAACGAAGATTCACTGGCTTACCCTCCGCAAATCGATGCCAAACTCGCCTACCTTGCCATGGACGTAGGCAGCGCGGACTCCGCGCCCACCGAGGCGGAGCAGCTTGAGTTCGAGAAGCTGAAGCGCGAAAGTGGAGAGTTGCTGAGCCGCTGGGATGATTTGCAGCGTCGCGATCTGGCGGCCTTCCAAAAACTGACGGCGGAGGGCAGCCTGTCCACCGTGGTGGTTCCACCTCCGGGTCGTGCGGGGGATGCGGAAAACATTGATGCACACTAGATTGATGCACACTAGATTGATGCACACTAGATTGATGC
>Ga0182024_10024095_pt1 | contig 10843 bp, 7 predicted proteins | sample P32metaG_FD_120480 | JGI IMG/M metagenome (GOLD analysis project Ga0182024, IMG submission 120480) | Permafrost microbial communities from Stordalen Mire, Sweden - P3-2 metaG (Illumina Assembly) | ecosystem: Environmental > Terrestrial > Soil > Wetlands > Permafrost | place: Sweden: Stordalen...
GGATTCATCGAGCAGGCCGACGGCACCGGCTGGATGGCGATGTATTCGCTGAACCTGCTGGCTATCGCGCTCGAACTCGCCATTGACGATCCTGCTTACGAGGACGTCGCCAGCAAATTCTGGGAGCACTTCCTCTACATCGCCGGCGCGATCAATCACATGGGCGCAGAAGCGAACGGCATGTGGCATGAAGAAGACGGATTCTTCTACGATTTTCTGTGCCTGCCGGACCACGGGCGAGTACCGCTGCGCATCCGCTCCATGGTGGGGCTGATCCCGATGTTCGCGGTACAAACGCTCGAGCCGGATACGGTCGAGCAGTTCCCCGGCTTCAAGCGCCGCATGGAGTGGTTCATCGAGCATCGCCCCGATCTGACCAGCAACGTGGCTTCGATGACGGCGGCCGGGCGCGGCCAGCGCCGCCTGCTCTCGATCATGAACCCGGCGCAGTTGCGGCGCGTGCTGCACGTGATGCTCGACGAGAACGAATTTCTTTCGCCCTATGGCATTCGCGCGCTTTCGCGGGTGCATCGCGATCAGCCGTATTCGTTGTGGGTGGGAGGCAATGAATATCGCGTCAAGTACGAGCCCGCCGAATCCAGCACCGGCGTATTTGGAGGCAACTCCAACTGGCGCGGTCCCATCTGGTTCCCGGTGAACCACCTGATCATCGAGTCGCTCCAGAAGTTCCATCACTATTTAGGGGATGAGTTCAAGGTCGAGTGCCCGACCGGTTCCGGGCAGATGATGACGCTATGGGAGGTCGCGGCGGAAATCTCGCTCCGCCTGATCCGCATCTTCCAGACGGGTCCGGATGGAAGTCGTCCGGTGCATGGCCGCGACACGCTGTTCGCGACCGATCCGGAGTGGCGAAAACTGGTGTTGTTCTACGAATATTTTCACGGCGATGATGGATCGGGGCTGGGCGCCAGTCATCAGACTGGTTGGACCGGACTGGTTGCCAAGCTGATCCAGCAGAGCGGGCGGTAAGAGGTATCATGGCAAACAAAAAACGAATACTGATCCTGGGCGGCGGATTCGGCGGGATCTACGCCGCGCGGCAGCTCGAAAAAGTTCTGAAACCCGAGGAAGCCTCCATTCAACTGGTGAACCAGGAAAATTACTGGGTCTATCAGCCGATGCTTCCCGAGGTGATTTCGAGTTCCATCGGCATCACCAACGTGGTGTCGCCCATCCGGCGGCTGTGCAAGCGCACGCACCTGGTGATGCGCGAGGTCGAAAACATCGACCTTAAGAACAAGATCGTCACGGTGAGCCCGGGATTCAAGCCGCGCAAGCTCGAGCTGTCCTACGATTACTTGGTGATCGCGCTCGGCGCGGTTACCAATTTCTACGGGATGCCGGGGATGATCGAGAACGCCAAGCCATTCCGGACGCTCGCTGACGCGCTATCTTTGCGCAACCATGTCTTGCGCGCGCTTGAAGAGGCCGACGTCGAGACCGATCCGGTGCTGCGCGCAAAACTGATGACGTTCGTCATCGCGGGCGGAGGGTTCTCGGGGGTGGAAGTAGTCGCCGAGCTGAACGATTTCATCCACGGCGTCAAACGCAACTACCTGCGTCTGCGGGATCAGCCGGCGCGCGTCGTGCTGGTGCATGCCGGAGACCGCATCCTGCCGGAAATGGTCGAAAAGCTGGGCCTGTTTGCGCAGAAGATCCTCAGCAAGCGCGGCGTCGAGATCATCCTCAACGACCGGCTGGCGGCAGCGAGCTCGGAGAAAGCGATCTTCAAATCCGGCGTCGAAATTCCGTGCAAGACCATTGTTTCGACGGTGCCTTCGGCGCTCTCGCCGGTGCTCGACAAACTGGTCTGCACCAAGGAGCGCGGGCGGCTGCTGGTCAATGGCAACATGGAGCTCGCCGGCTATGAAGGCGAAGTCTGGGCGCTGGGGGATTGCTCTGCGGCGAAAACCAAGGCGGGAAATGTCGTGCCGCCCACGGCGCAGCACGCCATTCGCGAGGCCACCACGGTCGCGCTCAACATCCGCGCGAAGATGCACGGTGGGCCGACCTCGCTCTTCGCTTTCGAGGGACTCGGGAAGCTGGGCTCGCTGGGGCATTTTTCAGCGGTCGCCGAAGTTTTCGGCGCGAAGGTCTCGGGCATTATGGCGTGGCTGCTGTGGCGCGGGATTTATCTGATGAAGATGCCCGGCCTCAACCGCAAGGTTCGCATTGCGCTCGATTGGCTGATCGCGCTGGTGTTTTCGCCGGACCTGGTGCAGATCAAGGTGCTGCATGAGTCCGGAGTCGAACGCCAGCATTTCGAGGCAGGCGAGACGATTTTCAATCAGGGCGACGTCGGCGACAACGTATACGTGATCGAAAAAGGACGCTGCGAGGTGGTGCGCGAGGGCGGCGGCGTCTCGCAGCACATCGCCGATCTGGGCGACGGCGATTATTTCGGAGAGATGGCCGTGCTCGCCGACGTGAGCCGGAATGCCACGGTGATCGCCACCAACCCCACCGATCTCCTGCTGATCCACAAGGACGACTTCAACCAGCTCAAGACCAGCGTGGCCGCCTTCGGCAAAGCGTTCGAGAAGACGGCCGAAGAGCGGGGCCGCGAATCGTTCGTGAAGACTGCTGAAGAGCGGGGCGCCGCCGCGTCCGCCCGGTCGGGCGCCGAAGACTCCTCCAAGTAGGCTGCGGATTCGCAAGCCGCTGCTCGGGTCGCCGCGCTGTCAACGCCGGCCGCCGCTCGCGTCAGGAAGGGTTGGCATTGCGCGATTTCGTTGAGAAACGGCTCAACCTGCTGCTGGGTGCGGTCCTGCTGCTTTCAATCGTGCGGCTGTGGATCATTCCGCTGAACGTAAGTTTCTGGGTCGACGAAATGGTCACGGTGTTCGTCGTGCACCACGGCGCGGACGATCCCTCTCTCGCGGCCGCTCCACAGGTTCCCAAATCGATTTATTACGGTCTCGCGCGCGTGGCCGACGCGGTCGCCGGCGTCTCCGAACCGATCTATCGCCTGCCCTCGATCCTGGCGATGGCGATCGCGCTGGCGCTCATCGGCCGTCTGGCCGCGCGCCTGATTCATCCGGATGCGGGGTGGCTCGCCGTTTTCGGCTGTCTCGGCCTCAAAGGGCTGAACTCCGAGGCGTACGACGCGCGACCCTACGCGCTGGGCATTTGCGTGTCCGCCGCGGCGCTTCTTTTTCTGGTGAGGTGGCTCGACTCAGGCCGGTGGATGCCGGCGGCGGGCTTCGTCGTGTTTGGCGCGCTGGTGTGGCGCGTGCACCTGGTTTTCTGGCCGCTGTATCTGGTCTTCGCGCTGTATGCCTTAGTTCGGCTGGTCCGCGGTGAGGCCAAGGTGACGTGGCTTGCCGCGTCGCTGGTGTTCGCCGCTCTCGCGATCGCTCTCGTGCCGGTCATCTACGATGCGCTTTCCATTCTGAGTCAGGCCCGCGCGCACGTGATCATGCTCCCTCCGACGTTGCGCGAGCTTACCGACGCGGTCAAGTGGAAGCTTTTGCTCGCGGCCTTCGGCGCAGCCGCCGCGCTCGATCGCATCTGGCATTGGTCTTCGCGGCAGTTGCCGGTCACATTGACCGAGGTGCCGGCGTCCTCGATATGGCTGATCGCGGGCTGGTGGCTGATTCATCCCTTGACGCTGTTCGCTTTCTCGCGATGGACGGGCGACAGCCTCTTCGTGCCGCGTTATCTTTCGATCGCGCTGCCGGGAGCGGCGATGGCCGCGATGCTGGCGGCAGCATGGTTTATTCCGCGGTCGGGCGCGGAGCCGTACTGGAAATACACCGCACTGGTGTTCGGCCTGGGCGTTCTGGTGACAGTGGGCAACTGGAGGCATCCGTGGACGGCGCGGGCAAACTCGGATTGGCGCGGCGCGGCAGCCGCGATTCGCGAAACCGCGGATCAGAATACGCCGGTGATTTGTATCAGTCCGTTCATCGAGGCGCGGCCGCCCGAGTGGCGCCCGGATTATCACTTGCCTGGATTTCTCTACTCATTTCTCCCGGTCTACGAGATCCGCGGCCATCCTTATCTCTTCCCGTTTGCCGATTCGCCGGAGGCCCAGGCGTATGCGCGAGAGCTCTCGCGCGATACGCTGCCGCATTCCCGCCGCTTCGTGATCTACGGCGGCGATTTGAATGTCAGACGCTGGCGGGATTGGTTCGAACGGCAGCCGGAGTTGATCGGCTGGGGCGCGCGCGATTTGGGGTCGTTCGGCGACGTCGAGGCGGTGGTGATGGAGCCCGGATCCCCGGAACGTTAACGGGGGCTCGAATCACGCTCGGGGGGCGCCGATTCCGCGGGGTCGAAGGTGATGCTCTCGTAAATTGCCGCCAGCTCTATTTCGCAATCGACGCTCAAGAACCGGCACTTTGCGTCGAGCCCCTGCGCGTCCGACAACAACCAGTCGCCGCTCGATTGGCGGCGAAAAATCTCCACGCGCGGCTCTTTCTGAGACACCAGCGCGTATTCCTCCAGCGATTCGATGAGTTGATACTGATGGAATTTGAATCCCCGATCGCAGGCTTCGGTTGACGGCGAGAGCACTTCGACGATGACCGTCGGATTGAGCAGGGTGTCGGTGCCGCCCACGGCGTAATGGGCGTGGCCGCAAAGCACCATGACATCGGGATAGGTGTAGAGTCCGCCGGTGGAAACTCGCAATCGCATGTCCGATGCGGTGATGGAGCATTTGCGCTTTCGTAGCGCGGCATACAAGGTTGCGGTAAGACTGGCGATCAGCAGCGCATGAACATGCGTTCCGCCCGACATGGCGTACACAAACCCGTTGAAATACTCGCGCCTGAACTCGGCCGCCCGGTCCATCTCGAGATATTGCTCCGGCGTGATCTTCGGCTGCGGAGTGGCGGACATAGTCGTATTTTACCGCCCATTCTGATTTACTCTACACATGAGGTTGCGCCTTTCCGCCATTTTCCTCGCGACCCCGGCGTTCGCGCAAATGAACGGAAGGTTCAGGACGATCGCATCCGCGTCGAGCTTCAAGGCAATGGCCGGAGGGCTGGAATATCCAGCCGGACGTGGTCGTGTCCGGGCAGCGCTATCATTTGAGACCTAACCCGGCGACGCGCATCCAACTCCTGAGGATTTCACATGCGATCTGACATTGTTCCAGGGGCTATCTTCCCCGACTATGAGCTTTCCGACCACACCGCGAAACGCAGGAAGCTCTCCGAATTGCAAGGACAACATCCAATGGTTCTGGTCCTCAGCCGTGGAGGTTTCTGCCCCAAGGACCGCCGGCAGGCTGAAGGGCTTGTTGAACTCCATCGTGAGCTCGAGGTTGCCTATTGCCGGCTTGTCACGATTAGCACCGACAATATCACTCTGACGAATGAATATCGCAGCGGAGTCGGCGCCCACTGGACTTTCCTCTCCGACGCGGGGCGTATCGTCCAAAAAGATCTCGACATCGCCGAATACACTGATCCTGTGAACAATCCTATGATCCCCCACGTGATTGTCCTCGAACCCGGTCTTGTCATTTATAAGATCTACAACGGCTACTGGTTCTTCGGCCGGCCGACTTCGGAGGATCTCCGCCAGGATCTACGTGCCGTTACCAAGAAATGCCGGCCCGACTGGGACATCACAACGCCCGAACTCAAAGCGGCGTGGCAGCAAGGCCGTAAGGAACTTTTCTACCCTTACGGCAAAACGTACGCCCAAACTCTCGGTGAACAGGATTAGGACCGGTATCGCCCTCAGCGAACACGCTGCGTCGCGATCGCCCGAGGTTGATGGCAACGTCGCATGTTTTCAGTTGAACCGCGACGTTCTTCGCCCTCGTGTCCGGCCAGCAATCCGAAATTGAGAGCATGATCTCGCAAGACGATCGCGGCGCTGATCACCGGCTAAGGCTACTGCATTGGGGCTGTCCAGTGGTTCACATTCGTAAACGGGAAGATCAAGAGGATCGACGAGATCGCCGCCAGCGTTTGGAAAGTTGCAGCGTGAGGCAAGGCAACGCCGTTCATACGCGCCCCGCAAAGCGATCCGGACGAGAACGGATCGCGCCGTCGCGTGGAGGCGCGCTACGTTGTTTACGGCAGGCGCATCGGTTTGGCGCTAGGGAAGCACCGCCGCGATCTGCCGCTGGTGATCGATCCGGTTATGGATTTTTCGTACGTGGTCAACGGGAACGAGCAGGATTTCGGCTGGCCGCACGGCTGCGAGGTGCGATCACGTCGTAGGGAGCGAAGGGCGGGCAATGTGGGGCAATATGAAGTATGATTGATTGCGGGAGATTACCTATGGCAACCCTTCTCGAACAACTTCGCACCATGACCGTTGTGGTGGCAGATACCGGCGATATACAGTCTATTGAACAGTTCAAGCCGAGGGACGCGACCACCAATCCCTCGCTGATTACGGCAGCGGCCGAAATGCCCAAGTATAAAGAGATCGTCGATGGCACGCTTATGGCTGCACGGAAGGAACTCGGAGACCACGCCGAACCTGAATCGGTGGCGTCGCTGGCTTTCGACCGGCTGGCTGTGGAGTTCGGAAAGCGCATTCTCAAGATCGTTCCGAAGCGGGTCTCGACGGAAGTCGATGCACGCCTATCGTATGACACCGAAGCATCAGTGGCCAAAGGCAGGGAGATTATTAAGGAGTACGAAAAGGCCGGGATTCCGCGCGAGCGCATCCTGATCAAGATCGCTGCGACCTGGGAAGGCATCAAGGCGGGCGAGATCCTGGAAAAGGACGGCATCCACTGCAACCTGACTCTCATGTTCGGGCTGCACCAGGCCATTGCGTGCGCGGAGGCGGGCATCACGCTGATCTCGCCGTTTGTGGGACGCATTCTCGACTGGTACAAAAAGGACACGGGCCGCGATTACACGCCGCAGGAAGATCCCGGTGTGCTCTCGGTGCGTACGATCTACGACTATTACAAAAAGTTCGGCTATAAGACCGAAGTGATGGGCGCAAGCTTCCGCAACGTTGGCGAGATTACCGAGCTCGCCGGTTGCGACCTGCTAACGATTTCGCCCGCGCTGCTCGCGGAGTTGTCGAAGACGCAGGGTGATCTTCCGCGCAAACTCGATCCCGAGAAGGCGAAAACGATGGCCATCAAGAGAATCACGATCGATCGCGAGACCTTCGACCGGATGCACGCCGCGGATCGCATGGCACACGACAAACTGGCGGAGGGAATTGCCGGATTCTCGAAAGCGCTGGTCAATCTGGAGACGATGCTGGCGCGTCGGATCACCGAGTTGCAGCCCGAACCAGCAATGGTCTAAGGAACGGGTACACGGCGGAGCTGAACTGGCAGGCTGGTTTGAAGAAGTAATCGAGAAGACCTAGCCACGGCTCCGCACTTTTAGTCGGAGCCGCACGACGACCAGGGTGAAACATCCACAGGGGAGGCCGCAGTATGGCCGCGCCTAGCCGCCGATAACACCCCGCATCAGGCGCCGATACTTCGCCCATTTCCGCTGTAACCGAAGCGCCGTGGCCAAGAATCCGCAGTCGGCGATATGGCGCAACTCTTCGTAGACCTGGGGCGAGAGCTTTTTCGAGAGCGCCGCAGTTGCCGCCTGCTCAGGGTATGCTTCTGCCAGCCGGTGACGGTCACGATCGCGGCCAGGGCTACGCCCTTGGCGCGCTCGGACGGTCCGGTCTTTGCCTGCCTGCTTGGGGCGCGGCGGCTTGGCGCTTTTCTTGGTTTTGGGCGCACGCTTTTTTCTGGCTGGCGCGTTTCTTCGAGGGAGCCTTCGACGGCGCGATGTGCGCGCCCTGTTCCGCAAAGGCGCCGGCTGCTTATCTCACTCTGGCCTCGGATAGTTTCGGGTCTTAACCATACCGGCTTGTAGCCTGCCCGTTTGCCCTCTTTCTCAACGCCAGAATCCCGCTCACCTGGAAACTTAGCCCGTTCATCAGGTTTTTCGTTACCGGACGTGGTTTTCGCACCGTCTTACGAAAGCTGGCACTATCATTTGACGATTGTTTCCGGGGAGGAAATTTGCGGGTGTTACTTCGGCTCAACGCCCTATTTGCGATGATCGGATTTGCCGCGGCGCAAGCGCCGCCCGCCGGCAGCCCGCCCAAAATGATCTCGATGGACGACGCGGTCCGGATCGCGCTGACCTACAACCAGTCCTTGCGGGCGCAGCGGCTCAATATCGATGAGAACAGAGCGGACGAGATCACGGCTGCGCTCAAGCCGAACCCGAGCTTCAGCACATTGGTCGACACCATCCCGCTGTTTTCGCCGCAGATGATTCGGTTCAACACGCAGATTTATTCCGAATCACTCGCCTATACCTACGAGCGCGGCGGCAAGCGCGAGAAACGCCTGGCGGTTGCGAAAGACAACACCGACGTGTCGGCAAAGACGGTGACCGACAACGAGCGCCAGTTGCGATTCCAGGTGGTACAGGCGTTTATCAACGTTTTGCTCGCGAAATCGACGCTCCAGTTCGCGAAAGAGGATCTGGCGAATTTTTCGCAGGAGGTCGATCTGAACCGCTCGCGCGTCGCGGCGGGCGATCTCGCCGAAGGCGATTATCTGAAAATATCGCTGCAAAAACTTCAGTTCGAGCAGGATGTTTCTTCAGCCGAGCTGAGTCTCGTGCAGGCCAGAGCGACCTTGCGGCAATTGCTCGGATATCAATCGGTGGCTGACGACTTCGATGTCGCTGGCGCACTTGCGCACAAGAAGCAGGTGGTCCAACTCGCTGATCTGGAGACGCAAGCGCTCACAGCGCGGCCGGATTTGCAGGCCGCCCACGGCGGCGTGAAGGTGGCGAGCGATACCGTTGCCCTCGCCTTCGGCAACCGCGCGAAGGACTGGACGTGGGCGAGCGATTACACCTTCCAGAGCATCGGACCCACCGCGCCCGGCAACGCAATCGGCTTCTCCCTGTCGTTCGATCTCCCCATTCACGACCGGAATCAGGGCGAGATTGCGCGTAGCCAGACCGCCGTCCGCCAGGCCCTCGAAAGCGAATCGTCGACCGAGGTCGGCGTTCGGACCGACGTGGTCAACGCGTATTACGGGCTCCAGACCGCCGATCAGATCGCTTCGCTCTACGAATCGGGTTATCTGAATCAAGCCACGCAATCGCGCGACGTTACCTTGTACGCTTTCGGGCGCGGCGCGGCGACCGTTCTCGACGTGCTGGACGCCGAACGCAGCTATCGCTCGACGCAGCTCGGATACCGTCAGGCCATCGCAGCGTACATGACCGCCGCTGAACAGGTGAATCAAGCGGTGGGAGTGCAGGTGATTCGATGAGGCTCGATGGTTTTGGACGGACACATTGGAGACTGACGGGTTGGGTAGCCTGGGCCGGTTGGATCGCTATATTCGCCGCGCTTGGCGCTTCCTCCTGTGAATCGAAGCAGGCTGCGGGTGCGCCCGCGGAAACACCGTCGCAGACGAACGCAAGCCTGTTCCAAGTGCCGCAGAACCAAATGGAGCACTTGAAGATCGTTGAGGTGCGCAAGGCGGTGTGGTCTCCCGCGGTGCGAACTACAGGCACCGTCGATTGGGACGCTGACCACACGACGCAGGCGATCACGCAGGTCAACGGCCCCATTTCACGCCTCCTGGTGGACACGGGCGCGGTGGTGACGGCGGATCAGCCGCTGCTGTACGTCTCCAGTCCCGACGTCGCCAATGCGGTCGCGACCTACAAGAAAGCGCGGAACCGGCAGGATTATTCCAGGAAAACGCTTGACCGCAGTAAGGATCTGCTGGATCACAAAGTGATCGCTGTGAAAGACCTCGAAGCCGCGGAACAGGATTACAACGACGCGAGCTCCGAGGTGGAGAACGACCTTCAGGCGCTGAAGATTTTCGGCGTCACGCAGCAGGAAATCGACCAGGCGCGAAATCAGAGCGTCGCCATCAATCCGCAACTGGCAGTGCGGTCGCCGATCGCGGGCGTGATCGTTCAGAAACTGGTGACGCCGGGTCTGGTGATCCAGGCCGGCACCACGGCGTGTTTCACCATCAGCGATATGTCGACGGTCTGGGTATGGGGACACATTTATGATCGCGATTTGGAAGCCGTGCGCGCCGGCGACACGGTCGAGCTGACCAATGTGGCATTTCGCCAGACGTTGAGCGGTACCGTGAACTATATCGGCTCGCTGCTTGATCCGGCTACGCGGACCACGCCGGTTCGGATCGTCACGAAGAACCCCTCCGGACTGCTCAAAAAGGACATGTTCGTGGACGCGGTGATCCATACCAAGTCCGGCCGCGCCGTGCTCGCCGCGCCCACTTCCGCCATTCTTCGCACCGACGACAATCTTCCTTTTGTCTATGTCGAGGTCGAGCCGGGTAAATTCGGCCAGCGGCTGGTGACGCTCGGCGTGCAGCAGGGAAACGACACGGAGCTCGAAAGTGGCGTCAAGGAGGGTGAAAAAATTGTGGCTGAAGGCGCGGTGTTTCTCCAGTTCGCCAACACCATTCAATAACACCCCCAAATGAAAACCCAATGATTGCCCGTCTGGTTTCCTTCGCGCTGTCCCAGCGATTCATCGTCCTGATCGCGGCGCTGATGCTGATGGTGTGGGGAGGTTATTCGTTTTCGAAGCTCCCCATCGACGCCTATCCGGATCTCTCTCCGCCGCACGTCGAGATCATTACGCAATGGCCCGGACACGCGTCGGAGGAAGTGGAGCGTCTCATCTCGATTCCGCTCGAGGTCGAGATGAACGGGATTCCGAAGATTGAAAGCCTGCGGTCGATTTCGCTCTACGGACTTTCCGCGCTGGAGATGAATTTCCAGTACGACATCGATCCGTATTTCGTGCGCGAACAGGCCTTCGAGAGGATGGCGGACGCGACACTCCCCAGCGGCGTGACCCC
>Ga0182024_10024096_pt1 | contig 10843 bp, 10 predicted proteins | sample P32metaG_FD_120480 | JGI IMG/M metagenome (GOLD analysis project Ga0182024, IMG submission 120480) | Permafrost microbial communities from Stordalen Mire, Sweden - P3-2 metaG (Illumina Assembly) | ecosystem: Environmental > Terrestrial > Soil > Wetlands > Permafrost | place: Sweden: Stordalen...
CGAGGGCCGCCAGACGATTTGCATTTCGACGCAGGCGGGCTGCGCGGTGGATTGCCATTTCTGCCTGACCGCGCAACTGGGATTGATTCGCAATCTCACAGCGGGAGAAATCGTGGGGCAGGCTCTCGTGGCGCTGGAGGAAAATCGCGCGCAGCTCGCGCCGCAGACCAACATTGTTTTGATGGGCCAGGGCGAGCCGCTGCTTAATTATGACGCGACCATGGCCGCCGTACGCATCTTGCTCGATCCCAAGGGAGTCGGGCTCGGGCCGCGCCACATCACGCTTTCAACCAGCGGAATCGTTCCCGGCATCGAGCGCCTGGGGCGCGAAAAAGTGCGGCCCAGCCTGGCCATTTCGCTCAACGCTTCCAGCGACGAGCAGCGCAACGCGCTCATGCCTATCAATCGCAAGTATCCGCTGGATGTGTTGTTCGAGGCTTGCCGCAAATATCCGCTGCGCCCGCGCGAATATTTTACCTTTGAATATGTGCTGCTCGGCGGATTGAACGATACGCCCGAGGATGCGCGCCGCGTGGTGCGCCTGGTTGCCAACATGCGCGCCAAGGTGAATCTGATTCCCTGGAATCCCGGGAATTTGCCGTATCGCGCGCCTACCGCGGAAAGCATTGAAGTGTTTCAACGCATCCTTGTCGAGAAAGGCGTGCCGACATTTGTGCGCTATTCGCGAGGCCAGGATGTTTTCGCGGCCTGCGGGCAGCTGGCGCTGATGGAAACGCCCAGCCCGTTTGTTGCTCTGCAGTAGAACAGGCTTCAGCCTGTTTTCTTTTGAATTTGTGATCCAATCCCGGATGTCAAAACCAAACAGGCTGAAGCTTGTGCTACTTAATTCCAATCACGGCCATCATACGCCCCGTCTTCGCGGCTTCACGGCGATAACTGAATAGTAAATCCGTGCGGCAGGCGGTGCACAAGTCGCTCACGCTGATTTGTTTGTCGGGCACGCCGGCATCGAGCAGTTGCCATCGATTTGCGGCGCGCAAATCGAGTTGCACGCGGGGCGGCGGAGGCACGTGTCCCGGCGGCATCATGGTGAGCCAGGGCAGCCAGAGCGGCTCTTCGCCGTGCGCAAGTTGCTCGAACGGGCCTTCAAACCAATCGGCCGCAGGAAGAAATTGCGTGGCGAAGGATTGCGCGACTTCGGGCCCAACCTCGTAACAGCCGCTTCCAATTGCGGGACCGAGCGCGGCGACCACATCGCTCGCTCGCGTGCCGAATTCCATGCGCATCCGGCCAAGCGTTTTTACAGCGATGCGAGCGAGCGTGCCGCGCCATCCCGCGTGAATGGCCGCAACCACTCGCTGCTTGGTATCCGCAAGAAGAATGGGAACGCAGTCAGCCGTCTGCACGCCCAAGAGCAGGCCCGGAGTGGCGGTGATCAGCGCGTCTGCTTTAGGAGCTTCGGCAGCGGGCGCCGCTGCAACGTGAATCACATCCGAGTGGAATTGCCGTACCGTAATAAGCGGCATTTTACGCGCGCCTAGAGACGCCAGAAATTTTTGGCGATTCGCCGTGACTCGTTCGCGCTCGTCCCAATCCGTGAAGCCCAGGTTCAGCGCGGGTTTTCCTTCTATCACGCTCGAGCCGCCGGGCCGCGTGCTGAATCCATGCGCGAGCCAGCCAAGTTTTCCCAGCGCGCGCGATTCCACGACCTGCACGCCGCGCGCCCGGCGAATGGCCCACGCGGGGCTGCTGGCGCGCGACGAAGCGCGCGATGAGCGCGGCCGTGGACCGCGTCCTGAAGATCGAGTTTTAATTGCTCGCGCCATTTTTGTCTTGTGTCCTGCCCACCACTTTAGCGTAACGCGCCAGATTCTGCCTCCTTCTCCCGGGCGCGGTATAATTTAGATGCCGCGCTGCGAGCGGCGGTTTGTGTGGCGCGGGCTTCAGCCTGCGGGGTTTAGCTCTCGCAAGTACCAAACCCCGCAGGCTGAAGCCCGCGCTACTGGCTTCGACCACCAATATTTCGTGGAGTACCAAATGATCGTTGGCCTGGGCGTGGATATCACGGAAGTGGATCGAATCGAAGCGGCGATGGCCCGCCGTGGCCGCGCATTTCTGGAGCGGCTTTTTACTCCATTAGAAATCGCGTATTGCGAAAGGCATCGCAACCGCGCCGAACGATTTGCCGGCCGCTTCGCCGCCAAGGAAGCCACCATGAAAGCCCTGGGAACCGGCTGGGCGCGCGGCGTGCGCTGGGTCGATATCGAAGTGGTGCGCGAACCGAGCGGCAAGCCCACGCTGAAATTGTCCGGCGCGACGCGCGCCATTGCCGACGCCCTCGGCGTAAAAAACATCGTCCTCACCATCACGCATGACGGCAACACAGCGCTCGCGCAAGTCATCTTCGAATCGTAATCGCTTCTGGAAAGATTTGTCACGGAGTCGCAGAGCCACCGAGCAGCAAAGAAAACTATATTTTTCCGAACCGGTTTTCTCCGTGCCCTCTGTGTTCTCTGTGTTAAAAGCTTTTGATTTAATCCGCGAGCAGAACTAAGCAGTAGTGCCAGTCAAGTGGCCGTCAATCACACCAGAAATTCGCACGTCGAGGAATTCGTTTGCGGCCCACACGCCGGAGACGCGCACATCGAGATAGTTGCTCGAAACGGCGCGCGTCCAGGAGCCGGAATCGCCCTCTCCGCTACGATTCAGGGTCAACACGCGCATTGTGAGCCCCGCATGCGCAGATTGAAACGCGGCCTTCTTTTTTTCTCCGAGCGCGCGCAGCTCGCGCGCGCGCCGCGCGATCACTTGTTCCGGAACTTGGTTTGGCATTTCCGCCGCCGCGGTTCCCGGGCGCGAAGAAAATGAAAAGACGTGCAGGTAGGTGAGCGGCAGCCGCTCGATATGCGCGAGAGTTGCCTGATGATCCGCCTCGGTCTCGCCGGGGAATCCGGCGATGACGTCCGCGCCGATGGCCGCGTCGGGCAGCCATTCGCGCACCAGTTGCGCGCGCCGCGCGTAGTGTTCCGCGCGGTACCAGCGATGCATGGCGGCCAGGATGCGGTCGCAGCCGGATTGCATGGGCATGTGGAAGTGCCGCGCCATTCGCTCGCTGGCCGCGAAAATGGCGATCAAATCTTCGGTGACATCCATGGGTTCGATGGAACTGACGCGCAGACGTTCGATGGCGGTTTCATCGAGGATGCGCCGCAACAATTCTCCGAGCTGGGTGCGCGCCGCTAGATCGCGCCCGTAATTTCCCAGATCGATTCCGCTGAGTACCACTTCGCGCGCACCGCCTTGGCATAGCTTGCGGATTTCCACGATGGCGGCATCCGGCGCAAGGCTGCGGCTGCGTCCGCGAACTTGCGGAATCACGCAGTAGGAGCAGCGCTTGTCGCAGCCGTCCTGAATTTTCAGCACCGGGCGCGTGTGCCCTGCCTCTCCGCCTTCCACGGGCGCGACGAGCAGCGCGCGCTGTTCCAGAATGCTGCCCGTTAAGATTTTCGCGGGGGCGCGGTCGAGCGAAAGCGTGGCGCCTGCGATGGTCGAAAGGGGCACGAATCCCTGGCGGGTGTCGAGCGCCGAAGCGGGCGCTACTGCTGCCTGCTGCAATTCCGCCTTCATTTCCTGCGTCATCTCATGCATGAGGCGCGGAATTTCCGGCTTGTGCGAATTTCCGACGACCCAGGAAACTCCTTCGAGCGCGGCGATTTCTTCGGGGGCGCGTTGCGCATAGCAACCCGTCACGATGACGCGCGCCGCCGGATTGTCCTTGCGAATGGCGCGAATGGATTGGCGCGCCTGCAGATCCGCCGCAGCTGTTACAGTGCACGTATTAATCACAATGACATCAGCGGCATTCGCTTGCGTGGAGACGGAGTAGCCGCGCTCGAGCAGTTGCCGCTCGATGGCCGCTGCATCGGCCTGAGTGGCCCTGCAACCGAATTGTTCGATAAAAAATGTAGCCATTTGCGCCTTGGTTCCGTTTGTTTGCTGAATCATCACAAGCTTCAGAGCCTGTGCAACAACTCGATGCCCGCCAGTGTAGCGCCCGCCTTCAGGCGGGCAACTGCTTGACTCCCGAGTGCCCGCCTGAGGGCGGGCGCTACACAATCGCGCGGCGAGGATTATAGCAGGTGAGACTTTAGCAGAGAGCGCCAACTCTGTTTCGTGAGAGGTAGTGCTTCGGCAGTCAGTATTCAAGAGTTACCAGGCGGCACGCGCGGGGTTGTCCGCGCTTCCTCAATCGGGTATCTTCACTGCCAGCGGACAGCTTATGGTCGATATTCATTGCCACATTCTTCCCGGCATGGACGATGGCGCGGACACCATGGAAACGTCCATTCAGATGGCGGAAATGGCCATCGCGGATGGAATCACGCATGTAGTGGCTACGCCGCACGCAAATTCGCAATACAAATTCGATCCTGAAGTGATTCGCCAGCGCCTCGACGAGCTGCAGGCAGCCGTGGGCGGCCGGCTGACCCTGGCGACGGGATGCGATTTTCATTTGAGCTTTGATAATCTGCAGGACCTGGAGAAAAATCCGCAAAAATATACCATCAATCAGAAAAGCTACCTGTTGGTGGAATTCGCGGACTTTTCCATTCCGCCTTCGCTCGACGACACCATGCACCGCCTGCACTTGATTGGATTGTCACCGATCATCACGCACCCTGAGCGCAACGCCATGCTGCGCACCAAGCCTGAAAGAATGTATCGCTGGCTGCATCAAGGCAGTTACGTGCAAATTACGGCGCAATCCATCCTGGGGCGATTTGGAAGCGCAGCGCAGAAACGCGCCGAGCAATGGCTGGACGAGGATCGCGTGCACTTCGTGGCCAGCGACGCGCACAATTTGACCGGCCGCCCGCATCAGTTACGCGCCGCGTTTGACGCCGTGGCCGAGCGCCGCGGCGAAGAAGTCGCGAACGCCTTGTTCCACGATAACCCGCTGGCTGCATTCGAAGGCCGCAGCCTGACCTACGAGCCCGAGCAAGCCGACCCCAACGCCAAGCCGCTGCAATACCAAAAACGCAAGCGCTTCATTTTTTTCTGAGGGTTTGAGTAGGACAGGCTTCAGCCTGTCCGCTTTTGACTCTGTCTTCCACGGGGAAATCAGACAGGGTGAGCAGGCGGCGGAAAAACTCGGACCATGTCATTCCGAAGGGCGGGGTTTGCCCGAGGAATCTGTTTTTTCTTATGAGCCGAGAAGAAAAGCAGATCCCTCGCTTCGCTCGGGATGACAAAAAGTACTTTTTGCGCGGCATGTGAAGTCTGTCCTACTCGCGCAATTCTCGCACAGCCAGGTCCGGATGCCGCTCCAGCAACCACTGCGCTATGGCGCGATCCAGTTCGGGAAGATGCCCTTGAAAAAAGTGATCTCCACCGCTGACGATGGCCACTTGGGTCTGCTGCAAAATATTTGCCGGAAACTTTTCGACCATGGCCCGCAGAAGACTTGGCGGCCCGTACTGGTCGAATTCCCCTGAAACAAGGAGCTTCGGCTTATCGCAGCTCTCCAGATAAGAAAAGCCGCGACGATCGAAATCGCCGACCGGCAGCCCAAGCCCGATCATTTCCGCAACGCGGGAATCTTCGCACCCGGCGCGCAGCCCCACCCAGGAACCAAAACTAAAACCTGCCAGGAGCAGCGGCGCGCCTGGATATTCCGCGGCGAGAAAATCGATCACCGCCAAAACATCGTCCTTCTCGCCAGTGCCATTGTCGTGAGTTCCTTCGCTCGAACCCACGCCACGAAAGTTGAAGCGCACGACGGGCAGCCCAAACCGATGAATCGTTTTCGCGGTTTGGTAAACCACCTTGTTGTGCATGGTCCCGCCAAAGAGCGGATGCGGATGGCAGACGACAGCGGCCAGCGGCGGTTGGGCCATTGCTCCCTCTTGCGAAGTGGACCACAGGATTGCCTCCAGGCGGCCTGCGGGGCCGGGCAGGGCCAGTGATCGATGAGGCTGCGGCGGCATCTGGAAAGCCATGTAACCACATTGTGGCGGTGCAAAACAAATCCGGCCGATCCATCTTCCGAAAAACCTTCCGGGAAAAAATTCCCGGGCCATGCATTGCGTTTTCCGTTGCGATTTTTATTCCCCAATGCTACGGTGTGCTGTCCTTGGAACGCCCTCTTCCGGGGGAGTCATGCACCAATCGACAGAACGCCGGGCATCGCGGCGATTTACGATGACGCTACCGCTAACGGTTCGCTCCGCCGAGCCGGGCGGCAACGAACGGCAAGGACAGACGCGGGACGTCAGCTTCCGCGGCCTCTATTTTTTGATTGAAGCCGATCTAGCGCCGGGATTGCCGATCGAATTCATTCTGACCTTGCCGCGCGAAATCACACTAGCCGGCGATGTGCACATTCGATGCTTCGCGGAAATCGTGCGTGTCGAGGCGCACAACGGCAAGCGCGGCGTTGCCGCGCGCATCGACCGTTACGAATTTTTGCCGGCAGCCGCTTGAGTTTGCGCTACCCTCAGGACGCAAAATCCACCGATTTGCGCAGGAATCCAGGTTGCCGCAATTCCTCTTGAAACCCATCGTCAGGCTTTTTTTCGTTTCGCGCCGGTTTCGCAGTAGAATTGTCCCAGAAGAATTTATGACCAGGAGGAACCATGGAACCCTACGACGTTAAATCGGCGCTTGATGAAATCAAAGAGGATGCTCTACTGCCTCACCCGGTGCGCCTGCGCGACATGATCCTGAGGACGCCGCTGGGCGCCACCGAGGCGCTGGAATTGAACCGTGAATTTCAGAGCTACCTTACGCAATACGGCGAGACGCAAAAACTGGCGCTAGAAATTCTGGAGAGGCTCGCGGCCAGTGAAGATCGGAAAGCCCAAAAGGCTTAACGGGCTGCAAAGGTAATTTATTTTGTCATTCCGAGCGGAGCGAGGAATCTCTCCTCGGTTTAAGCCCGTGAAAAGAAAGAGAGATTCCTCGCTCCGCTCGGAATGACAAAAGTTATTGGGAATAGCAAAAGGTATTGGGGTTTTTTCCGCAGATTGTTAAATCTGAAAATCGCACCGCGCGGAGAACCGCGCGGTTGCCGACGCGGAGCACGTGAGCCTGGCCCGAACTTATGCCCCGAGAAACCATTCTGATCGATGCCGATGACACGCTCTGGGAGAATAATGTTTATTTTGAGCAGACCATCGAGGAATTTCTAACGCTGCTCGAGCCCTTCGGTTATCCGCGCGAATACGCACGCCACATCCTTAACGAAACCGAGCGGCGCAACGTCCGGCAGCATGGCTATGGCGCGCGCAGCTTCGGACGGTCGCTCGAAGAAACCTACAGAAAACTCGCTGGACACCAGGCCTTGGACTCGACCATGGAAAATATCCATCTCCGGGTCGAAGAACTCGAACGCACGCCACCGGATGTGCTGGAGGGTGTCCTCGAAACGCTCGACTACCTTGCCGGCCGGCACCGCTTGATCCTCTTCACCAAAGGCGAGGCCGCCGAGCAAGCGGCCAAAGTTGAGCGGTCGGGATTGCAGATTCATTTCGACGCCGTTGAGATTGTCCCCGAAAAAGACGTGGCCACTTACCGCGAGCTGGTGAATCGCCATCACGTTGTGAAATCGCACGGCTGGATGGTCGGCAACAGTCCCCGCAGCGATATCAACCCCGCGCTTGAGGCGGGCCTGAACGCCGTGTTCATCCCTCACCCCGCCACGTGGGCACTGGAACACGATGAGGTGCGCAGCGGGGGTGGGCGCCTCCTGATCCTTACTACCTTTCGAGACCTGCGCGAACATTTTTAGGTCGGAGCCAGTAACGCTGTTGTTTGCCGGTGCGGTCGGTAGCAGTCGGACTGAATCCGGTCCGAAACGAAAAACCACAGTCTGAAGCCTGCGCTACCCTTCTCTCAGAATCCGGGGGCGCGCGAACGGAACGGAATGTGGACGACGGCTTCGATGTCAACGGGCTCACCGTGTTTTTCCGCGGGGCTGAATTTCCACTGGGCGAGAGCTTCCATGGCATTCGCATCAAGGCGTGGATCGACGCCGTGAACCAGCTGAATGCTGTCCACGCTGCCATCCTTACGGATGATGGCGTAGAGCAAAACCTCTCCATCCACGTGCGAGGTCCGCAACTCCGGCGGATATTTCGGATCCACTTTTCGCAGAGCGACTGGTCCTGAGATCCCCGAATTCGCGGGATTTACATGGCCCGCTGAGGTGGCCTCGTTTAATTCCGCAAAATTCAGGATCCAGCTGCCGGATGCGCTTGTAAAGTTGGGCATATTCAATTGCAGTGTGTAAATGCGTTTCGCACCCAGCACTTCCTGCGCAGACAATCCCAACTTCGGAGCGGTGAGAGCTGCTCCTTCTGCATCCGCGGACAATGATTTCGATTCTGCGGGTGCGATGCGCGCTCGCGAGACGGGCCGGGAGGGCAACGCACCGATCGCTCCTCGAGAATCAGGCCCGATACCCAGTCCGGAAGTGGTGCTGGTGTTTGCTCTATTCCCGCCACCGACAAAGATACCTTCCGGGCCATGGCCCGCACCAGCGCTTACACTGCCTCCGCTCGCGCCCTCGCCGGAGGCAAGCGCGCCGGGAGTCCCCGGCTGGCTTGCGTCCCGAGAAATCGATAGGCGCGCCAAAAGATTTCCGGCGGGAATTGCGGGAGGAGGAGCCGTAGGAGCAGGCGTCGCGGAAAGCGCGATCAGGGTTTCATTTTCCGCGGCCGATGCACCGATTTCGGGAGCCGCCGCGTTCGCTTCCGTCTTTTTAGGGGTCGAGTGGGGCGCAGACATTGGGTTCACCGGCAGTAGCGGCTTCGCCGCAGACTGCGGGGACGAGGCAATATTGATCGCGCCAGCCTGCTTTTCCTGAGCCGAGATTTCAGGCGCAGCGATTTCTGCATCCGCATGCGATAAGCGAGTCTTTGGTCGCAGGGACGAAAATTCCTTTGCGGTGAGTTGCAGCTTTGGGCGCTCAGGCTGGGCAATGGCGAGCTGCACGATGTTGGGAAGCGATGGCAGAATTTTGGGCGGCTCTTGCGGCGCTTTTGGCTGAATCAGAGTTTGCCGGGGATGCGTCGGGTGCAAAGGTTCGGAAAGAATTGTTTGCCCCGGATGAAAGGCATCGGCGCCACGTCGCGGCGTCGTTTTGGATGTATCCCCCCGAGGCACAGTTTTGCGCGCACGAAATGCCGGGAGCATCGTTGGAAAATCCTTCGCCGGGCCATACCATTCGATCTCCGCCTGCGGCGCTGCGGAAACCGTGCGCGCCGAACGAACATTCCAGATGGGAGGAGGAAACAAGATTAGAAGCGCCTGCAGGACGATTGCGGCCACGAAGGCGTACTTCGGGAATCTCTGGTCGATCCAGCAATCGCGGAAGTAGGCGACGCCCGTGAATTTCTTCGGCGCTGCGGGGCCTCGAACGAGCGCGAGCAGGCTGGAAGAAAATCCCTCGAGCGTTCCCGTCGCTTCCAACGCAAGCCGCGGAGCAGGCAGCTCCGCTGAACCGTTGAGAGAGAAAACAACATTCGATCTCTCATGCAAATGAGCGATCTGCAGCAAGCGGAATGGCCCCCCTTGCAATCATACGCTTTTCTCCGATGTGTCGCAGGGCTGCACCTGCGATGGTCAGCCCTTGCATGTCCAAAACCCGTGAGCCGATGCCACAGCCACTAATGGCTTGCCGTTCGTCACACGATTTGCCACGATAGGGGCCTCAGGGACTGCCGGGATTCAAATGCCGCTCTTCGCATGCCGGAGAATGTGAGTTTTCATGCCTACTTCTTCCTCAGATTCGAAATCCAGCCGGTTTCCGCTTTGGGCGAAGATCCTTGCGGGTCTTTTTGTGGTGCTAATCCTAGTTGTGCTGGCTGTGCCGTACTTGCTGAATGTCGATCGCTATCGCGGCACAATTGCCGCCGCCATTGAGAAACAGACCGGGCGGAAGGTCACTGTAGGCGCGATTCACGCACGGATATTTCCCGGCGCGGGGGTTACAGTCGCGGAACTGCATGTCGGCAATCCTCCCGGATTTCCCGAAGGGGATCTGGTCGGAGCTGACGAGATCCGCGTGAACGTGGCGCTTGCTCCGCTGCTGCACGGAGTCATTCACGTCAATTCAGTGGACCTGGTCCGCCCGAAGCTGGCGCTGCTCACGGACAGCAGCGGGAAAAATAATTACACATTCACGCCCGGCGATTCCAAGGCGTCTTCGGCATCACCATCAAAATCCGCAGATACTTCCTCCAGCATGACGCTGGACCAGATCGACAGCATCAACCTGACTGGCGCGGAAATTTCAATCGGCAATGTCATAAAAGGCGCCGCCGCGACTCTCGCGGATACCAAGGGCATCAACATCACGCTGCATAATTTTGCGGTCAGTCCCATGCGCATGCATGACTGGAAATCGGAATCAAATCTTTCCGGCGTGACGCTTTCTTTGAGCGGCTGGAAAGCTCCCATTTCGTTTCGCACCGGCCAGTTCACGCTTTCGGACGGAAAGCTCGATGCGCAATTTGTCGCCGATCTTGCCACAGCCGCCGATATCAAGGGCACGCTCAATGTGCCCGATTTCGAGCATCCCCAGGTAAATTTTGAAATGAGCTCGTCGCAGCTCGATATCGACAAATTGATCGATGTTGCAGGAAGCGGCCCGAGCGGCGGGCCCGAGACTGCGCCGGCGGCCTCGACCAGCACAGCTTCCACGCCGGGGAAACCCGCGCCGACAAAACCGGGAGCAAAGCCGGAAGCAACCAAGCTAGCCGCACCTGCGACAGCGGGCGAACTGATCGCAAAAGGACACATCAACATCGAAAAAATTACCACCAAGCCTTACATGGTAGGCCCGGCAAACGTCGAGATGCGCGTCTATACCGACCGCGCG
>Ga0182024_10024097_pt1 | contig 10842 bp, 12 predicted proteins | sample P32metaG_FD_120480 | JGI IMG/M metagenome (GOLD analysis project Ga0182024, IMG submission 120480) | Permafrost microbial communities from Stordalen Mire, Sweden - P3-2 metaG (Illumina Assembly) | ecosystem: Environmental > Terrestrial > Soil > Wetlands > Permafrost | place: Sweden: Stordalen...
CCCAGGGGAAACACCAACATCAACACCAAGAGAATTCCCGCTCATCTCTTCCTTTTTCTTTCTCGCCCTACTCATTAATTAAGAGTACTAGACTTGTCTCAGCGATGTTGGCACGGAGGGACAGCACGTACATGGACGCGAAGGCGTCGCACCGAAAGTTGCTGGCGAAGGGCGTGCCGCTCAGTAACAGTGAATTCGTCGGGTCTATCAAGCCTGCGTTCTGTCCCCTGCAAAGTCCAGTGCAGGCCGGTCGCATTCCAGACGGCACAGACTTTATTAGCGGCCCGCCGACAGTGATGCAGACCGTGGAATACGACCCGATCACAGGACTTTTCAAGATGGCGTGCGGTTGCAGCCGGTCGCTGCCACATCGAAAGAAACGTAAGTCCGTTGTGGACGAAATGGCGTCGTGACCAAAAACGAAGCATAGCCTCAAGATTACAAGCCTTGGTTCCAGTGGGAGCCATGTGACTGCCGTTCGGAAGCCGCGCCGCCGCTCAATGGCGCGGAGAATCCCGAACGGTGGTAGCGGCCAGAGCGGCGGCTGTGAAAGAGACCGGGCAGCACGAACAAAGTCCGGCAAACTCAGTGCACTGCACCAATTCATCTAACGAACGTTAGGGAACGGATTGGACATGTCTGCCGGTCTTGTGGCTGATGCCAGCCTGTACGAAAGATTGCCCGGAATCGATTCGGATGGTAGTGTCGCGCCAGCGGTGCTGGAACGGAGAGGACGGAAGTCGATGTCCCGACGTTCTGGACAAAGCGGCACAATTGTTAAGCAGGGAAAATGGTTCAGAGTGAGGTTCCGGTTGGATATTCGCGGTCAGTACGACAGAAAACAGATGAATGAGAAAATCTGCCCTACGTCTGGGCCGGGGAAGCTGACCAATCCTCAGATTGAGAGACGGGCCCAAGAGATAATTGCTTCCTTTGGGGCGAACTCCGAACAACACTTCAACGAGGCTGTGGTCGGCACGAGTCTAACCTTTTGCGATCAATCGAAGATTTGGCTCAAACAGGCCACAACCCGAAAACGGAGGCCGATCCGTGAAGGTTCCGTTCCAACAATCCAGTCGGCTCTGGATGAGTGGCTGCTTCCTAAACTTGGGGAGCAGAAAGCTGCATATCGTAATCCCCTAGGCCCACGGACTTTCTGGCTGTGAAATCAAACAGGGCGGTGAGCCGAAATCACAGCATTTGCGCACAGAAATCGGGAGCGCGATAGCGCCATAGCTGCGATCGAGTGGATCGCGCACCGCTTCCGAGGGACCGCTCCGCCCAGCACTCGCGATCCACCTGCAAATTAAATCGGGTATTGATTTTTGACTGGTGACAGTGTAATTAGGGGCCACCCAGTTCCTCTCTTGTGCCTTTTGTGAAGTGTGTGCTCCACGGTGCGAGCACGGCATCGGGTATATTTGCACTCAAGGAGCACAGAGATGGCCCTCCTCTCTTTCCTAGATGGCGAAAAATCCGTCGCCGGACCCGGATACAGCCGTTGGTTGGTGCCACCGGCAGCATTGGCGATCCATTTGTGCATCGGTCAAGCGTATGCGTTCAGCGTGTTCAAAATTCCACTGACACGATTACTCCGAGTGACGAAGTCGCTGCCAGACGATTGGACGCAGCCGCAGCTGGCGTGGATTTTTTCGCTGGCGATCGTGATGTTGGGGCTTTCGGCAGCCATGTTTGGCAAATGGCTGGAGGGGGCGGGGCCGAGGAAGGCGATGTTTGTGTCGGCCGTCTGCTTCGCACTGGGATTCTATATTTCCTACCTGGGCGCGGCGTCGCATCAGCTCTGGGTCATCTATCTTGGGTATGGCTTGATCGGCGGCACGGGACTGGGACTCGGCTATATCTCTCCGGTGTCGACGCTGATCAAGTGGTTCCCTGACCGACCCGGACTGGCGACAGGCCTGGCGATCATGGGATTCGGCGGCGGGGCAATGATCGCGTCGCCTCTTTCGATCAAACTGATGGCTTACTTCCGCACGACGACGGATGTGGGGGTGGGCAAGACGTTCCTGGTGATGGGCACGCTGTATTTCCTGTTCATGATGTTCGGCGTGTTTACAGTTCGAGTTCCGCGACCGGGATAGAAGCCGGAGGGTTGGACGGCACCCGTGAAGCCGCAGTCGCTGGTGACGACGCACAACGTGGACGTGAACACGGCGTTTCGAACACCGCAGTTCTGGCTGCTGTGGATCAACCTGTGCATGAACGTGACGGCAGGCATCGGGATTCTGGAGCAAGCGTCTCCGATGATTCAGGAATTATTCAAGGGCGCGATCGGGCCTGTGGCGGCGGGCGGGTTCGTTGGACTACTAAGCCTGTTCAATATGGGCGGGAGATTCTTCTGGTCGTCGACGTCGGACTATATCGGGCGTAAACCAACGTACTTTATTTTTCTGGCGCTCGGTGCGGTGCTGTACTTCTTCCTGCCGGAGACGGGCGGAGATCACCTGAACAACGTGAAGCTGTTCGTCACAATATCGGTGGTGCTGTTGAGCATGTACGGTGGAGGGTTCGCCACGATTCCGGCGTACCTGCGCGATCTCTTCGGCACTTACCACGTGAGCGCGATTCACCGGAGGCTGCTAACGGCGTGGTCGGCGGCGGGCATATTGGGGCCGGTGTTGGTGAATTACATGCGGGAATATCGAATTCAACATGGAGCGGACAAAGCGAGCGCGTACCAGACGGTACTGGTAGTGATGGCTGGGCTGCTTGTCGTGGGCTTTGTGGCGAACCTGCTAGTTCGACCAGTTGATTCCAAATATTGGATGGCGGACGACAAAATGTAAGGATTACAGCGCGATTCGAATCGGCGTGGTCCCTAGCAGCGGTACCAAGGGAGCAAATCAGATGGTGGAAAATGCGCAGAAATCTTCGGCAGCGATCGTTTTGTTTGCGTGGCTGCTCGTGGGAATCCCGCTCGGGTGGGGCGTGTACAACACGCTGCTCTCCTCACTGAAGCTGTTTCAGTCCCCTCCGGCAGCGACCACGATCGCGATTCCGAGCAAATAAAGTTGGGACAAACTCTGTACACGATCCTACTCGCTGTTATCTGGTGCTAGCCCCTGAGAGTAGCCTACGGTTGCACGTGGCGACAGGGCTTCCGTTTAGGGTGCTACAATTCCATCAGATATTCATTTCGGAGGTTATATGTCTAAGGCAACGAAAGCGCGTCTGACCCAACCGCTAGTGCGCGAGAACGGTTCGCATCGTCCCGCGACCTGGGATGAGGCCATGGACCGCGTGGCCACGGCGTTTCGCAAATCCATCGCGAAGAACGACCCGCGGAACTTCGGCATGTTTAGCTGCTCCAAGACTACCAACGAGCTAAACTATACGGCGCAAAAATTCGTTCGCAGCATCATGGGTACCAACAACATTGATAGCTGCAATCGAACTTGACATGCCCCTAGCGTCGCCGGTCTGGCGGCGGTATTCGGGGCGGGAGGCGGCACAAGTTCGTATCGCGAGATTGAAGATACAGACGTCATCCTGCTGTGGGGATCGAACGCGCGGGAAACGCACCCGATTTTTTTCCATCACCTGCTGAAGGGTATTCACAACGGTGCTGAACTTTATGTGGTTGATCCACGGCACACCAGTTCCGCAGGCTGGGCTAATCTCTGGCTGGGCTTGGACGTGGGTTCTGATGTTTCGCTCGCCAACGCCGTGGGTCGCGAGATCATCGCCGCCGGACTCGCTAACGAAAAATTCATCCGCCACGCCACCAGCGGATTTGAAGCCTACAAAGCGCATGTCGAGAAATACACTTTGGAGCGGGCTGAACGCGAGACTGGCGTGCCTGCGGCGGCTATCCGCAAGTTGGCTCATGCGTACGCTAGCGCTCCGCGTGCCCAACTCTGCTGGACCCTGGGTATCACCGAACACCACAACGGCGTGGACAACGTGGTGTCGCTCATCAACCTTGCGATTCTCACTGGGCACGTCGGCCGCTACGGCAGCGGCGTGAATCCCCTGCGCGGACAGAACAACGTACAGGGCGGCGGTGATATGGGCGCCATTCCCGATCGCCTCACCGGCTTCCAGCATGTCGAGAACGACGAACTGCGCGCCAAGTTTGAGAAGGCCTGGAGCGCAAAGATCCCGCCCAAGCGCGGCTGGCATCTGAGCGATATGTTTGAGGCCATGGATCATAAGCAGCTCACCACGCTTTATGTGCTCGGCGAGAATCCCGCGGACTCGGAAGCGGACCGGCATCGCGCCCTGAAGCGACTGGGCGGCCTGGAATTCCTCCTCGTTCAGGACCTTTTCTATACCAAGACGGCTCAACTGGCGGATGTTGTGCTGCCCGCGGCAGCCGGCGCGTTTGAAAGCGAAGGGACGGTAACTTCCAGCGAGCGACGCGTCCAACGTGTGCGTCGCACCGTGCCGCCTCCCACCGGCGTTCGCGACGACCTAGATATTATTTTCGATCTGGCTCGCCGCCTCGGCCATGAGTGGGGCACGCCCAATCCCGAGGCGATCTGGGATGAGATGCGCCAACTCAGCCCGATGCATGGAGGCATGAGCTACCGTCGCCTGGAAGAGATGGGCGGCATCCAGTGGCCGTGCTATGACGAGTCGCACCCCGGAGAAATGTTCCTTCACGGGCGCCTGTGGAGTGAACCGTTGATTGGCCCACGTGCGCCTTTCAGCGTCGTGGAATTTGAACCTCCGGTGGACCAGCTTGACGAACACTACCCTATCCGCTTGACCACGGGACGCCGACTCGATGATTACAACACCGGCGTACAGACCAGAGAGTATGCGTCGCCCTTGCGTCGCCGTGAATCGCTGGAGGTTTCTCCGGAAGATGGGCTGCACTACAACTTGCAGGAAGGCGACGAGGTCCGCATAACGTCGCGTCGGGGCTCACTCGTGGCGCCGGTGCGTTTTGATTCGGCTTTGCGTCCCGGACTCGTGTTCTTATCGGTCCACGCTCACGATAAGATAGCGACTAACGACCTAACGATTGACGCCGTAGACCCGAAATCGGGCACGGCAGAGTTCAAAGCAACGGCCATACGTCTTGAAAAAGTAAAAGAGGGCATAATTGGACCTTCATCTAACCAGCGCGCAAGCGACACCTGAAGAACGCGCTGCGGTTGACTCTGAACTGGGCAAGTCCGGATCAAGCTGGCAAGGCGGCCAACGGCTAGCCGCGGATACTCGGGTAGCTTCAAACGACGACAGCCGCGGCAAGCGACATCGTCTTCTTCCCGCGCTCCATGCGATTCAGAATCGCGTCGGCTGGATTAGCGCTGGAGCTCTGAACTACGTCGCGCAGCGACTGGACGTTGCTCCTGCTGAAGTTCATGGCGTGGCGTCTTTCTATGGAATGTTCTCGCTCGAACCCCGCCCTCAGATCGTAGCTCACGTTTGTGACGACATAGCGTGCATCGCGCGCGGCTCGGATAAATTGTGCGCGGAACTGGAAAGCAAGCTTGGTCCCGCAGGTTCTCCTTGCTCGAACGGACGCGCCATCTGGCTGCGCAGCCAATGCCTCGGATTGTGTGAGCGCGCTCCCGCCACACTGATAATTTCTGCGGGCGAGAAGCCCGCTGAACGAGTGCTCGCGCCGGCGGCATCGGATGCAGTGCAATCGTTGGTGCAGGATGCTGTTCAGGGCCGCATGCCTGCCGAGCCGGATGTTCTGAACGTTCAGGTCAGCGTGCCTCAAGCTGGCCAGAAAACGGAGGCCGCGCCGTTACGACTTCTCCATCGCTACAGCAAGGGTGGCGCTTCAACACTGGAAAGCTATCAAAGGCTTGGCGGGTACGAAGGTCTGCGCAAAGCATTCGGGCTTGGACCGGAAGGCTCGCTGCGCGAACTATCTGCTTCAAAACTATTGGGTCGAGGCGGCGCCGCATTTCCCATAGCAAAGAAATGGGAGGCGCTTTTCCAGCAGAGACATCTACTGAAGCAGGACTCTGGCCGCGCGCACTTCGTCATCTGCAACGCTGACGAATCCGAGCCAGGCACTTTCAAGGATCGTATCCTGATGGAAGGCGATCCTTTTGCGGTGCTCGAGGGTGTCACGATCGGCGGCTTCGTTACCGGCGCGAGACGGGGTTACATCTACCTGCGCGGAGAATATCCGCTGGCCGCGGAGCAGATGCAGCACGCCATCGAGTCAGCCAACGAAAGCGGATTCCTCGGCGACAACATTCTTGGCAGCGGTTTGCAGTTCGACGTTGAGATTCGCAGGGGCGCCGGCGCGTATATCTGCGGTGAAGAGACGGCGCTGTTCAACTCCATTGAGGGCTACCGCGGCGAACCGCGGAATAAACCTCCGTTCCCCACGCAATCCGGTCTTTTCCGCCAGCCGACTGCGGTCAACAACGTAGAAACGCTCGTGAACGTTCCAGGAATTTTGCGCGAAGGTGGCGCGGCATACGCAAAGCTCGGTACGGAAAACTCTGCGGGCACACGCCTCTTCTGCCTTTGCGGACACCTAGCGCGGCCCGGCGTCTATGAAATAACGATGGGCGCCACTCTCCGCCAACTTATCGAATTAGCCGGAGGCGTAACGGGCAGCGGAAAAATGCAAGCCGTTCTTCTAGGCGGCGCGGCTGGAACTTTTGTGGGGCTTCAGGAACTGGACACGCCTCTCACCTTCGAAGGTACGCGCGCCATCGGAGCCACTCTGGGTTCCGGCGTGGTTATGCTATTTGACGACACGGTCGATCTGCGCCGTATCCTGCTGCGCATTGCCAGTTTCTTCCGACATGAGACTTGCGGCCAATGCGTTCCGTGCCGCGTCGGCGTGGTGCGCCAGCAGGAAACCCTACAGCGATTGGTGAACGCCAGGCCGCTTGGCTCGGCAGCACAGGAAATCGCATTGCTTCGCGAAATGGGCCAGGCCATGCGCGACGCCTCGATTTGCGGTCTCGGCCAGACGGCTTCGAGCGCACTGGAATCCGCTTTGAAACGCTGGAGCCTCTTTTCATGACAAAACCCTTAGTAGACACGACCGCGCTCGACGCGCCTAAGCCTATCATTCCTATTCCTCGCGGCCCGATTCCCGTGGCGCCACCTGCACCCGAGCGCCGCTCCGTCGAAATCAAGATTGATGGTCAGCCCGTTTCCGTTCAAGAAGGTTCCACGATTCTGGATGCTGCAAAGAAACTTGGGATTGAAACTCCGACGTTGTGTTTCCTGGAGAGTCTTACTCCGGTGAATGTGTGCCGCGTCTGTGTCGTTGAGTTGGAAGGCTCGCGCACACTGGTTCCAGCTTGCTCACGCAAGGTGGAACCTAACATGTCAATCAAGACGGATTCTGAGCGCGTCCGCCTGAGCCGCCGGCTGGTGCTGGAATTTCTTGCGTCGTCGGTAGATCTTTCTACAGCCCCCGCGATGCATGATCAGATGGCTCGTTACGGCGCGCACCCTGAGCGCTTCGGCGAAACCAGGGCCACCGTGAAGCGGCCCATTAAAATTGACAACGATCTTTACGTCCGCGACTACTCCAAGTGCGTTCTCTGCTACAAATGCGTGGAAGCGTGCGGCGTGGACGCGCAAAACACCTTTGCCATTGCCGTTGCAGGTCGCGGTTTTTCCGCGCACATTGCAACGGAATACGATGTGCCGCTGCCCGATTCCGCCTGCGTCTATTGCGGCAACTGCATTGGTGTCTGCCCGACGGGCGCGCTAATGTTCAAAAGCGAATATGGCATGCGCCAAGCAGGCACCTGGAACGAAAGTCGCCAGACCCAAACCGACACGATCTGTCCTTATTGCGGCGTGGGCTGCGACCTCACGGTTCACCAGCAGGACGGCCAGATCGTTCGCGTGACCTCACCTCTGGATCACAGTGTGACCCACGGCAATCTTTGCATCAAAGGACGCTTCGGCTGGCAGTTTGTCCAGATTCGCGAGAAAGACGCAGACGCAGCGGCTTCTCCCCGCTCTTCCGCCCAAGAGAAGAAGTAGCGCTGAAAAAAGTGGCGCCCCCAAGGGGACGATGCACAGTGGCGGGGATTGGCGCGAGTTTGCAGAGATAGAATGAGGATCTTGGGGTAAACGATGCGCCCGAATTCAAAGCTTGAACACTACTCCAAATCCGGAAGCGCCTCCGTCGAAGGTGATGCCGTAGAGATGACCATTCTGGCCTTGAACCAGACCAGCGACAGGATTCGCCTCGTCCGAACCGCCCGTGAAGCTGTGGAGCACAGTTTCTTTGCCGCTGGCATCCAGCTCGAAAACGACGCCGACGCCGAACCCAAAACCAATAGAGAGATCGCCGCCGGTCAGATTGATCGCCCCGCCGAAATCGTTCGCGGTGCTCGCCTGGAAGACTTGATTTTGTTCCCTCCAGACCACGAACTGGGGAACGGAAAGAATCGAGAAGTTCCCTTGAAGAAAGCTGCGCTGCATCGTAACAACGCGGTCGGGATCAGCGAAAGGCAGCGGCTGCAGCAGCACTTTGTCCTGTCCCTCGCCAAAACCTCATCCGCGCCGAAAATGGCGCGATTCTTACTCTCCAGAGCGTGAACAAGGAGTTTTCACTCGACTAGGAATTGCTTTCTGAAGGCGTGAAGGTTCTCTTAGACGGGAACATACGCGCGCACGCGTATATTAGCATGGGCGAAAGGCTGGTCCGTACTAAGCAGCGCGATTGTAGCGGTGATGCAACCCGCCGAGTCGATCATGAGAGAGGATGCGACCCGAACCCGTGGAACGAATTCGGTGGTTCGGTGTTCCCTTCCCCAACCCGAGATGCGTGCGGTCTTCGTCGTAGTAGCGGGCGTATTCAGAGAGCAAACGTTTCAGATGGCGTTCATTCACCGCAATGACGTGATCCAGCAGATCTCGTCGGCAGCTTTCAACCCAACGCTCCGCAATTCCATTCTGCCAGGGACTTTCAAAGGAGGTGCGTACGGGGCTAATCTTCAGAGCACGAACCGCTGCCGGGACTTCCAACCCATATTTTCCATCCCGGTCAAAGATCAAGAATCGGGGAGCCGACCCGAACGGAAACGCCTCCCGCAACTGCTGGACGGTCCACAGGCTCGTCGGATGGCTGGTGACATTGAAGTGCAGGATGCGTCGCCGGTCGTGGCTGATGACGAAGAAGCAGTAGAGCACGCCGAACGTGATCGTCGGGACGGTAAAGAAATCCATGGCCGCAATCGCTTCCCTGTGGTTTCGAAGGAACGCGAGCCAACGTTTGGCTGGCTCAGGCTTTCTCGGCGCCCGTTTCATCCAACGGGAAATGGTTCGCTCCGAGACATCGAAGCCGAGCATAAGAAATTCGCCATGGATGCGCGGCGCTCCCCACGTTGGGTTCTCAACAACCATCCGGAAAATCAACTCTCGAACTTCCTTCGAGGTCTGTCTTCTCCCAACCTGTATCCGGACTCTGGAGATCAGCCTCCAATACATACGAAAACCGGCCCGGTGCCAACGGACCACAGTTTCAGGCCTGACAACGATGGGAGCTTCTTTCCATCCTGACCAGAATCGACTCACGGTGACCCAGAAGAGTTTGTCGACCAATGCCAGCCGTGGCCGAGGACGTCGACGTTTCAAAACCGCGAGTTGTTGCCGGAGCACGAGATTCTCCAAAACGAGATTCCCGCGGCTGCGGAAGAGGCGAATCAGTACTCCGATCCAGAGGAGAAGCAGGCTCAACATAGAACGGAGTTATACCAGACTCAGGGGTCGGGATATTGCCGTAAGCTATTGATTCGGTGGCCGGACAGAATTTTGGCGAGGCACAGGTCAAGAAGCACGGCCTCCATTTGGGTGCAGTGATTCTCTCTCGCTCCCGTTGGGCACATTCAACCCGGTGAGGTCGTGTGAGCGCCGATGCACACGGCCGACTAGGCCGGTTACTGTTGAATGGTGATAAAAAGCAACGCTAATAGATAGAGCCAGAGACCATCCGTAAAATGCCAGTAAAGAGCAACGACGTCCATGGCCGTTTGTTTCATGACCTTTCGTGTTGATCGATTGAGGAAGAAACCGACGGAAGCAAGCGAAGCGATTCCGGCCAGGAGGTGAAGCCCGTGCGCCCCAGTGATTAAGTAGAAGAAAAAACTGCCGGGATTGGAAGCAAGATGCAGCCCTTGGAAACCGAGTTCTTGCCATGCGACTATCTGGCCGCCAACAAACGCAACGCCCAACAGCAAAGTGACAAATATCCAGCGAGTGCAGCGCTTGATCTCTTCGGCGCGTAGCGAGAACCGTGCAAATTCGATGCTCAAACTACTAAGTAGGAGAAGGGCTGAATTCACGTACAAGATATGCGGGAGCGGAATCGAGACCCAATCCTTCGAATGAACCCATCGCGATTCCAAAACGCATGTCAGAGTGGCAAAAAGAGTCACAATCCAGATGATCGCTAAAACCGTAATCAGGCGATAGGAGCTGAGAGTGGTGGCTTGGTCCGGCTCTGAATTCTCGTGCGGGTCACGACCGGGACCGTCAAGTCCACCTCCGATTCCGTTTCCTTCGCTGTCGGATGGAGAGGACTCAAGTTCGGGTGCGGGTGCAATTGGCGGAGAAACCAAAGTGGCTATCATGTCACTAATCACCGTTGGACATCCGAGCACGTTGTACCATAGAAAAGGGCTTTTCGTGAACCATACAGCAGTGAAAATGACCAGCTCACCAGACGCACCGAACTCTGAAAGCCCGCTTGGACCGTTGCATTCCGACGGCATGAGTCTTATGTTACCGATCAGGTGGGAGCAAAACGGGAATTCTGGACAAGCCGGAAATCATGAAGAATATGCATCGTATGACATGCAGCCGTTACCGCGGCTCAGGGGGCTGCGTCTTCTCATCCCGTCTTCGAGGCAGAAAAAATCTCAAATTGAG
>Ga0182024_10024098_pt1 | contig 10842 bp, 10 predicted proteins | sample P32metaG_FD_120480 | JGI IMG/M metagenome (GOLD analysis project Ga0182024, IMG submission 120480) | Permafrost microbial communities from Stordalen Mire, Sweden - P3-2 metaG (Illumina Assembly) | ecosystem: Environmental > Terrestrial > Soil > Wetlands > Permafrost | place: Sweden: Stordalen...
GCCTTCTTCAGGTCAGGCTCGTCGAATTCGACATAGCGGGTGGAGCTGGTGGTGTCCGGCAGGATCGCCGCGATCTTGCCCTTGCCTGCGCTGGCCAGGGACTTGAGCGCCGACATCGCGGTGAAGTCGTTCGTGAACGACTTCACCGAGACCGTAGGCGTCGACGTACTCGTGCTGCTGGTGCTGCTGGTGGTTGAGCTCGTCGGCTTGGACGAGCTACCGCAGGCGGCCACAGCCAGGCCGGCCAAGAGCGATACGACCACCGCCAAACCCTTGCCTCTCAGCAAGTGCATGAATTACCTCCTCCTACTGCTCAGCAGCAGCGAAGCCCCTGGGCGGGGCTCCTACCGCCGCTGTTCGAATTGCGGCAGAGACTAGAACTCTCGGTGTGAACGAGGTGTTAAAAACGCGCGGCCAATAAACATGGCGTGAATGCCGGGAGGGTTTCACCCCGGGTCACTCGGCCACGAACCGGTATCCGGCCCGCGGCGCGGTGAGGATCAGGGCCTGGCTCTCCCCCTCCTCCAGCTTCGCGCGCAAACGGCGCACGTACACGCGCACGTACTCGGTCTCGGTCTGGTAGCCCGGACCCCAGACGTGCCGCAGCAGATGGGCGTGGCTGAGCAGCTTCCCGCGGTTGAGCACCAGCTCCCGGAGCAACGCGAACTCGGTAGGCGTCAGGTGCACCGGGCGGCCGGCTCGGGTGACCTGCTGGTTGGCCAGGTCCACCACCACGTCCCCCGCGGTAATCAGTCCCGGACCCGGATCGGACAGCTCGGGTGCCCGGGTACGCCTCAGGTTGGCGGTGATCCGAGCCAGCAGCTCCTCGACGCTGAACGGCTTGGTCATGTAGTCATCGGCCCCCATGTTGAGCGCGGTGACCTTGTCCCGCTCGCCGCCTCGGGCGGACACCACGATCACGGCCACCGAGGAGCGCTGACGGATCTGGCGGCACAGCTCAAAGCCATCCACATCGGGCAGCATCAGGTCCAGCAGGACGATGTCCGGGGCCTCGGTCTCCAGTAGCCGCAGCGCGTTCCGCCCGTCGGTGGACACGACGCTGTCGAATCCCCGGACCGAGAGGTTCGAACGGATCAGATCGACGATGTTGGGGTCGTCCTCCACCAGGAGCGCCCGCGTGTTGGCGCGCCGCTCAGCCAACTGAGCTCCCGGCACCCTGGAACGGGGCGATCACGCCCGGCTCCTGTTTGTCGGGCTCCGTACCCAGGGCATCGACGAGCTCCGCGACATCCGGCGGACGCCCACCGAGCTCGACCTCCACGGGGAGCCGGATCCGGAAGCTCGTTCCTGACCGGGCCGGCACCAGCTCGATCGTGCCTCCATGCCCCTCGATGATCCCCTTGGCGATCGACAGGCCAAGCCCCGCTCCGGAGCTGCGCGTCCGCGGCCGGCGCGCTGCCTCAAACGGCGCCGCGCGCCGCGCCTCGGGGAGCCCCGCTCCGTTGTCGGACACGAGGATCTCCACCTCGGAGCCCCGCAGCTCGGCATTGACCCGGATCAGGGTTCCGGGGGGGTTGTGGCGCAGGGCGTTGCCCAGCAGGTTCACGAACACCTGCTCCAGCCGGTCGTGATCGGCCCAGATCGGCGGCAGCTCCGGATCGCAGCGAAATGTGACGGCCACCGCCCCGTCGGCGGGCAGGCAGGCCACGGCCGCCTCGGTCACCAGCACGATGTCGCACCAATCGGGGGCCAATCGCATCACTCCGGACTCGATCGCCGAGAAGTCGAGCAGGTCGCCCACCAGCCGTCCCATGCGCGCGGACTCGGCGGAGATCCTGTGCAGGAACCGGTGCTGGGAGGCCCCGTCCCAGGTCACGTCGGTCTGCAACAGGCTCGACGCATAGCCGCGGATCGCCGTCAGCGGCGTCCGCAGCTCGTAGCTGAGCCGCGAGAGGAAGTCGCGTTGCATCTCCCGTGAGCGCCTCAGCGCGGCGGCCTCCTGATGGGCGACGGCGGCCTCCTCCCGCTCCAGGGCCAGGCGGAGCGAGTGGGCGGCGTTCTCGATCAGGGCCTTCTCCTGCTCGGCATCGGTCAGATCCGGCCACGCGGCCAGAAGCACCGCCGGCCCTTCCGGCGCCTCGAAGCCCACGGCGAGGATGCGCCCGGCCGGCTCTGCGCTGAGCTCCTGGGCGGTGCCGTCACGCGGGCCGCTGCGGAGCGCGCGTTCGGCCGCTTGGCGCAGCGCGGGTGTGGCGCTCGCGGGGGCGGCTCCAGCCGGACCGGCGAACGCCCGCCAGACGGCCATCTCCAAGCGACTGTCACACAGCAGGCCGACCTCCGCGGCGCGCAGACCGCGCCGCAGCGAGCCGAGCGCCACCGGAAGGCCGTCGGTCACCGGGACGGTTCCCGTGAGCGTCTCCAGCATCTCCCTGATCGTCTCCAGGACGCGGTTGCGAGCGGTGACCTGATGGAGCAGTCGGTCACGCTCGACGGCCCCCGCGGCGTAGCCGGCATACAGGGTCAGCAGGTCAAGCTCGTCACGCTGGGGCTCCCGCTCGTGCTCCTGGAACACGGTGATCACCGCGCAAACGCCGTCTCCATCACTCACCGGCACCGACCACAGGCCCGCCGCGACCACCTGCTCGCCCTCCAGTGCGGCGCGGCCGGGCGGTCCGCCCTCAGCTCCCAGCGGGATGCTCCGCCAGGTCAGGGTCTCCGGTGGCTCAAAGCCGAGCCACGCCGCACCTTGCAGCCCGCCTCCCCTTACGACGTGGATGCAGGCCCGCTCGACCCCGAGCGCCCCGCCCAGAGCCGACAGGATCAGCGACAGGCTGGAGGACGGATCAGCCGATACGAGCCGGCCGGCCAGGCCGTGCAGGCGAGTCAGCTGCCGCCGCGCGGTGGAGTCGACGGGCTGCCCGGAAACCAGGGCCGCCAGCTCGTCCGGGTGGCTCTCGCCGGGGATGATGTCTCCCCCCAGGCGGCCGTGGCGCAAGACGACGATCCGGTCGGCCAGGCGAAACATCTGCTTGACGTCGCGGCTGACCAGCACGATCGCCGTCCCCTGCTCGCGCAGGCGCCCGACCAGCTCCTCCACCTTGTCGGTCTCGAGCGCCCCCAACGGCTCGGTCGGCTCGTCGAGCACCAGCACCCTGGGATTCGTTGTGATCGCCCGGGCGATCGCCAGCATCTGACGCTGGGCCACCGGAAGCGACCCGGCCAACCGGGTGGTGCTGGCGATCGGCAGCTCCAGCCGATCGAGGATCGCCGCCGCGGCTGCGTGGAAGCGCGCCTCAGAGAGCATCATGCGCCAGCTCTCCTGACCGAGCAGGAGGTTTCCGGCCACGTCCAGGTTGTCGCACAGGGCCGGGTCCTGCCAGACCACCGAAACTCCCTGGCGCTCCACGTCGATCGGGCTCCCGGCGAGCGGCTGGCCGCCCACGCGGATCTCGCCCGCCGCCGGGACGAGCTCTCCGGCCAGGCAGCGGACCAGCGTCGACTTGCCCGATCCCGGCTCGCCGGCCACGGCCACCAGCTCTCCCTTGCCCACGGTCAGGTCGATGCCGGTCACCGCGAAGCTGGCACTGGCGCTGGCGGTCAGGCCCTTGATGTACAGCGGCTCGGCTGGGCCGACCGGAGTCGGCGGATCCATCCCCCTCATCTCCAGGGAAACACTACCGCGGCGTGGACGACGGGGGTCTATCTTGCTCGTGATGCCACTGGAGCGCATCGGCCACGGCGGCGCCAGCGCCTTAGAGCGGGCCAATACGCTCGCCTCGTTCGACGCCGCGCGCGAGATCGGCGTCGACTACATCGAATTCGACGTGCGCCTCTGGCGTGAGGAGCTGGTGCTGGCGCACACGGCGCTGGATGCCCGGCGAGCAGGCAACCTGCGCCTGGCAGAGGCGCTGGCCCATCTAGCCGACCCGCTGTTTGACGACATCGGGCTGCATCTCGACGTCAAGCAGACCGGTTGTGAGGCCGAGATCCTGCGCCAAGTGAAGACGGCCGGGCTGCTCGACCGCTCGCTGCTGGGCAGCCAGATCCCCGCCGTGCTCGACCGCTTCCGGGCGCTCGACCCGGGGGTCGAGGTGGGAATCTCGGTGGGCGGGAAGCTCGCCCGGGCCACCCATCGCTGGGGAGACTGGAGGCAGGGCGTGCTGGCCGGGCTGGCCGATCGGCGCTGGAACGTCGTGATGGTCCAGCACAGACTGGTCGATGCCGCGCTGGTGGATTCAGTGGCGCGGCACGGCTCGCGGCTGTACGCGTGGACGGTCAACGAGCGCCGGCTGATCGACACGTTGCGGGAGCTCGGTGTGCACGGGATCGCGACGGCCGACCCACGCCTGTTCGACCCTTAGTGCTCCCCGTCTTAGTGTCGTGGCGCTAACTGGCGTCCAGCAGGTCGTGGGCCAGCGCGTAGCGGACGAGGTCGGAGCGGCTACGCAGCCGTAGCTTCTGCTGGATGTGCGCCCGGTGGGTTTCCACCGTGCGCACCGACAGGGAGAGCCGGTCGGCGATCTCCCCGTTGGTGTACCCGAGCGCCACCAGACGCAGGACCTGCAACTCGCGGTCGCTCAGGGTGTCCGGAGGCCCAGTCCGGGGTTCGGCAGCCACCCGGGCCCCCAGCCTGGGATGCAGGTAGCTCTGCCCCACCGCGGCTCGGCGCACCGCCTCCACCAGCTCCTCGTCGGCCCCGTCCTTGAGAACGTAGCCCAGCGCCCCGGCCCCGAGCGCGCGCCGCGCGTAGGCCGGCTCGCTCTGCATGGTCAGGATCACGATCTGAGTCTCCGGGGAGACTGAACGCAGCTGGGGAATCGCATCGAGGCTGGACCCGCCGGGCATGTTGAGATCCAGAATCAGTACGTCGGGGTGCCATGCCCGCACCATCTCCAGGGTTGAGGGGACGTCGGCCGCTTCGGCCACCACGGCGAAGCCGCCGTCGGCCTCCAGCAGCTGGCGCAATCCGTGGCGGACGACCGAGTGGTCATCCGCTAGGAGAACTCGAATCTCGTCTTCGACCATGGCCTCCGCAGCATTGCTCACGGCTGGAGGCGGGCTCGCACCGCTTCGCGCTGCAAAACGTGACTGTTTGCCCTCGCCATCCCCGCTCGAAGGTAACGGACAAATGCAGGTCTGAGCAGCCGTGGCAGACCACAGCGGCGTGCGGTCAACTACGGACGGTGAGGCGGCGCAGCGGAGCCTGACTACTGAGCTGCACCGTTCAGCAGCCCCCCGGCGACTGCGCTCAGCGGCCCAGCGTCCTGATGAGCTGGGAGCTGGCGGCGGGAAGCGGCGTCAGCAGCACTCGCACGTGTGAGAGTCCGGCCCGCAGCGCCTCGTCGCCCACCTCCACCGGCAGGAGGGAGTCCTGCAGCCGGGCCAGCGTCTCATCGGCGGACTGGATCGACTCTGCCGCCCGCTCGAACAGCCGCCGGGGGTCGCCCGGAAGGGGCGGCGGGGCGGTCGGGAATTCTCGGGCCTCCAGCCCGTAGCGCTGCGCGAATTCAGCGTGAGCGCGTTTCAGCTGGCCGTAGGCGCTCTGGAGCGGGCGGAACAGGCTCGCCTCCATGCGGTCGGCCATCTGCTCGTCCAGGTGCTCGTAGGCCTCGCCGAGCCAGCCCAGCCCGTTACCGAGCTCCTCAGCAGCTGCGGCCGTGTCCTCGAGGATCTGCCGGCGGCCTGACTGCGTATATGACATGAGCCTTACCAATCGATGACATGAGTCTCATGATTGTGGCGCGCCTCGTCGCTAAGGTGCCGGGCCGGTGCGAAACCAACCGGCGCGAATATTGGCTGTGCTCGGCGCCCTCGCCATGTGCGGACTTCTCGCGGCCTGCGGACAGGCGGTCATCCGGGACCCGACCCAGGACACACCCTCCCCGGTCGCACACCTGAAGGCAGGCCGGCGTCCTGGCCATATCGCCGTGCTGGTTATGGAGAACAGCGGCTACGGATCGGTGATCGGTCCCGCCGACACGAGCTACATCACCGGTCTGGCTCACCGGTACGCGCTGGCCACCCAGTACTACGCCATCAGCCATCCCTCGCTCCCCAATTACTTGGCCCTCACCGGCGGCAGCACGTTCGGGATCACCAGCGACTGCACGTCCTGCACCGTCCCGACCACCGGGCTGGCCGGTCAGCTGCTGGCTCACCACATCTCCTGGCGGGTCTACGCCGAGGATTACCCACACCGTTGCTTCCAGGGCGGCTACGCCGGCGGCTACGCCAAGAAGCACAATCCCCTCCCGTACTACCGGCAGACCGCCCATCGGGTGGCCTGCCATTACGTGCTCCCGTTCACGGCACTGCACGCCGCCATCGCATCCAGGCGACTGCCTCGCTTCGCATGGATCACACCGAACCTGTGCCACGACATGCACAGCTGCTCCAAGCATGTCGGCAGCCTGTTTCTGCAGTCGCTGGTGCCCGGACTGCTGCGGGCCCTAGGTCCACGGGGACTGCTGTTCATCGTCTGGGACGAGGGCACGACCAACGATGGTTGCTGCCGGGTGGCGCGCGGCGGACATGTGGCGCTGATCGTGGCCGGCGGAGGGGCCCGGGCCCATGCCCAGATGAACACGCCGGTGGATCACTTCTCGGTGCTGCAGACGGTCGAGGACCTGCTGAGGTTGCCCCGGCTGCTCAGGGCCGGGTGCGCTTGCACCCCGTCCCTTCAGCCGCTCCTGGCTAAAGGGGGGTAGCCAGGTCAGCTCGGCTGACGAGCCAGGCCGACCTCGGCATCGCCGGCCTCAGTGGCCAGAGGAGGACCGAAGCTGACCCGCATGAGGGCACCTCCACCCGGGGCGTTGGCGGCCTCCACGAACCCCCCGTGCGACTCCGCCGTCTGACGGACGATCGCCAGCCCGAGGCCGGAGCCCGGCTTGGAGCGAGCCTCGCGAGCCCTGTGGAAGCGGTCGAACACGAACGGAAGATCCTCCTCGTGGAAGCCCGGCCCGTGATCCCGCGCGCTCACCACCCCGTCGCGCAGCGTCACCTCGACAGCGGCGCCCGGCGGACCCCACTTGATCGCGTTGTCCAGGAGGTTGTTGATCGCGCGGGCCACCCGCTCTCCCTCGCCTCGGATCAGCGTCGGTTCCAGATCGGCCCGGAACTCCAGGCGTGGTGCGCGCCGGCGCGCGCGTTCGAGCGCGGCCGAGAGGATGTCATCCAGCCGCAGATCGCCGGGTTCGTCTGAGGCCTTGGTTCCACGAGCCAGCTCCACCACGTCCGACACCAGGTTGGTCAGCTCGTCAAGCTCTTCGATCATGTCCCGCCGCACTGCGTCGCGCTCCTCGGGGGGCAGGCGGGCCTCGTCGCGCAGGAGCTGCAGGTTGGCCCTGAGCGTGGCGATCGGCGTGCGCAGCTCGTGGGAGGCGTCCGCCACCAGGTTTCGCTGAGCCTCAATCGAGCTCTCCAGCGCGTCCAATGTCTGGTTGAACGTGAGCGCCAGCCGCGCCAGCTCGTCGCTGCCGGTCACCTCCAGCCGTTCCCGCTCGAGCTGGTAGACGTTGTGGGCGATCCGCTCCGTGCGGCTGGTGAACCGGGTGATCGGGGCGACGGCAGCGCGGGCCACCAGGAAGCCGAGCACCCCGGCGGCGGCGATCCCCGCCGCGGCAATCGCGATGATCAGCAGCAGCTCCCGATCGAGCGTGGCGTCGGCGGCGCCGAGCGGCTGAGCCAGCATCAGAGCGCCCAGGCTCGGGACACCCTGCACGAGGACCCGGATCTCTGTGCCCCTCACCGTCTGGTTGGTGAAGTACTTCCCGCGCCCGCTCCGCGCCACGTGCTGCGCAGCGGCCGTGATCGGAATCGTGGCCGTCTCGCCGGTGCTGCGGCAGATCAGGCCGTCTGCGCGCAGCAGCTGGACGAACACCTTCTGCCCGCCGAACGGCTGCTGCGGTCCGTTTATGCCCAGACCCTGATCGCAGTCGCCGGCATTCGCCGCCCCGCCCTGAGGCCTCCCGCCGGCTCCACCGTTGCCGGCGTTCCCGGCCGGCGCGGGGCCGCCGTTGCCGTCCCCGTCCCCGCCCACCCCGGCCGGATTGGGATGAACGATCTCGGCGGCGAGGTTGGTGAGGTTGCTGTCGATCTGGCCGAGGACGGCCGAGCTCGTGCCCAGATACGAGGCCACCGCAACCGCTATCACCGCGATGGCCACCGCGACGCCCGCCACCAGACCCATCCGCAGGCGGAGGCTCATCGAGCTCAAAGCGCTTTTGGCCCGGGCAGGGGCCGCGTCCGCTGGGGCGGGCTCATGACGAGCCGGGCTCTCTGAGCGCGTAGCCCACTCCGCGAACGGTGTAGATCTCCGACACGGCGCCGGCATCCTCGAGCTTGCGGCGCAGGTAACCGATGTAGACGCGCAACGCGTTGGAGCTTGGGCCGAAGTCATAGCCCCACACCCGGTCGTAGATCAGGCTGTGGGGAAGCACGCGCCGCGGGTTGCGCATCAGCAGCTCCAGCAGCTGGTACTCGGTGCGGGTCAGCTCGGCGAACTGCTCGCCGACCACGACGCCGTGGCGGTCCGGGTCAAGGAGCAACTCGCGGAAGGCCAGCTGCGCCTCGCCGTCCTCGTCCGGGCTGGCTCGGCGCAGCAGGGCCCGCATGCGCGCCTTCAGCTCGTCCACGTCGAACGGCTTGACCAGATAGTCATCGGCACCGGCATCGAGGCCCTCGATCCGGTCGGACACCGCGTCACGCGCGGTGAGCATCAGGACGGGGACCCGGTTGCCCTCGCGCCGCAGCAGCCGGCACACCTCCAGCCCATCGATGTCCGGCAGCCCGATGTCCAGGATCACCGCGTCCGGTGTCTTGGAGGTGAGCTGCGCCAGCGCGTCGCCGCCGGACTCCGCCAGCTCGACCTTGTAGCCACCGAGCATCAATGACCGCCGCAGCACGTCGCGCAGGCCCCGGTCGTCGTCCACCACGAGGATCTTCATGGCTGGATTGTCTTAGCGCGGTTCACCTGGCGCCACCCGTTCCTACGCCAAGCTTATGTTCAAGCGGCCTGCCGGTCCCGTAGGGCCGCGGCCAAGATGCCGTTGACGAACCCGGGCGCCTCGGCTCCGCAGAACTCCTTGGCCGTCTGGACCGCTTCGTCGATCGCGCCCTCCGGCGGCATCGGCCGCTGTCCGGGAACGTCCTCGGGATGGATCATCTCGAGCAGCGCCACCCGGAGGATCGAGCGCTCCAGGGGCGCGATTCGTCCCAGCGACCATCCGGTCGCGTGACGGGAGATCGCCTCATCGAGCTCGGGCTGGCGGCTGCGCACCGCCTCGGCGAGCGCCCGGGTGAAACCGTGCACGTCTCGGGGGAAGGTCTCCTCCAGCGGTCGCTCGAGCAGGTCGCTCTGATACAGCGCCCAGATGGCGGCCCGGCGCTGATCGCTCCTACGCACGCGACACGTACTCGCCCGAGCGCGTGTCGACGCGCACCGTGTCGCCGATGTTGACGAACAGTGGCACCTGGATCCGGGCGCCGGTCTCCAGGACGGCGGGCTTGGTGCCCCCGCCCGAGGCGGTATCCCCGCGCAGGCCCGGCTCGGTCGTGGCCACGGCCAGGTCCATGGCGCTCGGCAGCTGCACATCGGCCGGCTGATCGTCGATGTAGAGCAACTCCACCTCCTGGGACTCCTTCATCCAGCGCAGCGGGTCCGCCAGGCTGGACTCGGGGATCGTGAGCTGCTCGTAGCTCTCGGTGTCCATGAAGTGCGCGTCGTTCCCGTCCTTGTAGAGGAACTGCATGTTGCGCACCTCGGTGCGCACGGGGCGGAACTTCTCACCGGCCCGGAAGGTCCGGTCGATGACCGCACTGTCACTGGCCCGGCGCAGCTTGGTGCGCACGAACGCCGCGCCCTTGCCGGGCTTGACGTGCTGGAACTCGAGGATCTTGAAGATCGTGCCCTCGACGTCGATATGGTTGCCGTTCTTGAACTGATTGGTCGAAATCATCTCGGCGGGCCAGTGTAGAAGGGACGTGCGTCACCCCTTCAGGAGACGACCCGCAGCCCCTTCCCCTGCCCGGTCAGAACCTCGCAGCCGTCCTCTCTGACCACCACCAGGTCCTCGATCCGCACTCCGAACCGACCCGGCAGGTAGACCCCCGGCTCCACCGTGACCACGTTGCCCGCCTCCAGCACGTCCTGGCTGCGAGTGGACAGCGACGGACCCTCGTGTGTCTCCAGCCCCACGCCGTGACCCAGACCGTGGCCGAACTGCTCGCCGTACCCAGCCGTCACGATGACCTGTCTCACCGCGGCGTCGACGTCCACCACGCGCGCCCGGGCCCGCACAGCCTCCAGGCCGGCCAGCTGCGCCTCCGCCACCAGCTCGTAGACCTCCCGCGCCTCACCGTCCAGCTCACCCGTGGCCAGCGTCCGCGTGCAATCCGAGCAGTAGCCGTCCACCACCGCGCCCCAGTCGACCACCAGCAGCTCACCGGCCTGCACTGCCACATCCCTCGGTTCCGCGTGCGGCAGCGCCCCATGCGCCCCGGCAGCGATGATCGACGGAAAGGCCGCCCGCTCCGCTCCTCGCGACCGCATCGCCATCTCCAAATCGAGCGCCAGCTCCCGCTCGGTCCGCCCCACCACCCCGCGGCTCACCACCGCCTCGAAAGCCTCATCGGCCAGCCGCGCGGCCGCGGCGATCAGCTCGACCTCCCGGGGTTCCTTGACCTGCCGGAGCCGCTCCACCAGCCCGCCCGCCTCCACCAGCTCAATCTCGCCGGACAGGAGCTTGCGCAGCCGCGCGCGCTCTCGCACCGTCAGGTCGGCGTCGTCGAAGCCCATGCGCATCGGCGCCGCTTGCGACAGAAGCTCGGCCAGCCGGCGGAGCAGCTCGCCCGGCGCCTGCGCCTGCTCGTAGCTCGCCTCCA
>Ga0182024_10024099_pt1 | contig 10842 bp, 6 predicted proteins | sample P32metaG_FD_120480 | JGI IMG/M metagenome (GOLD analysis project Ga0182024, IMG submission 120480) | Permafrost microbial communities from Stordalen Mire, Sweden - P3-2 metaG (Illumina Assembly) | ecosystem: Environmental > Terrestrial > Soil > Wetlands > Permafrost | place: Sweden: Stordalen...
GACCTGGTCGACGGTCTCTTGCACTGCCGGCATTCGTCCCTCCGCTCACGGTTTCAAGGACCGCGGGTTGGATTTGTCGGTTATGGCGATGTCCTGTGCCCGGTCACCCCACCTGAGCCGCCCGAACCATTCAAACGGCCGTAAAATCTAGCATTTAAGCAGCGATCCCGCGCTGCTCCTTAGAACTCTTAGATAATGCACCTGACACCTTTCTCCAAGCGCCGAGGAAGCATGCGACGTCGTCCTGCGTCGTCGTCCAGCCCAGGCTGACGCGCACGGCCCCGCGCAAGAGCGACGGCGAAACCCCCATGGCGCCAAGGACATGGGAGGGCTGCACCTTGCCCGAGGAGCAGGCGGCCCCCGACGACACCGCGACCCCTTCGAGGTCCAGCGCAATAATCGCGGTTTCGGCGTTAACGCCATCAAGTGCAAAAAGCGTGGTATTCGGCAGGCGGGCGGCGCTGGCGCCGAAAATAACCGCCTGCGGCGAGATGGCGCCGAGGCCCTCCTCCAAAAGGTTCCGCACCGCCAGCATGTCGGCCGCTTCATCGGCAAGCTGCCGGCCGGCAGCCGCAGCCGCCGCGCCGAATGCCGCGATACCGGCAACGTTCTCCGTGCCGGCACGCATTCCGCGCTCCTGGCCGCCGCCGCGGATGAGAGGATCGGGGAAGTGAATCTCGTCGCTCGCGCGCACCAGGGCGCCAACGCCCTTTGGTCCCCCGATCTTGTGGGCCGAGACGGTCAATAAATCCGCGCCAAAGGCTGCGAGATCACAGGGAATACGCCCTGCCGCTTGCACCGCATCGACATGTAGAAGACCGCCCGCCGCATGCACAATAGCGGCAGCTTCGGCGACCGGCTGCACCACGCCGGTTTCGTTGTTGGCGAGCATGATCGACACCAGCGGCCGCGACGCCCGGCGCAACGCATCCGCCAGCGCCGCAAGTTTTACGCGGCCATCGGCGTCGACGGCAATGTCCTCGATCGCGTCACGGGGAAATCGGCCACCGGCGCGAACCGAGGGATGCTCGATCGCCGACATGAACAGCCGGTCGCGCGGCCGCTTTTCGCCGGCGGTCTCGATCGCGGGCGAAAGCGCCAGCACGTTGGCCTCGGTGCCGCTCGAGGTGAAGATCACGCCGGCCGGCGGGCCGCCGACCAGGGCGGCCACAGCTTCGCGCGCGTGTTCGATCAGATACCGGGCCGCACGTCCTTCGGCGTGAACCGAGGAAGGATTGCCGGTCAGCGCCAATGCATCCTGCAACGCCTGCCGCGCCTGCGGCCGCAGCGGCGTCGTCGCATTCCAATCGAAATATACGCGCTCCGCCATTCGCCGGTACCTTAGCCGAAGCCTTGCGATCGGGCATCGCGGTGGACATTTGTAGGGCTGACCACGCGAGGGCAAGCGTCGTGGTGCTTGCTTTTTGCCCCATGCCTTGTGTTAGAAGTCGCGACCCGAGTTTTGCACCGCCGCCATAACCGCTGCCGGTTCAAAAATCTGAAACGCTTTTAGCCACTTACGAGCACCCGACGGTGCCGTCAAGCGTCTCCCCTCCCTACCTCCCGCGAGCGGGGGAGGTTAAAGAGGGGGTTCGAAACGCGGTAAATCGAGGTTTCAAAATGCCCGAAGTCATTTTTACGGGGCCCGGCGGCCGCATCGAGGGCCGTTATCATCCGGCGAAGCAGAAAAACGCACCGATCGGCATCGTGTTGCACCCGCATCCACAATTCGGCGGCACGATGAACCACCAGATCGTGTACCAGCTCTACTATTCCTTCGTGCATCGCGGTTTTTCGGCGCTGCGCTTCAACTTCCGCGGCGTCGGCCGCAGCCAGGGCGGTTTCGACCACGGCATCGGCGAGCTCTCGGATGCCGCAGCGGCGCTCGACTGGGCACAGTCCTACAATCCGGAAGCGCGCAGCTGCTGGATCGCGGGCTTCTCGTTCGGCGCCTGGATCGGCATGCAGCTGCTGATGCGCCGGCCTGAAATCGAGGGTTTCATCTCGATCGCCCCGCCCGCTAATCTCTACGACTTTTCGTTCCTCGCGCCCTGCCCGTCTTCCGGGCTGATCATTCACGGCGACAAGGACGCGGTAGTGCCGCACCGCGACGTCACCACGCTCGTGGAAAAGCTTAAGACGCAAAAGGGAATCGTCATCGAGCAGAAAGTCGTTCCCGGCGCCAACCACTTCTTCGACGGCAAGATCGAGCCGTTGATGAGCTCGGTGAGCGGCTATCTCGACAAGCGGCTCGGCACCAAGGGCGGCGACCGGCGCACCACGGCGGCGTGATTCCGTGGCTCCGCGGTCATGGTAGAGATCATCGCGTTACCCCCCGACCAACTAAGTCTCTGCCCGTTCCATTCTCCGATACAAATGGGTGCTCGAGCGGCGACAAAGTAGTCAAGTACGGCATAATTGCCGAAGCTCAGCATGGATACGCGGGTCAAGCCCGCGTATGATGAGACAAGGGAAGGTCCCCGTTGCGGTGACAAACCTTGACATTCGTCTCCGTCTCCATTTCAGTTACATTACCTCCACCTTGCTCACCCGAAGGGCGTCACCGGTGACGGCCGACTGATGGAACAAGTGCGGTCCCCGCGGGCGGGCTTCGTAACCCCGCTCCCGGGCAGCTTTGGGCATCATGCTGACCGGCATTACGACCGGTCCGGGAGGTGCATTCCCTGGACTGGGACAGGCGGGCGCGGGTAACGCCTGTTTAGCGGCGCAGAGTCTCCGCCCCCCGGGTGGGGCGGGCTTACAGGACAATGCGCTCCCGCCACGTCCCAGGAAACCTGGCCTTGAGTTGCGCCCGACGGGCGAAAGCCCCGACGGTAAGAGCCGCGGCGGAACGCCGACGGGCGAGCGCGCCCCGCTGGACGCGCGCCGCATCCGAAGCAGATAGTTTGCGCAGACTGCGTAAACTTGTCTGCGATGCGGACAGGAGGATCATGCGCTTGTCGGCGTTTCGCTCCCTTCGTTGTCGTTTGCAGCCGGATGAAGCCAACGAGACCGGCCCGATGCCCGGCTCCGCGAAATCCGGGACCGGACTCGAAGCGTCGCCACTATCGCGGATCGCGCTTCGCTCCATCCGGGCTACCGCCATTGCAAAAACTCGGGCGCGGAATGCGCCGCGAGATCGGCGAAGCTTGCCTATTGCTCGTCATCCTGAGCTGCCCGCGCGCGGCGTTGGCCTCGAAGGATGCCAGCTGAATCGCTCGGGCCGGCGCCCTTCGAGGCTCGCAGGGCTCGCACCTCAGGGTGACGGAAAGATGCTTGCGCCAGAAAACTGGATGCCGCGTCGCTCTCGATCAGGGAGATGTCGACGCCATTCCTGAGACGTGCCGCTCATCAGGCCGATCGCCGAAACCGGCAACGATAGCGCCGGCTATTGCGATGGCTTTCGTATTGTCTGACCGGCTGCCATGGCTTGAGTTCTTCGGTTGAATCAGTTGCTGAACCTGTTACACCAGCGCCGCCGCGGCGGCGAGCCGTGGCCGCAACAAGACGCGAATTGAATTACCAGAAAACATCGATGACCACTTACAAATCCGATTTTCTTAACGTCCTCGCCGAACGAGGGTTCATTCACCAGGTCTCCGAGCCGGAGGCGCTGGACGAGCTTGCACGCACGTCAACGATTGCCGCCTATATTGGTTTCGACTGCACCGCGGCATCGCTCCATGTCGGCTCGCTGTTGCCGATCATGCTGCTCTATTGGCTGCAGCAGACCGGCCACCGGCCGATCGCGCTGATGGGCGGCGGCACCACAAGGGTCGGCGATCCATCGGGCAAGGACGAGAGCCGGCGTCTCCTCACCGACGAGGCTATCAACGACAATCTCAAAGCCATCCGCGAGATCTTTACGCGCTTCCTGCGCTTCGGCGAGGGCGCCAGCGACGCCGCGAACGACGCGATCATGGCCAACAACGCCGACTGGCTGAACTCGCTCAACTATATCGACTTCCTGCGCGACGTCGGCCGCCATTTCTCCATCAACCGGATGCTCGCCTTCGACTCGGTAAAGCTGCGGCTCGAACGCCAGCAGGAATTGTCGTTCCTCGAATTCAACTACATGATCCTGCAGGCCTACGATTTCGTCGAGCTCTACCGGCGCTACGGTTGCGTGTTGCAGATGGGCGGCTCCGATCAGTGGGGCAACATCATCAGCGGCATCGATCTGGGTCGCCGCCTGCACAATGCGCAGTTTTTCGCGCTCACCTCGCCGCTCATTACCACATCCTCTGGCGCCAAGATGGGCAAGACCGCGGCCGGCGCGGTGTGGCTCAACGCCGACCTGGTGAGCCCTTATGACTATTGGCAATACTGGCGCAACACCGAGGACGGCGACGTCGAGCGGTTCCTGAAATTGTTCACGGTGTTGCCGCTCGACGAAATCGCGCGGCTGGCGGCGCTCAAGGACCAGGAAATCAACGAGGCCAAGAAAATTCTCGCCACCGAAGCGACTGCGCTGGTCCACGGCCGCGCGGCGGCCGACGAGGCAGCGACCACGGCGCGCACGACCTTCGAGGAAGGCGGCCTTGGTGCGAGCCTACCAACGGTGGAATTACCGCGCGGCGAGTTCAACGCCGGGATCGGCGTGCTCACCGCCTTCGTCAAGGCCGGACTTGCCGGCTCGAACGGCGAGGTGCGGCGCGCCATCGCCAACAACGCGATCATGATCAACGACGTTCGCGTCACCAGCGATAAAGCTGCGATCGGCGAAGCCGACGTCACGGCGGATGGCGTCGTGAAGCTTTCACTCGGCCGAAAGCGCCACGTCCTGCTCAAACCGGTCTAGTGAAGCCGCTGTGGCCAGTCGGTGCCGGCGTCGCTGCCAGTGTCCCCGTTCGCGGGAAATTCGAACACCTTGCGCAGCAAGCCCGGCGCCAGCGCCGATATCGGATTGACGTGCAGCACGGGATTGCCCGGCCGGCCGACCACCTCGTAGGTGATGCCGAACAGACCCTCTTTTTCGCCCCCCATGAATAGCCCGACCAGCGGTATCTGCCCGAGTAGATTGTTGGGACCGTACAGCGGCACCAGTGTCCCGCGCAGGTGCACGTCGTCATGAGCGTAATCGACCGCTCCGTCGATAGTGCCGCCGAGCAACGGCCCGCGCACGACGCCGTCGCGCAGCCCGACGCGCCCGGGCATGCGGGTGAATTCAACGCGCATGCCGGAGAAGTCGATCGCGTTGCGCCGGGCTTGGGTCCCGTTGTTCACGGCGCGCTCGAGTTGCGTTTCATCGTGGACGGCAAAATTGCGAACGCTCAGCGTGCCCTGCTGCGTAGAATTATCCGCCGACGGCGATTCCATAGCGAGCGACAGCTGCCCGCCGGTCATGCGCGAGTAAATGTCGCTGAAGCGAAAAAAGGCGCCGGCATCGCTGCTCTCCAGATAGACCACCGATCGTCCGCCGGAACGACCGCGCAGATCGCCGGTCAGGGTTGCGTCGCGGCCGATCTTGGCGTTGAGGCCGAAGCTGCGAATCTCTCCGGCCCGGCGCGACAATTTCAGTTCGACACTGCGCAATGCCTCGCCATTGAATCCAACGACGGCGCCAAGCTTCATGTCGAAGTCGACGTCCACCGGGCGACGCTTGGAATTCGCGGTCGACGGGGCCCCGCCGGCCGTGCTTTTGACGAAGCCGCGCCCGTCATACACCTCGCCGCGCATGACAGCGCGCAGCGCCCCCTCGGCGCCGCGTTCAATCTTGAGGCTGGCGCGGTCGCCGTCGGAGAAGCCGTAGGACGGAAAATTAGCCGATTGCACCTCGCCCGAGGCGTCGAGCTCGATCGTACCTTTCACGCCGCCGCCCGCACCCTCGATCAGGAGATCCTCGATGCGGATCGATTGCGGCTTGGTCGCCAGCGTGAAGGTTGCGCGGGCCGGCTTGCCGGACGGCTTGGCCCAGCCCGGCAACAGCCCGTCGATCTGCGCAGGAGTGAGATCGGCCTCGATGGCGAAGCGGCCCTCGCGGTCGGCCGTAGTGGCGACGCGGCCGGAGAGCCGGATCGGAATTGCGCCGCTGACCGTTTCGCCAAAGTCAAAACCGAGATTGCTCCGCGCCGTATCGTCCAGCATGCCTTGAATGCGGACTTCAGCGTCGGCATCGCCGCGCGACTTGCGGTATTCGAGACTGACCGGCGCGCCGGCGATCTTGACATCGCCCTTAAGCTGGAAGCCCTGCGGCGTGGCGCTCGCCCGCAGGATCGCGGCGTCGACTTTTTGCCCCATGATCATATGGTCGGCGGAAAAATTAGTGGCCTCGACGGTGATTGCGTAATTGGTCGAGCCGGTCGGCAAATCGGCTTTCAGCGGCATTCCGAGCGAGACCTGAGCGCTCAAGTTGCCGCGAGTCTGCGAAGGTTCGAAAGGAGCTTCCGACACGTCGCGCAAGCGGTCCATGTGCAGAAGTTCGACCGCCGCCGGCACCGGTCCCTCAAGCTTGAAGCGGACGCGCGCCGGCGGCGCGTGCGGTGCGGTATCTGGCACCTCGAACACGCCGGACGAAACGGTGAGCTTACGTCCCGAGGCCAAATCGGCCGAAGCCTTGCCGAGCGAGACGACGGCATCGCGCCCAACGATATGCACATTAAGGTCGGCGTCACGCAGCGTCGGCAGCCCTTCCACCGGCCGGATCACGCAACCCGTCGCGAGTGCATCAATCGACAATCCGTCGTCGGGAACAGGCGGGCCCGTGGCCTTGAGCGTGTCCAACGGCGCATTCACCGCGATCACGATACGCTCGAGGGTACCGCTCAGGAGGTGCTCGTTGAACCAGTCGCGCACCTTGGGCACGACGAAAACCGGCCACAACCGTTTCAAGGCGTCGACCGGCATGCGCGTGCCGGCGAGGCCCGCCGTCACGCGGACATTGCCGCTGGAAAAATCCACATTGCCGGACATGGCAAGGCCAACGCTGGTATTGCCGATGTCCCCCTCGTCGACGACGAAGCGCTGCTTCGCCGCATCATAACGGCCGCTCACGGCGACACGATTGAGGACCAAGGGGTCGCTCGCCGCATTGGCGGCGTTCAGCACGACGGTGCCGCCGCCGATCTTGAACTGCCAGGTGCCGCCGGTCTCCTTCGGCGCATCAATTTGGCCCAAGAGCGTGATGCGGTTGCCGCCGGATAATATCTGGAACGGCACCGACAGGATGCGGGTTTCGGCGTCCCAATTTAGTTTGACCTCGGCGCGCTCGAACGCGACGAGGCTGTCGTCGTCGGCCGCGTCGCCGATCGAGCCGGCATCGGCAACGATGCGGCCGGTAAAGTTTTGCGGCAGTCCGTCCGGACCGATCTCGCCGCTGATGCTCGCTGACAACGGCATGTCGATATGCAGATTTCCAGCGTCGAGACGCGACGCCAGAAGAAGATCGCTCGCCGAGACGCGGCGGGCTTCGAGTTGAATCTTGCGGTACCCTTGGCGGGTCGGCGTCACTGCGGCCGTGAGCGCCCAAGGCCGCGCCGGATTCGCGGAGCCGACCGTCACTTCGACACCGCCGTGCACCCGCTCGGCGCTGAGGCTGATATCCTGAAACGTCCAGTGCTTGCCAGTGCGCTCGTCGTCGACGGTGAGGTTGCCGTTCTTGAGGCCGAGCTCACGCAGATCGTGGCCGTCCAATCCGGTTTCGCCGATGCCGTCGATCCAGGAAAGCAGCGCCGCGAAGACGTCGCGGGCGCGGTGCGCGGCCACCTGCTGGACATCCGACGACGGAACTGTGGCGGGAGCAGAGCCCGCGCGCGGCACGATCGCCGAAGCTCCTGGTGCGATTGCCTCGTGCTTTTGCTGCGCGGAGCGCAGGAGGGCGGCGGCGGCGGTGCCGGGTACCGAGGCGGTTGCTATAGGGTGTTTGTCGGCGCCGGCGAAGACGGTGACGCCGCCATCCGCCTCGATGCGCACGGCCATTTCCGCGCCGACCAGATTGAGGCTTTCGGCGCGCATGTGGCCCCTCAACAGGCTCATGCCCGAAACGCGGACTTCTGCCTTCGGCGCACTGGCCACCACCGTACCGTCGGCATCGCGCACGACGATGTCGCGGATACGCACGGCGGTGTCGCCGTTCTCAGTGCGCTCGATCTGGGTGCCGCCGACCTCGACGTGATGGTTGCTTCCGAAATTCTCCTCGATTGCGGACGCGAGCCAGGGCGTCACCACGTCGAGTTGGATCGGTCCGTTGCCGAGCCGCCACCACAGCGCGACACACCCCAGCACCACGAGACAACCGAAAATGCCCAGCCCAATCGCAGAGCGCCCGAGCAAGCGGCCATAGCGGGCGAAGAACACCCGGAAGCGGGAAACGCGAATGACGGGGTCCGCATGTCGGGCAGCGTCAATCGCGGCAAGACGCGCCGGCCGACGCAGAGGAACGACCGACCTCCATCGTCGAAGCGCCGAGCGCTGCCTGTCCTGGTTCGTCATGCCCCTCGGGCGTCCCCTCGTCCGTGGTGCCTTCAGAACGACCCGCCATCAAGCGATGATGCCGATGTCCCAATGGAAGCGATTAATTCCGCGCCGTGCGCATCCTATAGTTAACAGCAAAGGAATGCGAGTAAGCTAATGAGCCTGTGGCGTTTTTGACCCGACATCCCCACCGGAGCCTGCCGCCGCGTTTGCGGACTTCGCATCCACCAAGCAAGCCTGCGAGGCGCGATCGGCCGGCGAGGATCGGCCCCGTCAATACAGGCACGTATTCTAACCAGAATGCCGCTGCGAAAGCGTCGAAAGGAAGGCGCGAAAGGAAGGCGTATGTCCCGCGAGCTTGGTCCCGGTGCAAAGGCACCCGCGTTCACTCTTCCCCGCGACGGGGGCGAAACGATTTCGCTCGCCGACTTCGCCGGGCGCAAGCTCGTGCTCTATTTCTATCCGCGGGCGGACACCCCCGGATGCACCAAAGAAGCGATCGATTTTTCCCGCCTCAAAAGCGCCTTCGGCAAAGCCGGAACTGAAGTCCTCGGCGTCTCCGCCGACCCGGTCCCGGCGCAAGACAAGTTCAAGACCAAGCACAAGCTTTCCATCGCCTTCGCCTCGGACGAAGAACACCGCATGCTCGAGGCCTATGGTGTGTGGCAAGAGAAGTCGATGTACGGTCGCAAGTTCATGGGCGTCGTACGCGCGACTTTTCTGATCGGCCCGGACCAACGGATCGCCAAAGTATGGCCCAAGGTCTCGGTCACCGGGCATGCCGAGGACGTGCTAGCCGCCGCGAAGGCGCTGTGAAGGTTTTCCGGACCAACAAAGTTGCCGAAGTATTTACCCAGGGCCGCAAAATGTCGGCAGCGATTTCCTGAAAATTAACCATACACCGCTCAAATCTGCTCCTTGTGTGGCCGAGAACCGGCCTTGGTGGGAGCGTCAATGTCGGGCGGGAAAGCGGCTCAGCCGCGGCAAATCAAGCGCCAGACTGGGCAAACCGATCCGCGCCAGCAGACCGCAAGCCGCCCGGCCGCCGCCGCCGGCTACACCATCGCCCATGCGGGACGTCAGATCAGGCTCGGACCGGTTGCGTTTTGGATCTTTGTTGGCACCGTTGTCATCATGGCCAGTTGGTCGGTCGCGACCGCGACCTATTTCGCCTTCCGCAACGATCTCCTGAAGGGTCTCATCGCGCGCCAGGCCGAGCAGCAATACGCCTACGAGGACCGCATTGCCGAATTGCGCGCCCGCGTCGACCGCACCACCAGCCGTCAGCTGCTCGATCAGGAGCAGTTCGAGCAAAAGCTTGATGATTTATCGCGCCGCCAGACAACACTCGAGTCGCACGCGGCGGCATTGGTCGGCATCGTCGATCCGCCGACCACCGGCTCGATCAGATCTAGCTTGAGCGCGGCATCTCCCAACTCGACCGCCGCACCGCAAGCGCGCGACCGCCATTCGGCCCTCGAACCCGACCGGACATCGGCGATGGCCAAGCCCGGCAAAGGCGGCGACTTCGCTGCGAAGATGTCACGCATTGAGGCGTCTCTGGATCGCGTCGAGCGGCGCCAAACCGTCACGCTCGCCCAAATGCAGGAGAACTACGACGGTAGGGCGCGCAAGCTCCGCGGCGTACTCGCCGCCGTCGGAGTGAAGCTCGGCATGGCCGCGCCGGCGGCGAGCGGCGGCCCGTTCGTGCCTATCAAATTGCCCGGCGAAGGCAACGGCTTCGAGCGCGCGTTGGCGCGGGTGACTATCGCGCGCACGCAAGCCGAGCAACTTGGCCGCACGCTCGTCCGGGTCCCGGTACGCAAACCGGTAACCGGCGAAGTCGATCTCAGCTCGACCTTCGGGGTGCGCGTCGATCCGTTTCTCCACATCGCGGCGATGCACACCGGCCTCGATTTCCGCGGTGACGCTGGCGAACCGATCCACGCCACGGCGGCCGGTACGGTCACCAATGCCGGCTGGAGCGGCGGCTACGGCAAGATGGTCGAGATCGATCACGGCAATGGGCTGTCGACCCGTTACGGCCATCTGTCGCAGATCGACGTCAAAGTCGGAGACGCGATTCGGATCGGCCAAGTCGTCGGCCGCATGGGCTCGACCGGGCGTTCGACCGGACCGCATCTGCATTATGAGACGCGGATCGAGGGCGAAGCGGTCGATCCGCAGAGATTCCTCAACGCCGGCGCCAAGCTCGACGGCGGATAAGACCTCACTACGTCTAACGCAATGTGCCGCCGCTGCTTGTATCCACGGCATTGTGGCTGCCGGGGCCCGCGCTTTGTGGTGCGTGCAAAGGCGCGTCCCTATTGCTTCGGCCGCGCGACAGCCCCTTCAGCCCAACGCCGCTCCGCCCAGCACGCGGACCGGTTGATAACCGTCGGCCGCGAACGCGCGAAAAATTTCCTCGGC
>Ga0182024_10024100_pt1 | contig 10842 bp, 7 predicted proteins | sample P32metaG_FD_120480 | JGI IMG/M metagenome (GOLD analysis project Ga0182024, IMG submission 120480) | Permafrost microbial communities from Stordalen Mire, Sweden - P3-2 metaG (Illumina Assembly) | ecosystem: Environmental > Terrestrial > Soil > Wetlands > Permafrost | place: Sweden: Stordalen...
GCAGTACGGACTTGGTCAGTCAACCCCGGATTGGACGCGCGCAGCTGCTGAAACCGGTGCAAAGCCTTGTCATGCTGATCTTTAAGATGCATCGGGGCCTCGGGCATAATGCCCTTGCTTCGGGAAGCAAACGTCATCCAAAACTTATACGTAGCGATATCATGAGCAATCTTCTCTATTTCCTGTGGAGTGACTTGCAGCGGCGGTTGTGCGGGGGATTGTAATGGGTTACGTAGCTGTTGATTGAGCGACGTATCTTGCAGTTGAGGAAACTGGGCGGGTCGTTGCTGCGGTGTTTGTTGCGGTTGAGTCGGCGCCGGAGGGTTGATCGGTTGGTTCAATGCTGAAAGACCTCCTTGACGTTGTTGAGCAGCGGCAAGATTGGCATATTGCTGTTGAGCATACAAGTTGGTGGAGTTCAAAGAATTCAAATTCGTCGCATTGACCGGGTTTTGACCAATGTTGAATTGAGAGCGCATCAACTGCTGTGGCGGGATTTGCTGCTGCTGTTGCTGTTGTTGTTGCTGCTGCTGCTGCTGTTGTTGTTGTTGTTGTGCCTGCTGTGCCTGCTGTTGGGCCTGTTGCTGTTGGGCCTGTTGGGCCTGTTGTACTTGTTGTTGTTGGGCCTGTTGTTGCACTCTCTGCTGTTGTTGGGATGCAGCTTGTTGAGACTGGATATAATTTTGCATGTTCATAGCCAAGGTCCCCGATGTATCTTGACCCATCATAGCATTTCTCTGAAAAAGATTCCCCATAGTCAGTCCCTGTTGGCCCTGAGGCATTTGTAACTGCTGCTGGTTTGGCATTTGTTGAAGCCCGATCTGCTGTGGCTGCTGCTGCTGTTGCTGTTGTTGTTGCTGCTGCTGTTGTTGCTGAACTTGAGAGTTCTGCTGCGCAAGCATTTGCAGTTGAGCCTGACGATCGTCGCTGGTGTTTAAACTCGCCTGCAGCTGCTGTTGCTGATTTTTTTGAAGCTGAGTAAGTTGCCATCGCGTTATCATACGGAGGTTCTCCAAGCACTTCTGTTGATACTCAAGCTAAAAGTCAATCTCCGGTAGCATGTGATTAATAACCTGAGAGGAGGATTTGCTCCAGGCTTCCTCTTCGGCTCTCTGGGCAAGTTGATGTTGATATGGGGCATTCATGAGAAACTTTTGCGGGACTTGGAACTGCTTGTAGAGATTCGGAAATTGAGATTCACTGCACATATGTTAGCCATTGACGGGTATATTTGGATTACAGCATTTTGACGATGCTGTCTCGCTGTTCGCGCGTCATAGAACCTTGCCAGGTGTAGTCGGCGACGGGCCCAGGGTTTGCATTGGCGAGCTGGTTGTTCTGGAACTGCATGGTGAACGCTGGCCGTTGTTGTTGTTGCTGCCCGCCCAGCGGCATGCCGTTCATGTTGTTGAGGTTGTTCATGATGACGGCTTAGATGGCCCGCTGCAGCTGCGGTGGCGGATCGAGGTCCCGACTATGGCTCCAAGGCGACTGACTGGAGACTGGACGAGACGAGTGAGCTGGTGAGCTGTGCTGCTGGGTGGATGATGACACGATGGGCGACAGCGGCGTGGATGGATGTGTGGTGGTGTGGTCAGTGTGATGACCTGTGGTGCGCAGCGTGCGTTTGGTTTGATTTGCGGTCAGGCATGAAAAGGAGTCCCCACCATCAGCGTGCGTCGCTGATTGGTGAGCTCATGTCAGGCAATTAACTCCTTTACTTTGCCCAAAACTTTAAAGTTGAAACACCGTCCGTGCGAGCTTCACTACATAACCTTCTTTCCTCTCGTCACACAAACTGCTCTCCTAAACTCTTAAGCTACAATAGACTCATTATTTTAACTCTGATGTCGACTACCGTCCCTCCCCAGCAATTGCACTCTCTCGCGAGTACGTTCATCGTCCACCGTCCACGATCGAGCATGTGCCCGAATGAGATTTATAATATTGTTTTAATTTAGGTTCGGCGGACATTGCGTTAACCCAATTACATCCGTGGGTCCGTGACTACGCACAGCAACCCACAGCGCTTGGATTGGGGCACATATCCCATTAATTTGACTCGCAAACAGTTTCATTCAGCAGCCTGACAGCAGGCACCCAAATCTTCTATGTAATTTTAAATCGCTATCAAACACGCTCGAATACAATGCTGATATCCAATCACACGAATGCAACCCAATTAGACCTTTATATCGAACAAGTATGTGTAACTCAAACCCCCGCTTTGCTGGCCTTTGGATTGAAGTCATCCACCAGCGCAACAGGGTGTAACCTTACTCCCTTGAGCTCGTCATTTATACTTGCGGCGGTGACCGAGCGCATACTCGTCGCATTGCCGCTCTGTCCACTCGCCGCAGAGTTCTGTCGCGACCTTCGGCGAGCCATAAACTCTTGCACCCAATCTCGCCCCGACAAAATCAAATCGCGCCAGCCCAGCCACCATTCGCTATAACATCAGCTTCGCCCAGAAAAAGGAACGTACCCTCTGGAGCACTCTAGGAGAAAATACTCCGTGCCCAAGAAGGAAATCAACAGGTCCGCTGACCAGGCTCTCCACAGCTCGAGGATGTTGTCTGCCGCATATTCGCAACTCTCCGGGGTAGCCCCTGGCGTTTTAATGCATTGCAACCATTTTAGCGAGCGCAGCAGGAAAGCGGTGATATCTTTGGTCTTGGAAATATCGATGAGAGCATTGATGCTGACCAAGTTGGCGGTGAACACCGCAACAGTCGCCATAATTATCCCTCGCCAATTTAATCGTATGACCATTCTTACGGCTTTCCATTGGACATTCACACCATAGCGACCACCAAGTTCTGTCGTTAGTCTATTACATACAGGGTACTACGTTTTAATTGTCGGACTTCGTCGGTCTCGAAACTTCGACCGGAAGCTCGAGTGGAGTTGTTCCGAGTACTTTCCCATTGCAGTTTATTGCTGCGATGGAAGACCAAAGTTATCTTTACGAGTAGCCATATTTCCGCTATCAGATAGGGAACCGAGTAGATCTAATGTCAGACATAAAGACTCAAGTGTTCTACGATGATCGGATAATAAAGCACAGCAGGTGCCAATTCCTCATTAGGCCCACACCATCGGCCGTAAATAAAGCGAGTCTGTTTGCTCGCCAAAGTGACGATACCGAAAGTGAACGGGATTCCCCAGGCGAACAAGTTTTCTGCAAGGAACAGTTTCCAGCCGCCTCCAGTTTTTCCCATGACCACTAGGGCAAAGAGAGTGTATACTCTCACACTGACCCATAAAGCTGCCCCATGTGCGCCCACCACCACGAAAAGCGCTTGCAGCATACACCGCCAGTTGGTATAATTGGCCGACGATATTGCATCGTTGCAAAGTGTTAGGTTCCGGACTGCGGGGACGATTGTGAAGAATCCCGCTCCGTTGAGCATGAAAAGTGAGATGGCCAGACAGACTTTTGGATAGTTTGCCTGAGATGAAGTGGGCAGGACAAGGTATGTTAATAGGAGGATGAAACATAGGATGGCGGAGATGACGTTCATGATATCGGCGGCCTCAAACTTAGGGGCGTAAGATGGATACAATAGATCTACTGTTATCCAGATTCTGAGTGCGAAATACCCTGGTAAGGACATGGGACACAACATCCTCCGAAGCAAGTCGTCAAAGAATTCGCAAGATCGAGATTTAAACCTGCAATACTCGCAGGCTGTGGTAAAAACGGCGCCGGACAGAGCAGCGTCAAATTCGACATCTTTGATGCCGGTAGAGTTGAAACTGCTGTCAAACTCTCATGCACAACGCCGTCGCCGGGGGGGATGGTGGTGAAGACGGCAAGTGGGGCTTCCGGGCAGCATATAAACGGTCTGATAATCCGGGTGTTTCTGCATACGGAATGTCCTGTGGCACGAACAAGTGTCACTTGTCATCACTGTGATCGTCCGCAACACAAGCAGCATGAGCCTTCCTCGAAAAGGCTTCGGAGAGGCCTTCGGCAGGGTCGTCTGTCCAATCGCATGGCGCGTGACATGTCACAAATCCCCGGATCCGGAAAAATTGAGTTTGTGGCGCACGCCGATCGCGCCCGGAATAGCGAATCAGCTCGGCCGATCGACCACCTCGTTTTCAACAGACTGCTTCAGGACGTATGAAAAGCTCCCATGACGTTAGTAATAGACAACGTGGAATGAACGCGTTGTTCGGGAATTAAATTCATCTGACTTGACAGGAGGAATCCTGCAAGATACACACAGTCAAGTTGCAATTGGTGTATGTGGGTGACAGCCGGTCGGGACTCGTCCTCCTAATCCGACAGTTATTCCGATCCGACGACCGCCGTGATGTCACCGAGAAGTAGTTCCGGCGCAGGCGTCGCCCGATGCAGTCCCCGGAGTCTCCCCATGTCTGCCACTTGCTTCCCACGCGAGACCCAAACCGGGATAACCTTTCCGCCAAGATATTGGGGCACTTGATTCGTCCCCGGTCCCGGGTCCACCGTTTACGGCTGCCCCGCGAGACCGCCCGCAACACATTTGACCCCCTTCCATGTCGCTGTGGACCTGCCACTCACGTAAGAAGTCCAGAGCGCAGTCAATACGGACCGTTTCTCGGGCTAGCGAAGGAGTATTTTGCCGAGTTTTTTCATAAGAGCGCCTCGTGTCAAAAACAACTCTATCTCAGCCCTCAACAATTGGTTAATATTGCTCATAAATGTGGAAATGTACGTCTCAGAAATTTCCCATGCATTGATATAATAACGTCGGAGTCTCCGCTAGGAGTCTCTATAATATCTGATATATCTCTAACACTCCCAATGATGTCAACCAAATTATCTAAAGCCCTACTCAACGGTCCGTGCTCGACGTCTAAATGCGGCAGCAAAATGACTTCTCATGTCCCTCCAACTGATCCATCCTCCTGTCCAGATAGCTACAGGAATGACACTAACACCAGCAAGTCCAGCCAAACTTCCCACCATGACCCCCCAACCGGCCCGCTCTGTGACATATCCTCCCCACAACGGACCGACTAGGAATCCACCACTGAAAGCGACATTGAATAATCCATATGCTTGGCCATAAGCACCCCCGTGTTCTCCCGCAATCAGAGCAATCTCGCTCATCGAAGGCGGGATGACAAATGTCAGTGTCGTGCCTGCTGTCAGAAATGTCAAACCCGGGGGAGGGCACCTAGAAGAGCTAGAATTGCGCAGAGAAGGGCGACTTGGCCGGTTTGGTCGTCTGATGATGCGTGCGGGAGACGTAGCAGGATAAGGAAGGGGACGGAAAAGAGGAGGCCTCCTACGGCGGGGAGTTTGGGCCCAAAGCGGTCACATAGCCATCCTGCGAGGGGAGAGATGAAGAATACTGGCAAGGCAACAGCCATGTAAATCAGACCTATGTACATTTAGCTCGATCTATAAGGCGAGATACCAGACTGTAATGCAGTGAATCCAAAAAGTGCATTGAGATATAATGGTAACGTTGCATCGAATGCCGATAGGATTGTTGCTTGGACGAACGATAGAAATAAAGCCACCAATAGTCGTGGATACCTCAATATACGAATAACAGGAGGTATCTTACACTCGCGGACATTTCGAACCGGCGACGGCGTCCGCGGAGCAACATCGTTCTCTTGAGGCTGTTGCACCGGCTGCATCGGCTGTAACTTGAGTGACGTGGAACTCTCCTCATCATTCGAAGCCGCAACATTGTCATATCTAACCGCAATCTTCTTCTCCACAAGGATAACCCTCAACATCAAATCAAACACAATCAACGCAAAAGCAAGTCCAAACGCAGCATAATACCCCCTTTTATCATACAATACTCCCCCCAACACAGGTCCAAGGATCAACCCCATTGACATCGCGGACGAAGCATACGCCATGGCCTGGCCTACTCTTGCCTCGCCCACCGTATCCACTATTAACGCCAGTCCCACTGTCCATACGACGGCAGCGGAAATCCCCTGTAGCACTCGCGCGACAATGAGAACTGCTTCGGAACGGCCGAAACAGAGCATAAATGTGGATCCCAGTAACGCGGCTAGACCAGCCATTAAACTTGATCGTCGAGTCTCGAAATGATCTACCCTTTAACACTGTGTTTGTTTAACTTTGTGTGTACCGGCCGTCCAGCCTACTATCGGGGATGCGGCAATTAAGCCCGCTGCATACACGGCGAGGAGAATCGATACACTGCTCTGCACGGAATTATGTTCCACGCCGACCCTCTCCTCCAACGCGAACGGTAAGATAGGGATAATTTCCTAGATATCAGCACAACCTCCTCACACAGGGAACGAGGACAGACCCCATAGAGAAAGATATCAGTGAATATTGCAAGCGCAACAGTGGAGATAATAAGCACCTCCGAACTCCGGAATCGAAGAAAGATGGGAGGTTTCTTTGGCGCAGAACGGATTAGACCGAGCGAGTATTTCATCCCGTTGTCGGTCTTGCACAGTAAGTGGCCAGAATGGGCGGCTCAATGATTCGGCGCTGCTTCGATCGATGATGATGATATATAAAGGGCGTTCGGTGTGAGCACTTATCGCCGACGGGGTAATCTTCGGCCGGCCCGACCCGCACCAATCAGATCTCCGAAAGATCTCGAATTAACGCAGTCGCCTGAGAAGATATAGATACGTACGAGGCGCGCGGAATCATTGAGTTCGTCCATATAATCCTAATTGGGCAGATAATGTCTCCTTTAATCTGCGAAGAAGCCGCGAGTGTTTTCTTGAGATCGTGGTTGCGCACTGACCCCTCGCCCGCAACCTGGGATTGATGAATATCCAGCACCTCGTCATTCGATGTCCATCACCACCCACCGCCCAAAAAAGCAATGCCAACCGACGAAGCACAATCGTTCTACAACGCAGTCTACGCCGTCGTCCGTCTCATCCCCAAAGGCCAAGTAACAACCTATGGTCCCAAACCCGCATTCTCGCCTCCTAACCATGTCTAGGCCACGTGGCAAAGCTGATCCACCGACCCCGGAATTCACGACAAGTCGGCCAGGCACTGAAATACCTGCAAGATGAGACTGTGCCGTGGCAACGCGTCGTGAACCACAAGGGAATTATATCGCCGAGAGATGAGCCTGGGGCGGCGGAGAGGCAGAGGGTCGTGTTGGTGGGGGAGGGGGTGATAGTGGAGGATGGAGGGGTGGATCATGTTTTTGAGGGAGGGGCGGGGAGAGTTGATCTTGCTATGTATGGATGGTTTCCGGAGGCTGTGCAGATTGATGAGGTGCTGTGAGGGTCGAGTCTTCATGTGCTGGCGTGTTCCGGCGATGGTGGCTCATGATTCGCGTGTTCCATGTATCTGTCTGGAGAGCTATACGTTTCAAATCGTGTAAACTTGACGGATCGAACTAGTTCGAACAGCTCAGAAGTGGAAGCAGAAGCGAAAGATAGCATAGAGATATCTTGGCGAAGGTTAATCCAGTGAATACTAGAAGCAAATGTGATTAAGGTTACTTCCAATCTTCTAAGGTCAGGGTCAGGGTCAGGGCAGGGTCGTGCCTTTTCTCCACAAATAAACCGTCCGCCTCGGGACCAAAACAGACATGTCCACACTAACCCAAAGATCCTACCTTATCATCGGCCGTCTACCCACGAGTTCTCTCTTCAAAAAGATCCAGTCCAACCACACAATAACCCAAATCGTCACAAAATCCGTCTCCCGCGCCGCCATCATCTCCCAAATATCCGCCCTCCCTCGCCGACACTGGACATTCGTGCTGATCTTCTCGGAGGCACAGCACTCGTATCCCATTGACCGCGATCTGCTTGGCTCGATCAGCATTGAGTGTGTGTGTAAAGTTGGCGCTGGCTATGATTCTGTGGATGTGGAGTATTTCACGTCGCGGGGGACGTGGGTTGCTAATACGCCGAACGCAGTGAGGGTGCCGACGGCGGAATGGGCGGTTGCGATGATCTTGGCGACGGTCAAGGGAGTGGGTCTTGCGGATCGGAATATGAGGAAGGGGAAGTATCGCACGGGACTGGGGTTTCAGAATAACATCGTGGGGATGACATTGGGGATTGTTGGATTGGGTGCAATTGGGAAGGTACAGTATAGCTGTCCCTTCGGGGTTGACAGGGTAGGAAGTTGTGCGCCGGATGACTTGTTGGGGAGTCAACGTCGTGTACTCGAATCGAAAACCCTTGCCTGCGGAAGAAGAAAAAGAACTCGACGCTCATTTCGTGTCCCTGGAAGAACTACTCACCCGATCCGATATCATCTCAGTACACTGTCCACTCACCCCCTCAACCCACCACCTCCTCAACCACTCAACCCTCTCCCAATGTAAACGAGGCGTTTTTATCATAAACACAAGTCGCGGTCCCGTCATCGACGAGAAAGCACTCTTAGAAGCTCTCGAAAGCGGTCATGTCAAACGAGCGGGTCTGGATGTGTTTGAGCGAGAACCTCATGTCGAGAACGCACTCCTTGAGAATGATAATGTGGTGCTCAGTCCTCATTACGCGGCCTTCACGCATGAGGGAAGTATGTCCCCTTATTACACGTGTGTTAATGTAAGTGGCGGATCTAGAGCAAGAAGTGCTTGAGAATTCGATTGCTTATATAGAAACAGGCAAACCGAATACGCCTGTCAATTCAATCGCCAAATCGTCGCTGTAGAATTAAGATGGACGCCATTAGATATTAGAGTTATATTTACTCAGCGCAGTGGACGAGACAAGACAGACTGATATTGAAACTTGAAGGCGTTAGATTCTCTGGAAACTTATTCCCCTCTTGTATCTGTAGCCCTGTGCTCAAATCAATTGTGTAATCCTCCCGCGATACCTGGACATAGCGACCCTGTCAGTTATTTATACGTTCAAAACTGTGCTATCAGAGAAAAATGAGGCTCAAACGACGACGAAGAGTCTAAGATTTAGATATCGCTAAAAATGGCCCAAGTTACGGAGACTTCAGCTGTCTATGATACGCGGATCATCACCAAGGCCCCATTCAACACGCCCATCGCCAACACCAACACCAACCCCCGTGATGCACAATGGTGCCTTCCACATCAACAACCCTCTTCGAAGCAACCATCCCGTCCTCCTCCCTCCGTCCTCTCTCCCGCATCCTCATCGCCCTCTCCAAACTAAGCGACGAACTCTCCTTCGAAGCCGACTCCACCAAGGCACTTTCCCCTCGCAGACACCCCCGGAATCTAACCAAAATAGGTCATGCTCTCCGCGATAAACATGTCCAAATCGGCGTTTGGAATGGTTAAACTTGATGCGAGGACGTTTTTCACGGCTTATGATTGTCCTGACATCATGGGTGCTCGACGCGGTGAAGTTGTCGTGCGATGTAAAATGCAGACAAGAGTATCATCCTTCCCACCCTCCACCCTCCACCCTCCACCCTCTTCCTTTGGAGATAAGGGAGCGTTATGGCTGAGAAAGTAGCTTCTTTTGAGTATTTTTAAGGCGCGCAATATTGAGACGCGGGAGAATAAAGATTCAAGTCCCGAAGCATGTCAACTCAAAGTAATCGAAAACAATCAAACCGGCGCCTGTCGATTCATCATCCGGCTTCTCTGCAAACATGGTCTCCCCCGTCCCCCTGGCAGCACCACCTTGCGAGTTGGGTTGGGCAGAGTTGATAGTAGGAGTCGTTAAAACGCATCAATTGACGTATTCGCCTACGCAGACGTTATATGCCCTTAGCAACCGCAATGAATGTACCCAACAATTCATCATTCAAAGTCGTCTTGCGAAAGAATATCTCGAACATTTTCAGTCCAGGATTGAGGAGGTGGATATTTACGTTGATGGCGATAAGTTGATATTCAATGGTTTTACTGAAGGATTTACCGGTGATGATAGTCGTATTCACCCCAATCCCCCCCCGTCTTTAGTCCCTGCCTGTCTTAAGACACTTGTTGACGAAGAACTGTTGAAACAACCGCTACAAACACAAGTAAGTCTCTCAACGGGAGAACTAGACGATTTCCGATTCCAGGAAAGAACACATATCCTCCTCCCACTACGAGATTTAAAAGTACTCCCCTTTCAACCCCTCTGTACTAATTAAAAGGCAGCAATATCTCTTGGGGATAGTCTCGGGGTGCCTACCCATGCTTTTTACTCCACTGCAGGGAAACCCTTCCTAGTCTCCCTAGAACGCGCAAATCCCGGTATTTCCTGTGAATTCGTGATCGCAACGTCCGGCGACGGAACAACCTCTGCACAATCATCCGGCGTCCAAACTCGATGGTCTACACAAATACGACAGCCGTCTCTGCAGCGCGAGGAAAGTCAAGCACGTCAACAACCCAGTGTCGATATCTCGGATCGTGAGATGATGCTTGATCAGACTGACGGGACGGTGAGTTGGGGGCAGGACAGACAGATGAGTCCTGCTAGAACGGCAAGGAGTGTGCCTGTGGAGGAGGATTTGTATGGAGAGCAGGATGTGATGATGATGCAGCAGGAGGAGGAGGAGGAGGAGGAAGTACCGCCTACGCAACAGGAACGGTATCATGGGATTTTTGATGATTAGCATGGCGTTTGGGGTATCGGGGGAGGACTCATGGTTGTGCATCTGACTAGTTTGGGAATTGCATATAGCATAAATATAAGACGTAGGAAGCTGAGCATAGCATAAATATCAGACATAAGGAAGCTGAGCTATTACTCGCATGATTTGTTTGTTTACCCCTCGAAGGCCTTGGAGTTCCAACTCGGTGAGATTCAAATGAATTTCCCCCATATTCACTTTACATGTAAATATTTACGCTACTCTTAATAAATATGTATGCAATTTACGCTCCTCACGCCGCACGCGTCCCAAAAAGCTCACGATCGTCACTCGACTTGCGCGAC
>Ga0182024_10024101_pt1 | contig 10842 bp, 7 predicted proteins | sample P32metaG_FD_120480 | JGI IMG/M metagenome (GOLD analysis project Ga0182024, IMG submission 120480) | Permafrost microbial communities from Stordalen Mire, Sweden - P3-2 metaG (Illumina Assembly) | ecosystem: Environmental > Terrestrial > Soil > Wetlands > Permafrost | place: Sweden: Stordalen...
AGCGCACGGCAATCCACAGCGTCGGCACGGAGAGAATCGGATTGATCAAGAAGATAGCGCGCCACGACAGATGATCCACGATCCATCCACCAATAATCGGACCTGCTCCTGCGGCGACGGCCGACGCGCCCGACCACACGCCAATCGCCGCGCCGCGCTCCTTTTCGTCGTAGACCGCACTGATGAGCGCCAGACCGCAGGGGATCAGGAAAGCCGCACCGACCCCCTGCAGGGCGCGCGCGCTGATCAGCGTGTCCGGACTCGGCGCAAGCCCGCAGGCAATGGATGCAAGCGTGAAGACGCTGACGCCGATCATGAAAATCCGCCGCCGCCCGAAGCGGTCGCCCGCCGCGCCGCCGATCAAGAGCAACGCGGACATGCACAGCGTATAGGCGTTGATCACCCACTGCATGGCCGACAGCGAGGTGTGCAGGTCTGCTTCCATGCGCGGCAGCGCCACGTTGACGACGGATTCGTCGACGAAGGCCATCGTCGAGGCCAGCACCGCGCAGATGAGAACCCAGCGTTTCTGGTGTGTGTCGGTGATGATTGCAGGCGGCGGCATGCGGGCTATCGTACACAACTGCATGCGCCATAAAGATTTTTCGCGGCCACCGCGAGAAATCCTTCTGCGCCGGGCAGGCGAATCGCAATCGCGAAGCGGGTTCTAGCGGCTGGAGCGAGAATTCCGTGGCGCCAAAGTACGCAACGTAATGGAGTAGCGCAGCGCCTTGGTGGGAGAGAGGGCATGCTGCCAGTCCCAGCGCGCCGATCCTTGCATGCGGTAGATTGACCGCGGGGCAAGTTCGAGCGCGAATGCCGCCTTGCGTTGGCCCATCTGGGGCGGGTAGGTCCGGAAGCGCAGCCGTGCTGCTCCGGCGAGCGATATGCCGACGACCGAATCGAAATCTGGCACGTCGCGATGCCAGCCGAGCTGCGTGCCCGCACGATACTCAGCGATCAGTGCATGGGTGAGCTGCGCTGCGGCGATGCCGCTCCACGCGGCGATGCGCGCCCGCAATGCAAAGAGAAACGGCGGTACGGCTTCGGCCGGCAGCAGCTCGTTCGCAGTGAAATCGTATTTGCCACCGAAGCTGATCGTGCGCCGGTGGGCGCGCCATTGCCGGTACTGAGCTGCCCTGAGATCGAGACCCCGAATGACTTCGAGAAGGGCGAGCTCCTCCGCGGCCGCGAGAAAGTTCGTTTGATAGCGAAGGCCCGCCATTGCAAATCTTTGCGGCTCTGCAAAGAGCTCTGCCTGCGCCGCGGCGTGCATGGATAAGGTTCTTGCCATGGCGTCCAGGCTTTTCAAGTCTGCGAGGTTATGGCTCGCACCGTGAGTGCGTTGCCCAGTGCGGCATGAGCGGCGGTGTTGTCAAAAATGCACCAGGTCGCCGTGGCGCGCACACGGCTCGCGTCGAGATCACGACGTGTGTTCTCGAGCGCGTGTTGATCGTAGTTCGAGTAATAGATGTGCGGCGAGCCGTGCAAGCGGTGGTAGGCCAGACCGCGCCAGCCGCCCGGCGTAGCGTCCCTCCCGCATCGCGGCGGATCGGCGGCTACCCGCGCTATCTCGTGAGCCGACAGTACGACATCGGCGGCCTGCGCAAACCAGCTGCGATGTCGCGGCTCGCAAGCCACGCCCACACGCGCGTCAAAACGCGCCCGCAGAGCCGCAAAAAACTGAGTCGCGCAATCGACGTCAAAGGCCAGGCTGGGTGGCAGCTGCACCAGCAGCACGCCAAGGCTCGTGCCCAAGCCGGCAACTTCGGCGGCGAAGCTGTCGAGCCGCTCTCCGCTGTCGAGGAGGCCGCACACATGGGTGATCTCCCTGGGAATCTTGACGGCAAAGCGAAAGTGCTCCGGCACGCTTCCCGCCCAGCGCTCGTAGGTCTGGCGTCGATGGGGACGATAAAAGGAGGAGTTGATCTCGACCGCGTTCAATCGCCTCGCGTAGCGCTCCAGGTGCGTGCCGGTGCCGCAAAACTGCGCTGCGTACTGCGACGGGACATTCCAGCCGGCGGTCCCAATGAGCGGCGGATGGCTCGACGCGGGCAACGCGCGCTCCACCGGGGCGGAGGCCGCGCGTGCAGACTTTCGCATGAAGGTCTTTCCGATCAACGACTTAATTCCAGGGCTTGCGGGTGCGATACCAACTGTTTAAATATACAGCTTCCCGACCTTCTGCAGGCCTCCGCCATGACAACTGCACCTCGATTGCTCCTCGACACCTCGATCGCGAATCTCCACACGCTCGCGGCATTCCTGGCCGACGAACTCGGAAACTGCGGGCGGGAGTCGTCGGTTCCAAGTCCAGAGGCTCGAGCCTGCCGAGAGGCTTTGCTGACGATCAGCGTGTTGATTCCAAAGTTGCAGGCTGCCCGCTATGTCGTGACGGACGCTGCAATCCCCGTGCGGCGCTGCGCGACCTGTGACGATGATTAAAGCCCGCGGGTCAATGAACACGTTGCAAGAGTCAGGTCGTACGCAACGTGTCTTCCGTGCGTATCGGCCGCCCGGCGTGCGCCGTTCTCGTCTCGCAATGCGGGGGCCGCCGCGAATGCGCTGGATGGTCCGCGCTGATTCCTTTGCTGCGGCACGAGAAAAGCTCGACCATTGATTTACGCGCGGCGCATCCGGGCCTTAGCGCTCAGCGGCCCGCGCGGCTGAACGCCTGAACAATGGATTCGCCGATCGAATCTGAAACATCGCGAGCTACGATGGCGCCGTGGTGATCTGTTGCGTAGAAGAAACACATTGCTAATCTGGCGGCCGCCCGTTAATTTGTACAGATAAATAAAATTAAGAGTGCTGTTCGAGAGGCCGAAATCGGAAGATTAGTCTCGGGAGTAACCGTCATGCGATGCGAGAATTTTTCGGACTTGTCGCGCAGCATCCACGTCAGTCTGCGCTTCGCTGCGACCGTCCTCTGCACCCTCCTCGGCCTGGGGTTCGCGCCGGCCAGCCGCGCTGCAGATGCGCCGCCGAGTGCCGACGCGACGAGCACGGAAAACGCCCCGGTAATGGCGGAAATCACCGTTACGGCCACGCGTCGCGAGGAATCGCTGAGCAAGGTGCCGATCAGTATCAGCGCCTTCTCCCAGGAAACAATGGACGAGAAAGGCGTCAAGGACATCACCGACCTCGTGCGCTACACGCCCGGAGTGTCCATCGATCAGACCGGCACGAATGCGATTTCCATCCGCGGCATCTCCTCCTCCGGCGGCGCAGGCACGACCGGCATCTACATCGACGACACGCCGATTCAAATGCGCTCGCTCGGCTTCAATCCGGACGACACGCTGCCGAAGACATTCGACTTGGATCGGGTTGAGATTCTGCGCGGACCGCAGGGCACTCTCTTCGGCGCAGGATCCGAAGGCGGCACAGTGCGCTACATCCTGACGCAGCCGAGCCTCACTAAAGACAGCACTTACGTGAAGACCGAGGTGTCGTACACCGAGTACGGGGAGCCGAGCTATGAGGCGGGCGTCGCACAGGGTGGTCCAATCGTCGATGGGGTATTGGGCTTCCGCGTCAGCGCCTGGTACCGCAAAGACGGCGGGTGGATCGATCGGATAGATCCGACCACTCGCGCGGTCGTCGACAAGAATGCCAACACGGATGAAACGCTGGTGCTGCGCTTGGCGGGCATCTGGCAGCCGGTGAGCGCAGTCTCCTTCACCCCAAGCTTCTTCTATCAGAACCGCCAGGAGCACGATGACTCGACCTACTGGCCGGTGTATTCGGATCCGGATTCCGGGCATTTCAATAATGCCAATCCCGACAGAAATCCCGTGCCCGACAAGTTCTACCTGCCGGCGCTGAAAATCGAGGCAGATCTGGGGAAGGCGCGGCTCGTATCCAACACGTCCTATTTCCACCGTGACGAGACGACGGGTTATGAAGGAACGGTCTATAACCTGAGCTATTTCCAAGGCCTCGGCTGGCCGGCCGCAGGTCTCGGACTCACCCTGCTCGACCCCGCGGTCTATCCGCTCATCGACACGAGCGGCATTCATCTGCCGCCAGGTCTTACAAATTACCGCTCCCCGGCGACGGTTCAGAACCAGCAGCGCAGCCTCACGCAGGAGATCCGACTCGAGTCGAACGATCCCACAAGCCGACTGGTCTGGACCGTTGGGGTCTTCTGGCAGCTCTCACGTGAAGTGAGCCTCGAGGAGATTCACGATCCGGGCCTCAACACCCTCCTCGAGACACTTTACGGCGAGAATGCACTCGCCATCTTCGGCGAGGACCTGCTGCCGAACGGGGACGACTACTACAACATCAACACCACGCACGACCGCCAGATCGCCGGCTTCGGCGAGCTCACTTACAGCCTTACCGACCAGTGGAAGCTCACCCTCGGCGGCCGCGTGGCAAAAACGAAGTTCGATATCACGCACTTTACCGACGGACCGGAGAATTTCGGTCCAACGCTGACGCCAGCCGGTGTGCCCGGGCCGTTGAGCGCATCCCAGAGTGAGACACCCTTCACTCCAAAGGCGGGGATCAGCTATCAGATGGACCCCAATCACCTCTTCTACTTTACCTACGCCAAGGGATTCCGCGTCGGCGGCGCGAATCCGCCGCTGCCGTCGTACTGCGCGGCTGATCTTGTCGCCGAAGGCTACACGAGCGGCCAGGCGCCAGCGACCTTCAAGTCCGATTCGACGCAGAGCTACGAAATCGGTTCGAAGGACAGCTTTGCCAATGTATTTAAGATCGCGACGAGCGTCTACTACATCAAGTGGAACGACATCCAGCAGAACGTGTACACCCCGGGGGACTGCGGTCTGCAATTCACCGATAACCTCGGCACGGCCGTCGCGAAGGGATTCGATCTCCAGGCCGACGCCGCTCTGGGCGCATTCACGCTCGAGGCCGCCATCGGGTACACGGATGCGCGCTACATTGCAACGTCAAAGAACAATCTGGCCATCGACGGCGATGCGATCTCTGGCCAGGCCGCGATCAACGGCAGCCCAGGTGCGAACCCGCCATGGAACGTTGCACTCGGCTTGCAATACAACTTCACTGCCGCCGCACATCCCAGCTTTGCGCGCTTCGACTATGAATTCGCAAGCCGCAATCCCTGGCCTGCCGCAATACAGGACCCGCGCTCGGCGCAGTACACGCCGTATCCCTATCCGATTTCGTACACGCTACCCTCGACGACATTCGTGCAGTTTCGCACCGGCACGAATTTTGGCGGCTGGCAGGTCTCGCTCTTCGTCGATAACCTGTTGAACTCGCATACCACCACCAACTACGAAAGAACCTTTGTCGACACCAACAATCCGGCGCCGGTACCGCCGGGCCCGCAGTACAACAACTACACCTTCAGGCCGCGCACCATGGGCATCACCGGTACCCTGCATCTTTAAGCGCTCTGCACTCGCGCGCCGGGCGTGCGTGATTCTCGCGGCGGCCGGAGAGCTCGGCTGACACGCGGGTCATAGGTAGAAATCGAACTCGCGGATAAAGAGGTCCTCGATCATCGCGGCGTACTCCTTGCGCTTGAGCTCGGCGAAGAGCTGCAGATACTTCGGTGAGATATGCGCGGCGAGCAGGCTCGAATGCTCGAGGCGCTCGAGCGCGGCCAGCAGGTCGCGCGGAAAGATTGGATCCGGGCCCGATGCGACGCGCCCCACGGCAGGCGCGGTCGGGCTCAGTCGCTGCTCCAAGCCGTGCAAGATGCCCGCCAGAATTGCCGCGACGACGAGGTGCGGGCTTGCATCGGCGCCTGCAACCCGATGCTCGATGCGGCGACCCGGGCCGTGTGCCGCCGGCACGCGAAACGCGACGGCGCGGTTATTGTGCCCCCAATCGCGCGTAGTCGGCACGAACGGGCCAAGGTAACGACGATAGGAATTGAAGTTGGGAGCGCAGAGGCCCACCGAGTCGAACATCAGGGCCTGCATTCCCGCGACCGCCTGCTGCAGCAGGACCTCGCCGCCTTCAAGGCCGAAGCGGTTGGCGCCGCCAGTATCGGCGAGACTTACGTGCACGTGTAAGCCGCTGCCTGCCTGCCGTGCAAAGGGCTTCGCCATGAAGGACGCGCGCATACCCATCGAGTGCGCGACGCCTTTGACTATTCTCTTAAGGAGGACGGCGTGATCCGCCGCCAGCAGCGGATCTGCGACGTGGCGCAGATTGACCTCGTACTGGCCGATGCCGTACTCGGCGACGGCGCCGCACACGGGCACGCTCTGCGCGGCGGCGGCCTCGACCACGCGATTGAGAACGACTGAGCTCTCCTCGATGGCATCCATCGAAAGATTTGCGGCGCGCCGTGGCGGGCTGCCGTGACCGGGCAGGGTTGCGAGCGCGATGCCGCCATCTGCGCCGCGTTGCGGATCGACAAGGTAGAACTCCAGCTCGCAGGCGACGACCGGATGCACGCCCGCCTGCCGACACTGGGCGACGACTACGCGCAGCACTTCGCGCGGATCGAACCACAGAGATTCCTTGGTGTCCGCATGACGCATGCTGCAGAGGACCTGAGCAGTGCTCGAGCGCGCCCACGGCACCAGATGCAACGTACTCGAGATTGGCAGCGCGGTGCCATCGGGATCGCCGTCGGTTGCGCCCATGCCCTGCACGTTGTGCCCGAGGCCGCGTACGTCGGCAATCAGCGCGCAAGATGAAAACTGTACGCCGTTCGTGAAGGCTTGATGCGCATCAGCCATCGCCAGGCGCTTACCGAGCGTGTTGCCGTTGACATCGATGATGAATGCATCGAGCGCGGTAAGCTGCGGGTGCGCTGCCGCGAACTCCAGCCATTCTTTGAGAGCGGCTGACACGGCAATAGGCTCGTTCATGATGCGGCTCGCTTGCTTTCTAAAGGATGCAGACAAATCACAGACGGTCACGAAGCGCGTACAGCGACATGGCGGCGACGAGCGTCGGCCAACGCAATGCCGGGCCTCCCGGAAATCGCGGCACCGGCACGCGGGCAAATGCCTCGAATGCATGACGCTCGCCGGCGATCGCATCGGCGACGATCTTGCCTGCGTAGGGCGCAAGCAGCACTCCCAGACCCGAGAAGCCGCTCGCATTGTAAAAGCCGGGCTCGAGCTCGCGGATGAAAGGCATGCGTGTGGGTGTGATCGCCAGGGTGCCCCCCCACGCATAATCGATGCGCAGTGCGCTCAACTGCGGGAACACCTTAAGCAGATTGGGGCGGACGAAGGCTGCGATGTCCGTGGGGAAGCGGTAGCTGTAGGTTTCGCCGCCGCCGAACAGCAGCCGATGGTCGACCGTCATCCGGTAATAGTTGACGACGAAGCGCGAGTCAGCCACTGCATAGCCGTGCCTGATAATCTCAGCAGCACGCTCGGCGCCGAGCGGCTCCGTCACGGCGATGAAATTGTTGATGGGCATCACGTGCGCTTCGACTTCGCGCGAGATGCCACGCAGATAGCCATTGCAGGCGAGGATGACCTGGCTTGCGCGCACCTCGGCCCGCGCAGTCGTAACAACAAGCGCGCCGCGCTTGCGCTCGACCTGCAGAATCTCAGCGCCCTCGTGCAGCTGCGCTCCGTGACGTTCGGCACCGCGGGCAATGCCCAGCACGAAATTGAGTGGATGCAAGTGTCCGCCGCGCGCATCAAAGGAGGCGCCGTAGTAGCCGTCAGTGGCAACGAGGCTGCGGATTTCCTCCTGGTCGACGTAGCGAATGTGCGGATAATCGTATGCTTCTTGCAGGTGGGTCACGTAGCGGCGCGTCGCGCGCGTATAGCGCGCCTTATGGTCGGCATGCAGCAGTCCCGGGCGGTAGTCGCAGTCGATGGCGCAGGCCTCAACAAGCTCATCGAAGTGGGCACGCGCGGCGAGCGCAAGCTCCCAGAGCTTGTACGCATCGCCGGTGCCGAGCTTGCCTTCGAGCCAGTTCTGATCGCGCCGCAGCCCGACATGCATTTGACCGCCATTGCGCCCGGAAGCGCCCCAGCCAATACGCGACTGCTCCAGCAGTTTGACCTTCAAGCCGCGGCGCGCCAGATGCAGCGCAGCGGCGCAGCCGGTAAAGCCGCCGCCCACGATGCACACATCGCAGGCATGCGCGCCATCAAGGGGCGCCGCGGCAATCGGATGCGCCACGGTCGCCGCATAGTACGAAGGCGCGTGGACGGGGCTCGGAGCGAGCGCGTTAGCAGTTTGAGGATTTGCCATGGGATGGACCGCGCCGTGACGCGGCTGGCGCTCGCCCGCCTAAAGTGTGATCACAGATTACGAGCGTGAGAATACACCAGCGGCGCACCGCCGCCAAGCTCGCGGGATCTTACGGCGCCTCGAAGCCGCTCGCGCCAATCAGGCCCATACCGTCGCGGATGTCTGCGACGAGCGCGCGCTTCAGGCCCGCGGCGTCGCGCGCGCGCAGTGCACGGATCATGAGCTCGTGCTGGTCGGTGAGATTGGCGGTGCCGAAGCGCCCATAGACGACTCGCATGAACGGGCCGAACTGCAGCCACAGCGTCTCGATGAGCTGCAGCAGCGTGCGGCGCGGCTGCGCGGAATAGATGAGAAAGTGGAAGTTGAAATTGCCTTCCATGTAGGCATGCACGTCGCCCGTCTGCAGTGCCTGCCCGATGGCATCGTCGGTTGCCTTGAGTTTCTTAAGGCGCGCCTTGTCGATTACCGGTAGCGCGGCGAGCGCGGCTTCCGGCTCGAGCAGTTCGCGGCAGCGCAGCAGATCACGAAATCGATCCGCCGTCATGGGCGGCACGACGATCTTGCGTTTGGAGCGAATCTGCACGGCTCCTTCCGCCGCAAGACGGCTCAGCGCCTCACGCACCGGAGTCTGGCTCACACCGAGCTCATGCGCGAGTCCCCGGGTGGAGAGCGTGCTGCCGGGCATAATCTTTCCGGTCACGAAGCGTCTGCGCAGCTCCTGGTGCACGTTGGCGTGCAGCAGCGAGCCGGAATTCGCGCGTGCAGGCGGCAACGAGTTTAGGCCGCAGCAGCCAGCGCGCGCAGTTGCGCGTGCGCCTCAGTCAGCGAGCGTTCGAGTATGCTCACCAGCTGGTCGATCTCCGCATGCGTGATGATGAGCGGCGGACACATCACGATCGAGTCGCGGATCGCGCGCACCATGAGGCCATTCTTGATACAGGCATCACGCACCAGCGGCCCGGCCGTGCCTTCCTTGCCGCAGAATCTCTGATTCGTGCCCTTGCGCGCGACGATTTCGACGGCGCCAATCAGTCCGAGCGAGCGTGCCTCGCCGACGATCGGATGACCGTCCAGGGTCGCCAGCGCGCGCGCCAGATAAGGACCGACGTCTTGCGCAACACGCTCCACGAGTCCTTCGCGCGCAATGATTTCTAGATTCCTCAGCGCCACAGCTGCCGCCGTGGGATGCCCGGAGTAGGTATAGCCGTGCACGAAGTCACCGCCCAAGCGCTTGAGCTCCGCCACGATGGGCGCGGAGACTGCCGTGGCAGAGATGGGTAGGTACCCGGATGATAATCCCTTCGCCATCGACACCATGTCCGGCTTGATGCCGTAGTGTTGAAAGCCGAACCAGCGCCCGAGGCGGCCGAAGCCGCAGATGACCTCGTCGATGATCAGGAGGACGCCGTATTTCTTGCAGATGGCCGCCACGCGCGGCCAGTAGCCTTGCGGCGGAATGATGACGCCGCCCGCACCCTGCACCGGCTCGCCAATAAAAGCGGCCACATTTTCCGGGCCGACTTCGAGGATGCGAGCCTCGACCGCGTCGGCCGCGCGCGCGGCGAACGCTGCTGGGTCCTCACCGAGCCCCTCTCCAAACCCATACGGCTGCATGACGTGCTCGATGCCCGCAATGGGGAGCTTGCCCTGCGCATGCATGAGCTTCATCCCGCCCAGGCTTGCGCCCGCGACGGTCGAGCCGTGATACGCATTCCAGCGGCTGATGAAGATCTGCCGCTGCGGCTCGCCACGCAACGCCCAATAATGGCGCGCGAGCCGGAATGCAGTGTCGTTGGCCTCGGACCCCGAGTTGTTGAAGAAAATATGCGTAAGGTCGTGACCGAGACGCGCCGCAAGCTCGGCCGCCAAGCGAATGGCCGGCGCCGTCGCAGTCTTGAAAAAAGTGTTGTAGAAGGGCAGCTGCAGCATCTGCTCGTAAGCGACGCGCGCCAGCTCCTCACGGCCGTAGCCGACGTTCACGCACCACAGTCCCGCCATGCCGTCGAGCATGGCGTGTCCTTCAGCGTCGTGAATCGTACAGCCCTCGGCGCGCACGATAATGCGGCTGCCGCCTTGTTCAGACTGCAGTTTATAGTCGCTGTGCGCCGGCAGATGATGCGCGACATCCAGGCGCCGCAGCTCCGCCAGATCCGCGCTCGAGAGGTGGAATTGCATAGCCAACAAACTACCGGTACGCACGCGTGCCGTCAAGAATCTGTGATCGCAGATTGGCGGGCGCTCGCGTCGAGACCGACTTGAGGATCAGCGCTGTTGAGCCTCGCCCGGCGCAGGCCGGAGCGTCGGCGCCTGCGCAGTCGTGTCAGTGCCGGCGGATCGCGTCCGAGCCAGCAGAGCACGCAGCGCGAATTCGAACTGCCCGGCATGATTTAGTCGACGCGACAGCAGGCTACGTGCATGGGCGATCTCGCCCATGCGGATCTGCGCGGCCGCGGTGACGGTCGTAAGATAGGCGAGGTCGTTGTCCGAGGGGGATGAATCGGACCCGAGAAGCTCCGTGCCGAGCCGCGCGATATCCGGGGCGCTGCGCTGTGCGATCGCAGCAAGCAAGTCCGGCCACGCCTTGTGTGCACCCGTCACCTCGCGATAGCACGGGCTGGACTTGACCTTGTCCCATATTTCCTCAAGCTCGGCCGCGTTCAGATA
>Ga0182024_10024102_pt1 | contig 10842 bp, 12 predicted proteins | sample P32metaG_FD_120480 | JGI IMG/M metagenome (GOLD analysis project Ga0182024, IMG submission 120480) | Permafrost microbial communities from Stordalen Mire, Sweden - P3-2 metaG (Illumina Assembly) | ecosystem: Environmental > Terrestrial > Soil > Wetlands > Permafrost | place: Sweden: Stordalen...
CCCGGAGTCCCTGATCAGGATCCCAGTAGGCACAGGCGCTCCACGTTTAGATACCAAGGGGCTCCAGGCCACGAGGTCCGATAGAAGCATAAGCCGGGCGGTAGAACCGCCACCGAGCCGGTGTTAGGGGACACCCACGAAGCGTCGCGAGACCCACTGCTACTAAGTCCACAGCGCATTGCTGCTCCAGTCGGACATAACGCTCGATTCGACCGTCAAGTGAGTGTAGGAGCGCGCCGTCTCTGAACGTCCTAGGGTCTGGTGGCTGCCGCTTAATGTGGCAAGCGACAGGAGGATCAAAGATGGCTCACGCAGTAGTGATGCAGGTGAAGCTTCCCCAAGTCGGAAGTCCTGATGACGCTCAACGCATGCTGGAGGAAGTAGTAATTCCTCTGGCAAAGTCTCAGGCTGGCTTTAAGAACGGCACTTGGCTGCACGACGGCAAAGGCAGTGGGATGGGTGTGATTGTGTTTGCTACGGCGGAGAATGCCGAATCGGCCCAAGGAGCCCTCAAGCCGCCACCTGGAGGACCGCAATTGCTTTCGAGCGAGCTTTACGAGGTAGGCGGTCAGGCCTAGCAGAGCCCCCCTCCGTCGCCCCGCCTCCCCGCTCGGGTGGCGGGGCGCGGAGGAGGAGGGGGGGGAGGAGGGGGGGGCACTCCGCGCCCCGTCAAAGGCGGCTCACAGCTCTAGGACCCTCAGCACGAGTGCCCAAGCGCGATGTACGAGCTCCGTTCCGCCTTCGTCATCGAGCTACAGGCCAAATCTCCCCCGATGACTAACGGGGTAAATGTTGAGCCGTTCGGCCGGTCTACCTGCAATATCAGAACGGCATTGCCAACTGATGCGCACGAGACATCGCATGCAACATCGGAGCCGGGGATCAGTGAACTGTTGACCGGACCGCAGGTAACTACGGCATCTGGCGTAGCACCAGCCCCGGTAAATGACCCCGCACGAATGGCCGACTGAGCAGCAGCGGAGAGCCCTAATACACCTCCCGATGATGACATCTGCACCGCTGGTGCGGTCACGGTGGTCGGAGTTGTCGTCGTTATCGAGTTCGATGTCGTTGTTATCGCTGGTTGATTACCAGTATTAAACAGAGCAACGTCGCACTGTTGCGGGGTGAACCCCGATTCGATGTAGATGTCTCCTTGCCACAAGGTCTGCCCCGTCCCGACGGTGAAGTGATCGGGCTCGCTCGATGCGTTGATCACGAGATTTGCACCGGAAGAGTCGAAGACGCCAACGGACACGTACGGCACTTGCTTATCATTCTCGGTCGGAGGAAATGCGGGGATCGGAGGATTGAACGTGCCCGTTACGATGACCCCACCACCAGCACTGCTGACCTGCCCGATGATGCCTTTATTCCGGGGTCACTATGCTTCGAGACATAGATTGGGATGGATCCCGGTGTTTTGGTCGGACTCGACGCGGTGGAAGCGCAGCCAGCGCTGATTGCCCCGCAAACGACGACGGCCACCAAAGCGGCAACGTTCTTCATCTGTGGGCCCCCGTCAGTTCGCCCCGTACCAGTCAACGAACTGGTTCAGGATGGCCGTACAGAGCGCGTGGTCATTGGCGGGCACGGTGCAAGTGTCGAGCCAGCTCCCGTTGTCGTTGCCCGAGTGGTAGGTCATGTGACCCCGTTGGCCGGATATGGCCCCGCCCGAGGGGTTCCCGTCGCCAGCCGTCCCCGGGGGACGTAGAACCCGACGACCCCGTCAGAGATCGGCGTCACCAGGTCTGCTGAGGGCCGTGTCTGTGGACAGGTCATCTGGTAGTCGGTCTGGTAGTCGGCGGCAGCCGTAGCGAACATCGGGCAAGCCTGCATCTCCCGACAGCCAACGCATGCCGACGTCCACCACTAGAGCCGGACTGGCAAGCTCGTCCACGTGCATCGAACCATCGTACGTCGCGGCGACTAGGCCCATGTCCTTCGATGGAACCCTCGAGAGCAAGCCGAAGGCGTGCACTCATAACGGGCCCAAAAGTCCGCCAATCACACAGGGGCTGCAGGGGCCACTAGTGGCCAAGGTCGTTCGCGCTCGACCACTCGTGCCAGGTCCAACAGGATCGCATCGCGGTGGTGACCAGCTGCCAGTTGCATACTGATTGGCAGGCCACCGAGCAGGCCGATAGGCACCGCGATCGAGGGGTTTCCGTAAATGTTAAATGGGCCGGTGAGGGCGAGGTTGTTCTCGCCCCCGACGGTCACGTCGCCCACCTGGGTGTTCATGGTTACCCCGGCCGGGTAGGCGGTGTCGGGGTTTGTGGCGCAAATCAGAATGTCGACCTCGTCGAAGATGTCGGCCATGGCTTCATTGGTCGCCATCTTGTCGGCTTCAATCCTTGCCGCCATCTCGAGGTCGTAGTGGTCGGACGCCAACTCCATGCCGAAAGCCATCTCCATGGTGAGGTCGTCCTTGCAGCCAGGCCAAAAATGGCCGAGTGCCATCTTGAGGACGGCCAGGTTGGACATGGCCCAGGCCACGCTGGTGTCGGGAAGGTCGGGTTTGGACACCTCCGTGAGGTTCAACCCGGCGTCGACCACGAGGGCCTCGCCCGCGGCCCGGACCAGAGTGTCGAGTTCGGGGCGGATGGTAGCCCGACCCAAATCGGGGACGATGGCAACTCGAAGACCGGAGAGATCGTGCGAGTCCAGGTCGCGCTCCCAGCCGTCGATGCGGGGGAGGCTGTACGGGTCGCGGGGATCGTAGCCGTTGGTGAGATCGAACCAGCGGGCCACGTCGCGCACCGATCGGGTCAGACAGCCACCGACCACGGTGAGAGGACCGATAACGGTGTGGGGACCCCGTGGGATTCGTCCGGCGGTACCCTTCATGCCGACCAAACCGCAGAACCCGGCTGGGATCCGGATTGAGCCTCCGCCGTCGCTTCCGGTGGCAATGGAAACCAGGCCCCCGGCCACCGCTGCTGCACTGCCAGCCGACGAGCCTCCGGTGGTCCGGGTTTGATCCCAGGGGTTCCCGGTAGTGCCGTGCAGTTTGCTGACCGAGACGTTGAGCCCGCCGAATTCACTGGCCGTAGTCTGGCCAATGAGGTTGGCTCCGCCACGGCGGAGTCGATCGGTCATAGTGCTGTCGAAGGTTCCGATCCGGTCGGCGAACACCAGCGACGCCTCCGTACTGGGCCAACCTGCGACGGGTTCACGCTCCTTGACGCCTATGGGCACGCCCCCGAAGGGCAACGACACATCGGCGGTCCGAGCCCGTTCAAGAGCGGGCTCGGCTTCGATATAGCAGAAGGCGTTGAGCCCACTGCTATCGATGGCAGCCAGGGTGGCCTCGAGCTCTTCGACCGGCGAGCGTTGGCCCGATCGAAACGCGTCCACCAACGAACACGTGTCGCCGAGCCAGGGGGGGTCAGACATGGCTCCCATTGTGCATCACTACCGACAGTAACCCCAAGCACCGCTGGCAAGCCGGATGGAGTGGTCGATTATGGCGACATCGCATGAACGGAAGGTGATCCGTATCTCGGCCACCATTCGTGGCACGATGATTATGACTGGTCTGCCCGATATCTGTCCCCACGCCCAGAGCTATCTCTGAGGGACCGTCCCCGTCCGCCGCCCCGGGGGCGCAATTGCCGATAGCCCATGCCAGCATCCGGGGACGCTGAGCGAGCACTCTACGATGGCCACATGGACCCATCATGTGAAGACGTCGAGTTCGCTTCGCATGGGGCCCTGCTCCGCGGCTGGTTGTATCGCTCGGCAAGTCGGGCGCCCGGACCTGGGGTCGTGATGGCGCATGGGCTCTCGGCAGTGCGTGAAATGTTTTTGGACCGGTATGCCGAGGCGTTTGCCGACGCCGGGTTGACGACGCTCGTGTACGACCACTTTGGCTTCGGCGCCAGCGACGGTGGCCCACGCCAGTGCCCGGCCCCGAGCCTGCAGCTCGAGGGGTATCGCGACGCCGTGACCTGGTTGAGTAGTCACCCGTCGGTCGATCCTGGCCGGATCGGCATTTGGGGCTCGAGCTTCTCGGGTGGCGAGGTCATCATCCTGGCCTCGGAGGAGCCGTCTATCCGCTGCGCCGTTGCGCAGGTACCAGCGCTCGGCGAAGGTGGGCCGACGGTGCCTGCAGCAGCCTTGGCCGTCATCACCCAGGCGATCGAAGATCGTCGAAACGATGCCACCATCCCCGCTGTCACGGCGACCCCCGACGGGTTGGGCGCCATGTTCGAGGACGGTGCCTACGAGTGGTTCACCCGGGTTGCCGCCGAGCGGGCACCGAGCTGGCGCAACGAGCTCCGCATTGGGGGCCTGCTCGAGCCGTTCCGCCCGATCGACCACCTGGCCGCCGCCAAGGTGCCTCTTCTCCTCGTGGTTGCGCCCAACGACACGCTCACGCCCCCAGCCCCGGGTATCGCGCTGGCGGCGTCTCTGCCCAACGTCCACGCAGTCGAGATCCCAGGTGGGCATTTCGACGCGTACGAGGCAGGCTTTGCGTCGAGCGCCGAACCGGCGATCGACTGGTACCGTCGCCACCTCACTGGTTGACCAGCGCTCGCTGCGTTTCCACTGTGACGCGTCGGTGAAGCACCCGGATCCTGAAGGAGGTTCTTGCAAGAGTTACGCTGACCCAGACCACCGGGACGGTGACACGGTCACCCATCCGGAAGCACCGGCCGAAATGGGCACGAAGGCTCCCTGTGTGGCCAAACTCGTCAGGGAGAACGCCAGCCCGATCGGAGTAGCGTCTCTGGGGGTTTGTGTCTCGTATAACGCCCGGCCAATGAGCCCGTCAAGCTCCTGCGCGGACGGAATCAGACCTCGCAGTAGAGCATTCGAATGGTTTACAACACTCCCCACGGGAGAACCGTGATCGTGGCATCGGCCTGGCCCAGAGCACCGCGGGGTCGGCCCCCTTGCGAGAACACCGACCTTCAACCAAGATCTGAGTATGGGGCGGACGCGGGCGAGGGCAGGGCCAATCGTGCTGATTGCCGTAGGTGCGGGAGCAATCGTATTCGGCACGCTAGGCCTGGCATTGGGCTGGGGCAGCTCGAACGGCGGGAATCGCCACTCGGCCGCCGCGTTCTCGGCGCCACGAGCGGCCGCTACCCCGTCGGCCTCGAAGACATCCGAGCAACCTGCCGCGTTCGTTGCGGCGTTCGTCCAGGCCTTGCGAAGCGGTGACTCGACGTTCCTTTTCGACCGGCTCGACCCCGCAGTGATCGCCCGCTACGGAGAGCAAGCCTGTCGCGCCACGGTGCCCGGACTCTTCGATTCCACCGCCGCGCTCACACTGCGCTCGACCGCGGGCCCTCGCACCTTCGACTACGTCAGTGACAACAAGTCGGTCGCCGTGCCTCACGTTTACACCTTCACGGTTGACGGCGTGCTCGGAGGACAGTCCGCCACGCGCCACTATCACCTTGCGCTTGTCGACGGGCGCTTCCGCACGTTCTTTGATTGCGGAGTTCCTCTGCCCGGCGCACCCTGATTTCGGAGGTCATAGGATGCCTCGTCTGCTCGCCCGAAGTCTCGCCGCCGTCTTCTTGGGCACTGTTGGTTCGGTGATGCTGGCGTCGGTCGTGGGAGCAGTCCCCGATACCGGCCCAGTAAGCGGCAACGCCGTCGCCACACTGTCGACCGCGTGTGGCGGCCAGGCCGGAGGGGCATCGCAGTCCTTCACGATCACCGCGCAGATCCGAAATGATGTGCTCACACTTATGGACCCCGGCGGTACTACGTCGGGTCCAATCGCAGCCGACGGTACCGCGCACCTTACGGGGAGTGGAGAGTCCTACGATGTCGCCTCGCAATCGCCCGACGGTCGGACAGTCACAATGCGCGAGATGAGTGGCGGCTGCGCCTATGACACAGTCGCAACGTTCCCCGTGGGTTTCCCCCTCCTCGTGACGCCTGTGACGCCGGTTACCCCTGCACCGACGCCTGTGACGCCGGTTACCCCTGAACCGACGCCCGCGACGCCAGCTCCCGCGACGCCCAAGCAGAACTCCGGCACTTCGTCGTCGGGCACCAACGTATCGGGGAGCAGCTTCAGTTGGCTCTGGGGGTCCCTGCTCTTCGGTGGGATCGTGCTGGTGGGCGGCGGCGTGGTGCTGAGCCGGCGGCGCAAGGCCAATGACTGCTCCGCCCAAGAACTCGCCGTTGCTAGTGCCCAGCGCGACTTGGACCGTTGGACCGCGGAACTCGACTACCTACAGGCGATCAATCTCGATTCGTTGGGCCACCAGTACAACGTGGTGACAGCAAATGCGCCGATGACCTATCACGCCACCGGCGGGCCGGTCAATCATCCCGGGGAAATCATTGCCGACGTGCCCGAGCGATTTACCCGGCCCGATCACGTCGACCTCCATGACGACGAGCTGGGTGAGTGGATCGACACCGCGCGCGTCGGTGTCGACCAAGCCACCGAAGCCCTCGGGCAAGCACAAGAGGCCCTGGAGTATTGCCAGCAGCAGGATCGCGAAGAGGTCGGATAGACGGCCGAATGAGCTAGCTGGCGGTCGATTCCACTCCCTAGCGACGCCGCTTCTATATTTGACCCGGCCGGGCGTGCCCACTGCCTGGGTGGGGGTGACCCCGACCACCTGCGTCCACCGGTTCGGGGCGACCGTAGAAGCCCCCCCCTCCGCGCCCCGCCTCCCCGGTCGGGTGGCGCCCGGCTGCCGGTGGTGCTCGGTGCCCGATGCTCGGGCTGTTGCCGCGGTGCCGTTTCGTGCGTGGTGCGGGGCGCTGCGCGGCGGTTCTGGCCCGTTCTCCGGCCGTGGCCCCTCTCTCCCCGAGGCACAGGGTGCGCTGCAGGGGATTAGAACCGTGAACATGCCGGCCAAGACGGTATTAGCGGTCTTCGGGCCTGCCACCCGAAGGTGGCAATCGTGAGGGACGACCTTCGGGTTGATAGACCCGAAGGCAGAGCAATCTTCGGGGTGGCGGCCCGAAGGCTTCTCCCGCTTGATGGCCAGCGTCCCCGATCACCGTCGGGGCGACCCCGGGCGCTGTTTTGCTCGCGGATCGGGGACACCTGCTGTCCCGGTTGTCGTTCCACAGCGAGAATCGTCATCGGGCGGGGCATACGGGACGCCTCCGGGCAGCGATCCCGGCTGACATGGGCCGTTGTCGCATGGGGTTCGGCTTACGGGTCGTACCGTCGTTATGGGCGCCCTTAGGTTTGGCGGACCGGCGGGGGTCGATCACTCGGATGAATCGTTCTGCGAGTGGGTTTGTCACCTCGCAATCAAAGCGCGCAATGGGGCGCTGTCTGAAAGCGCTCGTACCAGCGCTCGTCTCTACAATGTGGCCGGTCTCGATTGAGGGGCGATGAGGTTCACCCAGCGTCTATGAGAGTCAGGAGTTTGACGGTCGGTTCGCTCGCAGTGAGGCTGTGAGGTGTTCCTGGCTCCATGTGCAGCCAAAAGCCAGGTCCCGCGTCGAGTTGTTCACCGTCCGCGATGAATTCCAGCCGGCCTTTGACGACCTGAACGATGGCTGACCGGGAAGCCTGGTGCTCGCTTAGACCCTCTCCAGCGTCGAAGCCAAAGACCGTGACCTCGGTTCGGTCGTCGTGAAAGATCACGCGCGATACGACGGCACCGGTCTGAATGTCAATCGCGGCAGCGACCTCCGAAAGTACGACGTGTGGCATCCCGCTCCCCTCCCCTGTGTTCCGCACTGATTGGATGCCAGCATTCCTAGTCGCGACTGGACGTCGGGCGAAGGGGCCCTGCGGCGCCGAGCTGACGGCGCCCGGGGGACAAGGCTCGATCTCTGATCACACAGACGGGGATATCGGCTCGAATACGCTTGTCTGGGCGGGAAAGTCGCCCTCCCTAGCATTGCCGAGAAAGCACACTGACGCAGTGTCAGCACCGACCGCCTCTCAGAGGGGATCGCCGATGCCAAAGAAGTCAACCATACTGGTGCGGAGGGTCTACGAGGACCGGGCGCCAGGCGACGGAACGAGAGTTCTGGTCGACCGGCTTTGGCCTCGCGGCATGACCAAGGCCGACGTCGACTTCGACGAGTGGTGCAAGGAAGTGGCGCCGTCGACGGAGCTGAGGAAGTGGTACGCGCACGACCCGAAGCGTTTCAAGGAGTTCGAGCGCCGCTACAAGACAGAGTTAGCCGAGCCCGTAAGAGCAAAGACCTTCGACCATCTGCACGATCTGCTGAGACAGCAACCTCTGACGCTCCTCACGGCAGCTAAGCACCTGGAGATCAGCGCAGCATCCATCCTCGCCGCTCTCCTCGCTGACTGATGATCGACCGCTTGGTATGTGACCGCCGGCGGACCGTCATACCGAGCGAGCATCCCGCATCGCGGCCAGTTCGGCGACGCGCCAGAACTACGTGTGCGCCCTGCCGTTCGAGGTAGGGATCGCACACCGACTCGGCGATCTGCACGTCTATTCCTAGCTACTAGTGCCGCGACCGGAAACGTTTGCGCTATTTGACGGTTGCCGGCTGAGCAGCCGAAGAGGGCCCTGCCGATTAGGTGCCTCTGGATCCTGCAGCTTCGTCGGCGGTCGCTGAGCGCAGAACCGCCATTCCCCCGCCCGCTGTGGGCTTGACAGGTAACCATATGGTGACATATATTGACTGGGTGTGGACGACAACCTCGTGTTTAAGGCGCTTGCCGACCCGACGCGCCGCTTCCTGCTCGATCTTCTCTTCGAGCGTGAAGGTCGCACGTTGACCGAGCTCGAATCCCAAGTGGACATGACTCGCATCGGGGTCATGAAGCATCTGCGCCTGCTGGAAGAGGCGGGTCTTGTCGTCCCGCGCCGGTCGGGCCGGGAGAAGCTCCATTTCCTCAATCCCGTCCCGATCCGGCTGATCCATGACCGGTGGATCGATAAGTACACCGAGCACCACGCTTCGGCGCTCGCCAACCTGAAAACCAACTTGGAGGCACGAAAATGACTACGGCGACCACGTCCGAGACGATCCAGATCTACCGCGTGTACATAAAGGCGACGCCCGAGGCCATCTGGGAGGCGGTCACCAAGCCCGAGTGGACGGTGCAGTACGGCTATGCCCCTGTCGTGGAATACGAGCTGCGTTCGGGCGGTGCCTTCCGGGCTCACGCGAACGAGGGCATGAAAGCGCTGGGTTGCCCGGACATCATCAGCGATGGCGAGGTGATCGAGTCGGACCCGCCTCGCAAGCTGGTCCAGACGTGGCGCATGACGATGACGCCCGAGATGGCGTCCGAGGCGTTTACCCGACTCACCTATGACATAGAGCCCGTACGAGGCGGTGTCACAAAGCTCACCGTCACCCACGACGTGACGGGTGCGCCAATGTGGGCCGCCGTGCTGAGGGGCGAGAGCGAGTCGAGCGGGGCCGGCGGCGGCTGGAGCGAGATCCTCAGCGGGCTGAAGACGCTGCTCGAGACGGGCCAGCAACTCCCCTTCCAAAGTGGCCCGGCATAAAGGCTTCGGCGTCGGCAAATCTGCATCGCTCACACTTGAGCGGAGTCGCTCCGAACGACGGCTCGGTAACCGGTTCCGACTCCGTCGGGACCGGGCGAACGTTGCCGGTCGCGGCACTAGACGCCAACGGCCGTGGAACCAAGGTAGGTGTCGGTTCCCCAGGACGCGCCGACCGTCGTCGGAAATGACTCGACGCGGACGTCGGCGCCGGTATGGGGAGCGTCGTCCATCTGGCCGTTGCCGACGTAGATGCCGACGTGCGTGACGTCGGTCGTGGATCCTGCTATGACACCTTCTCGAACACCGCGACCTGACTGACGCTGTCCGACGTGAACGGTTCGTGGTCCCAGTCCGCCCAGCGGTCCCATAGGCGTAGGCCATTGATCTTCGCCATCAGATCGAGCTCGGACGGCCAGACGTAGCGATAGGGAGCGGAGTGGCGGACCAGGCGGCCGCCAACCTCCATCCAGTGATGTGACCACGCCACCTGCCCGACAAGGTCGTCAAAGGTTTCAATGCCGACGTGGTCAGCTTCGAGGGTGAAGACCCGCCCGAGCGCGCCTGGGGGGACGCTGCGCAACTGGGGGACGATCACCTCCACTACAAAGCAGCCACCCGGCTCGAGGTGAGCCGCGGCGTTGGCAAACACTGCCACCTGTTCGTCTTGTGTGGTGACGTTCATGATGGTGTTCGCCACCAGGTACACGAGCCTGAAGGTCCCACCGATGCGTGTGGTCGTCATGTCGCCGATGGTCACCGGCACGGCATCGGCGCCAGGCTTGGCCCGGAGCTGTTCCACCATGTGCGGCGACAGCTCGATCCCCTGTACCGAGGTCCCTCGGGCGCTCAGCGGCAGCGCCACCCGCCCGGTACCGACTGCGAACTCGAGCGCGGGGCCGCCTCGTGAAAGCTCGGCGAGGAGGTCCACGGTCGGGGCAAGGGCTGACTGCTCGAACTTCGCCGAGTACGTCTCGTCATAGACCTCAGCGACGTTCCGGCCCCAGGTGATCGATCCCACAGACGACAGTCTGGCGCGAACCGCACCGATTGTGGGCCCCCTCTGGTTTTCGAAGCGTCACACCTCGTCAGCGGTTCCACTGAGCGATCCTGTTCCGGGTACGAACCAAGTGTTTTGCGGCGAAGTCTTTTGAGTTCGATAAAGATGGGGTCCATGGAACCAGTTGAGACGGACATTGCTGTTGGCAACCGGGTGCTCCGGATCCGCGACACGGGTGAGGTCCACGCCCCTCCCATTGTTTATTTCCACGGGACGCCGGGGTCACGCCTCGATCTCGCGTTCGGAGAGGAGCTTGTGAGCCGGCAAGGTGTCCGAATAATCTCATTCGATCGGCCAGGTTACGGAGGATCGACCGAGTCCGCCTTCGGCCTCTCTTCGGTTGCC
>Ga0182024_10024103_pt1 | contig 10842 bp, 13 predicted proteins | sample P32metaG_FD_120480 | JGI IMG/M metagenome (GOLD analysis project Ga0182024, IMG submission 120480) | Permafrost microbial communities from Stordalen Mire, Sweden - P3-2 metaG (Illumina Assembly) | ecosystem: Environmental > Terrestrial > Soil > Wetlands > Permafrost | place: Sweden: Stordalen...
CCCGACATGCTGAAGCGTGCCCAATCCATCGCCAAGAGGGAGAGCCGCACCATGAGCGAACTCATCCGCGAGGCCCTCCGCCATTACGAACGCCGCTCCTGGTGGGACGACATCAACGCCTACCGCCGCTCCAAAGCCGACCGCCAGGGCATCCGCGAAGAAGACGTAGACCGCCTCGTCCACGAACTACGCGCCACCAAACGCGCCGCCAAAAAGTGATTCGCATTGTTCTCGACACGAACGTGATTGTGTCTGCGCTGGTCTTCGGCGGCGTACCCCGGGGCATCCTCGAACTCGCTGGAGCCGGGCAATGCCAACTCTTCTACTCCGAGCCAATCCAAACCGAAGTCCGCCGCGTCCTCTCGGAAAGTTCGAGTGGCCGCAAGCCATGCTCCAGGAAGCCTTAGCGGTCCTCTGGAGCATGGGCAAACTCGTCGTTCCCCGCACGACCGTCGACGCCGTCCCGCACGATCCCGATGACAACCGCATCCTCGAGTACGCTGTCGAAGCGCAGGCACAAGTCGTGGTCTTCGGGGACCACCACCTGCTGGCCCTGCAAAAGTACAAATCCATCCCTATCGTTACCCCACGCGAGTTCATCGAACTCTTCCTCGCACCCTAAACTCGGGGCTACTCCCCATTGGGACTATGCCCAAAAGCTCTCCCAAGAACTTCGACCGCACCCTCAGCCCTCGGCTGTCCAAGCGGCCCAGAAGTATCCGGCCGCCGCGAAGTTACACTCACCTCAGCGCCTGTCCTGTCCGCCAATGCGCCCGGCATCAAGCCAATCCCCAACCCGCGAACATCGCGCGAAGGGCGACAGCCCAAACTCGAAACCGACGCTCCCAATCCCACTCGTCCCAAACCGCCGGCCAGCGTGAAGAACACCGAAGCTCCGGAGCGAAAGATTGCAGCCCACCGCGCAAGCAGTTGGTAAGCCCAACTAAGGAGAACAAGCCCCAAAGGGGCGAAAGAACGCCTCGCGGCCCGATGAACCTGGGCCGCCGGACAGCCGGGGCGGCTGTCCCCACACGAGCAAAGGCGAGAGCAGATTCCTCGCGAAGCTCGGAATGACAAAATTCGGTTTGGATAATAGAGTCTAGGTTAGGGAGACTCTATGCGAGGACTGAAAGACAAGCGGGTTCTGATTACTGGCGGCGCTAGCGGGATTGGGGCGGCTACGGCGGGGCGGTTTCTGGAAGAGGGAGCGCGGGTGTGCGTGCTGGATCGCGATGAGAAGGCTTGCGAGCACATTCGGCGCGAGTTGCCGGGATTGGGCGAGGCGATTATCGCCGACGTCACCGACTTGATGCAGGTGGAAGCCGCGTTTGCCGAGGCGATTCGGCTGATGGATGGCGTCGACGTGCTGGTCAATAATGCGGGCATCAGCATCCGGCACAAGTTTCTCGACATCACTCCAGAAGAGTGGGAGAAGGTTATTTCGGTGAATTTGACCGGCGTGTTTTATGTGGCGCAGACTGCGGCGCGGCACATGTGGGAGCGCGGTAGCGGGGTGATTCTGCAAACTGCGTCGACCAATGGGGTGATGGGATATCCGTTTTACGCCGACTACAACGCGACCAAAGCGGGAGTGATTGAGCTGACGCGGTCGATGGCGCTGGAGCTGGCGCCGAAGGTGCGCGTGTGCGCCGTGGCTCCGGGATACGTGCTGACGCGGATGCAGCGGGCGGAATATTCCGAGGCGATGCTGGAGGAGGTGAACCAGAAGATTCCGCTGCGGAGGCACGCCACGCCGGAGGAGATTGCGGGGCTGTTTGCGTATCTGGCGTCGGATGACGCGGCGTTTGCTACGGGGCATGTGTTCACCATGGACGGCGGAGAGACCGCTGGAGGGTTGGCGAGCCGGTGACGCGTATGACGTCTGTGGTGTTTCTCGGTGGAGGACGAATAACCGGCGCGTTGGTGGCGGGGTTGCGGCTTGCTGGATATGAGCGGGAAATTGTCGTTTATGATCGCAATGCGGAGAAGGTGCGGGCGTTGCGGCGGGATGCGCGAGTGCTGATTGCGCGCGACTTGAAGTCTGCGGTGTTGCGGGCGGAGATGCTGATTGTGGCGGTGCGTCCGGCGTCGATTGCGGGGATTCTCGAGGAGATTGTGGCGGGCGGAGGTCGGGCGCCGAAACTTTGCGTCAGTTTGGCTGCGGGGGTTCCGCTGCAGAAATTACGTGGGCGGCTTGGATCTGCGGCGCGTTGGGTGCGCGCTATGCCTAGTCCGGTTTGCCGGGTGGGACGCGGGTTGACCGCGCTGAGCTTTGGGCGGAGTGTTACGAAGACGGAGCGCCGGCGGGTGCGCGAATTTTTTGAACGTGTGGGGACGGTGCTGGAAATTCCTGAAGGGCAGTTTGATGCGTTCACGGCGGCGTACTCGTGCAGTCACGGGTATCACGCACTTGCAACTCTGGCGAAGGCTGGACAACGCGCCGGACTGGGGCGCGCGACTGCATTGACCGCGGCGGCTCATGCGCTGAGCGACGGGATCGGGTATTGGCGGGAAAGCGGAAAAGCGCTCTCTGAGTTGCTGCACGAAGCGGCTACGCCGGGAGGGATTGCCGCGGCGACGATGTCGGCGATGGACGAGTCCGGCTACGCGAGAGTTGTGGAGAAGGGGATTCGAGCTGGTATTAAGCAGGCCTGGGTTAACGCCAAGCGATGAGCGGGCCGGCGGATTTACGGCACGACTGAAGTCGTGCCCTTCCCGTTATAGGCGCCGGGCTTCGCCCTGGCGGGACAGCCGAGGCGGCTGTCCCCAGTGTGTCTTTCTGGGTTACTTTGGTCACCAGTCGACTCGAGGCGAGTCTGGCACAATATCGAGGTGCAACACCTCCCCGAAATTCTGGAAGGCTTAGCCTGCGAGATGCATCTGCGATGGAAATTCTGACACCTAAGGCGACTCGACGAAGCACGCGGATCCGCGTGGAAATTCCGGCTAGCGTAACCAGCCTTGATCGAACGCGGCCCTTTGCCGAGAAGTGCATGGTGCTGGTCGTGAGCGCGCAGGGATGCGGGTTTCGGAGTTCGCGCGCGCTGCAAATGGAGACCCCGATCATGATCAGCGATGTGCCCGGCGGAGGAAGTGTGACTGCGCGGGTGGCAAACTGCTTACCGCTGGGAAATGACGGTAAGTTTTTTCTGATTGGGGTTGCGCTCTATACGCACGGAAATATTTGGGGGATTGCGAATCCTCCGGAAGATTGGAATGTCGGGGCGCAGAGTGCTGATTCTTCGAATCCCGCCAATAGCGATACGGAAAGCTCTCCGAAGCTGACGGTGAACAAGAAAGTCTGGCCGTACAATCTTTTCTCTGAGGGCGTGGAAGCTCTTCGGCACAAATAAAAGCAGCTCGGAAAATTTCAGGCTGTGGTTTGCTCGTCTGCCAGACGCAGGAGGCTGCGTCTCTACGAGGGCAAACTGACGCAACGACTCGGCCTTGTTCTTTGGTAACTTCGCCAACTCCATGCCCGCTGCCATACTTTGGCGTATGGCCGAAAAGGTCAATTCAACGACGCCGATTGTGTCAGCCAATCAAAATAAATTAGTCGATCGTCCGTTTCGCGTGAAGCTGCGCGGCTCGGTGCTGGCCTTGGTGCGGTTGCCGAACCGGCGCTCGGTGAGAGCGGCGTTCCATCAGCTTTCGACGTCGGGCGGAATCATCCATCTGGAAAAGCCGTTGGACGAGAAGCTGCAAGTCGAATTGATTTTTCACATTGGCGAAGATACGATTCGCGGCAAGGCGCAGATGCTGTTTCCCATGTGGGCGACGCAAGGGTGGATGCAGCCTTTCCGCTTCCTGGACTTGTCCGATGCCAATCGGGACACTCTGGATGCGAATCTGAAATCTTTTCTGGGCGAAGCAGCGAAAGGTACCCGGGCCGCCGGCGCCTGAATTTTATAGAATTCTTATTGAATTAGATTTCCTCTCATAAACTTCTTCTGAGCGTCCTGCCACCCTTCGTTACCCCAGTTACCTTTGGTTATGCGGAGGGAAGGACTTATGATTCGGCATAAGGCCATTTCATGAAACGACTCAGCTTTGTGGTTTCCATCACCAACAACGATAACGATTATCAGCAGGAGCAGGCGGCGGCGGCGGAAAAGGCCGGGCGGCGCTTGGGCGTGGATGTGAAAATTATTCACGCGAACAATGATGCGCTGGCGCAAAGCCAGCAGCTGCTGCATTACGTTCAGGATTCTGGGGTGACGCGCCCGGATGCAATCATGTTCGAACCCGCGGGCGGCACGGCATTTCCGCAGGTGGCGCGGGCGGCGGCGGCGGCGGGAATTGGGTGGGTGGTGCTGAATCATGAGGTGGACTACATCCTGGAGCTGCGCCGTAGTTTCAAGGTTCCGGTGTTTGCCATCAGTTCCGATCATGAAGAGGTGGGCAAGATTCAGGGGCAACAATTTGCGGCGCTGCTGCCGAAAGGCGGATCCATTTTGTATATCGAGGGACCGGCGAACAGTTCGGCGGCGAAGGAACGAACAGCGGGGATGCTGAAAACCAAGCCGGCGAATATTCAGGTGAAGACGATGCGCGCGAACTGGACGGAAGAGGGCGCGTATCGCACGGTAAGTTCGTGGCTGCGGTTGCGGACGTCTCAGGAAAGCCACGTAGACCTGGTCGGAGCGCAGGACGACAGCATGGCCATGGGGGCCAGAAAAGCGTTTGGCGAAATCGCCGAAAGCGAACGGGCGCGGTGGATGAAGATTCCGATCACAGGCTGCGATGGGATGCCTAAGACCGGGCAGACTTGGGTGCGCAATGGGACGCTGGCGGCGACGATTTTTATTCGTCCAAATACGGACCTGGCGATGGAGATGTTGGTCGAGTGGTTCAAAAGCGGGGCTTCGTTGCCGGAGCGAAAAGTGACGGATCCGGAGTCGGTGCCGGCGCTGCAGGATTTGGCTAAAGCGGCGGGGAGCAAGCTTCACCGATCAGTGGGCGTTTAGGGTTTCACGTGTAGGTTTCAGGTTGGTTTGCGCTTACCCGCCAGTGGAACCTTCAGCGGTCCCTACGGGACCGGTCTCGCGTTTTCGCCGCGAACCCGGCGTTGGAAACGCCGGGCTATTTTCGGGCGCCTACGGCGCTCGGGTCCCCTGATCCTGATGGGCACGTCGCTGCTGGCCGACGCTCTGACTGAGTAAGAGGCGCCGTGCGCCTGGGGTCTGCGAATATGCTAGATTGGGTTTCGTGGGCCTATAGCTCAACGGTTAGAGCAGCAGACTCATAATCTGTTGGTTCCAGGTTCAAATCCTGGTGGGCCCACCAAAGTTCTAACCGTCATTCTGACGGCCTTTTGTACCGCACGGGCTGGGACTCATCGACTCAAGGCGCGGGTCTCCCCGTAAATTCTCAGTTTATGTGATCGCCTGACAACGCCAACAATCAGATTGTTCTTTCGTGGTTCGAGCAACGATGGGAATCCGCCCGCGGTCTCGTACGGCGCGTTCGATTCAGGACTTGAACGTCAAAGCATCGTCCGACAGACGGATGCACTTCGTAGCCTTTGCGGTATGCTTCTCCCCATAGTTTACTCCGTCGGTTGCGCACTCGGCCTGCGCCACCTTATACGAACTGCTGGCTTGTTCGATGTAGACAGGCTTGTCGTCAGCGATCACGAAGGCGATGTGCTTTCCCCCGTCATAGACCACGATGTCAGCCGGCCACAGCGGTTCCCCGGCTTTCACCTTCCTGGCCATCGGGATGTGTCTCGGGGTCAGCATTGTCGCCGGGTCCGCGAGGTAGCTGATGCCCTTGATAGTAACGCCGCAGACCTGGGTCACCACGTACCTGACGAATCCGCCGCAGTCGAAGTGCAGCGTGTCGTCGCATCCTTCCCCCCACACCACTTTGCCGCTCAAATCCACTCCCCGCGCGTAGTCCATGATCTCGTTGCCCTTGACGAGCCTGGGGGTTAAGTCATCTCCCCAACCAAACTGGCTATGCGGTTTACCCTGCCATTGCGCAATGAAGGTCTTCAGGCGAGTATCAGTGTCGGGCGCCGCGATGAGCCCGCCCCCTGCTCGTCGGGAGCACCGTCCCGCACAAACGTAAACCGTGCCTTCTACCGTGGCGGTCGCCGCGCAAAAAGTAGCTTCCGCGGGCCGATCTAGGGCAACGGGGGCGAAGGTCGCGCTCGTGCGGGAGGGTTTCTGCCCTTCCGCGCCCCAAAGATAGTGTGCGCCAGCCTTCGCCAAGCTGTTGGCGAAGTCGAGAATCTCCTGTCGTCTCTGTTCAGCGGTTGCCATAGCACTCCTCCTTCGCGATCAGGAACCTTATTCCGAGTCTGGGAAAGGCACTTCAATTCTCGAAATCTTACCCCAAACTTTCTCATCAGCACAGGGGTGGGACGGAGACGGATTTCTGGGCGGGGTCAGTTAGATGAATTTTCCCAATGCCAATCTTCAACGCCGTCGCCGGAGCACCTTGCGGCGGAAGTCGGGCCAGAATTCCGGAGCGAGGTTCACGAAGCCGTTATCTGCAATGTCAATCACGAAGTGTATTAACGTGGCGCTGCCGGTTCGGCTCGCAGCCGGGTAGTAAAGATTGGAAAAGCCGGCGCTAAGCGCGCTGCCAAGCACGTTGTCGAAATTGAAAGTATTGCGACCGCGGTAGTTGCGGATCACCAGCGCCCGGCTGATCGCATAACCGGCGCGATACTTCAGCGAGTGTCGTTCGCCCATGCGAAAGTAGCGCGGATCTTCATGGAAGACCGATGCCACGACGAAATCTCCGAAGAAATTCTGGCTGACGATGTCCGCGATGGACGCGCCGAAGCGCTTGCCGAATGCGACGCTGTCGACTCCGTATTTGGGATCGGTGTTGGTCACCTGGGAAAACGCGGCATTGAAGGTGCTTCCGCCTAAAGTCAGCGGGCTGACAGTTTCATGCACAAAGTAATTCCACCGTTCTCGCGTAGTACGAAAGGGAAACGACTGCGCATCTGACACAGAATCCGCTTGGCCCGAGGTTGCTCGCGCAGATTGCGCGGCATCCTGCGCAAGCAGCGGGACGCACAGACAAATCATCGCCGTCAACCATGCAGTCGACAATCCCGTCAACCGTGCAGTCGTCTTTGAACAGCGCAGCAAGGCGGTTCTCCCGCACCCTTTGAGGCTTTGCACCCGAATCGGTCAATATTGGAGGCTGGGCAGCGGAGCGCGGTTGGCAAAAATGATTTACCACTATGGGGCATCCTCTGTCCCGGTCGTTGACACTCTTCAGTGCGGCCAGTAGAGTTGCGTAGGTTTTCAAAAAACACCAGGAAACTCGGACAGGAGGCAGGTATGCAGTCGAAGCTATTCTGGGCGGGGGTAGTGGTGTGTCTGGCCAGCGCTTGCAGCCTGGGGCAGGACCCGACCAAAGTTGAACCGAAGCACTATAAGTTGGATTTCGAGAATGACCGGGTGCAGGTAGTGTCGGTTCACTACGGGCCGCATGAAAAGTCGGCGCTGCACGATCATCCTGGCGGAGTGGTGGTGAGCCTTACCGAAGCGCATCTTCGCTTTACCGATGAGAATGGCAAAACGCGCGAGGTATTTTCCAAGGCTGGCGAAGTGCGCTGGTATGCGCCGATGAAACACCGGGTGGAGAATCTGGGCGATACGACCTATGACGGGGTTTACATCGGAGTGAAGGGCAAGCTGGCAACGGCATCGAACGGATCGACGGATCGTTCAACTGCGACGGAAGAAGAAATGAAGAAGATTGCCACGGAATATCTTTTGGCGTCGAGAGAGCCGTGAGCGCGTTTTTGAATCGGACGCCGCGGCCGGAGCGTCATGACGTCAAGGCCTGAGGGCGCATCGTTCCTACGCACGGAAATCAAGGCACGGAAAATCCAGGCTCGGAAAATCGCGGCCGGCAAAATTCGATGAGCCTCCTTCCAGAGAAATCTCCTGCCTATCGCAAGGCTGCAATTCTTCTCGGTGTCGTAACTTTTCTGTCATTCATTTACTTCTATGAAGGCGGGGGATGGAATCAGAACTCCCGCTTCGATTTGCTGCGCGCAATTGTGGAACGACACACGCTGCAAATCGATGCTTACCAGGAGAACACGCAGGACAAGGCGCACTCCAAGGGACACTATTATTCCGATAAAGCGCCGGGGCTGGTGTTTCTCGCCGTGCCGTTTGCCCTGGCCGGGAGGCCGGCGCTGCGGATGGTGGGAGTTGATCCGGAATCGCCGCGAGCCGAGGTCGCGCTGTCGTACGTGGTGAGTGCTGGAGCGGTCGCGTTGCCAACCGCGCTGGCGGGAGTGTGCCTGTTTTTTTTGGGCTTGCGATTCGGGGGAGGATCCAGCGGGGCGGCGTTTGGAGGCCTGGTGATGTGTTTCGGCACTCCGATGTGGGCGTACGCGAGTTTGTTCTGGGCGCATGCGCTGGTGGGAGCCTGCCTGGTCTTTGCTTTTGCAGCTGCGTTGAAAGTGCGCGAGAGCGAGAGCGAGCGCGGGGATATTCTTTGGGGGCTGGCGGTGGGACTGGCGGCGGGTTGGGCGACGGTTACGGAATATCCTGCGGCTCCGGCTTCGGCGATGCTGGCGGTGTTGGCTCTGTCGCAGGCATGGGGGCGCGGGACTGCGGCGCGCTTGCGAGTGGTCGCGGGCGTAGGAGTTGGGGCTGGGATTTGCGTGATTGTACTGCTAGGGTATTTGCACGCGGCGTTTGGGACGTTTCGTCCCAGCTATTCGTACTACGATCCGAATTCTTTTGCGTTCATGCAGCAGCAAGGGTACTTGGGGCTGACCTATCCTCACCCGGATCGGCTGCTGAAGATTTTATTTGGGTGCTCGCGCGGGCTGTTCTTTGCATCGCCGGTGGCGCTGGCCGCTCCGGTTGGGCTTTGGTGGTTGTGGAAAGAGAAAGCTCGTCGAGCTGCGGCATTCGCGGCGGCGGCGATCGTCTCGTATTACTTTTTGTTCAACGCGTCGTTTTACTGGTGGAAGGCGGGGCTGTCGTTCGGGCCGCGGTACGCTGGCGCGAGCATTCCATTACTATGCGCCGGTCTGCCTGTGGCATGGGGGCGCGCCGCGCCCGCGTGGCGCCGGGTGCTGGTTGGGCTGGCTCTAGTCAGTATTTTTCTGGCGCTGATGGTGGTTTCGACGACTTCGCAATTGTCCATGCAGGAGAGTTGTCCCATCGTGCACTCGGTCTGGCCGGCGTTCTGGTCGGGGCACGTGGCGCTTAATCGCGAGTCGATGCTGACGGTTGCCGAGGCGGGATCGAACGCGGAGTATGGGGCGTTCAACCTTGGTCAGCTGGTTGGGTTGCGCGGGCTGGCGAGTCTGATTCCACTGTTTGCGATTTGGGGAGTCGCGGCGTTGATCTGGATGCGGATGCGACGGGCAAGCAGTGGTGCGCAGTCCGTGTAAGATAATCTTTCAGGCTTAGTGATTAGATTGAATCGTTAATTCATTTTCGAGGGAAGTTATGGCGCACACTGTTTTTTGCGTGAAGTTTAAGAAAGAAATGCCGGGACTGGATGAGCCGCCGTTCGACAACGACTTGGGAAAGAAGGTGTACGACAACGTCTCCCAGGAAGCGTGGAAGATGTGGACCGAACACTGCAAGATGCTGCTGAACGAGTACCGGCTGAACCCGGCGCGGCGCGAGGATCAGGAAGTCATCGTCAAGCAGATGGAGCAATTTTTCTTCGGCGAAGGCTCAGCCAAGCCGAAGGAGTACGTGCCGCCGGCGCCGCAGTGAAGCTCCGGGGGATGAGCTGCGACTCGGACGCAAAACGCCGCTGAATTCAAAAGCAAAGTCAAAGGCAGCGGACAAGAGTGTCCGCCCCACATAATCAAGAGCCGGGTCACTTCGCGTCGGTGACGTGCTCGCGCGCTTCGTTGTAGGTGCCGAACTTCTTCGCGACCGGCTTCAGCGTGGGATAAAACTGTACGAACGTATGTTCGACCGCGGCGTGGGCCTCGTGGCATGACCAGCACCCATTACCTTTCGGCATGGCATCGGCGGTCTTGCCGTCGGCGTCAAAGCCGTAGTAGGCCCACTTGTCCGGATTGCGCGCGGAGTCCTTCACCTCAACGGCCAGGCCCATCAGGTCGGTCTGATAGTGGCCTTTCTGGTTGATCGAGCTGCGGCTCGCCGTGTCCCGTTCGTCGATCACGAACATGCTCTGTTCCGGCCACTTTCCGGAGTTTAGAAACTCGTTGTAGGCCCAGCGCTGCACAAATACGTTGGTGAACATCTCGTGGCCGCCGGGCGCTGGACTATAGTTCATGCCGTATCCGGCGGAGAGAAACATCCATTCGCGGTAGTCGGCAGGGCGCAGAAGCTGGGCTTTTTCGCCATATTGCGGCTTGGGCGTTTTTTCGTCGGGCGCGGCGGCCAGCAGAGCAAGGCAGGCGATCAGAACCAGGACGGAAAGAAGAACGTTTTTCATGGAACCCCCGTTGAGCTGGGAACAGACTAACCGTCCACAACGGTTGCCGTCTTGAACAAATTAAACTTCATGCAATAAAAATGCGCGGGGGACAATTTTCGCTCGCCGCAGGCTGATGAACCATGCCCGTTGCCAGCAGCTCGGCAACTCTTTTGCGCGAAGGAGAGTTTTACTCTCCCCTGCAAGCCCGTCTGCGCAGCGACGACGTGCTGCTTTCCGAACTGCGGCAGCCGTGTTCGCGCAGCGTACCCCGCCACCAGCATGAACTGGCTCTACTGCACAACCAATTGGAACGTGGTCGGTACAGTCGGGACGCTGGGGGAAGTGGCGTTCACGGTAATGGTGTAGGTGCCCTTCGTTGTTCCGCCGGTAGCATTAGTGTTGCTGCTGCCGCCGCACGAAGCCAGCCACAGGGTTGAGAATCCC
>Ga0182024_10024105_pt1 | contig 10841 bp, 12 predicted proteins | sample P32metaG_FD_120480 | JGI IMG/M metagenome (GOLD analysis project Ga0182024, IMG submission 120480) | Permafrost microbial communities from Stordalen Mire, Sweden - P3-2 metaG (Illumina Assembly) | ecosystem: Environmental > Terrestrial > Soil > Wetlands > Permafrost | place: Sweden: Stordalen...
CTGAAGAGTCTGTGTGGCTACTTAGGTTTTTGGTGCCGCCACCACAATATCTTGTGATGCGATAGTTGGCATCACACAATTTGTGGCCACGATTTGTAGTTGCCACACAGACTCTGAAGCCTGCCAGCGGCAGGCAGGCCTGTGCTAGTAAATCCTCATTTTTCCTTCAGTTTCAGCCTGCTCTTGTTCTCTTCCAGAAATTCGCGAAGACGCGGAGTGGCTTCGAAGAGCTTCATCCACTGCTCGTAATACAATGTGACCGGAAAGCGGCCCAGGCCATAGACGCTCACGCCTCCCTTTTCACCGACCTTGAAATCGAGTTCGCCCGTGCGGCGCAGTGTTTTCTTTTCAAGTTCCTCGACTTTTGCCTTGAGTTCTTCGTATGTGGGTTCCGCCATTTCTCCTCCTTGTGATATTCCCAATTTCGAATTCAATTGTACATCGACAATTCGCTCGGTCCATCGGGTCTTGTCGTCAGGGAAGACGTCCTTGCGTTGACCGCTGCGCTGCCCGGCGTCTATAATCGGTCGAACTTTCAAATGCAGCGCGCCGGGATCGCGTTGTGCCCCGCCCGGCCTGCGCAACGCTGGAAAGCAGCCGAACCCAGGGCCTGCCGCAAGATCCCGTAGGCATCAGGAGCAAATTGAATGCGAGCAACACAACTGCGCCCCGGAATGACCATCCGCCACGAGGGCGAACTCTACACCGTGCACAGCGTCGAGCACCGCACGCCGGGCAACAAGCGCGCCGCCATGGCGACGAAGATGCGCAACTTGCGCACCGGCTCGATCATTGATTACAGGTTCCGCGCGGAAGTGGACATCGAGCGCGCCATCTTCGATGAGATCGAGCATGAATATCTTTATTCGGACAATGAAGGCTACCACTTCATGAATACAGAATCGTACGAGCAGTTTCACCTGGGACCTGACGTGCTCGGCGAAGCGGTGTACTACCTGATTCCGAATACCACGGTAAAGTTGGAATTCTACGAAGGCAAGCCGATCGGCGTCGAATTGCCTGACACGATGGACTTGAAGGTCGTGGACACCGAGCCGACCGTGCAGAAGGCTACCGCCAGCGCCGTGATGAAAGCGGCAAAACTTGAAACGGGACTCACGATTCAGGTGCCGCCGTTCGTCAATTCCGGCGATACGGTGAGGGTGGATACTTCAGAAGCGCGCTACGTTCAGAGGGTTTAGTAGCGTAGGCTTCAGCCTGCGCAGTTTTGACCTTCCTAAATGCTAAAGAACGCAGGCTGCACTTCACTCCGTTCAGGATAAAAAGCCTGCGCTACCTACCTCGCCAGCATAGAAAACGCCATTGGCGATTCCTGCAGCATGCCCTCCAGCGCTTCCACTAAATTGGCATCCCACCAGCCGCGGCGGGTTTCCTCCCACATAATTTCCAGCGCTTTTTCCTGAGAGAGAGCCTCGCGGTACGGCCGGTCCGTGGTCAGCGAGTCATAAATATCCACGGTTTGAAGAATGCGCGCGGCGAGCGGTATCTCTTCGCCTTTCAGGCGATCCGGGTAGCCGGTGCCGTCCTGCTTTTCATGATGCGATCGGATGATGGGTAGAACGTTCCGGAAACTTTTGAGCGGCGCGCAGATGCGTTCTCCAATGATGGTATGTTCCTGCATGATCTTGCGCTCGTTGGCGTCGAGGGGGCCGGGCTTGAGCAGCACGAATTCGGGCACGGCGACCTTTCCGATATCGTGGACGATTCCGCCGCGCCGCAGCGCGACGTGCTCTTCCTCCGACAATCCGACTTGTTCCGCGAGGGAGATGGTGTAGCGGGACAACCGGTCGCAGTGGCCCTCGGTATAGGGATCTTTCGCCTCGATGCTTCTTGCCAGAGTACACAGCACGGTCTCCGCGTTTTCGAGTTCGTCCGTGATGCGCTTCAGCCGCACGAGCGACCGCACACGCGCAAGCAACTCTTCTTTTCTCACCGGCTTGTTCAGGAAATCATCCGCGCCGACCTCGATGCCATGCATGCGGTCTTCCGCGTTGCTGAGTCCCGTGACGAGCACCACGGGCACCAGGCAGGTTTCCGCCCTAGATTTGACGGCCTGGCACACCGAGAATCCTGTGCGGCCCGGCATCATCACGTCGAGCAGCGCCAGGTCCACCGGTTGGGAACAAATTTCCATGTACGCTTGCTCGCCGTCCGCGACCGCAATGACGCGATAGCCGTGCGTGCGCAGTAATTCCACCAGCGGCTCGCGGATGCCTTCATTGTCGTCTGCTACCAGAATTGTTCCCTGTGATGTTCCGTTGAGTGACACGTTCCCTCCGTGTTGAAAAGTGAAGCGCGGTGGAAGAGCTGAGAGGAACTTCCGCTTCGATGAATTGATTCGTTCAGTAAAACTATTAGAAGGGTGACATGATTTTCTCTGGGCGAAGGTGCGGCGTCAAGTCAAACCTGATCGTATGTGGTACATGAGTTTCAAAGGGGAACAGAAGCTCGCACCAAATCGAGAATTGCCGGAATTTGGGCCATCCCGGAAATCAAACGAATACGCGCGCGAAGATTGCGTCCACATGGCGAAGCTGCCGGTTCAAATCAAATGTATGCTCCAGAGCCTCACGATCCAGGAAAATTTTGATGCGAGGATCGCCAACTACACGCTGCCTGAAATTCGTTTCGGTTTCCCACGCCGCCATGGCGTGTTCCTGCACCCATTTGTAAGCGTCTTCCCGAGCCGCGCCCGCTTCGACCAGGTCCTGCAAAAGCTGGCCGGAAAATATCAGGCCGCCGGTCGCGTCCAGGTTGCGGCGCATGCGTTCCGGGAAGACGCGCATCCCGGCGACGATATCGGTCATGCGCGTGAGCAGGTAGTCGGCGAGAATTGTGGAGTCGGGCAGGATGACGCGCTCGACCGAGCTGTGCGAGATGTCGCGCTCGTGCCAGAGGGCAATGTTTTCAAATGCTGCGCCGGCGTTGGCTCGGACGACGCGCGCCAGGCCGCAAATCTGTTCGCTCGAAACCGGATTGCGCTTGTGCGGCATGGCCGAGCTGCCGCGTTGCTCGCCGCCAAACGGTTCTTCCGCCTCGCGGACTTCCGTGCGCTGCAAATGCCGGATTTCAAGCGCGATTTTTTCAAGCGTGGCCGTCACGATCGCCAGCGTGGAAATGTACTGCGCGTGGCGGTCGCGCTGAATTACCTGCGACGCCACGGGAGCCACGTCCAGGCCGAGCCGTTTGCAGATCGCGGCCTCGGCATCCGTCCCCAGGTGCGACGCGTTGCCCACGGCGCCAGAAATTTTTCCCACGGCCATCTGTCGCGCGGCGTGCCCGAAGCGTTCAAGGTTGCGGCGATTCTCTGCGAACCAGTTGGCGATTTTCAGGCCGAACGTGATCGGCTCGGCATGTACGCCGTGCGTGCGCCCAATCTGCGGCGTGTACCGGAACTCCTGCGCGCGGCGCTCAAGTACTTCGCCCAGGCGGATCAGGCCATGCTCGATCAGGCGCGAAGCTTCGCGAATCTGAAGGGCCTGCGCCGTATCCACGATGTCGTTCGAGGTGAGACCGTAGTGCAGCCAGCGCGCCGCGTCGGCGTCGCCAATGGTCTCGCCGACGGCCATCGTGAACGCGATCACGTCGTGCTTGACCTTGGCCTCAAGCTCCGTGATACGCGTCACCACTCCGGCATCCACGCGCGCTTTTTCGCGAATCTTGGCCGCCGCCGCGGCCGGCACCACGCCGCTTTCGGCCAGCGTGTCCGTCGTGGCAAGTTCCACTTCGAGCCAGCGCTTAAATTTGCCTTCGTCGCTCCAGACGCGGCCCATCTCTTCACGCGTATATCGTGAGATCAATCCGAACTCCTTAGAAAAAAACAGTTAAGAGTTGACAGTCAAGAGTCGAGAGTCAGAAACTCTCCTGCAGCGCATATTCCGGCGAATTTGGCTTTCAACTTTTAACTTTCGACTTCTTCACCATGGGTGCACGCGCTGCTTAGTCCAGGCGCGGCCGCTGACGGATATTTTGTGGGGAAAATCCCTATCAAATGATACCTGATTTGATTGCCGGATGTCGCGCTGAGAGCGCTTCATCGTGGGCCGCATTCACAGAAGAGAACTTCCCGCGAATTGGCGACGCTCGTCGGGAAATTGACGAACGCCGCCAAACTCGGCTCGGGCTTTAGCGCGTTTCAGGACGGGATTACACTCGTCCAGAGCGCCATTCTCTCCATGACCTCTCTGCCGGTAACGCCGCGAATGGCCCCTGCGCCATCGAGATGAAGCGAGGCGCGTGTCATATGAGTGGTCCACTCGGTCGTCGAAACCAGCGCATCCAGTTTTGCAGTTTCACCCTTGAGCAGGAAGAATCCGTTGAAGTCTCCTCCGTGCGTGTCGAGGAACACGACTTCAAACGACTCAATCGCCGCCTTCTGCTGCAGCCCGACCAGGTACTTCACGAATTCATCGAAGTGCTGCCCGCTCACTTTTTCCCGGCCGGGAATGGACCGGTTCCAACCAAACACGATTACGTTTGAACCCATGTCGATCCTCCTTTTGAAGTTGGAATGACTTGATGAGAATTTTCGTTTTCGCCTTCAATGGTCGCGCGCCATCTGGCCTTTCTGCCTTTATTACGTTTGCGCCGGATAATATATACCTATTGCGTTGAGAACGACTTGAGGAAATCAAGAAGTAGCATAGGCCTGGCCGCCGCAGGCAGGCTTCAAGCCTATGCTACCAAGGGATTCGAGTGTCAATCGCCAATTTCTACTTCTTGACATATTTCTTCAAATCTTTCTGTCCCACTTCCGCGCCGTAGATCACGCCTTTTGAATCCACCGCGATGCCCTCCGCCGAACTCGTTCCGGTGGCGACGTCCACGGGATCGGGAATAAACGCCGTCACCGAGCCGTCCTTGAGATTCCCCACTCGAATGCCGCGTTTCCAGCCGGAATGGTTCTTCGAGACAGATTCAGACTCGGAGTCGGCCACATAAATCGTGTCGTTTTTGTCGATGAAAATTCCGCTGGGCCGGCTGTATTGCTTGAGCTCGGAGATATAGTTTCCGTTCTGGTCGAAAATCTGAATCCGATTATTGTTACGGTCACAGGCGAATAGGCGTCCTTTGGAATCGAACACCAGGCAATGCGGGATGTCGAAATCGCCCGGGGCGGTCCCTTTCTTTCCCCACGTCTTGATGAATTTTCCGTCCGGGGAGAACTTTACGATCCGCGCGTTCGTGTCGCCGCCATGCCCGTCGGCGACGAAGATGTCCCCGTTCGGGGCGATTGCCACCGCGGACGGTTGATTGAACGTGTCCGGGCCATCCCCGGCGACGCCCGCCTTGCCCAGTGTCATCAATACTTTTCCCTCAGGGCTGAATTTGAAAATCTGCTGGCCCATGCCGTCTTTCCCCTGGCCATCGGTGACCCAGATGTTTCCGTCTTTGTCGACCGTGATGCCGTGCGGAAACAAAAACATGCCCGCGCCAAAACTTTTCAGCAACTTTCCGGAAGGATCGAATTCAAGAATCGGCGGAAGATCCGACCCGGCGCAGGAGTTTGCGCCGCACCTTTCAGCGACCCAGATATTGTTGTGGCGATCGACGGCCACACCGGCCGTTGCTCCCCAGGTTCTCCCTTCGGGCAGCTTTGCCCAGTCCGCAATCGTGCGATAAGGATTGGGCGCGGAGTTAATGGGAGTGACATCGCCTTGCGCGTAGGCCCGCTGGCCGAGCGCCCCGATCATCGCCACGGACGCGGTCATGACGGCTCCGGCCAACAGAAATCTCACTCGACCTATTCTTGGCATGGCAGTCTCCCCTTCAAGATTTTGCGTTCCGGATATGTTGTGCCCGATTCTACCGCTTCACCTGAGCCGCCCGGCAAGGGAATATATTTGCGGGTCCCGGCAGGATGGATCGGTCTGGAAAATGCTGCCCGAGTCGTCCCACGTTTTTCGGGACGAATCGGGCAGCATTTTTCCTTATTCCTATCTTCGATGTAAACTGTTGCCGATGCGGAATCGCAAGAACACCAGTTTCGTTTTTGCTTTAATCGTCGTTGCCGTCATTGTTATTTGGCTGGCGCGCACGAATTTCTCTTCCAGGAAATCACCCGGTCCCGCTCAACCCATTGCCGGGCATGTGGGGCCACCGGATATTTACCCCGACCCCGAACGCACGCCCGGCGCTGCGAATCCTGACATCACGCAGGACAATATCCGGCAAACCATCTGCAATCCCCGGTGGAGCACCAAGTCGGTTCGCCCCGAAGTTTCCTACACGAATCATCTGAAGGTGGAGCAAATCCGCGATTACGCCTATCCCGATTCCTCGGTGAAAGATTATGAGGAGGATCATTTCATTCCTCTCGAGCTGGGCGGAAATCCCACCGACCCGAAAAATCTCTGGCCCGAGCCATACGAGACTTCCATTCCCGACGGAGGCGCCCATGCCAAGGACCAGGTGGAGAATTACCTTCACGCGGAGGTTTGTTCAGGCAGCCTGACGCTCGAGCAGGCGCAGCAGGAAATCACGGAAGACTGGTACCGCGTCTATACGACGTCGGTGCCGCATTGAAAACGCCTTTGATTTCGTGCGCACATCTTTTTTTCGCCTGCATTCACACATGTACCGCAGGATGCACCTGGAGTTCAATTTCAGAGACTTTGCCGGAGCGCCTGGATACTTCCAGGTCGTAGAAGTTCTGGAGATTAAGCCAGAACTCTGCGTTCGTATTGAAGTATCGAGCCAGGCGTAGGGCTGTCTCCGCTGTAACCCGGCGGCGTTCGTGCACAATCTCACCAATGCGCGTGGCAGGTACGTGCAGTTCAAGCGCGAGCTTGTTCACACTCAAGCCAAGCGGCTTCATAAAGTCCTCCCGGAGGATTTCACCGGGATGGACAGGAGGCACTAATTTTTCCGGCTTACGCATCTTTTTGCTGCTCCCCTTCTAAGGATTTCGGTTTTTGCGCAGGGAATATCCTGGGCGCACGGCTACAACTTTGTCCACCTGGACAGGTCCATCTCTCCTTCGATAATTTCGTGTTCAATTTTCTTCATCGCTTTCATGTGCGTAGTCTCGAAGTGGGCGTCCAGATCCGCCGGGCTCTTCCAAACTTCATAAAACATAAACTGCGCGGGATCGCTTTGCGACTCGTGCAGGTCGTAGGTGATGCGACCCAGCTCGCTTCGGGTGGGCGCGACCAATCGTTGCAATTCCTGCCGGAGCCGTGCTTGCTGGCCGGACTTTGCGCGCATGCGCGCGATCAATACAAGTGGACCGCTCATGACGACTCCTCTGAATGAAGGTGCGATTTACAAAACAAGAGTAGGAAGCGGAACGTCCTGCGAGGCGACCCTCAGCTCGCCGGAAAAGGCAGCGGCGCCGGTCCGGCGTCCAAGCGCTTCTTCGGCAAAAATGCGCGCTGTGTGCGGATTATTGTTTGTCTCGGAGAGATGCGCGAGGACCACGTAACGCGCGCGCCCGTCGAACCCTTCCGCATCCGCCAGGAATTCGCTGACCGTGTGATTGGAGAGGTGCCCGGTGCGGCTCATGACGCGCTGCTTGATGTGCCACGGATACGGGCCGACTTTCAGCATATCGAGATCGTGATTGGATTCCAGCATCAGGCAATCGCAATCGCGCAGGTGAAATTTCACCAGCTCGGGCAGGTAGCCCAGGTCGGTGACGATGGCCACCTTCGTTCCATTCGCGCGGAACGTGAACCCCAGAGGATCGGCTGCGTCATGGGGAATCGAAATCGGCGAAACTTCGATGTCGCCGACGAGAAAACGAAATCCGGCGCGGATGTGTTCGACGCGGTCCAGGCGTTTCTGCGAACTTTCCGGCAGGATGCGGTTCACTTCAGCATGCGTCGCTTCCGTGAGGTACACGGTTGTGCGCCATTGGCCCAGCACTTGCGCGAGCGAACCGATGTGATCGGTGTGTTCGTGGGAAATAACGATGCCGTCGAGCCGATCAACTTGGCATCCCGCCGCGGCAAGGCGCCGCAGCGTTTCCTTCTTGCCAAGCCCTGCATCTACCAGCAGCCGGGTCTGCTCGGTCTCGAGCAACGTGCAGTTGCCCGCGCTACCCGAAGCCAGAATCGTTATGCGCAGACTGATAAATTCCCCCCGAGGACTGGCCGATACGCTTGTGAACCCGTTGAATGATGACAAAGAGCGGAGCAGCCGTCAATGAGGAGAAAGTTGAAGGTTAATAGTCGAAAGTTAAAGGTTCAGAGAAAATCCCGAGCGGCGGCCATAACTCTCGACTTTCAACTATCAACTTTCGACTGGGTTTTACAACGCCAAAAGTTCCGGCGAAGCATCGAACCCAGTCAGATTGCCCAGCACGGTGAGGGCAAGTTGCCCCGGCGAGAAGAAATCCCGGGCGATGGCAAGGACTTCCTCGCGCGTAACGATTTCAATGGACGCAAGCATTTCGTCCAGCGAAAGGAACCGGTTGAAATACATGGCCTGGCGCGCCAGGTTGGACATGCGCGCGCTCGTTGATTCAAGCGACAGCATCATCGAACCTTTCAGGTGATCCTTCGCGCGGCGCAATTCTTCGGCGCTCACCGGCTCCTGCCGGATGCGGCGGAATTCCTCGATCACCGAGCGGATCAGCTGCGCCGCGGATTCGCGCGAAGTTCCCGCATACACGGAAAGCACGCCCGAATCCGTGTAGGGAGACATATCGCTGCCAATCGAGTACGCCAGCCCCTGCCGTTCGCGGATATTCTGGAACAGCCGCGAAGACATTCCTCCGCCGAGAATAATGTTCAGCAGGGAAGCGGCATAGCGCCGCTCGTGCGCCAGCGGATACGACGGCACGCCCAGCACCATATGAACTTGTTCGAGCTCACTCTTGTGGCGCTGCTCGACGCCCGCGTTTGTCTGCGGCGTCGTTCGCAGCGCGGAAGCGCCGCCTCGCGCCACGCCTCCAAATTCTCGCGAAACGAGGTCCACCAGCCGCGCGTGCTCCAGATTTCCCGCAGCAGTGATCACCGTATTGTTCGGCGCGTACCACGAGCGAAAGCAATCCAGCAGCGCGCCGCGCGAAATTTGCGGCACGGTTTCCGGAGTGCCCAGGATCGGCCGGCCCAGCGGGTGCCCGCGCCAGAAATTCTGCGTGAACAGCTCGTGAATCAGGTACTCGGGGTTGTCCTCGTCCATCTTGATTTCTTCGAGGACCACCTGCTTTTCCTTGGCAATGTCATCGTCCTCAAATCGAGGACGCAGCACCAGGTCGGACAGGACATCGAACGCGATTGGCAGGTGCTCGTCGAGGACCTTCGCGTTGAAGCACGTCAGTTCCTTGGCCGTAAACGCGTCGAGCATGCCTCCCACCGAGTCCATGGCCTGCGCGATTTCTTCGGCCGTGCGCCGCACGGTGCCCTTGAACACCATGTGCTCGATAAAATGCGCGATCCCGTTGTATTCCGGCGATTCCCCGCGCGATCCCGTGCCCAGCCAGATGCCCACGGAAACCGAGCGCACATGCGGCATCTTCTCGCTGACGATCACGAGTCCGTTCGGAAGTTCCGCGCGTTCGATGTCGCGTGCAGGCTGGCCCATCTCTTTATTGTGTCACACGTCGGGATTCAACGCGACTTCGCCTCCGTGCCGTTTCCAGTCCATACACACCGGCGTGTTAAGATGGAGCGAAAGCTTTCAGGAGACCGCAAGTGCCCGTGGAACTTCTCGGAAAATCGGCGGCGGAATTGCGCGAGCTGCTTGTGTCGCTCGGCGAGCCTGCCTATCGCGGCCCGCAAATCTACCGCGCGATTTACACCGAACGGCGCTTTGATTTCGCCGCCATGACGAATCTGCCCGCGGCGTTGCGCACGCGCGTCGCGGAGGAGGCGTGCATCACGCTTCCGCGCGTCGTGCGCCGGTTTGCGTCGGTGGATGGTTCCATTCGGTATTTGCTCTCAATCGGCGGGGAAAACGAAAAGCCCGCGCAGATCGAAGCGGTTTTCATGCCTCGGGATGGCCGGCAGACGATTTGCATTTCGACGCAGGCGGGCTGCGCTGTGGATTGCCATTTCTGCCTGACCGCGCAATTGGGACTGATCCGGAATCTAACCGCGGGAGAAATTGTCGGCCAAGTTCTGGTTGCGCTGGAGGAAAGACGGGAAAATCTTGCGCCACAGACAAACGTGGTTCTGATGGGCCAGGGCGAACCCTTGCTCAACTATGACGCGACGATGGCGGCAGTGCGGATTCTGCTCGATCCTAAAGGCGTTGGCCTTGCGCCCAGGCACGTCACGCTTTCCACCAGCGGCATCGTTCCCGGCATCGAGCGTCTCGGGCAGGAAAAAATTCGTCCGCGCCTCGCGATTTCCCTGAACGCGTCGAATGACGAGCAGCGGAATGCGCTGATGCCCATCAATCGCAAGTATCCTTTGGCGGTTTTGCTGGATGCCTGCCGGCGATATCCCCTGGGCCCGCGCGAATACGTCACGATGGAATATGTCCTGCTCGGCGGGGTAAACGATACGCCGGAAGATGCCCGCCGCGTGGTGCGCCTGCTCTCGCACTTCCGCACGAAAGTGAATCTGATACCCTGGAATCCCGGAAATTTGCCCTATCGCGCACCGACTCCTGAAAGCATCGAGGCGTTCAAGAGCATTCTCCTTGAAAAAGGCGTCCCCGCATTCGTGCGCTATTCCCGCGGACAGGATGTCTTCGCCGCCTGCGGCCAGCTCGCGCTGATTGAAACGTCGAGTCCGCTCGTCGAGCTACAGTAGGACAGGCTTCAGAGTCTGTGTGGCAACTCGGCTTGACAGTACAGGTATACTTCGCGCAGGAGGTTGCGCGATGCCAAATTTTTACGAGTACAACCCGGAACAGGGATATTTGTTGCC
>Ga0182024_10024106_pt1 | contig 10841 bp, 13 predicted proteins | sample P32metaG_FD_120480 | JGI IMG/M metagenome (GOLD analysis project Ga0182024, IMG submission 120480) | Permafrost microbial communities from Stordalen Mire, Sweden - P3-2 metaG (Illumina Assembly) | ecosystem: Environmental > Terrestrial > Soil > Wetlands > Permafrost | place: Sweden: Stordalen...
AGCGAGTACCGCTTTCAGTACCACACGACCCAGAAACAACCTGATTTACTGGCCTTTTGCCAGCATTATCTCTCCCAAACTGCGCGTTCCGGCACCCGGTTTCCGGCCTGTCACGCCGGAGGTCGCGGGTTCGAGTCCCGTCGCTCCCGTAGGAGGAAGTGGCTGCTAATTCGGCGCTTTGCTTCCTACTGCGGCGCTCGCTGGACGGGTTCGCGGAAGGCTCCTCCTCGACACGGTTTGTGCCCAATCGCTGAGGTCGTTCGCGAAGCCCGTCCAAGCTGGGCTGGACGACTGGTCGGCACGGATCTCAGGCCGCCGCCGCTCGGCGTCGATATGGCTCATGTGCGCACAGATTCCGCGAAGCCGGAGTGCGATCGCCCAGGCGCACGCAAGCTCTGCTCCGCGGGCGCTCGGATCGGCGCGCGCGCGTTGCTGGCCGCCGTTGTCGCGGCCGGTCTCGGCGGCGTCCTCGCGTCCCGCGCGAGCTCAACCGCTCACGCTGCTTCAGCACCGCCGCTCGTCACGCCGGCCGCAGCGGCCGCCGCGCTCGCCACATTGTGGCGAGCGCGTGAGCAGGCACTCGGCGACAACGACGTTGCTGCCATCGAGCGGGTCGATACGGGTGCCGCGCTCGACCGCGACGTCGGACTCGCGCTATACGTAAAGGGCTTCCACTCGACCAACCCTCGTGTGGCGCGGCCGCTTGGGCGCTCGGTCGTCGTCGTGCCCTACCAGACGGCCTACCCGATCTCGTTCCTCGGGATCGTCGAGACCAGCAGCGAGTTCCGGCCCCTGACGCGCGAGGCGGCGACCGGCGGCTATGAAACCGACCTGCTCGTCTTGGCGAAGGCCGCGGCTTCTGACCCGTGGCGCGTTGCGGTCGCGACCCGACACCTCGGAGGGTTCGGCTTCACACCTCCGTCGCGCCTGTCCTACGCTCCGCCGGCGCCAATGTCGGCTGCGCTGAGCCCGACCGGCGCCCTCCAAGCCTTCGCCCAATTCGACCAAGAGTCGGTGGACCTGTCCAGCGCACCGTCCTTCCCGATGGGTGCAGGTCCGTGGACGACCGGCTCCGACGCGGCATATGCCAATGAGGGCCCGAACGGGCTCACCAACGACGGAACCATCCGCCGTGTTCACACCTATTACGTGAGCCCGTCCAGCGACGGCGTCTACCACTTCGACGCGATGGGTCTCGATCTCGTCTGCGGTGCAGTGCGCGCGAAAGGGACCGTGACACCTTCGCAGCCCGGCGGCTACCTCGTCCAAAACCCCACGCGCACCAACTGGGGCGGCTGGCTCGCGCCCGGCGATTACAGCGTCATCGACACATCCGAGCTCTACCCGGTTTGCGTCTCGATCCACCGCACGCGGGTGGAGGGGATGGACGTCGTCGGCGGCGAATACGGCCTCGACGAATGGGCGGCAACCGGGGTGCCCATCAAACGCGGCCGCTATCGCTGACGCAAATCGGACCGGGGCCGGGAACACCGGCCGCCGCATCTCCGAGGACGTCACTCGTCGCGGCTCGAGCCAACTTAGACCCGCTGGCCGCGCCGTCGGTCGAGCGGCGCTCGCTCGTGGACGAAAGCGCGCGTCGCTCTATCGGCGCAACGCGTGAGCGAAGGATCGGCGCTCGTCGATATCTGAGCTCACCGTATCCTGAAGGCACGCGTCTGGGTGGGCGGGCGGACCGACGATGCGGCGATCGATAGGGTGCGCCAGATTGTGACGGACCTGAACACGCGTGGCCTGATGACGGAGGCGACATGCAAGCTGGCACTCCTGAAGCGGCCATGGCGGGACGAAAGAGTCGCCCACAACGGCGCACGAGCATGAGACACCGCCGCAGCAGAAGCCTCACCGTTAGCGGGCGGACACGGTCGCGCCGTCGAGCAGGCTAAGGCACCGCGTAGCTCGGTCCGTGACAAGCGCGGACAGCTTCGATGGAAGCTCTCGCTCCAGCGCCGTGACGTCGCGTGCGCGCGACGCGTCGCCGAACGCGTCCGGCAGGGCCTGCGCGATCTCGCGCACCCGCGTCGCCAGTTCTTCGGCATCTAACCCGAGGGTACGCGCGGCTGCCGGCCACGGGTTCTTGTAGGGCACGAGGCGATAGTCGCTGCCGATCTTCATGGCCATGCGGAGCTTCTTCTCGTGTACGCCATACGGGAGCGCCGACGCCACGTCATAGAGCGGAGCGAGCCGGACCTGATCGCCCGAGAGCAGCAACGAGTAGTTCTTCGCATGCGCGTCGGTCCCGCCGATCAGCCAGTTCCAGATGAGTGCATCCGCAAAGCGTCTGACCGCATCGTCGGCGACACGCCCTGGCATGGTGCGGCGAAACAGACTCGCAATGTCTCCGGGGCCTGGGCCCCCTTCGCTTTGGTACTTGCGCGATGGAGGCACGGAGAGGGCCTGGCAGATGTCCTCCTGATGGACGCGCCGCACCTCGCCGTCGATGATGTGGCGGTCGTAGCGGTGGACGACGACCGCTGATTCGCCGCCGAACCGCTGCACGCGCGTCCGGACGGCGAGGAGCCCCACCCGCCGCGCCGCGTCGAGGCACAGATGCTCGTTGAGATCGTGGTCGTCCAGACCGGCGACGGCCGGCTTGAGAATGTGCGTCGTGGGAATCGCCCCCGACGGGACGCCCCACCTCCGGTTCTCGCGCAGCAGCGCCGTCTTCGCCTGGGCGCCGGCCAAGCTGAACTGGCCGGTGAACTCCCGCCCGAGCCAGCTCGTCGCGTCCTCGCGCAGGTCGCGCAGGCGTTGCGCCACATCTTTGGTGCGCAGCCAGGTCACCTCGCCCGACCGCTCGAGCACGTCCGCAAGGCTGTCGGGTTTGGCGAAGCGGACCGCGCCTGCGCAGTCTTCGCCGATCGGCGTGGAGAGCAGCGAGAACGGCGACGAGGCCGACACGTGAAATTGTCGGGCCCAGCGATCGAGCACGCGATCGTTGTCGGGGAGAAGACCCCACAGCCAAGGCGAGATGGTCCGATCGGCGTGCGACGCGATCTGGAGCGGCATCGAAAGCGAAAGGGGAGTCGCGCCGGATCGCATGCGGTACGTCTCGTCGTACACAAAGCGCAGCTTCCCGCCGTGCAGGCGCTCGACGGTTCCCGCCACGATGTGGCCGACGACGACGACGAGCGCGTCGGTCATTTCCGCCGTTGCTCTTCGAGAAGCGCATCGAGATCGACCGCCGGTGCGCCGCCGCCGACGTCGCTGACGAGCTCGATGCGAAGCCCGAGCGCCTCCAAGACCCGAAGGACGAGCCCCACCTCGACGGTGGTCTTGCCGCTCTCAAAGTCGCTCACCCAATCCCGTGAGACGCTGACGGCTGCCGCAAGTTCAGCTTGGCTCAAGCCAAGCTGACGCCTTCTGCCGCGCACGGCGGCAGCGAGATCATGAACGGTAACGACCTGCATGCACCTACCCCTAGCGACGTTGGCGAGTCGGGCGTAATGCCGACGTTCGACCGCAATTATAACATGCGATCGTTCGACCGCAAGTAGGAAATGCGATCGTACGTATGCAAAGGGCAGCTGCGGACGAACGTCCGCACAGCAGCTAGATGTCGAGAAGGGATGTCTGCCCGGGAACTGGCTGTGATCCGGAGGTCGGGACGTTCCCCTCATCGAGGTGCATCCAGTGCAGCCGCTCAAGCCGAATCTTCATCGGCGTCACATTGACGGCAAACGTGTCGGCGAGGCGGTAGACGACTCCCCAGCCGCGCCATGGTGATTGGGGGAGAGCCGCTCGAAGGCGGTCTTCAGGGATGAGAAGCGCAGCGGAGAACATCTCCGCCTGCCTCTCGATCGGGTCGAACGAGCCGTCGCGGCACCAGATCCGCTCGCCGTCGAAGAGGCTCAGCGTTCCTGTTCGCGCGGCGTCGGCATGGAGAAGCCAATGCCCGATCTCGTGGCCGAGGGTGTACCGCCGAAGCCGGCCTTCTCGGGCCTCAAGATCATCGACATGCCGCTCGTTCAGCACAACGGTCCGCTGACCGGGAATCAGCTGGCCAAGCACCCTGCCGGCGCCGTCGCCATCTTCAATCTCATCCCACACGAGGCCCAGGCCTAGATCGTCGAGAAGGCGTTCCACGTCGAAGCCGGGCTCGAGCTGATGCTGTCGCCAGAGCTCGGCCGCGCGTGTCTCGATCTGAGCTTGGGGAATGAACGTCATGGTTTCGGCTTGATGTTCAAGCGTTTGTAGAACTCACGGAGCTGGCTGTCCGACACCTCCGGCAGCCGCCGAAGGAAGCGCGCAAACTGGGCGTCGGTCTGCGCGCGGTCCCTGAGCGTCGCCGGCACCCTGCCGGCCAGCGCGAGCAGCTCCTCTTCGTCCGCGCCGAGGACCTTCGCTAGCTTGCGGACCGTGCCCTCGCCGGACACCTCGCCGCGCTCGTTCTCGAGCTTGGAGAGATACGTGAAGTCGATGCCCACCTGTTTGGCGACATCCCGCTGCGTCAATCCCTTCTCACGTCGCAGCCGCTGAATAGTCCGCCCGAACGTTTCTTGTGCCGTCTCATCGCTCATGCCACCTCCGGATCGCCATCTTGTGTCCTGCGTGAACTTGTAGTAGGGTTCCCAACATCAAGTTGCAGTAGGCCTACCAACCCAACACAATACGAGGTGATGCTAATGAGTGCAGAGGACCTCCCGACCGGGCTCCTGGAGTCCACCGAGCCGGGCTACGACGACGGCGACGACGTCGGCGCCGAGCCGAAGCACGGCAAGATCGTCGTGATCGCCTTCGCGCCGAAGGACCCCAAGCCTAAGCGCTTCCGCTTCAAGATCACCGAGACGGTGGGCGCGGCGGCGAATGCCGCGGCCGAGAAGTTCGGCTACGAGATCAGCACGCCGTCCTTCCAGACGGAGGCGGGCGATGTTCTCGATCGCAACCTGACCCTCGAGGCTGCGGGCGTGCGTAACGGCGAGAAGGTGGAGGTTGTGGACGCAGGCGGCGGGGTGTGAGCAGCGTCCCGCCGTCGATGGCGCGGGCGAACGTCGAGGCGGAGCTCGACGGCGCCCGCGCCTGGGCGGGCCGACACGGCTGGGCGCTCGACTGGGGGCCCGGCGATCTTCTTCTGCGTGCCGCGACGTATCACCGGCCCGTCCATCGTCTCCTCGAGGTGGTCGCTGCCGTGGATGGCTATCGCGGCGAGCCGCCGGCCTGGCGGGTCGTTGAGCTCGGGACCCTCACGCCGACCGTCGACCGTTTCCCGAGCGCGGCGCCGAACTCGATATTCCACGCTCACAAGGTGATCTGCGCCCCCTGGAACAGGTGCGCCTACAAGGAGTACGACGCCAACGGACCGCACGACAACTGGGGCGGCCCGTCCGGCTGGCTTCAGGTTACGGAGGGGACGCGGGCCACCACAATTGCGGAGATGCTCGCGATGATCGATGTTCACCTGCGGCAGAGCCCGGGGTACATGTCATGAGCGTCCACAGATTGAAGATCTTGCCGACAGCGGCTGCGACCGGCCGTCTCGTGATGGCGCAGGCTGTCCTTGACGCGACAGCCGACGCCCTGCGATCCGCCGGGACCGCGCGCGAGCGACACGAAGGTCTCGTCTGGTGGCTTGGGCGTCACGTCGCCCCCGACACGGTCGTAGTGGCCGCGCATGCGCCCGTCACCCGCAGCGGGCCGGACCACGTCTTCGCCGATGAGGCGGCCACCGGCGCCGCGAGCCGGTTGGCGCGCGCGTTTGAGCTCGGTGTCGTCGCTCAGGTGCACAGCCACCCTGGTTCAGACACGCGCCACTCAGACGGCGACGACGACCTGATTCTCCTGCCCTACGAAGGCATGTTCTCGCTCGTCGTCTCCCGCTATGGAACCGGCAGCATGATTCCCGAGGAGGGTGCGGGCCTGCATCAGTTCCAACATGACCGTTGGGTGCAGGTCGAGCCTGCAGGCGGCGTCCTCGTGGTCGTCCCTCCCGCTGTGGGCTGAGCCACATGGTGGTTCCCGACATCGACGATCGCACGCTGCTCTACACGGGCGGCCTGCGCCCGACGACGCCAGCCGGAGTAACGATCGGCCCGGCGACCGCGCACTCGCGTGCGGGCCAGGTCGCGACCCTGACGGCCGTCAACATCCTCGCGCGCAGCCATCCGGCCCTCGTGTTGGCAGTGCCCGACGCCCCCCTCATCGTGGACTCCCCCAAGGGCGGCATCAGCCTTGTCGACGCGTGCCAGCGCATCGCACTGGCCGCCCGCCCCGCTTTGGCGGTAACGGTGGCACACGCCATGCCCGACGACGTCCTCGCGATCGGGATCGGCCCGGACCCTGGGCGCGCTGCGATCTACGCCGGCGGACGTCGGTGGACTGCGACCACGGGCACGACACCGCAGCCCCTGGACGCGAGCGAGTCGTCCCTCCTCGGGCTTGGCGCCGCGGTCACCCTGGCGACGGGCTGGATCTTCAGGAAGGCCATTGGCCTGCCGGCGATCGCTGAGCGCGGCGTGTCGCTCTGGAGTCTCTCTGCCGCCACCGAGGCGACGGGCTCAGCACCTCTGAAGCCGCTTGACGTCGGGCGGGTCTGGATGGTCGGTGCCGGTGCCGTCGGATCGTGCCTGGCATGGTGGCTGAGGCTTGTCGGCGTCACTAGCCCGTGGACGATCATCGACCGCGACGTCGTCGACCCAACCAACCTCAATCGCGGACTTGGCCTCTTCGCAGATGACGTCGGCGAACCCGGCACCCCAATGTACAAGTCTGAGGTAGCAGCCGCGCTTGTTCCCGGCGCGACCGAGTTCGTCGGGTGGTGGCGCGACTGGGCCGCTCGTGACGAGCCGTCGCCAGACGTGATCCTCCCGCTCGCGAACGACTACGGCGTGCGCGCCGATATCGCCGCCTACAGCCATCCGGCAACCCTGCATGCCACGACGTCGCGAAACTGGGGCGCCGAGCTCCACCGGCACCTCATCGGAACAGACGGTTGCATTGCGTGCCGCTTTCCGGAGGAGGCCCCGGTCTTTGAGTGCGCAACGGGTACGGTCCAGCGCACGCCAAAGGATCCAGGCCGCGATGCGGCGCTCCCGTTCCTCTCAGCAGCTGCCGGACTGGTGCTCACGGCTGCACTCATCCAGCTCTCGGAGGGCAGCTGGCTTGGGCACAGCCGAAACGGTTGGCGGCTCTGGTTCGACGATTCAGCGACCCCACTGAGCTCGTCGCGATGGCACTGCACCAACGGATGCTTGGCGCTCTCTACCCCCGCGGTAAGAGGCATCGTGCACGGCGTCACGCGCTGGTTCTCCCACGACCAGGCGGACGTGTCTGTCGATTATTAGCCGCGGGCGCTCCTACCTCTTTGAAACGGTTCTGGGAACAGGAGCTTCCCACCGCACGTCCGGGTAGGTTCGTGCGCCGCCGACGACAAGTGCTGAACTCCAGCGCGGATTGATGTTGCCCGCGGGCTGCGCACACCTCCGATCGCCTCAGTTGCCGAGCAGGCGCGTGAGTTCGCTCACTCCGGCCTCTTCTTCTGTTGGGCGCTTGAGCAACAGCGATTTGGCGAGGTCTTGAAGGCCGCTGTGTCGCAGCAGTTCGGCTACTTCGACGGCGAGCCGCATCGTGGTGGAGCACGCTGCGGCTGCCGCGCTGTGATGCGGGACGAATCCTTCATGCGCGATCTGGTTGCGAAGCGCGTAGCAGTCGGCGATCCAGTCATCGACGACGGACGGATCCGCTCCGGCAGCTTCGACGCGCGGTTTCAGATGGTCCACCAGCAGATTCTGGAATCCCGCATCGAGCTTTCGTCTGACCGCTGCGCCGCGCACTCCGTCGGCACGCCACATCGCCCCTAGAGCCACCGCGACGAGTATCTCGACCGCGGTGCATGCGGACAGCACGGCTTGATGGGCGAGTCCTTCGTGAAGCTCGCGATAGGCACGCTGGGCGTACTCGACGAACAAGCGGAAGGGCGCATCGCCTCGGCTTGCGTGATCGAACAGCCACGTGGCGGTGCTCACGGCAGCTGGGTCAATACGAGAAAGCCGCGAGTCGTCGAAATCGTGGAGCTGCAGTGCGGTCAGGATCACACCGCGGGGAGTGGAGTTCTCCATAACGCGGTCGTCGAGGATCACCGGGATCCACGCGGGCAGCTCGGTACGACGCACGGCGCCGACGTCAGGGGATCTCGACGCATACCCAAGAGCAGCCAGAAAGCGATTGAGGGCATCGAGCGCCTGGTCGAACCGTCGCGTCAACCACGCCTCTCGCAGTACGAAGCGCTTCGCACGCGTGCGGTGCAGAACGCTGACGACCGCCACGCTTACGCAGCGCTTCCGGGAAGCGAGTTTGAGGTCGTCGCTTTCTTGAAACATGAGCTCGCTGAAGAACGGCTCCAGCCCGGCAAGCGTCTGCCGCAACGGCGTCGGCACGTCGCCGTCTCGGCGCCGCACAAAGATCCGCACCTGCCCGGCGCGGGTCGGCACCGTCCGGAGGCGAAGGCCATCAATCGCCGGTCCCAAATCGACAGGCAGCTCAAACACAAACGTGACGCCAACGAGACGGCTCGACGCTACAGATCCAGCCATCGCCCGAGGCTACGCGACCGCCCGGCGCACACAAGCCATAACTCCTGCTTCGCCCACATGCGAGCGCCCGCAGACGTGCCCACAGCGCGCATCGTTTGGGCACAAACAACCTCGCTTGTGCCCAAACCCGCGGCAATCGCCAGCAAATCAGGCTAAACCAGGGAATCGCTCTTCGTCGTCGCTCGCGGCCGAATGCGACCGATAGCAGGGCTTTTCGCTGGCAGACCGGTGCGCGCCCTCGCTCCTGTCACGCCGGAGGTCGCGGGTTCGAGTCCCGTCGCTCCCGTAGGAGGAAGTGCCTGCAACTGGGTTGCTCTCTGCGCGTCAGGCCAGCCCGGTGTGCTCGCCACGCACCACCCCAGCGGGCTTTGAGTGTGATCGCGAAGACGGCTTCGGCGAGTTCGACCGCGAGCAGCTCGCTCGTGACCAGTGTTACGCCGGCGTCGGCGACGCGCCACCCTTCCGCCTGCGGCCCTGAGCCTGGCCGCGGCGGAAGTCAGACACATCGAGCACGCTCGCCGCGAACGCGACACGTGCTGCGGCTCAGTTGCTCGGTCAGGACCCCGCGGGGCCACGAGCCATGGAGTACGCTCGGGCCATGAGCGAGAACGTCCGCGTCGAGCGCGGTTGGATCTTCGTCAACGGCACCCGGCAGGACGATGGCACGATCGAAATCGGGACCGGCGGCGAGATGCGCTTCAGCCCGTTCGAGGCGATGTCCCAGCGCCAGGCCACGCAGATCACCTGGGGCCACATTCTCACGGCGTCGATCCAGCGGCTGGCTTTCTGGCGCCGCTAGACGGACGAAGCCACCAACGCAGCCGGACTGCAGCGTCTTGCATCCGCCCAGAGGCAGTCGTCGACTGCGCGCTTCGGTCGAGCTCAGCGGCCCAGTTGATGGAGATCGTCGTCGACGGCCGTTGACTCGACCTCGTCGGGGCGCCGACCGCGGTCGCGTGAGGCGAAACGTCCTGTGGATGCCACGAACCTCATCGTGCGACCGCCGTAGTGGCGCGAGAGCCACCGGCGTGTCAGCGATCGGGTCGGGGGAAGCAGAAGCAGCGCGCCGAGCGCATCGGTGACAAACCCGGGCACTACGAGCAGCGTGGCGCCGAGGAAGCCGAGCACGCCCTCGATCGCCGCACGCGCGGGGGCCCGATGCTCGGAGACCGCCAGCGAAACGCGCTCGATCGCCGCACGCCCCTGGATGCGGAGCAGTTGCGCGCCGAGCACGGAGGTCCCAAGCAGGAGTACGACGGCAAGCAGCCAGCCGATCGCATTGCCCACCTCGACGAACGCGAATATCTCGGCAACGGGCAGCGCGATCAACAGAAGCACGAACATCTCGACGCTCCAGCCTACGCGGTCACGCTTTCCGGACCGTTAGCGGTTTCGCTGCTCGCCATCGGGGGAGCGTTGGCACCGGCTGCATGGGCGATGCTAGGATCGCCGGCGTGGGCACTCCTGGGGGTTTGCGGCGCGGTTGGTCCTCGCGCCGGGCTGCGACGCTGAGCGCGGTGGTTGCGCTCGTCGCGTGCGCCGGGTTGTCGCTGACGACGACCGCGGCGATCGGACTCGACAGTCATTGCGAGGCGAGCCCTGGCGGCCGTGGGCCGGTCAGCGCTGCGGCGGTCAACGCGAGCATCAAGTGCTACCTCGCGTTTGGCTTCGCGACCAGCCAAACCCTGAGCTCCGAGACCGCCGCGCAGGCGGGGTGCGCACAGGATCCGGCCCAGTTTCTGAATGCCCTCGCCAGCGGGCTCCAACCGCTCGCGACTTCCGGAGAGCAGGACGTGGCTGCGACCGCGACGGCGAAGACCACCTACTTCAGCGCCGAGCAGTCCTGGTATGCGGAGCGGCGGAAGAACGGGGTCGTTTCGCTGCTCGGCCGGATCGTCACGCAGATCGCGACGGTGAAGGAACAAGACACAGCCTTCTACAGCGATCTTGGGCTCCTCGCTGCCGAGTGGAGCGCGCTGGACTGCGGAGCGGCGCAAAACGCGCTCAACCGAGCGACCACCGATCAAGCTCAGACCGGCTCGGCTCACGCCAGCATCGTCGGCCTGCTCAGCCAGCTCGACGACTGCGTCAACGGCTCGGCGAAGCGGCGCAAGACCGCCTGCCGTTAGCGGCGGCGCCAGCGGCGGCATCCGCACGCGCGGTCACAGGTTTCTGGCTCGCGGCACTCTATGCGTGATGGATGATGCGGATGCGTTTTCGTTTCTCTACGAGCGTGAGGGAGAGGCTGTGCTCTTCTTTCTTGCGCGGCGGACGATGGATGCCGAGGTGGCGGTC
>Ga0182024_10024107_pt1 | contig 10841 bp, 9 predicted proteins | sample P32metaG_FD_120480 | JGI IMG/M metagenome (GOLD analysis project Ga0182024, IMG submission 120480) | Permafrost microbial communities from Stordalen Mire, Sweden - P3-2 metaG (Illumina Assembly) | ecosystem: Environmental > Terrestrial > Soil > Wetlands > Permafrost | place: Sweden: Stordalen...
CAACTGGAATTTCGCCCCGGCCTGCCGCACCACAATCGGTTGCAACAAGCCTTCCGAGCGAATGCTGTCCGCCAGTTCGCGCAAGGCCTCGGGGTCAAATTCCCGTCGCGGTTGGTACTTGCTCGGCTCGACCGCCGTCACCGCTATCTCCAGAAACCCTGCCAGCCCCGGAGTCGCTGCCGGCGCTGCCGTTCCCGCGACCTTGGCCGCCGCCGGCACCGCCTCCGCACTGGGTGTCTTGGCCGGAGCCGCGCTGCCCCCGGCAATCAGGTTGCCCAATCCGCGGCCAAGACGATTTTTTGACGTGGGCATGAGGGTAATAAGTCAGTCAATGCCGGGAACGCCCCGGCGGCCAGTTTAATTCGCAGTCGCAGGCTGGACTGCCACCGGCGTCGCCGTCGCATTGCCCGCCGGGGTGGCGCTGGGAACAGGAGTCTTCTGCGGGAGAAATATCGTCCGCCCAACCTGCAAGCCGCTCGGATTGCTGATATGGTTCGCATTTTCGATGTCGCGCACCGTTGAGCCGTGCTTTCGGGCAATTTTCGCGAGCGAATCACCGGACTGAATCACATATTCGATGCCTGTGCGCGGATAGTCGTCCGAGAACGTCACCGGCGCCGTCGTGTTCGCACTTAGCGCCGGAGTCGCGCCCGTCGCGGAAGTTGTGGTTGCGGGCGTGGGTGGCGTCGCTTGCACCGCCTTCGCCAGCGTCGCCAGTTGGCGGTTCGTGTCCTTCGTCAGTGCGTCAATCTGCTTCGACACCTCGTCCACGATCTCCTTCCGCAGCTCGCTGTTGGCCTGAGTAATGTCGTTGCGTGTGTCGCCGTGGCTTTCCGCGATGGCGTTTTGCACCATCGTCTCCACGTCCTTCTGGCTGATAATCTGCTTCTGCAACGCCGCGTTGTTTTGGCTCAACGTGTCCACTTCGAGGCTCAGTTGCTTCACCTCCTGCGAAAGCATCTGGATGTCCTCGGACATCGAGGCGACCTGTGCCGCCTGGCTGGTGTCCTGTGCTTGCACTTGCGGCGCCCAGGCCGTCAGTCCCGCACTCGCCGCCAGCAATGCCCATCGTCCGGGCCGGAAGGAAAAAATTGAAGTAAACATAATCGGCATGATTGACTCGGGCCGGTTTCCGCGCGTCGCGCGCGCCCGGCCGATTCCCCCCATTATCCCACCTTGGGCCGTCCTGTCAAAAAAAAGCATGACTTTCCTCACGTCGGCCCCGGCGGCGATTTTGCCGATTGCCGCGGAAATGGCCGAGGCGACACCAACGGCGCCCCCGCAAAACTGGGCAGCACCACCCCTTCCTTGATCGGGTGCCCGCGCAAAAACTCCGCCGCGCCCAGCATGCGCCCGCCGGGCCGCTGTAAAGCCCGCAATCGCAGCACTCCCGCGCTTGTGGCTACGTCCACCCCTTCCGGCCCAACTCGCACCACTGCGCCCGGCTTCACAACCACCGTCTCCGCAATCGCCAAAGCCTCGCCGACCTTCAGCGTCTCGCCCGCATGTTCCACCACGCTTCCCGGCCAGGGCTGCAAGGCCCGCACCCGGCGCTCCAATTCCTCCGCCGTCCGGGTAAAATCCAGCCGCGCGTCCGCCTTGCTTAACTTGCGCGTGTAGGAAGCCCGCGTCTCGTCCTGTGGCGTGGTCCGGATCGAACCCTCCGCCAGTCTCGTCAAATTTCGCGCCAGCAGCGGCACACACGCCCGCGCCAGCCGCTCCCGCAACCGCGGCCCGGTGTCCCCCGCCGGAATGGCCACGCTCTCGGCATCCGCCACCGATCCCGCGTCCAGCGCCGGCACCACCCGCATCAGGCACACCGCCGTTTCCGTCTCCCCCATCGCCAGCGCCGCCTCAATCGGCGAAGCCCCGCGGTAGGCCGGCAACCGCGACGCATGCAGGTTCCATACGCCCCTCGGCAAAGCCTCCAAAAACTCCGCGCGCAAAATCTTCCCATACGCCATGACCATCGCCAGTTCCACGCCTTCCGCGCGCAACCACGCCAACTCCTCCGCTCCCGGTTGCGTCGGCTGCAACATCGCAACCCCCTGCGCCCGCGCCCACGCCGCCACTGGATTCGCCTGCAAATGCTGCCCGCGTCCCGCCGGCCGGTCCGGCTGCGTGATTACTCCAGCCAGTTGCGTCCCGGCCGCACCGCGCAAATACTCCAGCGCCGGCAAGGCGATGGCGTCGGAACCGAGGAAAACGATGCGCATGGCCAAAATATAACCGCCGATTTCCCGGCCCTGCGCAAGGATTCATCGCCCGCTGCCCAAACCGTCTCCTCACGGGCAAATTCCGCCGCCGATCCCCTAAAGCGTCTTCAGCCACTTCTCGATGGCTGGGCGAAACTTCTTCGTGAACACCGCGTCCGTGTCCGGCTTGGGCAGGTCCGCAAACAACCCCCAATGCTCCACATGCGTGACCGCCTGCCCCGGCGCCAGCTTCACCAGCGGCCCCAGCGACTCCAGTTCCGTCATGAAATCACAAGCAAAAGTCTCAAACGTGCTGCCGAAGTCCGGATAGGTTGCTCCGGGCGTCAGCGCCCACTGCTTCACAAACGTCCCGCCGGGCTGCCAGTTCGCCACCCACCCAGGGAAACTCGTTATCCCCAGCTTCTGCTTTTGCGCCGCCAGCGTCGCCTCAACGCCTAGGTAGTCCCGGTGAAAGTCCCAAATCTTGTCGCTGAAATCCGTGTAGGTCCATGGCACCAGCACGTAATCCGGCAACAGCGCCTCGCCGTGCGGAATTTTCGGGTTGTACGGAATCACCGAATAGCTGTCGTGGGCCATCACCGTCACCACCCACGGCGCCAGTTCCACGTCCCACATACTCTGGTTTTCCAGCACATGCGTCACCCGGAATGTCGACGGTCCGATCGTCTCGATTGTCACCGTCTTCTGCATGCCCGTTTTCGTCTCGGCGGCCTGCGCCAGCTTCACGCCTTGGTCGCCCTTAAGTTTGGTCACCGTAATCGGTGAATTGTCCAGTTGATACGTCCGTACCGGGTGCTCCGGCGCATACCACAAGCGGTGGCCGCCGCGAATTTTCCAGTCCTTCTCCCCTTTCTTGCCTGCTTCCGCTTCCACCACGCAAAACAGGTTCGGGCCGCCGCGCAGCGCGCACGAAATCACCCGGGGGCCGATTTCCAGCGGAATAATCAGCTCGGCTTGCGCCGTCGTTAGGGCCAGGGCCTTCCAGCCCTTGAAGGATAAAGAACGAATCATGGTGTAATCGGCGCAAATCCAGCCGTAATCCGGGCCGCCGTGCAAGCCGATATCAATCCTCCGCCGCCGGCGGCAGCTTGCGCGGCTTGCCGGTCTTCGCGTAAGGCACTTCGAACTTCTTCTTAAAACCGCCGCGCTTCGGCCCTTCCCGCTTCGGCTTCCCCACCAGTTCAAACCGGATCGGGCACCCGCGCAGCTTGAACGCCTCGCTGACCCCGCTCTCCAAATAGCGCGTGTAACGTTCGTCCAGCTTCCCCGCGTGGTTGCAATACATCCGGATGACGAATGGCCGCCGCGCCACCTGCAACGCGTAATAGCACTTGAACCGCCGCCCTTGCACAAACTTCGGCGGATTGCTCTCCAGGCTCTCGCGCAGGAAACGGTTCAGCGGTGACGTCGGCAGTTGCTTCAGCGAAACCTCGTGCATCTGCCGCACTTCCTGCAAAATATCCGTCACCGCCGTGCCTTCCAGCGCCGACGTGAACAGCACCGGCGAACGCGGCAGGAAAAACAGTTCCTTCTGCACCGCCTCCACGAACGCCTTCTTGAACGCCGCCTCGTTCTTGTATCCCGGCAGCGGATCCTTTTCGAACTTCTTCCGCGCGTGGTCCCATTTGTTGACCACGATCACCAGCCCTGCCCCCGCCCGCAAAATCTCTCCCGCCAAAAACTTGTCCTGCTTCGTCACCCCGCTCAGCGCGTCGAGTACCAGCACCCCCACGTCACACTCCGCAATCGCCTGCCGCGAGCGGTTCTGCGAAAAATACTCGACCGACGCATTCACCTGCGCCGCCGGGCGCAACCCCGCCGTGTCCAGCAGCGTGAACGCCCATGTCTCCCCGTTCGGCGCGGCGTAATCCAAATCAATCGCTATCGTGTCCCGCGTCGTCCCCGGCGTCTCGTTCACGATCAGCCGCTTCGAGTGCAACAGCGCGTTCGCCAGCGACGATTTCCCCACGTTCGGCCGCCCCACCAGCGCAAACTTCGCCCGCAATGCCGACGGGTCCGCCACCGGCGCTGCGCCTTCCGCGCCGGCTTCAGCCTCCGGCAACGGTCCCACCACCTTTAAAATCTGCTGACTCAACTCATCCATTCCGCGACCATGCTCCGCCGATATCGCCAGCGGTTCCCCGAAGCCGAGCTTGTAAAATTCCGCGACCGCGTCCGCCTGCCGCGGATGGTCGGCCTTGTTTGCCACCAGCAGCGTCGGCTTGTGATACGCCCGCAGCCGCTCGGCAATTCGCTCGTCCGCCGTCGTCAGCCCCTCGCGCGCGTCCGTCACAAACACCACCAGGCTCGCCGCCTGCACCGCGAAATCCACCTGCTCTTCGACCGCCTCGATGATGGCCGCCGACGCCGCTCCCGGCGGTGGCGCCATGCCGCCGGTGTCCATCAGCAAATACCCTCCGTCCTTGGCCGGCACGTTCGCCGTCACCAAGTCCCGCGTCACCCCCGGCTGGTCGTGCACGATCGACACGCGCCGCTCCAGCAGCCGGTTGAACAACCGGCTCTTGCCCACATTGGGCCGGCCCACCAGGGCCACGCTGCGAGGAAGTGACATGTGAAATACAAGGCTGTCGGAAAACGCTCAAGATGTCCAAGGCCATTTCCGGCCTTGTTTCACCTTTCGCTTTTGCCGGCCACGCTCACCCCGCCGCCTTGCGCGCCGGTTTCGCCCGTTCGCTTGGCAGCGTCTCCATGAACTTCGCGATCCGCTCCGTCGCCTGGATCAGCAGGTCGTAACCCGTCGAGAAACTCGCGCGCACGAATCCCGCCCCGCTCGGCCCGAACGCCGTCCCCGGCACCACCGCCACCTTCTGCTCGTGCAGCAGCCGTTTCGCAAAATCCATCGACGACAGCCCCGTCCCCGCGATGCTCGGAAACGCGTAAAACGCCCCGCGCGGCGAATGGCACGGCAGCCCCAGTTCGTTGAACCGCGCCACGATGTAATCGCGCCGCTGGTGATATTTCTCCCGCATCTGCTGCACGTCGTTCCACCCGTGCTTCAACGCCTCAATCGCCGCGACCTGCGACAGGATCGGCGCGCACATCATGCTGTATTGATGCACCTTCATCATCGCCTCGATCACCGCCGCCGGCCCGCAGGCATAGCCCAGCCGGAACCCCGTCATCGCAAACGCCTTCGACATCCCGTGCAGGAAAATCGTCCGCTCCCGCATCCCCGGCAGGCTCGCAATGGAGACATGCTCGCCCTCGAAGGTCAGCTCCGCGTAAATCTCGTCGCTGAACACCAGTAGGTCCTTCTCGCGCGCAAACGCCGCAATCTTTTCCAGCCGCGCGCGGTCGGCCACCCCGCCCGTCGGGTTCGTCGGGAAATTCAAAATCAGCGCCTTGCAGCCGGGCTCCCATGCCTTCGCCAGCGCCTCCGGATCCAGCGCAAACTGGTCATCCGCCGAAGTCTTCACCGGCACCGCCACCCCGTGCGCCAGCGTCACGCTGGGATGATACGAGACATAGCAGGGCTCGTGGTAAATCACCTTGTCGCCGGGGTTCAGCACCGCGCGCAACGCGATGTCCAAGGCCTCCGACACCCCGACGCACACCAGGATCTCGTCGTCCGGCCGGTACTCGAGGCGGAAGTGCTTCTCCACATACCCCGCAATCGCCCGCCGCAGCGCAATCAGCCCGCGGTTGTCCGTGTAATGCGTCTTCCCCTGCTCCAACGCGTAAATCGCCGCCTCCCGGATATGCCACGGCGTGACAAAATCCGGCTCGCCAATGCCGAGCGAAATCGCCTCCGGCATCTGCTGCACCACCGCAAAAAAGTCCCGGATGCCCGAACGGGGCAGTCCGGCGACGTGCTTCGCCACAAATCGCTGGGAATCATCAGACATGGAAAATGAAAATTAAGGATGGATACGCGTGAAACCGTGGGGATGCTCCGCCGTCCCGCAGAACCCCGCCGGCCCACTCACGCGCTTACGGCCGGCTTGTCCTGCGGGGTGCTAGCTCGCGCCAGCAAATAACCCTGCTCCTTGTAGGCCCGCAGCATGAAATGCGTCGCCGTCGACACCACCCCTTGCAGCGTCGCCAGCCGCTCGAACACGAACGCCGCCGCCTCGCGCAAATTGTTCGCGCTCACGATCACCAGCAAATCATACGCCCCCGACATCAGGTAGCACGACCGCACCTGCGAAAACTGCGCGATCCGGTTCGCCAGCCGGTCGAACCCGCCCTCCCGCTCCGGGCTGATCTTCACCTCGATCACTGCCACCACATTGTTCTCCGCCAGGTAATCCGGATTCAGCACCGGCCGCCAGCCGAGGATGACCCCTTTCTTCTTCAATTCCTCCAGGTCCTTCTCCACCACGGACACGTCCAGCCGCAAAACCTCGGCCATCTGGGCCGTGGTCAGCGACTCGCCTTCCAGGATCAATTTGAGGACGGGATTCATGGCAACGATTCGGGAAAACCGTCAGTAAAACACTTCCCCACCCCCTTGGCACGCCGAAAATCAGGGGCCGGGTTCGCTCAAAAGCCCCCGCTTATTCCATCGCCACCTTGATATTATTCCGCACCGCCCGCTCCATCCGCGTCAACGCCTCCTCCAGCCGCGCCCGCGGACACCCGAAATTCAACCGCACAAACCCGCGTCCGGCCTCGCCAAACAGCGCGCCGTCCGACAGCCCCACCCCCGCCTCCTCAAAAAACCGTGCCGCGTTCTTCACGCCCAGCCCTCGCGCATCCAGCCACGCCAGGTATGTCGCGCTCATTGGCGCGATCTTCAGCTCCGGCAACCGCTCGCTCACGAACTTGTATAAAAAGTCCCGGTTGCCGCGCAAATACGTCAGCAGCGCCTGTCGCCAGGGCTCGCCGTGCCGGAACGCCGCCGCGATCCCCGCGAAACCGAACGCGTTGATTTCCGTGACCAGCCCCCGCGCCGCGTGCTGGAAATCCACCCGCAACTCCGGGTCGGCAATCACGCCAAACGCGCACGCCAGCCCGGGCACGTTATACGTCTTGCTCGGCGCCATCTGCGTCACCGTCCGCGCCTCCACGTCCGGCCCGAGCATCGCCGTCACCGTGTGCTTCACACCCGCCGGCTCGTCCAATACCAGGTCGCAGTGGATTTCATCCGAGATCAGCACCAAATCGTGCCGCTTGCAAAAATCCGCCACCTGCCGCAGCTCCTCCGGCGTCCACACTCGCCCCACCGGGTTGTGCGGGCTGCACAGCAAAAACACCCGCGTGCTCGCCGTCACCGCCGCCTCCAGCGCCGGCCAGTCAAATTCCCACCGCGCGTCCGCCAGCCGCAGCGGCACCGCAATCAGCCGCCGCTCCATGTTGCCGGGCGCGCTCAAAAAAGGCGGATACACCGGCGTGCACGTTAAAATCGCCTCGCCCGGCTCGGCATACGCCCGGCACGCGATGTTCAGCGCGGGCACCAGCCCGTGCGACCACACGATCCACTCCGGCTTCGCCGCGTAGCCATACCGCTCGCGCAAATAGTCCACCACCGCCTGCGTCACCTCTTCCGTCGGGGAGGTGTAGCCGAACACTCCGTGCTCCGCCCGCGCGCGCAATGCCTCAATCACCGCCGGCGGCGACAGGAAATCCATGTCCGCGACCCACATCGGCAGGATGTCGCGGCCCTGGTATTTGTCCCACTTCAAGCTGCCGGTCCCCCGGCGCTCAATGGGCGTGTCAAAATCGAAAGCCATGCCACGAACGCTAGAAGCTCAAACGCGGAAGGTGGAGAACAAAATCACCCCTGCTCCCTTTTTCATTTCCAGCTCCCACCACGAAGGTGTCACTTTCCACTCTGAAAAAACCCCTTCTGCTTCTCGCTAACCTCCATCCCCACCCGCTCCATCACCTTCATCATGTCCTCCCATACCTGCCGTTTCACCGACATCGCCGCGTTCCGCAGCAGATATGATGGGTGAAACGTCGGCATCAACGGTACCCCCGCGAATTCGTGCCACCGCCCGCGCACCGCCCCCATCTTCCGCAACGGGTCGTGCCCAAGCAGCCCGTTCACCGCCGTCTTGCCCAGCGCCACGATCACCTTCGGCTGCACAATCTCCAGTTGCGCCCGCAAATACGGCAGTGAAAACTCCACCTCCGCCAGCGTCGGCTCCCGGTTGCCCCATTCGCTCGGCATCTCCGGCCGCCACTTCATGATGTTCCCGATATACACCTGTTCGCGCGACAACCCCATCGCCTGGATGATCCGCGTCAGCAATTGTCCCGCCGGCCCGACAAACGGCTCCCCCTGCTTCTCCTCGTCCGCCCCTGGCCCTTCCCCGCAGAAAAATATCTCCGCCTCCGCCGTTCCCACCCCGAACACCAGCTTGCCTCCCGGCCGCACATGCTCCTGGCATGTCTTCGAATTCAGCACCTGCTCGCGCAGCCAGTCCATCTGCTCAGTCTTCGTGCCTTTCGGCAGCTTCACCACTGGCGGCTCCGGCAACGGCGCCATCGGCTTCCCGTCCCAGCGCAGTCCCGCGCCCGTATTCGGCCCGGTTTTCCCCGCCCCGATGGATGCGCGCGCGGCGGCCATCACCGCCTCCGCGGGCGACGCCGTATCCTCAACCTCCGCCACCCCGCCCGCTCCTTTCAATCGGTCCGCCGCCTGCCGCAAACGCCCCATCGTCCCCTCCGTCACCAGCACTCGCTCCACCCCCGATGCCCGTAAATGCCGCAACTCCTCCGCCAGGGCTTCAATTTGCGCGCGCATCCACGGACGCTAATGCCTAAATCCCAAAGACCAAATAAAAAATCTCCATCAGACGAACCGGGCCGCCGACAAGAATTTAGCTACGAATGCGACTTGTTTCCGCATTCATAATTCATAATTCTGCATTCCTCCGATGCCCCCCGCTCTCGTCATCCTCGCCGCCGGCCTGGGCAGCCGCTATGGCGGCCTCAAGCAGATGGAGCCGCTCGGCCCCCGCGGCCAGACCATTCTCGACTACTCCATTCACGACGCCCGCCAGGCCGGTTTTTCCCAGGTCGTCTTCATCATCCGCCGCGACTTCGAGGAGGCCTTCCGCGCCCGCATCGGCGCGCGGCACGCCGCCAACCCCGGCCTCGAAATCCGCTACGCCTTCCAACAACCCGACGACCTACCCGCCGGCTTCTCCTCGCCTCCCGACCGCGAGAAACCCTGGGGCACCGGCCACGCCGTCTGGTGCGCCCGCGGCGTTGTCGACCGCCCGTTCGCCGTCATCAACGCCGACGATTTCTATGGCGCCGATTCCTTCCGCCGCCTCGCCCAGTTCCTCAACATCACCGACCCGCGCGCCGCCGAATTCGCCATGATCGGCTTTCGCCTCGGCCACACCCTCTCCGAGCATGGCTCCGTCGCCCGCGGCATCTGCCAGGTTGACCCCACCGGCTGGCTCGCCCGCATCGAGGAGCAAACCTCCCTCCAACCCGACCCCGCCGGCGGCGCCCGCATCACCCGCCCCGACGGCTCCTCGACCGTTTTTCCGGCCGACACCATCGTCTCCATGAACTGCTGGGCCTTCACCCCCGCGCTCTTCCCGCTCCTCGAAAATCAGCTCATCACTTTCCTCCGCGAAAACGGCGCCGACCTTAAAGCCGAGTTCTACCTCCCCGCCGCCGTCGGCGCGCTCATCGCCAATCAACAGGCCCGCGTCCGCGTCCTGCCCACCGAGTCCCGCTGGTTCGGCGTCACCTACCGCGAAGACAAGGCTCGCGTCCAGGCCGCCCTTCATTCCCTCCACGAAGCCGGCCAATACTCCAGCATTCCTCCATTTCCATAAACAATCTTCGCCCGCGCCCCGCCTCACTCCGCCAGCCCGCGCTTGCCCAATTCCCCCAGCGTCCACGCATACTCCGCCGCGACTTGCTGCTCCACCCGCGCCGCGCGCAACGGCTCCGGCAGCACAGCCCACGTATAAGTCTCCATTTCCAAATGCTCGCACGCTCCCGCGTCGCGCGCCAAAAAATCCATCACGCCCGTCAGGTGCTCCCGTGTGTCACCCAGTGGCGGCTCCGGCGTCCCCTGCAGCGGCACGTGAAAATGCACGCGCCATTCCGCTCCGCGCTGCGGCACAGTCATTTTTTCCGCCCACGCCAGCGCCTCCGGCAAATCCGTAAACCGCCGCAACGGCCCCGCCGCCTCGCGCACAACTACCTGATGTAAATACACCGGCTCGTCGAATTGCCGCAACTCCGCCAGCGCGGCGTCCGTCGGCTTCAGCCGCAGGGCCGAGCTGAAATGGATTTTCGCCAGCCGTATCCCCGCGTCGCGCAACCGCGCCAGGCTTTCGCCCGCGTCCTCGTATTCCACCGCCAAGTGGCACGCGTCATAAGTCACGCCAATGACCTCCCGCGCGCACCGCGGCGTGTCTGGCCGCGCAAAAAATTCCCGCAAAAACGCCAGCGTCTCCTCCGTCGTTTCCAACCACCCCAATGGCTCCGGTTCCAGTCCCAGCACGAAATCCCGCCCATGGCGATCCCGCAGCCGGTCCAACTCCGCCGCGCACTGCGCCAGTTGCCGGAACATCTCCTCCTGTGCTGAATCATCCAGCCCGAATCCCTTGAACGACCCGGGCAGCGTGCTCACGCTCCCCACCGCCACGTCCGCCGGCAGCAATCCCGCCAGCACCTCAAACAACCGCA
>Ga0182024_10024108_pt1 | contig 10840 bp, 12 predicted proteins | sample P32metaG_FD_120480 | JGI IMG/M metagenome (GOLD analysis project Ga0182024, IMG submission 120480) | Permafrost microbial communities from Stordalen Mire, Sweden - P3-2 metaG (Illumina Assembly) | ecosystem: Environmental > Terrestrial > Soil > Wetlands > Permafrost | place: Sweden: Stordalen...
GAACAATACAAAAGCATCCAAGCTCGCCTGCATGCGCACCTTTCAAAGCTGAACCATCCAACACCGGGAATCACCGCGATCGTGGAAGCGGACCTCCGCGAATGGCGCAAGACGGCCGGCGCGGGAGATGAATATTCGGGCTCCGTGCAGCTTACGAAGATGGCGATGGATCTGGCCAACGACGCTCAGAAAAAGAGAGATAAGCGTGGTCATGACTACACAGCAGACAATCAGACACTCTATGGGATAGCGTCGCTATACGCCCATGGTGAGCCCCTTGCTCGTTCGAACGTAGTATCCCAGCGAGCATCGTTCGCTGTCGGCGAGCGGCAGTATTGCCTACCGCCGTTCAGGGGAATGCCAAGAGCCCAAGTGGCGGCGATCCCCTTGTGCGGAGCTCGCTCGCCCCGAGAGCACCACTTGTTGCCCAGGATTGGAGGCGGCGCCGGTTCTCCTTAGCCGTCGTCCATAGTCCGTGAACGTCGCCCCTGGAGCAACCGGGTGGGCGTCCCTACTTCGACACTCCGGATCTGACGACTCTATGGGTCGAGAGTATACTGGACACAGCCGTGTTCGAGCATTGGATGAAAGCGGCCCAGGCGATTGCACCGCAGTTTGGGATGACGGCCGAGGTAGCGCTGCGTGCCCACGCGATGGTGTGCTCGACAATGGGCTCCGCATGGGTAGACGACCAGACGCGCCGCATAGATTTCCCAGGGCGGACAACCGCGGACGTCCATCCGCTCTTTTTTGCATTGTCCAGCCAGACAGATCTATCCATCATTGAAGTGTGCCAGCTCGCCGCGTTGTTGCTGGCCTTCCGCAGCGACCCCGCGCTCGGTGAACTAATCGTTTCACTGCGAGATCCGGAAAAGTACGGAGCAACGGTCATCGAGCTCGACCTGGCGTGGAAATTTCAGGGCGCCGGGGCCGCAGTGGCGCTGGCGCCTGCCACGAAGCACGGAGTCGCCGATTGTGCAGTGACACTGAATGGCAGACAGCACATCGTTGAGGTAAGCGGCTTTCCGTCCGATCCGTTCAAGAGTGACCTAATGGCGTTCAATGGCGCAATGCAACATGCGTTGAAGGCGGCGACACGTAAGAGCGAGATCAGTGGCCACATTGCCGTCGAAATCATCGTCTCCGAGGCCGCTGCTGCCTCACGTCGCAACCTACGCATGCTACGAAAGGACGCTCACGCAGGCGTCGTATCCTCCGTCCGTGCTTTCATTAACGCCGGAGGAGAGGACCGAACGCACAATTCATTCGACTTCGGAACGATTTCAGTGCGCCATGCCGAGCCGCGCGAGAGGCCCGACCTCAAAACCTGGAGCATGGCCAGTTGCTTGACTGAGGTCCCTCGCTCGGAGTTTGATTTCGTAGGTGAGCTTGATTACAAGAATGGTCGTGACACGCACTGGATATACTTGGCCGTACCGGCCGATGCATTCGATGCTTACGATCGAATCAGTCGCAAACTCAAAATTGAGGCGCGGCAGCTACGGGGATGTACTGATGGAGTGATCGTAGTGGCCGTAAACGGACTCCGAAAGGGACTCTTTGAGGAATCTGATGCCAATCTCCGGCGCATCGTAGGCGACTTCGCCCGCAATCACCGGAGTACAACGGCGATTGCGCTGCCAACGCGGCCGCGAAAGCGCGACGGGACGTCTGGACTTGCCGGGCCGTACTTCGCGCTCACAGAAAGTGCATTGCCGCGGACCGTCTGGGACCGGATGGTGGCCGTCGATCAAGGTCGCTCGGTGTTGTGGGAGTTGGATGCGTTGGCATAGTGCTAGCTCGCCGCGCGACGTTGGGGCGGCTCGGAAACGGAAACGACTCGGCACCCTGATTTAGTCGCTTGCCTCCTGATTTATTCGGCCGCCTCCTGATTTATTCGCGCCTGGCAAGGAGTCAAACGCTGAGATCGCCTCGCCGGTACTGACCCCGTCGGCTACCAGCAGTACGTGTCCTTCGAATTCGACCTGCGAAAGTTCCGGCCGAACGCACCTTCACGGTCACGATTGCGAACATCGTAACGCGTGACGGGGTCGGCGAGTTTTCGTGCGCCTTCGACGGATCGTCCTTTCCTTAAGAGCGGCTGACGGGCGACGCCCGTGGGCGTGGCGCGAAGCTCCCACGAGCTTCGGGGGTTGGACCGCCGGCGCAGGAATTTCCTTGATGGGCACACAGGGCCTAGCGACGCCGGTTCCGCTTGTCTCGGTGTAAGAGTTCTTCCACGGACGGTACGTGGTCGAGCGGGGATAGATCTGGCGGTTCCAACATGGACGTGTCGCCGACCATTAACCGGAAGAATCCCTCGACAGCCCTCAGCGCCTTGCGCAAGGCGTTCATAAGCCCAGTATACGTCTCTACGAAGCCGGTGTCACGTCCTGGCGAGCTGTCGCGAGCCCAGCAAAGGGCATCTGCCATCCCGTGGCTTTGAGCTCGAAACTCCGGAAGCGATGCGCCTGTCCTGATTTATTCGCTCGTCTCCGGATTTATTCGGTCGTCTCCTGAAATAGTCGGTCGTGTCCTGATTTATTCGATCGCCTCCGGACTAATCCAGGCCCGGCCCAGAGTCACGCGCCCAAAGGAGACGGACGACTGGCGTTCCAGTCTGCTCTACGTCGTCCCGAGGCTCGGCCCGCCTTTCCTCGTGCCACAACGCATCGTAGAGGTCAGCGACACCGATCGATTCCAGCTCGACGAGCCGCTCGGCTGGCACTCGCTCTTCGACGATCCGTAACAGCTTGACGTAAGGCGAGGGAACGTGCTACGGTCGCCCGTTGCACAACGCCGCGAGGAGCGCATGCCGAACGTCGCCATCGTCCTGCCCTGGGTGAACCTCAACGAACCGCTGCGTGTTGGCCACGTGACGGTCCGCCCGCATCCCGACGCGCTCGCCGCCGTAACGTCCGAGCAACGCGAGAACCTGCGCGCGATCCTCGCGTCGTTCGCCGACGCGTACCCGGCGCGCGTCTTTGGCGAGGCGCGGCCCGCTCCCGCGTCGGCAGTCGTCCTCGCGGACTACTGGAATGGTGGCGACGAACCGGACACGAGCGAGATCGATGACGGCGTCGCGGCCATCCACGCTCTCATGTTCGCGACGATCGCGGAGAATCGACGGACGTTTCGCGCGAACGGCGCGACCTTTGAGTATGAGCCGCACTTCGACCTCGACCGGCCGCTTGCGGTTCGGGTGCAGCAGCACATGGAGGGTTGGACGTTCAACGCGTTCGACCCGTCGGCGACGTTGCGCGTGAAGCCGTGGCACGTCGGCCCGTTCCACCAGGAGGCCGACACGGCGTTCATGGACGCGCTCATGGCTTGGCGCGGTGCGCAGTCGGCGCACGTCGACCTACTGTTCCGCGCGCTGCGCGGCGCGACGTCGGACTCACCCGACGTCGACGGGCCAATCGCGCTTGCGCTGTACGCGAAAGCCATCGCACTGACCGCATCGGCGCCGCTTGATAACGACGACGCGCACTTTCTGCGTCCGCGGCTTAAGACGCTTCTCGCGCCGCTGCTCGGGTCGGAAACGACCGGGGACGAGTTCGGTTACAACGTCGTGCGCGCATGGGATTGCACGCGCGATGAGCGCAACGCGGCCGTGCATGTCAATCCGCGCCGCAAGGGCGAACGGTTCGCCTTCGAGCGCAGCGCGGCGTCGGCGGAATTCGTCGCATTCCGCGTCGTCTACGCGGTGACGCTCGCGCGGCTCGTGCGCGACGGATTCCTCGCTGAGTCCGCGAAGCTCGCACGGGATGTCGCCGCAACCGAGGACTGGCTGGCAGCGATAGGCCCGGATGACTTCGAGGTCGCGAAGGCGACGGACTGGCGTCCGCACCGCCATCGCGCTCGCGACCGTTACCTCAAAGACAACTTTCTCGCGTCCATCAACCCATTCGCGCCGGTTGCCGCGAACACCCGGGGTGACTCCCGTGGATGAGCGGCATCGGCACGAGCTACGATTCCTGGACATTTTGCAGCACGAGGTTGGACTTGTCGCCGTCCTGCGCGGCCACTTGTACGTCGAAGGTGCCATCGAACAGTTGCTGCTCGCGGAAGTGCCCGGCTCCGAGGTGCTGCTGCACCGGCTTCCGTTCTTCCGCAAGTTGAAAGCGGCCAAGAAGCTCGGCATCGTTTCGGCCGAGTGCGCGAACGCCGCAAAGGCGCTCAGCGAGGTGCGGAACGGATTCGCGCACGACTTGGAGCGAGAGGATCTGAACGAGAACGGACGATCGCCGCATGAGGGGCGCCCTCGTCGGGGACCTCGTCGCGAGGGCCCGCGCGTGCGTAGACTTCGACCCCGACCTCGTGGTCGGCGGCTGGACGCGCGCCGGCATCGCCGCGATCTACTCCAATCTGCGACACGCGCTCCTTGCGCTGCTAGTCGAACAGAAGCGCCGCGAGCGCGCCGCATCCGTTGCGCCGGCCGAGGGGTAGGGTCCAGCGTCGGCAGACCGAACCGCTATCCGTCGTTCGCCCGAAAGCGCGCCGTCGCGCAGAAACACGACGATCTCCGCGGCCGCCTTGCGCGCGCCGGCCTCCTCACGGTTGTAAAAGCGCGTCCATACGGCGGGTGGCTCGGCAAGACTCCCGGGCTCGATGGAAACGGGGAAGTACTGCGCGCGCTTGCTGGCCGTCGCCCTGGTCGTCAATGGCGACGAAGCCCGGTATCGCACGCCAATGCGGCCGGCGGAAATCTTCGGCCAGGACGCCCGTTCCCTCGTGCTCACCCTTGGGGGTCCGCCCATCAGCGCGAGCGCAGTCCCGGCGCGGCCTCGACGATCAGTGCGCCTACGCGCCGGGCCCAATTCTAGTGCGTCGTCGTCCATCGGTGGTGCATGCCTCAACGCTTCGCGCTGCGCAGCGGAAAGGCCGTCGCAACCGCGATCGCCTTCACCGTGACCCCAACGAACTCCAGGCCAGGGTGGTCAGATCTTCGAATGCCCCACGGCTCGCGGCAGTCGGGTATGGGTGCCGTACGCCCATGCTCATGTCGCCTGCGATGCGTTCGCCACAGGGGAGCCCACGCGCGGCTCCATCGGCGTCTGCGTTATGGTGTCATCTGCAGAAGCTCGCAGTACGCATTCAGAAGCGCCCGCGCCACGACCGCGGAGTCGCCATTCTGGCGCCAATTGTGGAGGATGGTTCGCCGGCGACCTAGGTGAACGCCGCTGGCGATCGTCACGACGAATTGCAGCATGCCCTTGTCACCGGCAGGTTTATAGTCAGCGGCGTGCCCGAAGCGGGCATGTGGCGTGCATCCGCTTTCTCCGCCCAGCTCGGCGTGAATCTTGGAATAAACGCCTGCGATCAGTGCATCGTATTGGGGGTCGGCCACTTAGCCCATCCCAATGACTTCTTCGTAGTAGGCCATGCCGATATCGGAAAGCCGTACGAATCCCATCATGTTTCCGTCACTTTCGAGGTGTCGATGTCGGACGAGATCGCTACAGATGACAGCCGTACGGAGGGCGGGCGCACCCACTCGTTGCGCCAGCGGTGCGACCTCCGTAGCCCCAACTCCATCTGTCGCCGCGCTGCGGCGCTCGTAAAGGTCTTGCATGATCCTCGTTCGCAGATCCACGTCATTCATGGGTTCTTCCTCAGGAAAAAGCGCACCAACTATGAAATAACCGTCCTCGCCGACGAGAGTCGACGTATTGGACGGTTACTAGATAGTTGATGCGCGCAAATTACGCCGAACGCGAGGTCCGGTACGCTGGTCCTTTAATTCCAGACCACTTGAGGCCAGCCCTCCCGACCGTGGCGGTGTCCCTCCATAAGCGCAGCCTGAGCGCCCTGCTTACTTGATCGTTACGCTCGTCAAAGCGCCATCGTTGACCACACGCCCTGGTCTGGGCGGCCGGCGCGGGGGGATCTCGCAGTTGTCGACCGCGGTTTATTGCCTGACTACGCCCCTTACATGAAGCCGAAGGCATCGCAAGAAGTAGCCTGCAACCGAACTGGCGGAGCCGGTTTGAGCAGCATCAGCCATCTAGCATCCAGTGAAGGCCCCGTTTTCTCATGACGTCACCAAGGCCCAATACACGCGACACGCTTGTCTTTGTCACCTTTTCGTTGCGTCGGCGAAGATATTGTATCGCATTGCCGATTTCCGGCAGCGTCGGACTGTAGGTTCCGCTTTGAAAGTGCTCGTCGACGACTCTGAAATACCAAAACGGCACGCTAAGCAACCGCCCCATCAAGTCACTGGCAACGACCTTCGCTGCGCGACCCGTTGCAACAAAAAGGTCGGGCCAATCGCTAAGCACACGCGACACGACGTAGGCAAGCTCAAATCGGTCCAGAACATCAAGGCGCTCGATCGCGTGAACCTTGTCACTCCACCTCGGCGACCAACCGGGATCTCGACAGATACGGGCCCTTAGCGCTTCTCCGCTCTCGCCGCTTGCAAAATTCTGAAACAAGATATGCAACCCCACAAAGAACAGGTGCGAATATACGACGGTCCCGTCTCCCAAATCGATGTAGCCGCGAAAGAGGGCGTCCAGCCACTTTTGTTGAGCGATTGCCAGTTCGGCCATTTCTCGCGTATGGTGCGCCTTCTCAGGCTCCACGATGAGGTCTTCATTGCACGCGTAGCATCTGGTCATGGCGGCCTCCGCCGTTCGGAGATTGCGATCGCCGCGCTCGCCACGGTGGAAATTGATGGGCGCATTGCACGTTGGACACCGGTCGCGCAACATCACGTCGTGCCGAGGACAGATCGTCACGAACGCGAGGCGCCAGATCCTACGGTAGTATGGTGGCTCTTCAGCAAGGCACACAGGACAATATTGAAGCCCATAATTGCGTCGTATTCGATGAAAGACGCCCAACGGCAGCAGCCAGGCCGCGCTTCCGTTCGGGCTGTGCTTCTCAAATAGGCGCCCCGCGAATGCTCCGAGAGTCGCTTCCCTTACACGAGTGACTGGCGTCCCCGTGCGTTCAGAAACCACGCGCAGGACATCTTCGGGAGCCAGCCGATCCACATCCCGGTTCCAGAGCTCGACTTCTGGCCACGCTACCTTAGAAAAGGTGTGCAGTTTTTGCGAGTTGGCGGCCGCGAGACGAACGAGCCACGACGACAAGAGCTCGTCGTTGAGTGGTTTCGGGTGAGCAGGCCATAACGCCATGAGGCGAGCTTAACCAGCACGCTTCAACGAATCGGAACCCGGCGTGTCGTCGAGACCCGTAATCATTTGGCGAGTAATACGCTCCTTTCCGCTCCGGATCGCGCGGACAGCGGCGGCGGTAACGAGCGCGAGTATTCTTGAGAACGTCCCCTTGCCGAGCGCTAGCAGCAACGTCGACAATTCTTCAGATGCCAAGTGGGATGGCCGGCGGAGCGGAAGTCGCGATTCGAAACTGTCGAGCAGTCGAAGGAAGTCTTCGTTGGCCCTCCACAGCGGTAGCTGAATCACCTCAAATCGGCTCTCGATTTGCTTATCCCATGCCATTGCACCCTGCGCCTCATCCGTACCCGCGCAGAGAATCGATATGTCCAGTTCGTTGCTTAGATATTTCAGAACCGTCAAAAAGTGCTGCTGCTTTGGGCCAGGGCCGGTAGCAATGTTGTGAAGCTCGTCTATGACCAGGACCTTCAGTCCGACGACACGGAGGAGTCCTTTCAATTGCGAGCACTTCTCGGACGTCCGCGCATTGTGATTGAACACACCGCAAATCAAATCAAGGGCGTCGTTGTAGAAGCCGTTCTCATCTGCCGACGGCGGCGCCTCAAGCAGCAACGTGGGAATAATCTTTCCCTCGCCGGCCGGGTTGTCGCACATCGGGTGCTGAGTGTGAAATCTATCCAATAAGGTCGTCTTCCCATTTCCGGACTCGCCGATAAGAAGCATACTCGGCATTCTTGGTCCCCTAGGATGGTCAAACAACTCTTGAAATCGCAAGAGCGTCATTTCAGCGGCGGGGTATCCGTACCAGCGCCGTCGCTTGATCGACTCAATACGCTCGCCATCGGTGAGCTTTAGCTCCTCAAGCGCTCTGGCTCCCAAATGGTCCACGCGCTACAGATCCTCAACAAGGTAAGGGCGCGGCGCGCGGCGCTCCGCTTTAGACTCAGCGATCACATCAGGAGCCGGCTCTCCAAGGGCGACTGGCTGGGGGACGACCGACAGAGTTCCTTTTGATTTCATACCACTTGCCACGCGCTGTGCGTTACGTCGCGCACTTCGGCTCGTTGCGGCCGCTTCACGCTCTATCTGACGTCGGCGCGTTACACTCTCGACGATGGCACGTTCATCGATCGTGGAACGCCCAGCCTTGTTGAGCTCCCGATCCGCTTCGCGGCACTCCCATGCACTCATCCGGGGGTTCGTTATGTTGCGATATGGAATGGGGAAGTACTGCTTCAGATCCGGATCGTAAAAATAGATGCACGAGATATTTCGCGGGTCGTAGTGGAAACGAAACTGCCGCTTTGCGCTATTTCGTCCGCTGGTTGCAGCGTTAATGAACCTCTTCAACACAGAGTGATAGTAACGAATCTTCCAAAATTGGACGCCGTACTGTTGGATTGTGCGCTCTTCGTACGGCATGAAATCGACCCGAAGCCGCTCGGGATCCTCGAAGACGTACGCTTCGGCAGCGGGAAGTTCATCGCCACCTACGTTGAACGCCTTCAGGTACCGGGACTTCGGGCTACACTTTATGGTCGAGTGAAAGGCCTCGTGATACTCTACAATGGTATGGACCAGCCACTTTTCGAATTCATCTAGGGAAAACAGAGACGTTAGGTCCGATGGATACTCCCCCCGGTGCTCGACGCTGAAGAACGTCGTGCCTGGGAGTTCGTGGATCTTATGAGCTAGCGTCTTGAAGAAAGCCTCGATGTGGCCGCCGAACTGCGGCGTCTTGAGCGGTCGAAACTCAAGCGTCATTTTGTATTCATGGCAGACGCGATGCAGCATCTTCCCGTGAAACTCAAGCGCATTATCAACGTGGAGCGCTGCTGGATGGCCATAACATGGCCAATCAGCGGTGAGGCCCATCTCCGCCAGCCATGCGGACTTGGGCAGCATGGCGCGGGTCAATGCCAGGCCGACAGTCGCGGCGCTCGGCGGTTCTAAGGATACGTAGAATCCCGCAATCATCCGACTGTACACGTCGATTACCGCAGTGATGTGCGCCCTTCCGATTGGGCGCCTATGAGTATCATCGACGAGGATGAGATCGGTCGGGGTGTGATCGATCTCGACGAGCTGCCATGGGCGCTCGATCACGAGCGTGCCGGGCCGCGGATCATACCTATCCGCAGCGAGCTTTCGGCGCGCGCGTTTGGAGAGTTTCTCGCGCTCCGGGATCGCCAGAATTCGCTTTCGTACCGTATTGTAGTGAGGAGTGGGAACGCCAGCTGCCCGACACCGTTCGCCTACGCCTTCATAGGTGCTCTTCATGGTTCGCTGCTGGCGATCAAGGTACAGGTCTTGAATTGCAGAAGTGACAAGTGACTCAACAACGGGATCCAGTAGCTTCTTACGAGGGCCGCGGTTCTTAATGCGCGGCTTGAGTCCGCTTGGCCGGTTGCCTGCGTTCTCGTAATCGCGAATCCAACGGTATACGGTTGTGAAGTGGACGCCGGCGACCTTGGCGCGGTCCTTGATCTCCTCAAATGAGACGCGAGCTCCGTGCACACTTCGCTGCACTAAGGGCTCAATTGCCGCGTATCGGCGTTCGGCCTCATCCCACTCTTTGCCGACATCATGTAGTGCCGGCGTCGTCGCCTTCGACTCACTTCCCGCGCGGATCTTGAACTGGTCGGGTGTCAACACATGGGACTCGGACGTCGCTTGATCGACAACGAGGATCTTATCAGGCCCGACCAGACCCTGGATTTCGACACTTCGACCACGGTAGAAGCCTTTGACACCCCGCCGAAGAGCAACGGCGTCATTTCTGACGGTCACTTCCAGATCCTCGATCGTGCGTCGAGCCTCGCGGATAGGTCGGTGCGTATCCGTTGCTCGGCGATCAACTGCCAGAAGGCGACGATGCAGTCCGACTCACTGCTGGTCGATCGCCTGAACTTCGCGCAGAAGTCAGCTATCGTGGTTGGGCCAGAGGTTTTGAGGAGCTTAAGCACGCGAGCGCGAGGTTCTTGGAGCACAGGGCTTCGGCAATAGGTCCAGAGGAATCTCGCGTTCCAAAGATAGTGCGTTCGAATCTCGTGCTCAGAATAAACGGTGAATCGCCAGCTGCGTTCATCAGCATAGCTCCCCGCCGCGGCCAGCCCCGGCTTCAGAGCATTCCAGTCCTTATCGAGATCAGCCAGGAACTTCACCTCACATAGGACCCGCCGTTCCGGCGAGTTGGCAGCGGCGCTGTAATGAATCAGGAAGTCCGGAGTGTAGTGGCGCGCTCTGCCGGATGAGTCAGAGAATTTGATCTCAAGGGGTTGCCACTCGAACGAAATTACGGCTGGGTGGACGTCGAGGCAGTAGATGAAGTCGAGTTCGAGAGAGGATTCGAAGCCGACCATCTTGCCAGTCTTCAGACTGGGATGGAATCCGGTCACGCTTCGGCGGTTCGGTCGAATGCGCCGAACGCTCAGGGTGTCCTCATTGCTAGCACCAATATCTGGCTTTCCCAGCATGTGTAGCACTAATTAGTGTGCATTTTAGCACGACTCGTTAGAAAAATCCACCTCTTGGGGGCCGATCGTTAGCGCGTATCCGTGTAATTTCCAGGGGGCGGCATTCAACCGCGCCCCGGCGAGATATCGCTCGCGCAGAACGGCGTGCTCTATCTCGACGAGCTCGGTGAGTTCCCGCGCTCCACGCTCGAGGTTCTGCGTCAGCCGCTCGAGGAA
>Ga0182024_10024109_pt1 | contig 10840 bp, 10 predicted proteins | sample P32metaG_FD_120480 | JGI IMG/M metagenome (GOLD analysis project Ga0182024, IMG submission 120480) | Permafrost microbial communities from Stordalen Mire, Sweden - P3-2 metaG (Illumina Assembly) | ecosystem: Environmental > Terrestrial > Soil > Wetlands > Permafrost | place: Sweden: Stordalen...
CAACTCCGTCAGAGGGCCGCTGCCAAAGGGAGTTTCACCAGTGCCATGACGCCATGGCAGGTCCTTCGACGTACCTTCTTCGCTGATAGGGCGGCGGTCGCAGGCCTAGTACTTATCGCGCTTGTCTGCTTGTTTGCGTTCCTGGCGCCGGTGATTGCCAGCTTGACGGGGCACGGCCCCAACCAGTTGTTTCCACGCAGCCTCACATCCGAATTTGGACTGCCTACCGGTCCCAGCAGGAACTTTCTGTTCGGAGTCGACCAAGTAGGAAGAGACCTCTTCGTCCGGGTCGCCTACGGCCTGAGGACATCGTTGGTCGTGGGGCTACTCTCAGCAACGGTGGCCACGGCTATCGGAGTCACGGCAGGAACCATGGCGGGTTACTTCGGAGGGTGGGCAGATGTCCTGATCTCCCGCCTCATCGAAATCTTCCTGTCTCTTCCGATCCTCCTTTTCGCCGTAAGCCTGTCCTCGGTCTGCTCCGTGAGCGCCCGGGGTTGCGTCGCTGGCACGATGCAACCCGGAATGGGCCTCGTGATCGCGATCCTCGTCCTGTTCACCTGGCCGTACATAGGTCGTATCGTCCGCGGAGAAGTGCTCAGGCTGAGGCAGCGAGACTTTGTCGAGGCGGCGGAGTGCCTCGGAGCGAGGCCCGCGCGAGTAATCGTCCGGGATCTCCTCCCTAACCTGATTGCCCCGATCCTGGTCTATCTCACCCTCGCGATTCCCTCGAACATCTTGTTCGAGGCCGCACTCAGCTTTCTCGGCGTTGGGATTCCACAAACGACTCCGTCCTTGGGCGGCATCCTATCGGGCGCTGTCGGAGGAGACCTGTTCACATATGCCTGGTGGTTGATGGCGTTTCCCGGAGTCCTTCTCGTCCTGGCGACGGTGAGCTTTAACCTCGTCGGCGACGGCCTGAGAGACGCTCTGGACGTCCAGGGAACGCGCTGAAGGTGTGGGGCTACTTTCTACGCCGGGTCCTATGGTTGGTGTTCGTTTTGCTTGTGATAGCTGCCCTGACCTATGTGATTTATTTCGTTCTGCCGCCGGAGAATCCTGCACTGTTGTTCGTCGGAAAGGCGCCCACTCCGACGGTGATCGCTCAGGTCGAGCGCAATCTCGGGCTGGACCGGCCAATATGGGAACAGTATCTGCTCTTCGTAAAGCACCTCTTCTTCGGCGACAGATACGGTTGGCCCGGTCTCGGCTACAGCTACGTCAGTCACGCGCCGGTGCGTACGCTCCTTGGCGGCCGCATTCTCGTAACCATGAGTCTTGCGGTTGGGGGTGTGCTCCTCTGGCTGTTCATGGGAGTGAGCATCGGAGTCCTCTCGGCAGTCAGGCACCGAAGCCTGGCCGACCGGATATCCATGGGGTTTGCATTGTTCTTCGTGTCCGCACCGGTCTTCTGGCTCGGGCTCGTCTTTCTCTGGCTCTTCACCTACAAGCTGGGCATAGCGGCCGGCACGGGCTATGAGTCTCCCGGTACTTATGGATTGTTCGGATGGCTCAACCATATGATTATGCCCTGGATCGTTCTCGCCCTCCTCTACGGAGCTTGGTATGCGAGAATGATCCGCGGTTCGATGCTAGGCGTGCTTGGTGAAGAGTTCATTAGGACCGCGCGGGCGAAGGGGATGACGGAGCGGCGGCTGATCCTGCGTCACGCGCTACGAGCCAGCCTGACGCCGACGGTGACGATGCTCGGAATGGACCTCGCGGGACTAGTCAGTGGCACGGTCATCGTCGAGCAGGTCTTCAACTTGCAGGGAATTGGTCAGTTGGCGATACAGTCGGTCTTCACCGGGGACGGCCCGGTCGTACTCGCTGTGACATTGCTGGCCTCGTTTGCCGTAGTGATGGCTAATCTGCTCGTGGACATCCTTTATGCCTTCTTGGATCCGAGAGTTCGATATGGCGGCACAAAGGATTGATTGCGTTGCCCCGGGGATCAGCTAGGGAGGGAGACCTGTGCTCGTGGACGTTCGAAATCTGAGTGTATCGTTCGCGACGAGGGACGGGACGGTGCGCGCAGTAGATCGGGTCAGCTTCAAGATGTCGGAGGGCGAGACGCTCGCCGTCGTTGGTGAGTCAGGATCGGGTAAGAGCGTGATGTGCCTGTCCCTCATGGGACTTGTCCCGGGCGCAGAGAGATCGGGGGAGGTGTTCTTCGAAGGGAGCGAGCTGTTGAACCTTCCAAAAAAGGCGCTCCAGGACCTACGGGGTCGTCGCATCTCAATGATATTCCAGGATCCGCTCTCGAGCTTGAACCCTTATCGCCGGGTCGGTTGGCAAATAGCCGAAGCGATTCTTGTGCATGAGTCCAGAAGTAAGACGGCGATACGCAAGCGGGTCCTCGAATTGCTCGGGCTCGTAGGGATCCCTCAACCGGCCCGTCGCATCGACGACTACCCGCATCAGCTGTCGGGTGGGATGCGTCAGCGAGTCATGATCGCCTTGAGTCTGTCTCTCGATCCGGCTCTCCTGATCGCGGATGAGCCGACTACCGCGCTCGATGTCACGGTGCAAGCGGAGATTATGGAGTTGCTCATGCGCTTGAGGGACGAGCTCGGCATGGCTCTTCTTCTCGTGACCCACGATTTGGCACTGGTCGCCGGCGTGGCCGATCGGATATTAGTCATGTATGCAGGACGGATCATTGAAATGGGCGATCGCCGGACTCTGTATTACGCGCCCGAGCACCCCTACACCTGGGGATTGTTGGGCTCGGTCGTATCGACAGCATCGGTTCGGAAGCAACGGCTGCCCTCGATCGCGGGCCAACCACCGAGTCTCATCCATGTTCCAAGGGGGTGCGCGTTTCACCCGCGGTGCGGCTATGTGATGGAGGCGTGCCGGAACGACGTCCCGGAGCTTAGGAGTGACGCCGGTCGAGACCGCGAGGCGATGGCGGAGCATGTCACAGCCTGCCACCTGTCTCACGAACAACGAACTCAACTGTGGAAGAAGGCACACTAAAGTGAGCGCCGTGAGCTCACCGCCGGGCAGCGGTGAGGCTTTGCCGCCGCCAGAACCCATGCTTCGTCTGCGGGGCGTAGTGAAGGACTTCCAAGACCGTCGTGGTGTGTTTGCTAGCGGGCGAGGTCCTCGGTTGCGAGCCGTCGATGGCGTGGATCTGGAAGTGTACAGGGGCGAGACGCTCGGTATCGTCGGGGAGACAGGCTGCGGAAAGTCTACTTTGGCGCGGGTGATGATGCGTCTTCTTACGCTGACGGCGGGAAGCATCGAGTTCGACGGTCAGGATATAACTCGCTATCACTCTCGCCAGTTGCGCCCGCTGCGACGGGAGATGCAGATGGTTTTCCAGGATCCGTATGCGTCGCTGAATCCTCGGCGGCGTGTCGGAAGCATTATAGCGGATCCGCTTTCCATCCACCGACGAGGGAGTCGTGAGGAGCGAAAGGTTGTCGTACAGGAGCTGATGGATATTGTCGGCTTGAACCCGGAGCATTACCAGCGTTACCCCCAGGAGTTCTCGGGTGGGCAGCGTCAGCGTATCGGCGTGGCGAGGGCTTTGGCCTTGCGACCGAAGCTCGTGGTATGCGACGAACCTGTGTCAGCGTTGGACGTGTCGATCCAGGCTCAGCTGATCAACCTGCTGCTTGAGCTGCAAAACGAGTTCCAACTGACGTACGTGTTCATCGCCCATGACCTGTCAGTCGTGCGGCACGTGTCCGATCGAGTAGCCGTGATGTACATGGGCAAGTTGGTCGAGGTAGCGAACGCGGATGCGCTGTATGAGAGGCCGAAGCACCCCTATACCGCTAGCCTGCTATCGGCGTCGCCGGTTGCAGATCCTGATCTGGCGGCGGAACGTTCCCGGGTGGTCTTGAGCGGAGAGGCCCCGAGTCCCTTCGACCTTCCAGCGGGTTGCCGCTTCTATCCTCGATGCCCGGAGGCCCAAGACGTCTGCCGTCGATCGGAGCCGGAGCTCGAGGCGAGCGGGGACGATGCCGTGGCCTGTCATTTCCCGCTTTCCGCGAGCTCGGTCCTAGTGCGCAAAGATGGAGCTCGCACGCGGCGGGATGATCTGTCTTGACCGTGTCAGAGAGCTAGGCGCTGCAGCACTTCGCGAAGAATGGCCATCTGGGGCGCCCATCCAATCGAGATCCTCACCCATCCGGGAACCCCAAGATTCTCGCCTGGACGCACGACTAAGCCTGTCGCTTGAAGAGCTGGAACAGCAGTGGTCGAATCGAGGCGTGCGGTCACGAAGTTCGCTTGGCTCGGATAGTAAGGGATGCCTAGTCGATCCAGCTCCGCCTCGAGGAGGGAGCGCTCGCGGCGAATCTGCGCGACCGACATTTGCCGCCAGGCCTCCTCGTGGACGGCAGCCTCCAGTGCGACAAGAGCAAGCGAATTCACGCTGAATGGTGCGCGCGCCCGGCGGAGCGCGCCAGCCACGGGCTCGGAGGCGATCGCGTACCCGATCCGAAGCCCTGCTAGAGCCCAGTCCTTCGAGAGCGTGCGCTGGATCAGCAAATTGTCATATCGCTCCAGTAATGTCAGAGAGTCGGGACTAGAGTCGGGGTCTGTGAACGAGCGATAGGCTTCGTCGAGTACCACGAGACAGCTGTCGGAGACCTGCTCGAGGAAAGCCTCAAATTCCCCGGGATCGACGGCCGCACCGGTCGGGTTGTGTGGAGAAGGAATCCAGATGACGGCCGCATCTCGCGCTGCATCTGCCATTGCAGCAAGGTCGTGCGCTCCGTTCAGGAGCGGTACGGGCCGCAGGGCCGCCCCGGCGAGCAGGCTCACCGTGGCATCGATCTGGTAACAAGGCTGTCCCAGGACGGCAACGCGATTGACGCCAAGGAACACCGAGGCGATCAGGTAGCAGAGTTCGTCGCTGCCATTGGCGAGAACCAAGCGATTGACCGGCACACCGGTATGCTCTGCCAACAACTGGGTGGCGCGTAGTTGCTCCGGGTATCGATTGACTGAGCCGGCCGCCGCCGAGATGGCGTTGCGTACCGCCGGCGCTGGGCCAAGCGGCGCCTCGTTCGAGGACAGTTTGTCAGCGGCCGCGCCGGAGCTCGCCGCCCCCGGCTCGTAGACGGGAACGCGCCTTAGCCTCCAGGCCGCGAAGTCGCTTACTCCCGCCACGGTCGGATGAGGATCCTTCCCGCTGCCGGAACCTTCGAGAACTCGAGCAGCCGAGCAGGTGCCTCTTCGAGGAGGACGGCGTCGGTGATGAGCGGACGGTAGCGGTCGGGGTCGGCATGAAGGATCGCCAGGGCCTGGGAGAACTCCTCGTCGAATCCGCTCGAACCGACAATGGTCAGCGATCGCTCCACCAACTCCGCCGGCACGATGGTGTCCCGCTCGGGTCTTGGGGCGAGGGCGAGAACGGTACCACCATGAGCTGTCCAGCTTATTGCGTAGGTCAGCGAACCTGGAAAGCCCCCCGCGTCGATGACAAGCGGCCACCGCTCGTCATCGAGGGACTCCCGGGCTCGTATGGCACCGTGCGCCTCGGCCAGACAGCCACGTGCAATGCAGGGCTCGCTCACGGTGACAACGGTGTCAGGGAAGCGACGAACGACTTCCAAGTGGGCGAGCGCACCGACTGGGCCGTAGCCGAGTAGGAGCGCGCGGCCTGGACGGGCCGTAATCCTGCCAACGGCGTGCATGACGGTTGCCAGCGGCTGAGCAAGCACCGCAATCGCAGGCTCGATGGTCGATGGACAGGCCATGAGCGAGGCGACGGCGACGATGACATATCGGGCGAAGCCGCGAGGATGGATCGGTCGTTCGCGCTGAATCCGCGCGCGAGTGTCGTCGACGGCCGGGCGTGCAGGGGAGCCGAACCACGCCTTACCAGAGTTCACCACGACGCGCGTCCCAACCGACAGCTGGCCACCCGGGCACGACTCGACGATGCCGACAAGCTCGTGACCAGAAGCCGTGGCCGGGAGAGAGTCCAAGACAGCTGCCTGCAGCATGCGAAGGTCACCTTCGGTCACACCTGTCCATTCGACTCGCACGACCGCATCGTCCGCGGTCGGCGGAGGCAGCTTGTAGCTACCGAGTCGGAGCTGGAGGTTACCCCCAAGGAGAAGCGCGTCTGTGGCCCCGACGCCATCGCCTAGGGACGCTGACACTTGTGCGTCACTTCTAGCTCCGAGCCAGTTTGCATCGGACCGCGCGGTCGCTCCGCCGAACGGCTGCCACCGAGACGGTTCGACGTTCGTTCGGCCGCACTCGTCACTGCTTCGGCCATAGCTTCGGCAACCGTCCTTTCCTCGAGGAGGTAACTCACGCCCACGGCTCCGCAGCATCCCCGGCTGTCGAAGACCGGAGCCGCGACGCAACGGATACCGGCTGCCGTCTCGCCGTCGTCAACGGCATAGCCGCGGCTTCGCACTACATCCAGCTCTGAAGCGAGCTCGGCGTCGGCGAAGTCCGCCGACGTGGCCAGGAAGGCGAGCTGGGCCTTGCCGACTGCGGTCGTGCGCGCAGGGAGCCTCGCACCAAGTGAACTTGCGAGCTTCAGCCCTGGTCCGGTCGGGTCATGCTTAGCGAGGTAGATCACCTCATCGTTCTCGAGAACAGCGAAGTGAGACGTCACGCCGAAGGCTGCGGTAAGTCCTTGGAGCGCGTGCTCGACAGCTCGTACCGGTGTCATGGCGTGGAGGTACGCCGCCCCCACCTCGAAGCTACGAACCCCGAGCGCATATCCTCCATACTCGTCGACGATGACAAATTCCTTTGCCGCCAATGCACGCAAGAGGCTCAGCGCGCTGCTCTTCGGCAGCTCAAGTCGCCTTGCTACCTGGCCTAGTGACACTGGCGACTCCGTATGGCTGAGGAGCTCGAGTATCGACAAGGCACGGAGCACTGATCGGTTGCCGAGGGTCGCGTCCGGGCTCACGACGATTCTGTGGCTATCCTTCCGTGTTCACATACATGAATGCGATTTTCAGATAGAACAAGGTTAGGTGCATCAGAGCGGCTCGTCAAGCAGGTTTTGACGTTGTCAATCGTAGGAAGTGCACGTACATCGGCGTAGCCGGTAGAAGGGACTGTGAGATGAAGAACCGTCAGGCTGCGGGGACAAAGCGGTGACGCTCGGCCCAGATAGGGCGATGGGAGAGTTGCTCGAGGTGAGCGACGGCGTGCTTCTGTGGAGCGAGCCGCGCTGGATGACCAATACGACCGTCGTCATAGCGCCGGGAGGGACGGACTGCCTGGTCGTAGATCCGGCCGTGAACTCCGGCGACCTCGACGCTCTTGCTTTGGCTCTGCGAGGACGCGGTTTGCAATGCAGCATCGGCTGGTCGACACACCCGCACTGGGACCATGTCCTCTGGGCCGAATCGCTCGGACCTGACGTGCTCCGGTATGCAACCGCGTCAAACGCCGACACCTGCGCGCGACGCAGGGAGGAGTTGCTCGAGTACGTCGACAAGGAGGCCCCAGGGCACGACCGCGAGCTGTTCGGGCGGCTTCAGGCTCTGCCGAAAGGAGCAAGCCGCTTGCCGTGGGAGGAAGGCCCGATGGCGATCGTGCTCGAGCACCAGGCGCACGCGCCTGGTCATGGCGCACTCTTCTTTCCAGCGCTCGGGATCCTCGTGACAGGCGACATGTGTTCGGATGTCGAGATCCCGCTTCTCGATCTCAGAGGGCAAGATCCAGTCGGCGACTACTATGCGGCACTCGACTTATATGAAGAGATCGACGGCCTGTCCTTCTTCATTCCCGGACATGGTGCTCCCGGTAACGGGACCGAGCTGCGGCGTCGGATCGAAGCTGACCGGTACTACCTCCATGACCTCGTTGAGCTTCGGACGAGCACGGACCATCGGCTCGCGGTCGAGTGGCTGGCCGCAAAGCATCAGCGCCATACCGAACTTGTGCGGGACCGGCAGCCGGGCTCGAGTCAGCACAACTGAACGCCACGTGCTACCCGCGGATTCACCTACTACATGAGGGTCGGCGGACTAGAGGCCTCTGTCCGGCGGAGCCGGACCTTTGAGACAAGTTTCGATTGTTGGGTGCTGTTATACGGCCAGTCCTGATCGTGCCGCCAGGTCGTCGAGGGCGCGGTTGAGGCCGGCGGTACTCTTGGGGTCCGCGATGTCGGCGGCTCCGGTTCGAATGAGGCGGTTGTAGGCACGGGTGAGGAACCACGAGGTCCTCCAGCCAAGTTGCGTGGGGCGGTAGCGGTGGGAGTGAGGTATTCGTTCGATGAGCCCGTGGAGGCCGAGTCGGCGTAGGTCGTAGGTCATCCGTCCCGGGGTGATCTGGTCGGGGCTTTGGCCGAGAAGCTCGGCGAGGTGCTCGCGTAGGTGGTGATTGGCGAAGCCGTCGGGTTGGAGGCTGGAGACGGCGACGAGGAGGGCGTGGACGCGGGGGTCGCCGAAGCGCAGACCAGCGGCACGTTCGCCGTTCAGACGACTGGTTGGGCGAGCTGGCAGAAGACGGTGTCGCCGATGATCGGGCCGTGACTGATCGTTTGGGCGTCGAGCAGACGCCGGTTGGCGGAGAAGCCGACCTTCCGCAGGGCGAACAGGTTCCACAGTCGCTTGCCGATCTGAAAGTCGGCGGGGTGTCATTGATGGTGGTCTCAGTTCGAAGGGCTTTGGCCTCCTTGCGATTTTCTATCCAGCTGCTGAGTCCCTGTCCATGACGTAGCCGACGAAGGCGTTCAGTCTCGTCGGCGACGCCTTCTCTGCAGCCTGTCGCTGACACACTACTCGTTCTCCGCACTTCCGGTTCAGGATTTAGTCTGCCATCCTTCGGCTTGGTTGACAACGGCGGCCTCATCACCGGCGATGGCGCAGATGAGCTCCGAATCGAGCAGCGCATCGAGGCTGACCTCCAAGTCCTAGACCATGGCGAGCTTGGCATACGAGAAATTCCCCATGACAGTGCGTGGCTCGATCGCGAAGCCCGGCACTACCAAGGCGGCTTTGGCGAGCTGTGTAAAGACCCCCTCAGCGCTGACGGGCATCCGGTGGGCCTCGAGAAAGCCAAGTAGCCGTTCGGCATGCTCTTCCACCTCGTACCGTAGTCGACGCGGAGCAGGTGAAGGAGCCTTTTACACCGGATCTGGGATGCCGCCGTCGTCACATTCGGGCCGGGCGAGGTTGCACAGTACCATTGAGCGAACGAGCATCTCGAGCTTACCGACCTCCGCCACGCTGCCCAGGTCTCATCGCGTTTACACTATTCACCATACTACACTGAGCACCGAGAGAAAGGGGGCTCTCCTCGCGTAACGCCGACTTCTGACAAGGTAAACACAATCGCTCTGACTAGAGTGAAGAGCTGCAGTATCATTACCGAGGTTCGTAGACAAAGTGACAATTGAAGAGTGTTCATTCAGCCGAACGGAGTCCAGCCTTCTAGGACGGCACTGTTTCGTCGGACTCCGGCTCTGAGATGAAGACGAGACGAGAGGTGGAGCGTGAGCACGACAGCGGACGGCGAGAGCCACGATCAGACGACAGCGCTTGAGACTCCGTGGGGATCGAACTCGGAGTATGGCGTACTCCGAGACGTGTTGCTCTGTCAGCCGGACAATTTCAACTGGCTGCCGACGAGCTCGATCTCGAAGGCGACGCTGGCGGCCGGTCTCACGATGGACCACTCCCTTGCGGCGCGTCAGCACAAGGAGATGGTGAGCGTCTACGAGAGCGCTGGGGTCCGGGTCCACTACCTGCCGCTCGACGAGCAGCTGCCTTATCAGGTCTACGCGCGGGACTCGAGCTTCATGACCCCCCATGGCGCCGTCGTTACGCAGATGGCGCAGTGGTGGCGAAGGGGCGAGTACGCGCCGGTGATCCGTTTTTACGAGGCCAACGAGATCCCCATCTTCCAGATGGTGACTGCCGGCTCCTTCGAGGGAGGCGATTTCGACGTCATCGAGCCGGGCTGTGTCCTCATCGGCTACTGCGGCGAGCGCACCCAGGAGCAGGCTGCACGCCAGGTCGCCCGGTGGTTCGAGGCGGAGGATTGGGAGGTCCGCCTGCAACGTATCGCTGAGCATTACGTCCACATTGACCTCATGGTCTGCATGCTCGCTCCCAAGCTCGCAGCCGTCTGTCTCGACACGACCGACGACGGAGTCGTCTCCTGGCTTCGCTCGAAGAAGATCGAGCTCGTCCCGGTCTCTTATCGAGACACCATGGACCTCTGTTGCAACGTCGTCGCCCTCGGCAACGACCGCATCCTCTCGACCGCGAGGGCGAAGGACTTGAACGAACGCCTGCGAGCCCACGGGATGACCGTTTACGACCCGGACATGACGATGTTCTCCTTCGGAGGCGGAGGGGTCCATTGCATGTGCCAGTCACTCCGCAGAGACCCGGCATGAAAGTTGACAGGCGCCGTCGCGACGCAGGCGGCGAGCGAGACCGACACACGAGCGCAAGAGAGCGGCCCAGTTCTGAGGGGGGAAGATAGAAGATGGAGTCATTTACGGGTATACGAGACGCTGAGATTTCGAGGCACAACCCTCTGCAAGCTCGAGCTCATCGGCGGTAGGCTGGTGGTCTTGGGAGCGAGTGGACGTCCGAGCGCACACCTACCAGCGCCAGTTCGCCGCCGGCTGCGAAGCCGAAGTATAGCGGGGTAATCCAGGTCACGGTGGGGACGCCTCGGTCACTGAGAACTTCGACCCCGAAGAGGGCTTCGAACCGGAACAACTCTTACTGCAGCCAGTTCGCGTTCGTGCAGTACTACGAGAACTGGAATCTCGTGCCGTGCCTGGCGGAGTCGTATCGCTCCAACGCCGAGGCGACCGAGTGGACCTTCCTGCTACGACCGAACGTGACATTCCACGACGGGTCGCCACTGACTACGAACGACG
>Ga0182024_10024110_pt1 | contig 10839 bp, 13 predicted proteins | sample P32metaG_FD_120480 | JGI IMG/M metagenome (GOLD analysis project Ga0182024, IMG submission 120480) | Permafrost microbial communities from Stordalen Mire, Sweden - P3-2 metaG (Illumina Assembly) | ecosystem: Environmental > Terrestrial > Soil > Wetlands > Permafrost | place: Sweden: Stordalen...
CACGTCGGACGAGGCGGCTGGACATGGTATACGGGCTCCGCGGGATGGATGCAGCGTGCCGGCATCGAGGGCATCTTGGGATTCTACATTCGAGGCATGTCGTTACATCTCGATCCATGCATTCCGAAGACATGGCCCGGGTTTGGAATTGTGTTTCGATACCGCTCAGCTCGCTACGAAATACAGGTCGAAAACCCGCGGGGGGTTAGCGGCGGTATCGACCTTGCGCTTCTCGACGGCGAGGCGCTACCGAAAAACGATGCAGGTATTCCGCTGATAGACGATGGCGCCACCCATCAGATACGGATCGTTCTTGGCTAGCCGTCCCGCTGCGGACAACGGTCGTACGCTGGCGCTCGATTGCGCTGTTGTTTTGAATGAATAAACGCCGTTCTGTAGCCGGGCTTAGCTCGGGACGAGCAGACAGATCCCGTTTGAGCGCGTAGCGATCTTCTAGAATTGCGGTCGTCTTCGGGCCACTTGGCTCACCGCGCGGCCGCTTATTTATTGAATACCTTTGCAGCAAAATCTTTTCGGCTGGTGACTGGATAAGTTTCTAACAAAAGCTTATGGGGTAAGCGGACAGGCTTTGGCTGAAGTTTTATCAGCACGAGAGCGGAGACAGTTTATCAGAAAACTTACCGGCCGATCATAAGGCTGAATCTATACCTCACATAGAGAAGATTTCAAACCTGTAGATCGTTTTCCGGACTTGATATAGTGCAAATGTTTGGAGGATGCTCATCGTCGAAATCTCGGCGTCCAGCTTGCGCGATATTTTCGGGCTTAGCAGAACGTCTTCCTAGGCTTTAGGCAAGATAGGAAGGTCAAGTATAAAACACGTTCCTTTGGGCTCATTTGATGAAAACGTTAGATGCCCCTGAAGCTGCCGCACCATGCCGGCGACTACCTTGAAGCCTAGGCTGGTGCTTGGTCTATCGAGGTCGAAGCCGTCGGGTAGTCCGATGCCTTCATCGGAAACCTGGATTCGAAGATGTCCCGTGATTTCTCGGGCGGAGACTTTGATCTCACCACCACCGGCCGGATAAGCATATTTGATCGCGTTGGTGACGAGCTCGTTAATCAGAAGCCCCAAGGGAATGGCGTGATCGGCCGAAAGCATCATTGGGTCTGCGTGGCAATGCAGAGTATGTCCGTCGGTGTTACCCTTGAGCTTCTTGCAGAGCTCGGTCATGAAATCTGCAAGGTCGACGAAGCCGACCTGCGAACCGCGCCACAGATGATCATGAACCTGTGCGATGGTGGCGACGCGCAGGCTCGCGTCTTGCAAGGCATTCTTCACGTCTTCGGATTGAGCGCTGCGGGCCTGGACGCGGAGCAAGCCTACGACGGAGGTGAGGCTGTTCTTCACGCGGTGGCTCATTTCACGTGTCAGTAGCGCCTGGTGCTCCAACGCTTCCAGGAGTTTGGCATCGGCGTGCTGACGCTCGATCGCGATGCCGAGCAGCCCGGCGAAACCGGCGAGAAAATCAGCGTCTCCCTGATCGAATTCTCCGGGCTCGGCGCTGTCCACTTCCAGCACGCCGAAAAAGGCTTTGCCTTCTCCGCCCTTTTCTATCAGCACGTTGATTGCGCGCCTGATGCCGTGATCCGCCAGAATTTGTGGCGTGCGGAAGCGCTTTTCAGCCCCCAGATGGTTCGATATGACGGACTCTCCCGTCTGATAGGCATAGCCGGCCGGCGATCCAAGGTCGGCGGCAAGCGAGGCGCCGATGATGTCCGGCTTCCATCCGACGCCGGCCCGCACCATAAGACGCTTTTCGCCGAGTTCATATTCCAGGACCTTGGCGAAGCGGGCCGTCAGTCCCTGGGCACAGAGTTCCGTAGCGCGCTGTAGAATGCGGCGGAATTCGCGCGTTTGCATCGCAATGCGGCCAAACTCGCCGAGGAGGGATTGCTGCCGGAGCCGGTAGGGAAGTTCGTCGCGAATGAGAGGGACCGCAGGGAGGGGGATCGTCTCCCGGACCGCTTCGAAAGCCTCATGCATGGCGAATTCTCCGAACACGGGTTGCGCCCGGCGACGAATCCGAAACTTGCAAGGTGTTTCCTCTCCAGTGTGACGGCTTCGCTCGGAGAAGTCTGAGCAAAACAGCTCACCCGCTCCAGAAAAGGTCCAACCGGTTCCACAGCGATCTATTGGATTTGTTGTGTGGCATGGACCACCGACAGGGCAGACGCCAGTGTGCGACGACTCCTCAGCAAGGAGGTGCGCCGTGTCTGATTCGAACGACGAGCAAAAGCGAGCGCTAGAGTGCCTGCGTCTGGCGTCGGACCTGATGCAGTTGTCAAGAGAAACCCTAAACCTGGATTTGAAGGCTCATTGCCTTCGGATGGCGGATGTTTGGACCGATCAGGCGGCTCTGGGCCCGACCGATGATCCTGCACCCCTAATTCATTTGGTTCATTGACGTGATGATGGACGCAATGGCGAACAAACCTGCGCCAGTCATCCTGGTAGTCGATGACGACCCGTTCCTGCGCATGCTTACGGTCGAATTTGTGAACGAGGCTGGTTTCGAGACACTGGAGGCCTGCGATGCGGATCAGGCCATTGTCATATTGGAATCCAACTCCAAAATTACGGTGCTGTTCACCGACATCAACATGCCCGGAAGCATGGACGGTCTGCAATTGGCCCATGTCGTGAGCAACCGTTGGCCAGCCATGGAGATACTCGTCGCATCGGGTCATGTCCGGTTGCAGCAGGCCGATCTGCCGCCCAACGGCCGTTTTCTCGGGAAACCCTATCCTGCGGCGGCGATGATTGCCGAATTGTGTTCGCTGGTTGGTCACGCAGCACCGCTGACGCAGGCGTGAAAACCCGCAATGAGCTATTTTGCTCATACCTACCGCAGATATTAGGCTTAGATGGCCAAAGCGCCTCGGGATTGCGCCCATCTTCAGCGAGCGACCCGATCTCCCTGAGCAATCGCTAGGCCGACGAGAGAACGACCCAACGAATGCTTAAAGCACACGCGAATCATGAGCTGTGGACCAATCAGCTGCTCGGCGCTTTAGAGCCGTCTAGCCGCAAGCGCATAGACCCACATCTTGAGGCGGTTGAATTCACGCTCGGCGAGATGGTTTGCGATGCCGGCGGGTTGCTTAAGCACGCCTATTTTCCGCAGGGTTCAGTTCTCTCCCTCTTGACGGTGCTGGAAAACGGCGCCGCAATCGAAACCGCTAACATCGGGCGCGAAGGCGCATTCGGCCTCTTCGCCGCGATGTACAGCCGGGTTTCGTTCAACCGATGCATCGTGCAGCTTGAGGGCCATACCGTCAGGTGTCCGATCCAGCTGCTGCAATATGAGTTTAAGAACAGCGAACACGTCCGCGATCTCTTCGTGAGCTATTCGGAGGCGCTGCTGTCACAGATCCAGCAGACTGTCGCATGCAATGCCATGCATTCGACGGAAGAGCGGATGTGCCGGTGGCTGCTGATGATGCATGATCGAGCCGGGCAAGAAGCGCTTCCCTACACGCATGAATTTCTGTCGCACATCCTGGGGGCAAACCGGAAATCCGTGACGCTTGCGGCGCAGTCGATGCAGGGCGCCGGCCTCATCAGTTACCACCGGGGCAGAATGCAGGTGCTTGATCGAGCGGGCCTGGAGAAGGCGTCATGCGAATGCTACGCCGTCGTCAAGGAACGCCTTGATGCTTTTTTGAAACCGCCCGCGACTGCGGTGCAAGGCCATAACCAGGGGCGACGCAAGAGCAAGTCTGGCCCAACGGGTTGACGAGAACTTGTTTCGACCGCTTTGCGCGCCAGACCTGATGCTTCTGCATAAGTATTTGGAAAAGTGAGCAATAGTGACCACCGCCTCCGGAACTCAGAAGAGCATGCTAGTTCCATCACCGCTCGTTAACGGCAGTTACCGGTGACTGAGAGCATTACACTCCCGCCTGATCTAAGGCGAGCATCATGCCATCCACCCTTCCAGATCCACTTTATAGCCGTGCTGAAATCGGCATCATGGCCTGCTCCAAGTGCGGCAACCCCATGAGGCTTTCCCTAATCGAGCCGGCCGCGTCTGGCCATGATGTGCGCACTTTCGAATGCGTGAAGTGCAATTCCAGCGAGCGCTTTTCGGTCGCTATCTAAAACTGTCGAGATTGTTGGCCTCCCGAATTCGGTTGCGGTCGCCGTTAGCGAACTGTCGGTCGATTTTCGGCAATGAACGACTGGACCGGGAGCGGCTCCGAAACGCGATCCCGCAGAAACTCCCACGCAATGTCGAACGCCTCTTCGGCGACTTGATCCGGGCCTCGGACGGTAAACGCATATTTCGTACCTCCGCCAAAAAAAAGATTTGTTTGCTTTGGTTCCTTGGTCGGGATCCGGGTTCGGAACGAACGCTATCGCCTTCCGTTACCGTACGCTCGCCGATTCGGAGCGCCTTCACTAAGGGATTTGCCCAAGCGACCGTCGAAGGATCTACGGGCCGACGTTCGCGGCCGGCGAATCGGAGTCCGCCAAGCGCGCGACGTGCTGGCCAAGTTGCATGAAGCTTCGCTGACGCAACTCATTCAGGACCACGCGGCCGGCCATCTCGACGAAACGGTCAGGGCTTTCAAGGATATCCAAGTGTGAAGAGTTCGGTCGTTGAGGAATTTAAGTTCTCTCAAATAACGAAGTCGTCGGGGCTTGAAATGTTCCAAACATATCCCCGGACAGCCTAATCCTCTTTTAGCTGCGGCTTCTCGTGCAAGACCGCATTTAACAGCGAGTTGTGAACTTCGATGTGCCCGTTGTAGCTGATCAGTCCAAGCTTGCGGAACTTGTTCATGAAATGGCTGACGCGGGATCGGGTGGTACCTATCATCTCAGCCAAGGTTTCTTGACTGATGTTCGGGGTAATAGGCTGCGGACTGCCTTCCTTGCCGAAATTGGCGAGCAACAAAAGCAAGCGCGCGAGCCGGCGCTCGCTCGAATTGAACAGCTGGTCGATCAGGTCTTCTTCGATCCGGCTGTTCCGGGTCAGAAGATACGCCATGAACAATTCGGAAAATCGCGGCTCGTCATGAATCGCGGCGATCATCGCCGATTTTGTGATTGCCGTGATCAAGCAATCTTCCATCGCCGTCGTGGTTGCGATGCGAAGCGCATGACCATTCATGCAACCTTCACCGAAGAACTGGCCGGGCTCTAGAATAGCGACCACGGCTTCCTTGCCCTGATCGGACAGGACCGTAAGCTTGACCTTGCCTTTTTGAATGTAAAACACCGTGTCCGCGGCTTCACCTTGCTCGAACACGTGCTGATTTTTGTGAAATTCCAGGATCGTTTTTCCCGTTCCCACCTTGGCGAGAAATTGTTTCGGGTCAAAAATGTCTTTGGCTGGCTTCTCCACGGAAGCCTCCTTTGGCTCGATCAGTTTCATCCATTTTACCGCGCCAGGCTGCTAAAGCGCAAAGCCTACATTTCGTACTTTCGGGCGAATAATCGAGGCCGTAAGCCAGCGATCAAGCAATTCGACGCTTCGATCTTCCGGTAATGATCAATATTGCTCACTTTCCCAAAATAACCTCGTCTGACAAAGGACCTAAGGTGCGTTCGGGCCGTTGACCTGCATCTCCTCACCGCCTTCAGTTATCCTGCGTATTTGGAAAATCTCGCGCGCGCAGGGAAAGGACACTTGTGTTTAAAGAGCAGTTTAGCGAAGTCGAAGACGCCTGTGCGCTCGCGCAAGCGATGGTAGACACCGTTCGAGAACCGCTGATCGTCCTTGATAAAGACCTGCGGGTCGTCGCCGCGAGCCGGTCGTTCTATGAGAAGTTCAAGACGAATCCCGACGATACCCACGGAAAGCATTTTTATGAACTGGGCGACGGGGAGTGGGATATTCCAAAGCTCCGCTTGCTACTGGAAAAAATTATACCTGATCAAGGCGCGATGGATGAATATGAGGTTGAGCATGACTTTCTCCGCATCGGACGGAGGGTAATGCTGTTAAATGCCCGCATCGTTCGCTACGAGAAAGCACACACCAATATCTTGCTTGGCATTGAGGATATTACGGTTCAGCGCGCTCTGGAGCGCGATAAGGACGACCTGTTGCGACAGAAGGGCGTCCTTCTCGACGAAGTCCAGCATCGGGTCGCCAATAGTCTCCAAATCATCGCCAGCATCATCATGATGAAGGCACTGTCGGTTGATTCGGAGGAGACGCGACGCCATCTCCATGACGCGCACACCAGGGTCATTTCGGTCGCCGCCGTACAGCAACACCTTCACGCTTCGGCAGCCATCGGCTCAATGGAGATGCAACCTTATCTCTCGAAGCTTTGTGAGGCGATCTCTCACTCAATGATAGACGAGGACCAATCGATCTCTTTGAACGTGCTCGGGAAGGGCGGAAGTGCAACTTGCCGTGACGCCGAGAGCCTTGGATTAATCGTCACCGAGTTAGTGATAAACTCGCTGAAGCACGCTTTCAATGCAGATACAAAAGACGGGCAGATCATCGTCTCCTATGACGTTTCTGGGACAGATTGGAAGCTTTCGGTCGCCGACAACGGAATCGGAAAACCTGACGGCGTTTTTGCTCAGCCCAAGTCGGGGCTTGGCACCGGTATTGTCAAGGCGCTTGCCAAGCAACTCGACTCCCAGGTCGTAACTTTGAGTGGGCCAAAAGGAACAACGGTGTCGATTACTCATGCCACCTTTGCAGGCCGCGAAGAGCAAAATGCGCCAGTCGCGGCGTAGATCGTTAGTTGGCGGCCGTAACGTTTTATTTAGAACACATCGCCACATTAGATGCGGGCTGCGTATCACGCCCAAGCTGCGAAGCCGTCGCCGATTTTCTCAACCCGGCGGCGGCTTTTGCTGCGCATTGGCTGGGGGCATTTCTGGCATGCGACATCGTTCACTGGCAAATTTGAAGTTCCGTGTGCCCGCTGTACTTTCGCTCTTTGGGGATAAGGCGTGGTGCGGACAGCCCAATGCGGTCGAAAATGACCCGGATCTGACTCGGCGTTGAACCCTGCCTTCAGTCGCCAACCTCAATCAATTTGGACGCCTTTTGTTGACCACGCAGCTTCTTGCCCGGTCCGTTTTTCGATTTGTTCTTGGCCCCGGCGATGAGGCGATCCGGCTTGCTTTCAAGGTTCGCCGTAAGTTTTTCCATGATGGCGTCTCGGGTTTTTTTGCTCTTCAGGGAATACCGGTGAATAGTTATCGTTAGCTTGTCCTTGCCCGCATGGTATTCGTGGTCGATCTTTGGCTCTTTGGACATTTCATCCTCCTTGCTAAATAATCTTACATTTCTGTTTCGACAACAGGCGTCCTAATTGCTATATTTTGAAAAGAAGAATGTCACCATGCGTGCGGAAACTGAAACGTCCAAGGTGCCGCTCTACTCCAAACCACCCGGCCAACTAAGGCGCGTCCTTACTCCGGGTGTATGTACCTAGCCACCTTTCTTGTTCTTGGGAGGCCCGCCGAGCGATAGCGCAATCTGCCGGTGTTGGTTCCGTTCAGTGCCCGGTGGAAAATGATTTGGCATAAAGCAGGCTGCTGCGCTATCATCACTCTGACATCATCCATCCAATACAGCGGTTCGGACTCCTGATCGCAATACGGAACAATTGCGGTTCACACGACTTGAAATGAACTACCGGATGCCACACGCCCCCCCGGCGTCCGATGGAATGACGGCCTCAGCATGTCCCCCCGCGCTGGGGCCGTTTCTCTAAGCGCCGCTGGTCAAGCTTGTCGTTTGGTCGTATCGCATTTGTCGAACGACATATGCGGAATGAAGGTTCGGAGGCGAAAGTGACGAACGTCTTGCAGTGGATCAGTTTGTTCATCGGGATCGCCGTAGTTGCCGAGGTCTTGGTTGGCTTCATTAACGGTCTCTTGCTGAAGCCGGATGAGCCAGAACATAGAGCGCGGTAAAGGCGATAACTGGCGCGTTTAAGCCGTTTATTTGGCAGTCGAACGATTTCCGCTAGCGATGGCGGTCGCCGTGCCTTGTTGCATTCGTCGGCGTTTTCCATAAATCGCGATAACCGCAGCCTGGAGAACCTGCAATTTGAGCGCAATAGTTCTACTTCGGATCCAAGACGGTCATTGGCTAGTTCGCTCCAGGCATCACAGATTCTGGCAGAACAGATGAGGAGACGGATCGATAACAACCGCCCGAATTTTATTGATGCGCCACGCCGAGAAGACCGGGGATCCAATGGATCCGCACCTCTCGCAGGATGGCTATGCGAGGGCGGGCAAGCTTGCGGACTTCATTCCCGCCTCGTTCGGCATTCCCCAGTTTCTCTTCGCGACCTCGATCTCAAAGCACAGCGTCCGACCCATTGAGACGCTTGAACCCCTTTCGATGAAAATCGGGGTTTCAGTCGACGCAACATACGCTGATCAAGACTACAGCGCCTTGGCCAGTCAACTATTATCCGAGCCACGCTATGCGGCTGCGGGTACACTGATCGTGGTGTGTTGGCATCACGGCAACATCCCCGCGATGGCACATGCGTTGAGGGCGAAGCTCGGCAGTTATCCTAATCCGTGGGATGCTGATGTCTTCAACCAGATCCTCGTTCTGAGCTACATGGATGACGCCGAGCCAAAAATCACCACGCTGACCGAGCCTTTTTGAAAGCTAGCTGACAGCGAGTTCTCGGGCGGGCGGTCTTTATGGTCCCCGCTGTTTTCGCTTGCAAGTGCCGTAGGCTGTGAATCCTATTTTGATGGCGATGCCATGTCGCTCGCGGACCTTTTGGTCGCGCCATCAATCGACTTCTTCACCCAGACGCCGGAATGGGCGGTCTTGGGCGCACTGCACACCAGCCTCGTCGCTTGGCTGGCGCGGATGCAGGCCCGGCCAAGCCTGAAGGCCACCATGTGGGAGCGGGTTTCTGAGATGGCGAAAGCCGCTTGATCGAAAGAGATCGCGGCATTTTTGGTTGCAGTGCCGCGTTGCCTGTACTTCGCGGGGTCGCTTGGCCCGCGCGATAGAATGTTAGTGCGGTCACCCAGGGCCCCCGTCAGGCCGCCGCAGCGTCGTCGGCATCATTGTCAAGTAAGGTGCCTGATCGCTTGGCTTTTCCAGCGCTTGGCCCATCAATTGCACCAAGGAGAGCTAAAGCCAGGCGATCCGAAATTTTCGTTGCAGCTTGTTTCATCGGATCAGCCGCAAGATGCGCGTACCTCGCAGTCGTTTGAACCTGCGTGTGCCCAAGCAATTTTCCGATCATCGCCAACCCTTCGCCGACGAGCAGTCCGCCGGACGCGAATGTGTGGCGAAGATCGTGAATGCGTACATCATCCAATCCAGCGGTCTTACGAATACGGCGCCATGGATGTTGCAGGTCTGTCAAATGCGTTTTCTCCTTCTTTCCCACGATCACGTACGGATTGTCGTTCGCACGAGGCAGCGCCTCCAATAGAGCTACTGCGGCATCGCCGAGATGAACGGTTTTAGCGCCCGTCTTACTATCGGGCAGCCGCAATTCGTTCTGCTGTAGATCGACATAGCGCCATTCGAGACGCTGAATTTCGGACAGCCGGCATCCCGTCAGAAGCAGGATCCGGAATGCAGCAATGGCATATTTCGTTTCTGTCTCGTTCAGCTCTGCAGCGGTCAATGCCTGCCCGAGACGATGCAGTTCCGTCGGCGACAGGAATCTCTCGCGCTTATGTTCCGGATAGCGTTGGATGTCCTCGCAGGGATTGCTGTGCTTGTCCCGTATCCCCCAGGTCTCGGCAAGATTCATCATCTTGGACAGGACGCCGAGAGTGCGGTTGGCCTGGTATGGTATATGTGACAGCGACCAATGAAGATCGGAGACGTCGGCTGTCGTTACGGAGCGAGCGCGCTGCTTGGCAAAGAACGGGTCGATGAACAATTCGACGCAACGTCGATACTCGGCTTGGGTTGAGGGTTTACAGCGAACCGAGGCATGCTGATCAAGGAACCGGCGCCCCAAATCCTTCATTGTTGTTGATTGTCGTTCTGCATCGCGCGACGCCGCCGGATCGCCTTCGCCGCCTCGGACGCTGCCAAGTTTGATCGTTGCTTCTCGTCGCGCCAGCTCAGCAGTCACGATCCCGAATTGTCCGATCATCACCCGCCGCGTCCGGCCGTGACGCCGGTACTGCACAAGGAAGAAACACTTGCCGCTTGGCATCATGCGCACGCCGAAGCCGGGAAGGTCGGTATCGAAGGCAATGTAATCCTTGTCAGCGACTCTAAGCGCCTCGACCGTCCTCTTGGTGATCTTGATCTTCGCCATACCGCACCGTTCGTGTAATGTTCCGACCCTCAGGTTTTTGGCCGGTCTGTGTTTCGTGGAAGCGTCGTGGAAGCGGCGCGACGAAAGTCGTGGCGTAGCGCTTCGTACATGAGGTTGTGGCGGCGGTTGGAATAAATCAAGCCTGCTCAATGAGTTGGGGCAGTGTGGCGTAGAGACTGCGGTGCCTTCGTAGAGTGGCGAAAACGGCATTTATGAAACTCATAACCTGAAGGTCACAGGTTCAAATCCTGTCCCCGCAACCAAGATAGCGCTGTCAAGTCAATGACTTGGCAGCGTTTTTTCTTGATGAATAATCTTCATAAACCGTCGTGTCAAAACTGTGTCAACAAAACACTTCGAATCGCGCCGCCGACAAATCGACGCGAGCATCAGCGAGCGATTCCGAAGCGCCATGACCTTACAGGCGCTGTTGCCAAAGCGCGACACTCGCGAATCGCACGGTGTGGTAGCGTCGATGCAGTTCCGGCGGCGCGGATCGTGCGACCTGATGGGTCGTGCCGGCTGGTTCGCAGGGGACCATGGAATGTACCAGCGTTTCCGGCCGCTGAC
>Ga0182024_10024111_pt1 | contig 10839 bp, 13 predicted proteins | sample P32metaG_FD_120480 | JGI IMG/M metagenome (GOLD analysis project Ga0182024, IMG submission 120480) | Permafrost microbial communities from Stordalen Mire, Sweden - P3-2 metaG (Illumina Assembly) | ecosystem: Environmental > Terrestrial > Soil > Wetlands > Permafrost | place: Sweden: Stordalen...
ACGCAAGGAGCCGCTGGAAAATGCCTCTCACGTACGCAACGCTGTTGCGCGCTTCAACCAGGTGAAGGGCGTTACGGAAGCGGAACGTCGTGCGGCGTGGAAGCGGATACAGTCTGCCGCAAAACGATACGCAGTGGAACTTGAAGAGTCCGCCTAGCTCGAACTCGGTACGTTGGGTGCTTGCCCTAGCACCCGGCCTCGGAGCGCTCTCCAGTCTCCGATTCGAGTGGCTAACGGGGCTTTGCTGCAAAGCGGTGGAGTTTAGCGATTCGTGACGGGTGTCGTGCGAAAAGGTTGGGTGCCGGTTTCGTATGGCACCCCGGGAAAGCAACAATTTAAAGAACAGTCTGTCTATCCAACCTCTTCCTTCTCGGGGGCTGCGGTTGCATGCTTCGCACGCCCTAGCCATGATCTTCATAGTACAGATCGATGTCACCGGAGTTTTCTTGACCGACATGAACGTAGGGCATTGAGATTTTCCTTGTTCTTACCGTGCATGAAGGATAAGAGCCGGCTAATCCGAATCCCCCAAGTTCTTGGTCCCTCGCTCCCGCCATTCGCAAAAGCAAAAGCAACGAAAAGAATGGAGGCCCGAATAATTTATTGAGGTTCGATAGCGCCGCGGTGCTCCTTACGCCTGCAGTCTTTTCAATGTTTTCAACTTCGCCGATCCATTGCCGAATGGCTATCCAGTTTTCTTTAAGTCTGCCAGCTGTCCTTTCAAGTCGGCGACGGCTTCTTTAGCATGGCCGATCCGCTGTTGAACTTTGCCCGTCTTCTTTTCGGCTTTCCCTTCGGCTTTCAAATTGCGGTCACCCGTGACCTTTCCGACCTCCTCTTTGATTGTCCCCTTCACTTCGTGGAAACTTCCCTTGATGTTGTCTTTCGTGCTGGTTTTCATATGTCTCCTTCGCCCCTCGTGAAGCTCGGATTGCGGCCCTTCTGAAACTTTGTGAGGGCTGCCACTCTTGTAAATCTCGGAGCTTTCTGAGGTCTGAGCAGAATTGACCACCTCTGGAATGGTCCTCGCTGCATTCCAAAATGGGCAAGGGTTACAAGCAGCGGTGTCATGTGAAAGTGAGTTCCCATCCGACGTCCGAGGTCACGCTGGAACTCGTGCTGAACAGGACCGGCTAGATTTCTCACCCCCAAGTTGTTGGCAATACGGGTGTGCATTATTGCTCAGACCTTTTGAAACCCGACTTGCTAAGGTCGGAACTGATCTAGTGTGCTGGCACGTCTGGCTGGATTTGTCTGCCAGTAGACATCCAGCAACAAAGCCGGAGAGGCATCATTTGCATTCTTGTCCGCTCCCGCGAAACAGCTCTCACGCGGACGCAATGAGACTCATATTCGGGTGCTCGCAAATAGAGCAACGGAGGTTGATATGCTTTGGACAATTTTTGTGGTTCTTCTGATTTTGTGGCTTCTGGGTTTCAGCCTGCATATCGGCGGAGCGCTGATTCACTTGCTCCTAGTGGTGGGGTTGGTGGTTCTGGTCATTAACCTGCTGAGAGGACGACGAACCGCGATTTGAAGAAGGCACAACGGTTGCCGACACCAGGAGGCCTGGTGCAGCCTCCGGCGCCTTCATCAGCCCATAAACAGCAAAGACAAAACGGAGACCAAGACTATGACTGAATATGTTGGAGCGATTGAAAAGCAGACTTTGGAGAATACGTATTTCCGGCAGGTGTTATTCACGGCTCAGCACTCCCAACTCGTGGTGATGTGCCTGCGGCCGGGGGAAGAGATTGGCGATGAAGTGCATCCGAAGGTCGACCAGTTTTTCCGCATCGAGCGGGGGGAGGGCAAGTTCGTTTTCGACGAGAAGGAGGAGCGCCAAGTGCGCGACGGAGATGCGGTCGTGGTTCCGGCAGGGACGTACCACAACGTAGTGAATACGTCGAAAATGGCGATGCTGAAGCTCTATACGATCTACTCTCCGCCGAATCACCCGGACGGGACAATACACAAGACCAAGGCGGAAGCGGAAGCAGCAGAATTGGTGGGACATCAGTAGAACGTACGGCCTCCTCTGTTCAAACGTGCGCGCGCCGTCGATGGAACCAGAACTTACGTCGGGCAACCGCATCGGCAACCCGGTCAACGCCACCAAAGGACACTTGCTGCAGGGCAAGCCTCGTCGGTTTTCTATGGGCGATATCGTTCTGGAAATCAAGGCTCTTACTCGCCGCTTCGGCGTATTCACGGCGGTCGATGCTCTGACCCTTTCGGTCAACGCCGGTGAGGTCTTCGGCTTGCTCGGCTCCAACGGGGCGGGCAAGACCACCACGATCAAGATGCTCACGACGCTCTTGGCGCCTTCCTCGGGCGAGGCGCGCGTGGCCGGTTTCTCCATAACCAGCCAGGCGGTCGACGTTCGCCGCGCTATCGGTTATGTACCGCAAGCGGTCTCCGTGGACGGCTCGCTCACCGGCTACGAGAACCTACTCATCTTCGCCAAACTCTACGACCTACCGCACCGTGAGCAGCAGGCACGGATTCGCGAAGCATTGGATTTCATGGGCCTGACTGCCGACGGCGGCCGCCTGGTGGGGCAATACTCCGGCGGCATGGTCCGCCGCCTGGAAATCGCCCAGTCCACTCTGCATCGGCCGCGGGTGCTCTTCCTTGATGAGCCGACCGTCGGGCTAGACCCCATTGCGCGCGACGCTGTTTGGAAGCATCTTGTTGACTTGCGGACCAACTACGGAACGACCCTGTTCTTCACGACCCATTACCTGGAGGAGGCTCAGAGCCATTGTGATCGCATCGCGATCATGCACCTGGGCAAACTGGATGCCCTTGGCACCTGCAAAGAACTCGAGTCCTCGCTGGGCGGCAGCGGCCACACGCTCAATGATGTCTTTGTTCACTATGCCGGCAGCGCCCTTGATTCCGGCGGCAACCTCCACGACGTAGGCGCCGAACGCGCAACGGCGCAGCGCCTTGGCTAGCCCCGGCCCTATGACCGCGACTTTCATCCACCCTTTGGCCAGCTTCATCGAGAAGACGTTCGTCATCACCGAGTTTGAGTTACGCAAGCTGCGGCACGATTTCACGGAACTCGTCACCCGCGCCCTGCAGCCTGCACTTTGGCTGCTCATCTTCGGGGAAGTGTTCTCACGCAGCGGGGCAATGCACACAGGCAACATTCCCTATCTGGACTTCATTGCTCCCGGCATCCTGGCGCAAAGCGTTCTCTTCGTGGCTATTTTTTACGGCATTAACGTCATCTGGGAGCGCGACCTCGGCATTGTGCAGAAATTCCTCGCCAGTCCCACTCCCCGCGCGGCACTGGTGCTCGGCAAGGGTTTCTCCGCTGGTATCCGCACTCTCTCGCAAGCTGTCGTCGTTTACGGTCTCTCGCTGCTTCTTGAGGTGAAGCTGAATTGGAGCCCGATCGCGCTCCTCAACGTATTGGTCGTCGTCGTCCTTGCCGCGACGCTGTTCTCGACGTTTTCGCTCATCATCGCGTGCATTGTGAAGACGCGCGAACGCTTCATGGGAGTAGGACAGGTACTCACCATGCCGTTGTTCTTTGCGAGTAACGCGATTTATCCCACCGCCATCATGCCGGGCTGGCTGAAAATCGTTTCCCATCTGAATCCGTTGACCTATGTTGTCGATGCGCTGCGCACTTGCATGCTTAAAGGCAGCGCGAGCAGTTTCGGTCTGAGTCGCGACTATGCTGTCATCTTTGTGACCACGACCATCTTGGTCTTTATTGGTGCGCGATTGTATCCCCGGCTTGCGTCGTAAACAAGGTTGGCATCGCTTTCTCGGCTGGTTCATCTCATGTGCTTATGGGATAGCACCGCATCAGCCGATCTGAACGGCTTGTGCCGCATATTCGGCCACCGTAAAATCTTGAATATGGAATTTTTCCAGCTTCAGCATCCGCTAAACGCGACCGTGTTGTGTGACCGCAAAGGCTGCGCGCAAGTGGCCGACTACTTGGAAGTGGACCACGGTCACGAATACCGAGTCTGCGCTATGCGCACGGACAGCAAGACGCACACTTCGCGGTTGCCAACGCGGAAACCAAGTCCTGATCTTCCTTTTCGAAGCGACCTGCTGCCTGGACCGTGGGCGGCACCCCTGCGCCCAGCGGGTTGTAAGACTGCGATAGGAAGAACACAAAAACGATACCATGACTTCGACAATATGCTTAAAGTAAGCGCCGTCGATGACATTGCTACTGCGTAGACTTTGGGCTGAAGACAAGGCTGAGGACATCGCCGAATATGCGGTGATGCTCGCAGTTATCCTTGTCCTTGTGGTGGGCACGATCCGGCTGGTCGGCTCCAATGCCAACAATGCCTTTTCCAGCGTGGCGAGTGTGCTTCAATAAGCCGAGGGTATCCTACCTGTCTGCCGCAACATGGTGTTCGTCTCCTACATCCACGTGCTTTTGGCCGTATTCTTGATGGGATTGGCGGCTGCCGCGCCGATGGGTCCTGTTAACATGCTGGCCATCCGCCGCGGCATGCTCGGCGGTTGGCGCCATACCCTCGCCTGCGGAATCGGCTCCGTCACCGGCGATCTCATCCTTTTCTCTATGGTTCTCCTCGGGGGGCACTACCTTTTCCCCGATCTGTCCAACCCGACGCTCCAGACAGTTCTGGCGGCCATCGGCGCAATCGTCCTGCTTCCGCTTGGGATCTACTTCCTGGTCCGCGCCGTAAAGGATCCAATGCGGGCCTATGCCAGCGCTCGCCATCACTGGGACGAAGGCACCGTCCCTGCGCATCTGATCGCCGAAGTCACTGACTGTGTTGCCCTGACCATCTTCAACCCCTTAACCATAATTTACTGGGTTGGCGTTACCTCCAACTGGCTCCCGTTCGCTCATTCAGTCTTGGGCTACAGCGCTCCCGTTTGGGGAATCCTAATGGCCGCGGCCGGCCTGATGTCCTGGTTCACCGCGCTGATCTTCGTCGTTCGCTTCATCCCCGACCGCATCGGTCCGACCTTCTTCCGCCTCGTCAACGCCATCCTCGGCCTTATCCTCGTTGGCTTCGCCACGTTCTGTGGGATAGTCCTGTCCCGTCATTTCCTGCGCTGAAATACGGGGTTCCCAACACTTGTGCTTCGCCGGAATATCATCGGCTTTGGTTTTATCTGGTAATCACCTCTGAGAGCCGCTGGGTGCTTGTCGAGTCACGGAAAAGATCCTGCTCGGCACTTGATGAAAGAACTGATGTCAGGTGCGGGACGGAGTTGTTAGGCTCACCACTATTTTCGAGATGTTGGGCAAATCCAACTACTTCATCGGCAGCGCTGCGAGCAAATGGCTCACGTTGGCGCCTGCCTGCTCCAAGACGCATTGACGGACGATCCGTCATGCCGACGACCTGGAGTACTACGGCCACGACCTCCCATGGGCTGGCTCTATCATCCCTGTCAACAGGCCAGAGTTCACCCGCACGTCATTCTCTCCTCTTAGCGTGAACAACCTTTTAGGAGGTTGATATGTTTGCACGCACCGTTTCTATTCATCTGAAATCGAACATGCTTTCTGATTAGACCCGAACATTTGAGAAGGACATTCTTCCTTTACTTGGTAAACAGAAGGGCTTTAGGGACGAAATCACACTGTCAAATCCCAGCAGCCTAGATGCGATCGCAATCAGTCTGTGGGAGACCAGGTCCGATGCAGAAGCTTACAGCACCAATACCTACCCAGAAGTGTTGAAAACCTTGGCAAGAATGATCGATGGAACGCCCAAGGTTCAAACGTTTGAGGCTGTTACTTCGACCTTCCATAAAGTCGCCGTAGCAGATCTGTAAACATGTCGCATGGGAGCGCGGTTAACTCCGTCTTCCCGAGTGACAAGTGCCTAACTCGTCGCCCACGAACTTTCGGCAAGTTCCGCCACGGGCGGTTTAGGCTCTCAAGAAAGCCGTGTACCCCATGCATCCGAATGCGATCCTGCACGAAGTTCAGCAACTCTACAACGTGAGTGACTGTCTTGACTCTGCTGGCGGAACAACATCCCCTCGTCTCAGAAGCACTCATCACCATCTCGGGAAGCGTTCCAACACAGCAACTCTGTCGTGACCTGACCGATCTTTTGTTGGAGGTGCTGGTTGCAACGAAAATAACACCGATTGCCGGATTAGATCCAGCCAGTGCCTGATTTACCCCATCCTTTGTCTGAAGGCCTTGTTTGCGGGATGCGGCGCGTAAGCTAGTCGTGGAGGACGATATTCAGAAGTGAACTATGAACTTGCAGCGTTAGTGTCAACGTAAGTACACGGTTGAGGTGGTTGTATGGCAGCTCGGAGGATTCACTGTGGTTTCGGTGTTGCGGGCCGCAGAAGCTCATCCGGTTGGTCTGAGTTTGTTTTGGATGAGACACCCGCCTGCGTTTGCTTGTTAGGCGGAATTTCGGTCCCGGCTGGATAGATGAAAATCTGCACCGTACCCCAGCCGGCATCCGGATTCGTATCCGTCTGCTTGCCCATTCCCACAGTCTTAAGCTGACTATCGTCGAATGCGAAGTTCTCGACCAGATACTCGCGCACAACCATGGCCCGGGCTTCCGTCAGCACCAACTCCTTCTGGGTATCGCCTTCCATGCCAGCGGATGCTACGATCACCGCAAACCCGAACTGGTTATTAGCCAGGAACTCGCCGCCAGCGTTAAGAGATTTCTGATTCTTCAGCTTAGCCGAATCCTGCTTATCGAAAAGCTGCTTCGCCGAGTAAGTAAACTCCTTTATCGGTGTGCCTTGCGGCAGCCGTTCGATCTCATTTCTTGCCAGCTCGGCGGAATCTTCGTAGCCGCGGCTCTTGAAATAGCCGCGCAGGAAGAAATTGTGCTTCATGGCTTCCATATTCTCCTGGAAGTCGGTAACCCCTGTCTGCGCCTGGAGCATCGTGTCACGCATGGCACTCGTCGTCTGATCGAGGTTGCTATAAAGCTGTTTGTCGTTAACCAGCGCTCCCGCCGTTCCCTGACCCCTGTCGATCTTGGCGCTGATCGAGTCCAGGTTCGCCGTCGCCCGAGTAGCGTTCTGGATGGCTTGCTGGCTGCTATCCAGAATGCCACTCGTCTTCTTGAGCAGGTCTGAAATCTCCAGCGGTGGCTGGCTGGAGATGGTATCGCCATCCCGCACGTCGGCTGTCCCGGAGGACCCAAACGAGATCGCCAGAAACTGGTTGCCCAGCAACCCCTCGGTTTCGATCGTAGCTACGGAGTCCTGCTTGATGATCTCGTGCGTCGATTTGCCGAGATCCATCACTACCGTGACCTTGTCGCCCGGCTTGTGGGGCAACACGATGCTGTGAACCGTTCCACTGTGAACCCCGCCCACCCGCACATCGCCTCCCGCATCCAAGCCCACCACATTGTCGAATTGCGCCTTCAATTGGTACGTCGAGCTGAAAAGATACTGCTTGCCCCCGATGATGAAGACGCCGACCACCAGAATTGCCAGTGTCGCAACGATGAAAGCTCCTAACCGCGCCGCTCTCGACATATGTCCCCCTACGAATGCTTTAGAAATTCCATGACAAACTCAATGTCACTTTTCTGAAGTTCTTCAAAGCTTCCTTCGATCACCACATTCCCCTCATTGAGCAGAGCCAGACGGTCCGCAATCACCTTCGCACTGTGTAGATCGTGAGTCACTACGATCGATGCCATGTGATGTTCCTCCTGGAGCTTGAGAACCAAATCATCGATCTCCGCGGCACTGATGGGATCGAGACCGGCGGTGGGCTCGTCTAGCAGCAGAATATCCGGCTCCAAAGCCAGCGCACGTGCCAGCCCTACTCGTTTCTGCATGCCCCCCGAGATATCCGAAGGCATCTTCTCAAGATCGCCTTCCATGCCCACTTCCGCCAGCAGTTGCCTGACGCGGTCGTTTTTTTCAAGCTTCGACATCTTCTTCTTATGGTGCTGTAGCGGAAACGCTACGTTCTGCTCGACAGTCAGCGAATCGTAAAGCGCTGCGTGCTGAAAAAGAAAACCCATTTTCTTCCTGATTTCGCCGAGCTGGTCCAGAGCCAGGCCGGCGATGTCTTGACCGTGGATGCGAACCGATCCCGAGTCAGATTTCTCGAGGCCGATGATGAGCCCCAGCAACACGCTCTTGCCGGTACCGCTACGTCCTAACACTGCAAGGGTTTCGCCGCGCTTCACACTGAGGCTGATCCCGTTCAAAACCTTTTGGCTTCCGAAAGACTTATGCAAGTCTTCGACGAAGACGACCGGTGCACTGCCGTCTTCCTCGGCTTCTGCTCGTCGCGTCGCAATCTGATCGATTGTGTTCATACTGGTTTCGCGGTTCTTTCATCGATGGTCATGGGAAAAACAGGATAATGATCTTTACCAGCACCACATCAGCGAGGATCACGAACAGCGACGACAAGACCACCGAACTCGTGGCCGCGCGACCCACGCCCACGGCACCCCCCTGTGTCCGCATTCCCTGGAAACACGCAATCAGCCCAATGATCAGTCCAAACACAGCGGTCTTAAACGTCGGTGGCAGGAAATCGTTGAAATCGGCGCCGCTAAAACCGGCATTGATGAACTGATGTAACGAAACCGGCTCAACCAGGGCCTGCGTAACCCAGCCCATGACCAAGCCGCAAAAGTCGGCAGCGAGGGTGAGCAAAGGCAGCATCAAGATGCAAGCCAGAATGCGGGGCGCCGCCAATAGCCTATAAGGGCTAACAGCAGATGCCTCGATGGCATCGATCTGCTCCGTCACTTTCATTGACGCCAGCTCCGCGCCAATGCCAGCGCCTACTCGACCACTTACTACCAGACCGGTGATGATCGGGCCGGTCTCGTGAATAACGGAGAACACGATAGCGGCGGGAAGCAGCGATTTGGCGCCAAATCGCGTCAGGCTGTAACGAGCTTCCAAAGAAAGTACCACTCCAATGGCGGCGCCGGCCAAAGCCACCAGAGGCAGGGACATGGATCCAATCTCGTCGAGTTGTAAAAACAATTCGCGGAATTCAAACGGTGGCGTAACTGCAGCGTGCAGAACCCGCCAGAAAAATATGCCCAGATCGCCGAACCACTCGAAAAACTTGGTGATCAGACCCAGGGAGGAGCTCACCATGGCGGACATGAGTGGGGTCCGCGGCCCTGGACGTGGAGAGTCCATGCCCGCGATCGCCCTGGTTTTCCGGTCGATCACGGATTTGAACCCGGAGTTGGCGCTCCGTGCCGATTGTTCATATGTATGCGAGAAAGCCATGAGTGTGGCCCACTATAGAGGAATTCAAGGGCGATGTTTTCACCTACATCCCCCAGCAAGCTGTAGTTGCCTATTCGGAAACCATCCTTGGCGTCGTAACGGCCGGGATACCACGCATAGACGGCAGTCATGGCACCGGCATACGGAGCGAGCAGCGCCGGGAAAGAGAAGACGCGGTGGCCATCTTCGCCGCGGCGTGCTGTCAAGGTCGAAATCACGGCATGTCTCAGCCGCGGAAACAACCCTTTGCACTCACAGCGGTAATACAACGCGTCTTCCTTGAAGGCTTCCGAGAGCGCATAGCGCGTCGTCGTAGTTACCGCTGCGATGCCGAAGTCAGACCCGATTCGCTTGCCATAACCCTCCGCGCCTTGCTTCCATTCCGGCGGAGTATTCTGCACCTGGCTAATGCCAGCAGCAAGTCCCGCGCCGACGATGGGATACGGGCCGAAAGCGTCGAAGGCGTAGTTGCGGAGCTTCGTTGCTTGCGTCGGACGCACGTACGCGAAGTCCAGTTGCGCCGGGGTTGTGCTTGCAACAGTGCTGGAGGAGTCTTGCGAATCGGCCGGTGATTGTGCCATGGCCAGCGGTGGCAGGATGGTCAGGCCCGCGATTGCCAGCAACAAAGGCATAAGTCCGCGTACCTTCATGTTGAGATTCTCCTTGGTCAATCTGAGAGATCCAGCTTGCGCGCCAAAGGGTCAATAGCTTCTGCAGGCATAGAGCTACGCCCTGATAAAATTGTGTCAGAATGGTGTCACCAAAGATGTTCACTCTTGCTCAGTCGAAGCAGACTTGACCGCGCAGGGGCCGCTGACCGGGCTGCCGATGCCGCGCGGGCTGGTCCAAGAGCTGGGGGATTGTGAGGTCCTCACAATCTGATGGCGGAACGAAACATCGAGTCTGCGAGCGAAATTTCGCTTCGAACGGAAACCCCGACCTACCCCCGGGGTGCACAGAGCCGCTATTGGTATGAAGATAGCCTGGATTTTCGTATGCGTTTTTCATTATCAGGCACGACCGCTACGGACCGTGGGCATCCGCACACCATAAGTCTGAAACTGCGCGACATGAACCAACTCTTCAATTCGATGGACCCTTCTCCGTTCATTGAAAAGGATCTCGACGACGACGCGGAAGAATTCATCGTAAGCTGGGCCCAAGAATTCTCCCCTAACGCTCCGCTCAAATTGCGCATTTACTTGGACCGGTGGCCGGCCGAAGACCCCAAAGAGTTGATCAGGACGGCCGTCCGCAACCATTTTGATCACCGTGCCAAAATCACTGACCTGGAGTTTAAGCGGCTCCTAAGGCAAGGCCGCACCAGTCTTTTCATCGGGCTGCTGTTCTTGGCTGCATGTCTAATTCTCAGCAAGATGTTGTTGGGTCATGATGCGGGCACTTGGGCTGCCATCGCGCGGGAGAGCCTCACGATTGCCGGATGGGTCGCCATGTGGCGACCCATGCAGATCTATCTTTACGATTGGTGGCCTCTGCTGAGACGGAGCCGGATTTATGCCAAGCTGAGCCACATGCCGGTGGAACTCGTCCCAAAGACAAGAATTGAGTAGAAGCTAAATTCTTTACGGTTCACTGTGACAGACTTCTTGC
>Ga0182024_10024112_pt1 | contig 10839 bp, 14 predicted proteins | sample P32metaG_FD_120480 | JGI IMG/M metagenome (GOLD analysis project Ga0182024, IMG submission 120480) | Permafrost microbial communities from Stordalen Mire, Sweden - P3-2 metaG (Illumina Assembly) | ecosystem: Environmental > Terrestrial > Soil > Wetlands > Permafrost | place: Sweden: Stordalen...
GCAGAGGAATGCCGCACCACTGGCGCAACGCTCAATCTGGAAGACGATCCGCGCTTGCTCAAGACCAGACCGGCAAACCGATATGGGCACGGGCGGGTTGCTTCATAGTAGGCGATAATCAGCCGAGCATCGCACAGCAATACACGGCAAGACTCGGTGACAGCCGAGGAAGACCGAGGAAGATCCACGGACGGCGGGGGTAAAACATGACAGCAAAGGTAACCGAGGAGCTATCAGTCGGTTTGACTGGTGAAATGCTTCAAGCGCTCGCTATTGCCACTGAGTTTCAGGGCATGAAGCCATCGCAGTACGGCAGACAGGCTATTCTTGAACGGCTTGTGCGCGAAGGGTTTCTGCAACATCCGGCGCAGAAATTGGTCAACGCCGCCGCTACCAACTCGAAATAGCACCATGCGGAAAAAGAGCGCGTATCGTAAATTTGCGACCGGTGGCGCCGTCCTGGCAGACCCTTCGGCCCCGACACCAGAGGTGGCAATCGCTATTGATACCGATAGCCATGCAGCGGCGGTCGCTGATGACGCCAGTGTGGCGTTCCAAAAGCAGATCGACGCTCTCCGTAAGTCAGAACAGCTTGCCAAGGATCGGGCCGTACAAGCGACAGCACCTGCGCTTAATCGTGAACAGCGCGTGCAGTTGATGCGCCAACAGGGGCATCCCTCGATCATGTGAATTTCTTGATGGACAATCCATCAATGCTCGACAGCGATAATTTTAACGCCACCGCCAAGGCGCATTTTGCGGCCATTCAACAAGGCCACGAGCCAGACACCAAAGATTATTTCAACGCGATGAAGCAGTCCTTCTCCGATATGGCTTCACCGGCAGTAACACCGTCGCCTGTGTTTGAACCGCCTCCGCTCCGATCACCGAACCGCTCGTCCATCGTCTCCGCGCCCGTCAGCCGCGATATTCCGACTTCTACCCCAGGCGAAAGGCCGGGCCGTGTCACTCTCTCGGTAGCGGAGAAGGAAATGGCCGATAGACTTGGCATGTCTCACGCTGAATATGCGGCGGGCAGGCTTGAGATGGATCAGCGTAAGCGCGATGGATATTACGACCGATGATGCGTTATCACCACCAAGCCATGACCCCGGGCGAGATTGAAGCTGAAGAACGGCGGCGAGATGCCGAGGAACAGCTTAAGCAGCTTGGCCAATGGCAGAACGTCATCGCCCTGAATCTAGGAATCTGGATTCGCAACGGGCCGAGCGAAGCCATCCGACAACAGATCGCCGATGCCAGCAACGAGTACGGCATTTGCTTCCAAAAGATTGTGGGTTCTTCCCCGCATCGCCTGTCAGGTCCAAAGCGATGAATAAAGCAGAGGTCGCCACTGATAATACAGTTGCTAACACTGGTCTTAAGCCATGGAAGCCCGGCGAATCCGGTAACCCGAAGGGAAGACCCAAAGGCAGCAAAAGCAAGATTGCCGCTGATTACATCGAGGCTTTGCATGATGATTTTGCAGAGCATAGGGGTGAATCGATAGCGCGGCTCCGAAAGGATGATCTGCCGACTTATATGAAGCTGGTTGCGCAGCTACTTCCCAAGGAATTCGAGATATCGCTCAATGTGAACCATTTTGCGGATTTTGAGACTGCGGTAGAGGCCCGGAACTTCGCCGAGAGTTGGAAGATCGTTCGCAGGGCGATGGAGATGATTGGCAGCTCCCAATTGCCTACTATCGATATTCCTGAAGTGGAAGTTATCTCCGATGGCTGAAGCGACCGACCCCTTCAATGATATGGACGATTCCGCTGCGGTGATGGCGTACATCCATCAGAAGCACGGCAACGCTGCCTTGGCTGAATTGCTGGCGATGGGCGACTACAACCAAGAATCCTTGATCGGTGACAGTGAACTGCTGACGGCCATGGGACTTGAGGATTGCGCCGCCATCGTCGCAGAGCTTGCTGCGGAGACTCCCCGTGCGGGCAATCCACACCCTGAAGGGTCTGCCAATGGACGCGATTGGGATCGGAGACACAGGGGTATCTTTAATGGATATCTGAAGAACGATGACACAGAAGCAATCTGACCCCCACAGGCATTTGGGTCCCCAGGGGGTTTGGGGGTCATTGTGGTTCCTGCAGAGCGAGAATTTGGTCGTCCGTATAGTCTAGCACCATGTTGATAAATTCCGTTTGCGTGCCAGACGATCCCCGCCAGAGCGGCGTTATGGTGTCTTGCAGCATGTGCAACGCGCCAGCGTGCTGAAATTTTGGGAACGCCGCCAAATACTCATTCACGGCCTTTTCGGCCGGAATGATGCCGCGATCATCACCGCTATCGATTAAAACTCGCAGCGCCTGCATACATTTTTCCAACGGGTTCATAGCCCAAATATGCGCGCGCCGGCCCCTGTTTTCCACCCCGTTGCTCTGCCACAATTAAAATAACCACTTACCGAAAAGGGGCGGTTTTGACCGGGTGCCGGCCGGCCTGCCTCTCGAAATTTCGTTTTATGGTAGAATGTTTGCTCGCTGTTCCCGGATGTACGGACCAGCCGATAACGCGCCGGCGGCCTTCACCCATAGGCTTGCTGGCGCGTTTTAGTCTGAAATCCTCGCCAACATCCTTGAGACCTGAGTTGCCGACCATTGGCCCTGACCGCGCGCTGTGGGGACACCAGCTTCATTTAAGCCTTCTGCAATGCCTCTCAGCGAGTCTGCGCCGTCCTCCTGTAGCTCTCGGATGATGGGGCCGATATCCGCCGCCCGCGCATTCGCCCTCGCCTGTAGCGCTTCTACTGCCAGATCGTGGCACTTCTGACTTGGGATTACCCCACGGTCGCCGCCAAGCTTGGTCCCTCTGGCTTTGGCGGCTTGAAGCGCTGCCTTGGTTCTAGCGGAGATCATTCTCCGTTCTTCCTCCGCCACCATGGCCATGATCCCAACCGTCAAGCGGTTAGCGTTCGGCATGTCAGCCGCCACGAAGTCGATACCGGCCTTCTCCAGACCAAGCAGGAAGTGTGCATCACGCGATAGGCGATCCAGCTTGGCGATCACCAGCTTGGCCTTATAGGCCCGGCAGGTCTGGATGGCCTCCGCCAGTTTGGGGCGGTTGGCGGTGCGCTTGCCGGACTCCACTTCCGTATATGCCTTGATGGGTTTACCGCCAATCAGATAGTCGGCTACGGCCTTACGCTGGGCTTCCAGACCGAGACCGCTCTGGCCCTGCTTGTCTGTTGAAACGCGGTAATAGGCGATGAATTTTATCTTTGGAGCCATAGCATTTCTCCGCTACACATCGGTCAACGTCCGTTGGTTGTTTCGTAACATTGCGGTTAAAAGAAGAGGGGAAGCCCGAAGGCCTCCCCTGCTATTGGAAATCAGAGCGGCATTTCTGCTTGGCCCTTGAACGCAACAACCTTGTTGCCCTTGGCGGTTGATGCAGGCTTGGAAGCCTGTTCATGGCGAGCCACGGCAGCTTGGCTCTGTTCCTTCATGGCCTTCATTTCCTCCGGCGAGATCGGTCGGCACTGCGATTTATGGAAGAGCCGAAGTTGATTGACCCGAATGGATTTGGCACCTTCCTTCGGCCTCATGCCCTTCGCAATCCATTTATTGAATGTGAAGGTGTCAACGTGGGGCGTGGCGTTAATACCAATCTTCTTGAAGGCTCTGACCGTGGCGATCTCGTTTTTGATTTGTTGTTCGGTCTTGCCAGCAATTGATATCTTGGTGGTGGCTGCCTTGGCAGGCAGTGAGGTCACAATCTCAGCCCTCTGAGCGGCCAGAGCGACGGCCACGGCTTGGGCAAGCATGGCCTGCAATGCCGGGTCGTTCACGTCGAACGTCACAGGCGGGTTTGCTGCGGGCTTGGCAGCTTCAACGGGCTTCGTGGTTTCAGGGGTCTTGGTGATACGGGCCATGATTGCATCTCCGATCTGATGGGTTGATCGAAAGCCCTCATCGCCGAACCGGCCATCTTACGCTTGTCATCAAGAGAGCTTTCACAGAAAGCGAAGCGAAGCTCTCTTGATGACAGTAAGATCATGATAGAGGATGCGCGACACTCAGGCGCGATAGTCTGACCGTGCCTAGATTGGGTGTCGAGCTACTCCACCGGGGGGCGCTATTGAGCGAGCCCGCGCCCGCGCCAATTCATCCTTGTCAGAGTCGGTGCCAGCCAAAAATTTACAAACAGATTTTAAAATTCAACAGATCGGTCCAAAAAATTCACAACCAAAAAATTATAAACGCTGCTCAGGAGGTGTTCACTGTTGGCGCTTCCCATGTCCGCTTTCGGCTGCGCTCTTCCTAAAAGTGTCATAGGCTTGGAGGTGCTGACCCCCGGTTTCTCTCCGATGTCACTCACGCATCGGGCCGATGGGTTCGGAGCATTTCGGCTCAAGCAAAGGGAGAGCAATTGTGAAAAAGGTTGTTAGATTTGTTTTCGCCTGTCTTGGCATCGTTCTGGGCTTCGCTGCGGCCACGCCCGCTCATGCCCAGAACCTTCACAGTTTCGTTTCGGGGACCGGCAGCGGCAACGACTGTACGTTTTCGGCTCCGTGTTCCGTCCTCAACCTCGCCGTCATTGCGACGATTTCCGGAGGCCTCGTAACTTGCGTCGACCAAGGCGCAAATTCACAGGGCAATAATGAATTCAGCATTATTATTACCAAGAGCGTAACAATCGATTGCGCTGGGATTTCGACGGGAGTTTTCAGTGTAGTAGTAAATGGGCCGGGAATTGTCGTGACGCTGCGTAATCTGAATATAAACGGAGTCGATGTTGGAAACATTGGCGTCGATTTTCAAAACGGTTCTGCCCTGTTCGTCGAACGTTGCGTCATTGAAAATAATACGACCGGCAACGCTATAGGGATCCATTTCTCTCCACCTAGCGGCGTCACCGCTGAACTCCATGTGACTGACAGCGTCATCAAGAACAACGGCAACGGTAGCAGCGGCGGCGGCATCATTATCCAGCCATCGGGATCGGGTTCTGCGCATGTCGTGATCGAAAACACTAAGGTGGAGAACAATACCTATGGCATCTTCGCCAACAATACCGGCGGCACCGGCTCAATCCTTCTTCATATCAAGGACAGCACGGTAGCCAACAGCACCGTCAACGGCATCTCCGCGTACACAGCAGGATCGACCACGGCAATCGTTATCGATCACAGCTCATCGCTGATCAACGGCGGCAGCGGTATCCTCGCGCAAGGCTCGGGTGGCCTCGTGTTTCTTACGGATACAACGGTGATGTCCAACCTCACCGGCCTCTCAGCGACGGGGGGCGGTACAATCTATTCCTACGGGAACAACCGGTTGACCGGGAACGCCAGCGACGGAGTAACGCCGGTGACCGGCGGCTTCGCGCTGAAGTAAACAGAGATTAGCTGCCTACCTTGTTGAATAGCCACGCGGTTGCTCACGCGCGTTTGCCGCCGCGTCAAATGTCGTCAACTCAATCCTCTTGGAGCAAGATAATGAGAAAAATAATGCTGTTGTGCGCCTCGCTTTTCGCGGTGTCGGCAAGCCCGGTTATGGCGCAGAACGTCTTGTGGGTCGCCAATAACGGGAGCGACGCTAATACTTGCGGCGCTACCGCCCCTTGTGCCACATTTCAAGGGGCGATCAACAAGGGCAACGTTGTCCAGATCAACTGTCTCACCAGCGGCACTTACGGCGCGGTCACCATCACCGCCTCGCTCACCATCGACTGTGGTACCGGCAACATCGGAGACGTGAACGTCTTCGGCGGCAACGCGATCACGATCAGCACCGGCTCGGCGGCTACCATCGTTCTTCGCCATCTCAATGTGAATGGGCTTGGTAATAGCGGGAGCATCATCGGGATTGACGCAGATAATTCGTTTTTTGGTGGAACACTGATCGTCGAGGACTGTATGATTCATGGCTTTAATGGCGATGGAATTGCCTTTAAACCGACCAGTAGTCGCGGCCTGCTGCAGGTGTCAAATTCGCAAATCTTCGCCACCGGTGACGCAATTATAGTTTCCCCCCCACCCGGTCAGATCGCCTCAGTGACGTTGAACCGGGTTGAGCTGGTGGCAAATAGTGGTAATGGTCTCGTTCTCTCTAATTCAGGCGTTGTCGCTGGGACGATGCGTGACAGCGTCGCCGCGGGAAACCAAGGCGAAGGCGTCTTGGCGGTGGCAGGCCAGGTCTTTTTCACAATCGAGGAATCGAGCATCGTCGACAATCTGGGCGATGGCATCCAGACCGCCTCGCTCGGGTCGGCCATCAAGGTGGGTGCATCGACGATTGGAGGCAACGGCAGGGGGGTAAATGCCTTAGCAGGCTCCATCGTCTCGTTCGGCGACAACCATATCAGCGACAACGGCGCGGACGGAACGTTCACCAGCACCACGGCGCTGAAATAGGCTTGTAGTTTGGCGGAGGCCGCCTTCGTTGGCGGCCTCTCATTTCAAGCTGATGTCGCAGTTTGGCACGAAACGGACTTGGCCCGATGTCCGACTTGAGTCCGTTGTGCGCTCAATAGCGGACATTGATCCACCGCGTCCTGAGGCTTGCCGAGTCCATACAGCGCCTTTACCGGATGGAGCCCAAACTACCCGCCAATGGATTCAACTCACTGGCGGGCAGTTCTGAGTCACCTGTGGCGAAGATAACGGTTTCTAGCAGGTCAGGATCATCGCGTCCCGCCCGCCTTAGTGTAGGACAAGGCCGCCTCCATATCCTCCGGTGAGAGCTTGTCGAACCGCTCTTTGAGCAACTCGCGCCGTTCGTCCGCTTCGATCTTTCGGACAGCGTTCGCGATTTCATCTTGGCGCTGGTTCGCCTCGAACTTTCGGATGGCGTTTATGAGATCGCTCCTGAACTGATGGATAAGAACTGGGTCAGTCATCGTCATACCTTTCTTGCGGCGGAATCCACCTGCTGATTGAAACGACATTTCAAAGGTTGGAAAAACCCGGTCGCCATAAGCCCTCTGGCTGGCATCCCTTAATAAGGGACAGTTTGGGCGGTCATGACCGGTAGGTGTGCCGAGGATAAAATCTGGTGCTCGACAGTAACAGAAATGGGGTACCGTTGAGCTATTGCAAGGGTCCCGCTAAGTGGTGGAAATTCCGGCCAAAAGTCGGCGATCAGTTCTCTAGCGCGCGCTAGCATCCCTCGAAGGCATAGCCCTGCCCCTGCTAATCCCGGCTCATAGGAGCCAAAGCAATCGGGAGTTCAAATAACGCGTATACCTACGGTGCCCTTTTTATCCTGTGACCGATTCCTCAATCACACACTGGGGGCCAGCCAGTTCGGCCTGCATGTGCCTCATGCAGATAGTCGCTTGCCAAGATAGAAGCCGTAGCTGTGAACATACCGTTGAACCGGATTTGCTCGGGTCAGGGATGATTAAGTGAAAACCCCCGCGCTTCGTACCCCCAATATGCTCGCCTTGGGGTCAGACTATCCGGTGTTAAGTCGCCGTCACCTGCGGTCATTCATCAGACAGTAAACTGCCGCAACAGGAACATGGCCGGTCTCGACCCGTTGCTGGCGTTCGGTAAGTGTCTGCGGGGGATATGGCGGGACCTCCGAGCACCATATCCAGTCGCTTAAGTCGACCGAACGCTAGGTGCGAAGTCCATCGCCCCGGAAATTCCAAGGGCGTTGACCAGCGCGATGACAGGGGTTATTTGAAACCTGTGTCGCCGCCAGCGACGCCATCCGGTGAGGGTTTAGAAGACCCGTCGCCGAAGGAATTGAAGGGCTACCGACATCCATCGGTAGCCCTTCGTCTTTTTTGAACTCCCAGAACCTCAAATGCAAATCGGCATCGGCTGCGCGATGGTCCCGAGTCGAAATGGCAGAAACCACTGCGTCGCGGGCATAACTTGCGCCAAGGTGGTACACTGGGTGGTTCAGTACTGGTTTACTCTGGTTACGGGTGCGAGAAACGAAAGGTGTGGATAAGCTAAAAATCTTGCCGAAAATTATTTTGAAACGACCGGCGATAGATGACGCCCTTTCGCCATGTTGTCGGAGGGCGGCGAAAGATCGCGTCCATCAATCCCCGCACCTGCCCGCTCCCGCGCGGCGAGAGACCGGCAGGAGGCCGATGCCGCAATTGTTACCTACGGTACCGACCGGCTGATTCCGGTTGGCCAAGAATTGTCTTGCAGGCGGCTGGCGAAATCGGGCAGGACGATTCGACAGGTGCGCCGGATGGCCCAGCAAGCCACGGTGGCCAATCATTTCGGCGGGGGCGGAAATGATCGACAGTGAAGAACCTTCCATCACCAGAAACGGTGACGCCGACAACGCCATTGCGCCTTGATGTCGCGGCGCGACTGGCCTTTCCCGATGGCTCGATCAAGGCTTCGGCATTACGCCGTATGGCCGCCAGCGGGAAACTCGACCACGAAAAAATAGCGGGCAAACTCTACACCACGCTCGCCAACATTGAGGAGATGCGTTGCTCATGCCGCGTCCACGCAAAAGCGCCAGACTTTGGCTCCGGCCCGGTCGAGACGACCGAGCGTCGGTCTGGGTTATCCTCGACGGAGGAAAGGAAATTAGCACTGGCTTCGGCCAAGGCGACGTTGCAGGTGCAGAGCAAGCTTTCGCCGGATATGTCGCCAGAAAGCACGACCCAAAAAAAGCCGCGCGCTCAGGTGATCCGAATGCGGTCCAAGTAGCGGACGCCATCTCGATCTACTGGATGGAACGCGCCCAAAAGCTGTCTCGACCGGACGCCATCCGCAAGCGCCTCGATACCCTGCTCGATTTCTTTGGCCTCAATGTCGTCGGCGACCTGAATGGCTCGCTTCAGCGCGACTATGCCGAGAAGCGCGGCTCGCTATCAGCAGCCCGCCGCGAGCTTGAGGATTTGGCGGCGGCGATCAACCACACGCTGCGGGATAAAGTCGGCGGTGCCATCCAGCAATTCCGTCCGGTGTTGCCGGATGCCCCGGAAGCTCGGGACCGATGGCTCACCCGGCAGGAGGCCGCCCGCCTGATCTGGACTGCTTGGCGAGCGCGCAAGCGCAACCGTGGCGGCGCTCCCGGCCCATATAGCAGTAAGCACCTCGCCAGATTTGTCCTTGTCGCGCTTTATACCGGCACTCGCGCAGGGGCCGTCTGTGGCGCGGCATTGGTGCCGAGCATCGGGCGCGGCTATGTGGACCTTGAGCGCGGCGTGTTCCACCGCAAGGCGCTTGGAGCCCGCACCACCAACAAGCGGCAGCCCACGGTAGATATCATGCCGCGCTTGCTTGCCCATATGCGGCGTTGGCACCGCCTCGGCATCTCAAAACATTCGGTCATTGAATATCAGGGCGAGCCGGTCCTGCGCGTCACCAAGACCTTTGAGACTATCCGCGAAGCGGCCAACCTCCCCGATGTCAGCCCGCATACGCTGCGGCACACCTCGATATCGTGGTATCTCCGGGCTGGTGTCGCCATCAGCGACGTTTCGGATTACTGCGGTGTCTCTGAAGCAATCATCAGGCGGCACTACAAGCACCACCTGCCCGGCAGCTATGACAGGGTTTTCGAGGCAGCGCCAAGGTTCGGAAGGATCGGCAAAGCCGCGAAAGTCAAATAATCAGGGCCGCCTCTAGTGGCCGGGAAATTGGCGGGCACCAGCGGGGCGCAGCCGTCTCACCGTTTATTTTTTTGGCTCGGGAACGACGATGTATGGTCGCGACGGATCAAATGGTGGCTTTTCCGGTCCTTCTTTTTCATCGCGATAATTGCACCAAGGACCGGGTTCTTTGGCCCAACATTCAGCCCGCTTGCTCCCGGGACCGCCGAACTGGCTCTGCATGTAGCTGTTAATTGCAGCCTCTTCTGTCCCGGCAGAGAAGACAAAAATTCGTTTATCCGGTCCCGTCACTTTTATTTTGTCAGCGAGGTCCGGTGTGTTGTCCAAAACAAAACCAGTCGGCAACGGCGCAAGAATTCTTACCGGAGTTGCAGGTGAGGTAGTTCCGGGGATCGACGAAACGGCTGTTTGGGTGTGCACTTGATACAAGGACCAAATCCCAATTGCAGCGCCCACGCCGACTACGCTGAATATCAGTAAGCCGAAGCCCCAGCCCAGTATCTTGCGCGCACCCCCGACACCGAACAGCAGAGCAAGGGTGCAGACCAGCGCGAGGACACCGACTGCAATGCCCATAAACTCCATGTTCACTCCTAGCGGTTTGGAGGGAGGGTGGTAGGCGGTGACGGGATCGAACCGCCGACATCTTCGGTGTAAACGAAGCGCTCTACCGCTGAGCTAACCGCCCCCGTTGCTGGGCCGCCCATGATCGAGGGAGTTTCATGGGCGGTTTCATGGGCGGAAGGCTCAGGGAACGCGAGAACCCCTTTTGTTTGTTGGGTTTCCGATTCCAAAGACATCTCGGTGTAAACGAGATGCTCTAACCAGCTGAGCTAACCGCCCTTAAGCCTTCTGTTTAGCGCCGCGCCCGCCCCCGGCGCAAGCCGTGCTTCGGTCGGCAAAAAAAAACGGCGCCCTTTCGGGCGCCGCTTTTGTCATACTGCAACCGTCAATGCGCGGTCAGGCCGCCGGCGGCTTCGTCGCCGGCATCCGGCTTCACCACCACCTTGGTGTCCTCTTCCCAGACGATCGGCACCGGCGGCCGCACGAGGGCCTGGGAGATCACGTCGTCGAGGCGGGCGACCGGAATGATGTTCATGCCGCCCTTGATCGCATCGGAAATCTCCGTGAGATCCTTGGCATTGTCCTCGGGGATCAGCACCGTCTTGATGCCGCCGCGCGCCGCCGCCAACAGCTTCGCCTTGAGGCCGCCGATCGGGAGCACGCGTCCGCGCAGCGTGATCTCGCCGGTCATGGCGACATCGTGCCGGACCGGGA
>Ga0182024_10024113_pt1 | contig 10839 bp, 11 predicted proteins | sample P32metaG_FD_120480 | JGI IMG/M metagenome (GOLD analysis project Ga0182024, IMG submission 120480) | Permafrost microbial communities from Stordalen Mire, Sweden - P3-2 metaG (Illumina Assembly) | ecosystem: Environmental > Terrestrial > Soil > Wetlands > Permafrost | place: Sweden: Stordalen...
CAAAGGGCAGGATTTTCCGGATCACGCCATTTTCGATTTGAATTGCGGCAGGCTGGAGGGTGCCGTTGATGAGGACCCGGCGGCTTCGCAGGTGCATATCTTACGGAATGCTCAAGAATTCTGCCATCAGGTTTTTTGCCACCTGCAGACGGTAGCGGGCAGTGGAGCGGATGTCGTCGATAGGCGTGATTGCGGAGAGGTCGGCGCTTTCGAGAAAAATTGGAATCGGGGCCACGCTGCCTAGCGCTACTCGTATTTGATCTCCGTGGCGCACACCGGCGAAACAGACCTTGGAGATCGCTTGTGCGCGCCGCGTTCCTACTTTGCGATAGAAATGGCGCCAATTCGCGAACCGGCGCGGCAGGCGGATCGATGTCAACAGCTCGTCGGGAGCCAGGTCCATTACTTTATAGGCTTGGTGAAACTTCGTGTACCGGACCCAGCGCGATGTTTTTTGAGAGACCAGTTCGAGCTCGGCGTCATATACCAGGAGTGCAGGAGGAGTGTCGGCTGCCGGAGACGCGTTCGCGATGTTTCCTCCTATAGTGCCGCGGTTCTGCGTAGCGATGCCCCCGGTCAGTGCCGCGGCTTGCGCCAGCAGAGGGAATTCTTTGGCCAGAATTTCGCTGCGCCGGACGTCGGTATAAGTAGTCAATGCGCCAAGAGTGACATAATCCGGAGTCACATCGATGTAGCGCAGATCCTGAATCTCGCGAATGCTGATCCATTTTTTGTGCTGGAGCTTTCCGGCTTCGAACAGAACCATGACGTCGGTGCCGCCGGCGATGGGGCGATAGCCTTCGGTCAACATCGATAATGCGTGCGGCAGCCGATGGGCGGAGACAAGTTCATACGAGGGGACATGCGACCTCATTCCCGCCCCGCATGAACGACCGCTTCGAAAATCCGCATGTAGCCGGTGCAGCGGCACAGATTTCCAGCCAGGCCTTCTTTAATTTGCTCGAGTGAGGGATGGGGATTTTGATCGAGCAGAGCCATTGCGGCCAGGATCATGCCGGGGGTACAGATTCCGCATTGCGCTCCTCCGCAATCGAGGAATGCTTGCTGTACGGCGTGCAGCTTGCCGTCGATCGCGACGCCTTCAATCGTTGTGATCGACGCGCCTTCGACTTGCAGCAGAGGGACCAGGCAGGAGTTGACGAGCTCGCCATCGATCAGCACGGAGCATGCTCCGCACTCGCCTTCGCCGCATCCTTCTTTCACGCCTGTCAGGCGCAAGTCTTCGCGGAGGACGTCGAGGAGGCGGGACATGGGAGGGGCGTCGATGTGGTGGTCGACGCCGTTGACTTTAACTTGCAAGCGCCTCCATTACTAACTCAGGGACCAGCGGAATCTGGTTGAAGGCTACGCCGGTGGCGTGTTCTATGGCGTTCAGGATCGCGGGCGCGACGCCGTCCATGGGAAGCTCGCCGATGCCTTTGGCGCCGGAGGGTCCGTGGGCGTAGGGATTCTCGGCGAAATATACGCGGATCGGAGGGAGGTCGGCCGAGGTCGGCATGATGTAGTTGGTCATTTGCCCGTTTGCCATGCGGCCGTTTTTCCACGCGACCCGTTCATAGAGCGCGAAGCCGATGGCCTGCGCGACGCCGCCTTCAATCTGGCCCATGGCCATCACGGGATGGATCACTTTTCCGATCTCCTGCATGGCGACGAAGTCGTCCACACGGACTTCATAGGTGACCGGATCGACCGTCACCATCGCGACGTAAACGGCCCAGGCGTAGGCTCCGTAGGCGTCGCCCTGATAGGTTTCGTCGTTCCAAAAAACGTTCGGCGGAGGCTTGTATTCACCCGATGCACGGAGCGGCCCGAGGGTGTGCACGTATTCGGCAGCGGCCGCTGCGAATTCCTGTGAAGTGTAGGGTTGTTCGAGGAGCCCGCTCGATACTAGCATTTGTTTCAGGCCAATGCAGGCTGCTTCGACCAGTTTTCCCACCACCATCACGGTGCGTGATGCCACTGTGGGCCCGCTGTTGGGAACGGTTGCGGTGTCCGGCTGCGCAAGTTCGATCAGGGAATAATCGATGCGCAGGGCGTCGGCGGCGATCTGCGAAAAAATCGTGTTGGTTCCCTGGCCGATCTCGGTGGACGCGGCGAGGATGCGAACCTTGCCTTCAGCGGTCGCTTCAACGGTGACTACGCTCGAGAGCGTCACCTCGCCTGAGCCGGTGAAGCCTGCGCCGTGCATGAAGGTTGCGAAGCCGATGCCACGCTTCAGAGTGCTGGTGGAATTCGCGCGATCGAAGGTCTCGCGGTGATGGTAGTAGTGCGATTGCTCCAGCGCGCGGAACAGGAGATCGTCGAGATCGACTTTTTCGCGGATGATCTGGCCGGTGGCCGTGGTTTGTCCTTCGTGCAGAAAATTTCGCCGGCGAAATTCCTCGGGCGGGAGATTCAACGCCGCGGCGACTTTATTCATCTGCCGTTCCAAGGCGAAGATGCTTTGGGGCGCGCCGAAGCCTCGAAACGCGCCGTGCGGAGGATAAGTGGTGGCGGCGACCCGGCTGCGGATGCGCACGTGGGGGCAGGAATAAGGGCCGGCGGCGTGAATCGTGCCGCGCGAGAGAACGACGGCGGAGAGCGTCGCGTAGGCTCCTCCGTCGATATCGAAATCGATCTCCATGGCCACCAGTTTGCCGTCGCGCGTGACGCCGGTGCGATGACGAGTGCGCGAGGGATGGCGCTTGGTGGTGGCCGTCATATCCTCGGCGCGATCGTAAATCAGCTTGACCGGCCGGCCCGATTTCCACGCCAGCACGGCGGCGTGCCCGGCGATCATCGACGGATATTCCTCCTTGCCGCCGAAGCCCCCGCCGGTTTCCATTTGAATGATTCTTATTTTTTCTGGAGGCAGTCCGAAGAGTGGGATTAAAGCCTTATGCACGTAGTAAGGGCACTGCATGGAGCCCCACACGGTAACACCATCCGTAGGATTCGCTACGGCGATCATGCCGTTATTTTCGATGTAGAGCTGCTCCTGGGCACCGGTTTCGTACTCGCCTTCGACGATCAGGTCCGCGGCGGCGAACCCTCGATCGACGTCGCCCTTGTTCATTAAATAGGACTTGAAAATGTTGTCGTCGCCCCAGATGATTTCTTTTTTGGCGAGGGAGTCATCGAGCGAGTCGATGCAAGGGAGCGGCTCGACATCGATGCGGACGCGGCGGCGCGCTTCTTCGACCAGATAACGGTCGGGGTGCGCCAGCAGCACGACAGCCTCTTCGCCATGCTCGGTTATTTCGCCGGCTAGAAAAGGCTGGTCGTTGAGGATCAGGGCCACGTAGTTCTTGCCGGGAATGTCCTTCGCGGTGACAATGGTGAATTCATCCCAGGGGACGCCGGGCTCGAAGACGATGCCGCGGATTTTTCCGCGCCGCGCCGGGTTCCGCACCGTCGCGCCGTAGAGCATGCCTGGGAAACACAGATCGTCGATGTATTGGGCCTGGCCCGTGACTTTGCGCACTCCCTCCTTGCGGGGGACGGATTTGCCGATCAGCGGGATGGGGTTGGTACCTATTTAGATATCGTACACGGAGGCGCCGGCTGAAGCCGGCGCTGGCAGGCGGAACCGCCTGCCCCACCCTTGCTGCTGATCTGTCCTGGTGGCGCAGGCGGTTCCGCCTGCGTTTGGATTCCACTTACTTCTTTTCGATTAGGTCGGCGGTTACGCCGTCTATTTCTTCTACGTGCAGGTGGATTGCCTTGCGTTCTTCGGTTTGAGACTCGGGGATTTCGAAGCGCGCGGCTACCATGCGGTCCAGGCGTTGATGAGGCTCGATGCGATCCTTGATTCCCAGTACGTCGTTGAATTTCGGGCCGAGGAGCGGATTGTATTTGAAGACATTCTCGACATCCGACTTCGAGACGGTCATGCCGTCGAGCATCGGACCGCTGGCCGGCTCGAGCGTCAGGCTGGCGCCTTTCATCACGAACGGAATGTCCGACGGATCGGTCACTCGAAAATCTACGACCACCAGAGAGGCGACCGGCGAGAGAGGCAGCACCCGCACCTTCAGGATGGTCCCGTTCAGCTCCAGATGATTCCCTTTCGTGCCGATCAGCAGGAATCCAAGGGCGACGCCCACAACGGCCAGGCCGACCACGAGGAACATCCAGAACTGTTTACTCACTCAGTCACCGAGCAACTTTCCGTAGGCCTGCAAACTGCCAACGTTATCACAAACCGCCTTGATCGCGGCGGTCAGAGGAATGGCGAGAATCAGGCCGATGCCGCCCCATAACATGCCCCAGAACATCAGTGCCAGCGTCACTACCAGGGGATTCAGATGTACGCGCGCGCCGACGAACTTCGGGTAGAGCAGATTCAAGGCGAACAGATGCAGCAGAGCGACGCTCGCCGCAAGAAACAAATACAATTGCGGGCCTGTAGACATGGGAAGCGCCGCGATCAAAGGAGGCAGCAGAGCCAGGGGCAGGCCGATGTAAGGGATCAGACTCAGAAATCCGCTGACGGGTCCGGCAACCAGCCAGTAAGGCAGCTTGACGCTCACGAACAGCAGCGAGCTGGCGATGCTCAAGAATACTCCCAGTAGAAAATTTCCGACCACGTAAGCGCGGACCATCTCCGCTACACTCGCGAGCGCCCTTCCGGCAACGTGACGATCCGCGCCATCGAACAGATAGAGCACCCGGGTGCGCAAATGGTCGCCCCAGCTCAACTGAAAATAGACCAGGAAGGGGACAAAGCTGGCCATCAGCAGGACGCTATAGAAGGACTGGAGATAGAGGTAGATGTAGTTCACCAGCGGCGTCGGCTCGGGATGTACGCGCACTTCCTGGATGGTAGGGGGCGCGGGCGCCGGCGCGGGTACCGGAGTTTTCTTCCTGGTATTGGTGCGCGCAGTGGCCTCGCGCTCCGCCTGTTGTTCCTCCTGAAAACGTTTCGGCATCAGTGACCGGTAGACGCTTTTTTCCATGTTGTCCATGCGGCCGGTGGCGCCGTCGACCAATGCGTTGATGCGTTCGCCGTAAGCCGGCAGGTCGTTCAGCATGGCCAGGCCTTCGGTGTAGACCCCGAGACCGGCTAGATAAAGAAACATCAGTCCGAGGCTGCAGACCACGAAACTGGCCAGGCCACGAGGCATCTTCAGTTTCATGAAAAACAGAACCGCGGGATCGAGCAGAAAAGAGATGATCGCCGCAATGATCACCGTGATGAAAAACACGCGGCCGAAGTAGAGCAGGGCCACGACCACGCCGAGCGCGAGAATTCCCACGCCTCGGGAAGCGGGTCTACGAACGCTCGAAACTGCTGGAGTCAGCAAAACTTACCCTTTCTATAACTATAATTGGACAGACCCGTGACGGACTATAAAAATTCAGGGAAAGGACGGATTCTCGCCCTCGATTTGGGCAAAAAGCGCATCGGATTGGCGCTGAGCGATCCCCTGGGAATCACCGCGCAGGGCTTGCCTACCCTCGAACGGACCAATATCCGTCAGGATTTGTCCTGTATTGAACACATCATTTTGGAGCGGGAAGTAACGCTTTTATTGATGGGGAATCCTCTTCATATGAGCGGCGATGCAGGCCGGCAGGCGGCATATGTCCGCGAATTTGCCGAACGGCTTAGTGAATACACCGGAGTCCCTCTAAGGTATTGGGATGAACGGCTCACCACCGTCGCAGCGCATCGCGTGCTGCGGTCGAGCGGGATCGGGATTGAGAAAAGGGCACGCGCCATCGATAAGTTGTCGGCGGTCATTTTGCTCGAGAGTTACCTGGATTCCGGGCCCGAATGGTGAGAAAAATCGTCCGCATAGCGTTGATCGTCTTCGCCCTCGGCTTGATCGCCGGCATGGCGGCGGCATGGTCCTTGAGACAGCCTTATCAGGCCGCTCCCGGTGAGAAGTTCGTGCGCATCGAACGCGGCTCCGGCATCGCGGGTACGCTGAAAAGAGCAGGTCTGGTTCGTTACGAATGGCAGTTTTGGATGGCTCGCCTGATGAATCCATTGGCCACGCTGCAGGCGGGCGAGTACCGATTCGCCCAGCCAGCGAGCGTTCTGAATGTTTTCGACCGCCTCCACCGCGGGGACATTTATTTTTTCGAATTTACGGTTCCGGAGGGCAGCAACCGGTTCGACATCGCGCGGCTGATCGCGAATAACGGAACCGTCTCCGCCGACGATTTCATCAAGGCGTCGGCCGACCCCGCTCCCATTCGCGACCTGGCTCCGAACGCGCCCTCGCTCGAAGGGTTTCTGTTCCCGTCCACCTATCGCCTCACCCACTCGACCACGGCCGTGGATCTATGCCGCTTGATGACCGCTGAATTCAGGCGCCAGTGGAAAAAGCTCGGTCCGGCGCATTCGGCCGACGTCTTAAAGACCGCCACCATCGCTTCGCTGGTCGAAAAAGAGACCAGGGTTCCCGAAGAACGCAGCATCGTCGCGGGGGTTTTCACCAATCGCATCGCAAAGGATATGCGGCTCGATTGCGATCCCACCACAATCTACGCCGCACTGCTCGATAACCGCTACACGGGCGTGATTCACAAATCCGATCTTTTGAGCCAGAATCCGTACAACACTTATCAGAACGCGGGCCTGCCGCCGGGGCCCATCGCGAATCCGGGAGCCGCATCGTTAGAAGCGGCTCTCAATCCCTCCGTGACCGAATACCTGTTCTTCGTGGCCAAGGCCGACGGTTCAGGCCACGTTTTCTCAGCAACTCGGGCCGCGCACGAAAAGGCGGTCATGGCCTACCGTCATGCAAGGCACAAAGCGGGCTAAGCTGGCCGACTGGATCGACCAGCATAAGCCCTCCATCATCGATCAGCACGAGTTCGAACAACTCGAGGAAGCCCTCCAGCCTATTTCGGAGAGCTATCTCCGGCAACTGCTGCGGGAATCGGGAGTTCATCTATCACCGATAGTGGAAGGAGTCCGGCAGACCAATCTGGGAGCGCTGGAATTGAGCCTGTTGGCGCTGCTCGCCGAATACGAATCGGGCGATCACGAGCACAAACAGGCAGTGCGAAAGCTGGTGATCACGGCCAAGGATCACGCCCGTTGGACTCGGAAAGGCGAGAATGTGCTGTGGCTGAAGACGTGGCTGGAAAACCCTCCTCTGTTCCCGGCATGGGCGCGGTTGCGAAAAGGGGTGGCCGCGGAAGGATCAATGATGTCCGGGGGGCAACCGGAAGAATGATCGATCGTCAGGGAAGCAGTTCCACTGCTTGCACTTTGATCACATCACCATCGAGCGTCCCCGTGACCTTCACCTTCAAGTCTTTCTCTTTCGAGCTTTTCTTCAGCATCGAAAGCGTGCGCGCATTTCCGCTTTCGTCGAACTTGAGAAACTTGCCGTCAGCCTGCACCAGGCCGAATCCGCTCTTGGCGCAATCGAGCGCGCAGGAACGGGTGTGACCCGCCAGATCCTTGCCCTTGCACATCACGTCGACCACGGTGCCCGAAAAGGTTTCGGCCGTTGCGAGACCGGCAATCAAAAGGCTCATCGATAATAGGCGCAGTTTCATGTTAGTTATTATGAACCCATGTGGACCGTTGTTGCTGCGCTCGCGGGATCCTTGATCCTGGCCGCTCGACAAGGACAACACCGTCGTTGCCGCCCGCGAAGGTCACGGAGGCCAAGTTCGGAAGCATGATGGAAAACGGGGTGAACGCGATACTAACGCGGGAGGCGCTATCGGGAACAACCGGCTCCGTACGGTGGCGATCGAGGGTGTTCGATCGAAGATGGCGAGCCTGTCCTACGCGGTCAAGTTTTAGGCAGCGGTAGGGCGGACCCCCTGGTCCGCGGCCGATCCCCCGATCGGCCTGTTCAGGTGACGCAACGGTCGAGGGCGCGATCATGGGTCCGCCCCATCAAAAGTGGTGTTTTGACCGCTCCTGCTAGTCGCGGCTCCGCGTCCGACTCTCAGGAATCAGCGTTCTTTTGAGAGCCGCGACCTCCGGAGCGGTCGGCGGAAATATGCTCACACAAATCCTACGAAGGCGTACAAGCACACGTCGGGAAGAATCGTAATTACGGCGGCACCAAGCCCGCGGCCTGCGAGAGCGGTCGTCAATGCGCTACTGTGATTGAATCGTGATGCGTCTCCTGAAACGATCCGTGCCTCAGCCCCCTCTCGGCCACCTGGAATCCTGCGTCATGGACGTTTTGTGGTCGCGCGGCGAAAGCAATGTGCGGGATGTCGCCGACAAACTCGGGCGCCCCCTTGCCTACACCACGGTGATGACCACTCTCGATCGCCTCTTTAAGAAAGGCATGCTCGAACGGCGCAAATCGGAGCGCGCATTTCTTTATTCGCCGCGATTGTCGCGCCGGGATTGGGAGCTTCAGCGCGCCGGCCGGCTGGTGGCGGAATTTCTCTCCGGCCCCGGGCAATCAGGCGAGCTGTTGATTTCGTGCTTCCTGAACGAAGTCGGCCGAGACGCCGGTCTGCTCGATGAACTGGAGCGGAAGATCAAGATCAAACGCAAGGAACTGGATCGGAAGAAGTCATGACGCCTTCCTATCTCGGCCGTCTGATGTTGCTCGCCGGCGCCTCGTTCTTTCTCTTGCAGCTTGCTTTAGGATCTCTTATTGCGTTCGTCGCGCCGGCGGCGATCCGCCGCAGTGGAACCATGCGCCCGCATCGCGCCGCGGGATTCCTGCTGACCCTGAGGCTTCTGCCTGCCGCATTCTCCGCCATCATCGTCGCGGTTTTGTGCGTGCCGAGTTATCTTCGCTTCGAGCCTCGCTTCACAAAGGAAGAGGTGGGATCCGTGTGTATGGCCGCGGCATTTTCAGGCGCGCTACTATGCGCCGCCGCGATTGCGAGGACCTTTGGCGCTCTGATTCGCTCCGCCCTCTATATCCGGCGCTGCGGCGGGGTCGAATCGCGCGTCGAAGGCGAAAAAGTGTGGATCATCCCGCACAGCGCGGGCCTGGCCCTCGCGGGCATCCTCCAGCCGCGGCTGTTAATTTCCGCGGACGCGATGCGCCTGCTCACCCGCGATCAACTGGCCGTCGCTCTGCGGCATGAGCGCGCCCATCGCGCGTCCCGCGACAACCTCAAGCGCCTGCTGATGCTCCTCGCACCTCGCATTTTTCCGAGGCTCCGATTGCTCGAACAGGAATGGGCGAAATGCGCCGAATGGGCCGCCGATGATCGGGCTGCCGAAGGAAATGCGGATCGATCGGCCGCTCTGGCGGAAGCCCTGGTTCGGGTAGCCAGGTTGCAGGCAGGAATCGGAATGCCGCCCCTGGTCACGTCACTGGTCGAAGCCGATGAGGATCTTTCACAGCGTGTCGATCGCCTGCTGGAGGCTCCAGTTTATAGGAGCGATCCTCGCGCCGGAGGCATTGCGCTGGCAGCCGGAGCTATTCTGATCTGTTCGATCGCGATAGCTCCCGCCATGCTGCGCATCGTGCACCAATTACTCGAGCGCCTGCTGGACTAACAAGCGCGCACGACCAGTTAGCTACGATCTCTGGTAGTAGACACATCCCGTCTTCTAGCCTAGGAAGAACATGCTTCGCGCTTTTCTCTCGACGTGTCTCTTCGCTCTTGTTGTCAGTGCACAAACCCCAGATGAGGCGACACTCCGAGGACAGGTTATCGATCAAACCCATGCCGCCGTACCGATGGTCCAGGTCACTGTAACCAATACCGAGACCGGTCTCAAACGCACCGCGCAAACCGACGAATCTGGCAATTATTCGATCGCCGGACTGCCCATCGGCAGCTATGACGTGGTCGCGAGCAAGCAGGCCTTTGCGGAAATGAAGCCGGTCCAGGTCACTCTCGCCGGAGGCATGACCGCCGACGTCGATCTGCAGCTCAATGCATCGGGAGGACAAACGCAAGTTACCGTCACCGGAGCGGTAGGTGAAGTGCGCACCGATGGTCCCCAATTGGGCGACATTCTGGACGCACGGCAAATGGAAGAAACGCCTTTGCTGAATCGAAGGATCACCTACCTGCCTCTGCTGAACGCGGCTAATCGCCAGGCGATCAATCAGGGCGATGTCTTCATGAACGAAGACCTGTTCACCACCAATGGCGCGGGCCGCCGCCAGACCTGGTTTGAGATCGATGGCTCCAACGGCAACGACAGTTGGGGAAGGCAAACTCTGTTCAGCAACGTACCCCTCGCGGCCGTGCAGGAAATGGCCATCCTGAACAACGGCTTTTCCGCCGAATATGGCGCCAGCACAGGCAGCGCGGTGAATATCATTACCAAGTCCGGAAACCGGCAGTTTCACGGCGAGGCTCTGGAACTCTGGCGTCCCAACGCCACGGCAGCGGCGCTTTCCGGATTTAACACTTCCACCGCCGCCAGTGGAAATGACATCATCAACGATTCCCTGGGTCAAAGCGCCCTGTCGCTTTCCGGCCCTCTGGGCTCCAAAACGTCCTTTTTCGTTTCCGGTGAAAACAGCCGGGAGACCAAAGGATCGCCCATCATCTCGCCTCTCGATCCGACCGTTTTTGAAGGCGCATATCACGGATGGCTCGCGTTCCTGCGACTGGATCATCAGATTAACGCCGGTAACAGCATCTTTTATCGCTTCGACGCGGATATGTTCACCGATACGAACCCCAACGGAATCGTCGGCGGCAACAGTCTGCCGACGGTCGCTCGTATTTTCCATCGCCGCACGTATGAGAACGAAATCGGCGAGACCGCCGTCCTAAGTCCGACGCTTCTCAATAGCCTCCGCTTACAATTTCAACTCGCGTCGCCCATCACCGAATTCGATCCGGTGATTTACGGAACGGAATTTTCAGTCCCGATTTCTACCGGAGGAACGTTTACCAGCGGCACCTCGCAATCGGCGCTGCTGA
>Ga0182024_10024114_pt1 | contig 10838 bp, 10 predicted proteins | sample P32metaG_FD_120480 | JGI IMG/M metagenome (GOLD analysis project Ga0182024, IMG submission 120480) | Permafrost microbial communities from Stordalen Mire, Sweden - P3-2 metaG (Illumina Assembly) | ecosystem: Environmental > Terrestrial > Soil > Wetlands > Permafrost | place: Sweden: Stordalen...
TCATCCGCACCCGCTCCATCGCGAACGTCATGTCTCCCGTGCCGCAACACAAATCCAAAATTCGGGCGTCCGTGCGGCGAATAATCTTTCCGAATTTCGCAGCAGTGCGGCGTCGCCAAACCCGATCGATCGACAACGAAAGCAAATGGTTCAGAAAATCGTAGCGCGGCGCAATTTTCGTAAACATTTTCCGCACATGCGCCGCAGCTTCACGCTCGTTGCGCGCCCCTTGTGGCCGCGACCCTGGCGCTTGTGTCGGTAATATTGGCGTCATAATCGGCATACAGCTGTCAGGTCCGCGCCTTCGCCGCAATTTCCGGCAATTCTGAAATCGTGCGGGCAATTAGTTTCCACGGCAGCACTATCCCGCGCTGCGCTTTTCGAATTTTTTGCAAAAGCACCCAACGAACCTCGCCGCCACGTGATTTCTTGTCGCCCGCCAAAAGCTTACGCAAATGGACCGCAGGAATTTTGCCGATTGCCGGTAGCGGCCCCACGCTCGCCACTAACCGTATGACTCGCGCCGCCTGCGATTCTCGGATACGCCCGGTGGCAGCGCCTAGCATGGTCGCCACATGCATGCCCCACCCGATTGCCTCACCATGAAGAAATCGCCTGTAGCCGGTAGCCGCTTCCAACGCGTGGCCAAACGTGTGCCCGTAATTTAGTATCTCGCGCAGCCCGCTCTCCCGTTCGTCTCGTTCCACGATATGTGCCTTAATTCGTATGCACCGATGAATCACAAATTCCAGCGCCCCCGGATCGCGGCGCAGCAGCGCCAGCATATTGCGCTCCAGAAAGGTAAACAGCCCGGCATCAGCGATAGCCCCGTACTTGATTACCTCGTACAAGCCCGAGCGGTATTCCCGATGCGGAAGCGTTCCCAGCATTTCCATGTCGGCGATAACCGCGTCAGGAGCATAGAACGCGCCCACCAGATTTTTGCCCTCGGGCAGATTTACTCCGGTTTTGCCGCCCACCGAGCTATCCACTTGTGCCACCAGAGTGGTCGGAATCTGCACCAATCGAACTCCGCGCAAATAGCTCGCCGCGGTAAAACCGGCAACGTCTCCGACCACGCCGCCGCCCACCGCCACGATCACGGAACGCCGGTCCACGCCGGCATCGGCCAAAGCCCGGCATAGCAGTTCAACCGTCTCAAGGTTCTTCGCGCGTTCGCGGTCATCAATAAGAAATATGTTATTCGAGCGCAGACCGCCAACCTTTTTCAAAAATGTGCGGCCCCAATATCTCCACACGTTCGGCGAAGAAATCACAAACGTCCCGCTAGCATCCGGAAGCCGAGCGAGAATAGATCCCGCACGCGCGAGCGCCCCGCGAGAACAGTACACCTGATATGCGCCGCGAGAAGATTTGATGCGAATAGTCGCCATGGGAAATAAAAATGTAGCATATCTGCCTCGTTGCCGCCCCATTGACCATCTATCCATAGATAGGCTACAGTAGCCACATGCCCAAGAAAGCCGACTTGCTCCCCGGAACGCTGGACATGCTGATCCTACGAACGCTAAAACGCGCGCCTCAGCATGGCTATGGAATCGCCCTTTCCATCAAGCATCTCTCCGACGATGTACTCACAGTCGAAGAAGGCTCGCTCTACCCCGCGCTGCAACGCTTGTTACTTCGAGGTTGGGTCAAAGCCGAGTGGAAGAAAACCGAAACCAACCGCCGCGCGCGTTTTTACACCTTAACTCCCGCCGGCCGCAAACAGCTCGGTGCCGAACTCTCGCAATTCGAACAGATGATCGCGGCCATCGGCCGTGTGTTGCAGGACGCATAAGGAGCCAACGTGGATTCGCTTCTCCTTTTCTTCCGCAAACTCGCAATTTTCTTTCGCCGCGAAAAGTTCAGCAGCGAGATGGAAGAAGAAATGGCCTTCCATCGCGAACAGCAAGAAAAAGCCTTGCTATCCGATGGAGTCGCTCCCGAGTCTGCGCGCTACACCGCCAAGCGCCACTTCGGCAACGCCACGCAATTAAAGGAACAAGCTCACGAGGTCGTATCCTTCCGTTTCGAAACCGTCCTTCAGGATTTTCGTTTCGCCTTTCGCCAACTCCGCAAAAATCCGGGTTTCACGTTCACCGCCATCGGCATGTTGGCGTTGGGTATCTGCGCCAGCGTAGCCATCTTCGCTTTTGTGGACGCTGCGTTGATTAAGCCGTTGCCCTACCGCGATCCGACGCGCTTGGCTGGTGTGTTCGAAAGTATCCCGGAATGTCCTCAGTGCCCGCTTTCCTATCCCGATTATCTCGATTGGAAGCGTCTCAACACCGTTTTCACTTCGCTGGACGTGTATCAACGCAACGGCTTTCTGCTCAGCACTCCGGAAGGCGCACAGACAGCGCGCGGCCTTCGCGTGAGCGACGGTTTTCTTCGAACGCTCGGCATTACTCCCCTGCTTGGACGCGATTTCTATCCGGGCGAAGATCTCTCCAGCGCTCAACCCACGGTCTTGCTCAGCTATGCCGCCTGGCAGCAGCGCTATGGCGGAAAAGAAGACGTCCTCGGACAAACGGTAATACTGGACGGCGTCCAGCACACCATCATCGGCGTGCTTCCGCGGGAATTTCAGTTCGCTCCGGCCAGGTCTCCGGAGTTTTGGGCCGCGCTCCACGCGCCGAATTCTTGCGAACTGCGCCGAAGCTGCCATGGTCTTATGGCCATAGGGCGCCTCAAAGACGGCATCTCGATCCAAACCGCACTGGCCGACACGAAATCTATCGCCGCGCAACTCGAAATTCAATATCCCGATTCAAATCGCGGGCAAGGCGCAGCAGTCGCTCCGCTCACCGAAGTCATCGTTGGCGACATACGTCCCATATTGCTCGTCCTCCTCGGCGGAGCCGGACTGCTGTTACTGATCGCCTGCGTCAACGTGACCAGCCTCCTGCTCGTGCGTTCCGAAGGCCGCAGACGCGAGATTGCAGTTCGCGGCGCGCTCGGCGCTTCATCCGCCAGACTAGTTCGTCAATTTGCCACCGAAGGCTTGGTGTTGGTCGCAGCCGGCGGTTCGATGGGAATAATTTTGGCGAGCTGGCTCATGCGGCTCCTCACACGTCTTATCCCCACTGACATGATGGCCAACATGTCTTTCCTGCAAGATTTCGGCTTCAATCTGCGGTTGGGTGCTTTTGCGTTCGCCATTGCCATACTTTGCATGGCGCTATTTTCGGTAGTTCCCACATGGCGTTTATCCCTATCGTCACTTCGCGGAGGTCTCGTCGAAGCCACTCGCGGCTCCTCAGGAAATTCGTGGCGCCGCCTCGGCTCGAACCTTGTAGTCATGGAGATTGCCATCGCCATGGTGCTGCTCGTAGGCGCCGGCTTGTTGGGTAAAAGTCTCTACCGTCTGCTCCACGTAAACCTCGGCTTCCAGCCCGACCATCTCGCCACGCTGGCGATCGACGCGCCCGACGCCGTCTATGGTAAAGACGAACTATCCATCGCGCTTGCACGCCGCGTCATCAGTGAGATCGAAAAACTTCCCGCCGTCCAATCCGTTGGCATTTCTTGTCTCGGTATCCCCATGGACGGCAATGGCAACACCACATGGTTCCGCGTTATCGGCCGCCCCTGGTATGGCGAGCACAATGACACTCCGCAGCGCGACGTTAGCCCCACTTATTTCTCCACGCTACACGCGAAGCTGATCCGCGGCCGCTACTTCAATGAAAACGACGACACGTCCAAGCCCAACTTTGCGATTGTTAACCAAGCATTCGCACGAAAATATTTTTCCAGAGATGAAGACGCTATCGGCAAACAACTTTCTTTCGTTCCAGTCGCCACCAAGCCTATCGAAATCGTCGGCGTAGTCGAAGATATCAAGGAAGGGCCGCTCGATATCCCCACGCCTCCCGTTCTGTATTTTCCCTTAAACCAAAACCCATCCGATTCCTTCACCGTGGTCGCCCGCACATCGCAGTCCGAGGCGTCCTTGCTACCCGCCATGGTTGCCGCCATCCATCAGATCGACCGCAACATCGCCGTGCACGACGAAATCACCATGACGGAAAGAATCAATACCTCGCAGACGGCTTACCTCCATCATTCTTCAGCCTGGCTAGTGGGCGGTTTCGCAATAATGGCGCTTCTACTCAGTGCGATCGGGCTCTACGGCGTCGTCGCCTATTCCGTCAGCCAGCGAACCCGCGAACTCGGAATCCGTCTCGCACCAGGCGCGCAACCTCGCGCCGTGTATCAGCTGGTGATGAAAGAAGCAGGATTATTAGCTGCCGGCGGCATCGCTATAGGCTTGGCCTGCGCCGTGGCGGCAGCCACACTGATGCACAGCCTGCTGTTCGGCGTACGTTCGTGGGATGTTTCCACGCTGGCCGCCGTAGCCGTAGTTCTCGGCGCCTCTGCGCTTTTAGCGAGCTACGTACCCGCTCGACGCGCAGCGTCGCTCGATCCGGTGGACGTATTGCGAAGTGAATAGTCGCGCCGTAAATGATCGCGCAGCGGAAATGCTCGATGGCGTTAGTGGAATTTCTTCTGCAGTTCGTTAACCGTTTCCAAAATCACGTGCCCCACAATAGCTACGCTGCGCGGACTAACCTTGTCGAGCGTGTCTTGCTCAGTGTGCCAGTATTTCGGGTTTTGAAAGCCGTCCCAATCGATAATGTCCACTGACGGCACGTCCCGCGATAGAAACGGCTGGTGATCGTCCGAAATCGTTTCGCTGCGAGACACGAAAACGTCGCTATACCCAAGATGCCCGGCTGTCTTCCACACCAGGTCCGTAAGCCATTTCGTGGAATTCCCTTCTCGCGGGATGGCCAGCCCGTATTGGCCGATCATATCCGCCAGAATTACCGCCTTCACGCGCTTCAAATCGCCAGAAACCGCCAAGCGCGCCGCCAACTCGCGGCTCCCATACGTGTGGTCCTCGTCTTTATCCCAATCCACAAAAGCTTCTTCGCCATCCAGAAACGCGATCCACACCGAATTCGGCTCTTTCTTTCCGCACAGAAGCCGCGCCAGCTCCAGCATCACTCCATCGGACGAAGCGCTATCCTCCGCTCCCACAAAATTTTTCACGCTGCTCAACGAATCGTAATGCGTCAGCAGCAAAATAATTCCCTGCCCCGTTCCTGGCGTCTTCGCCACGATATTCTTCATCGCCACATCGCCAACAGGCGTGGACGCGTGAAAATCATCTTCGTCCACCGTGCATCCATAACTCTTCAGTTGTTCGCGCATGTAATCCTGTACGTGGCGTATGCCTTCCGACGCCGGCGGCCGCGGTCCATAACTGACAATTTTTGCCACATGCTCGTATGCCTTCGCGCCATCAAATCCGCCGGTCTGCGAAGCCGGCGGCGCCGATTCAGTTGTCTTGTTGCCAGCAGTAAGGTCAGTTTGTTGTCCCGGAGGTTGTGACGCAGATGCCGCGGACGACGCCGAGCCCGCCTCGCCGTGTCCGCACGCGGCCACCCCCAGCGACGCTGCCAGCAGCCCCGCCGCCAGCGCGAACTTGCCCCACGAATTCCGCATCTAGTGCGCCTCCCCAGTAGCCACATCCGTAGCGCGCTTCCGCCTGAGCACCACGTAAGATACCAGCACGCCCACAAAATACAGCAAAATCATCGGCGCCATGAAAACCAGCATGGTCGTCGCGTCCGGCGTAGGCGTCACAATCGCCGCCACTATTGTGATAATCAACATCGCATACCGGAAATTCTTCAGCAGAAATTTCGGCGTCACGATCCCGAATAGTGAAAGAATAAAAATAAGAACCGGCAGCTCAAACACGATTCCCAATCCCAGCAGAATCACCAAAGTTAAATCGAAATATTCGTTGATGCTGATCAGCGGCTTGATCGGCCCTTCATTCGCAAACCCGATCAGAAATTTCAGCGTGGTCGGCAACATCACGTAGTAACCAAAAGCCAGCCCGCACAAAAACAGGAACATCGAAGAAACAATGAATCCCGCCACCGCGCTGCGCTCGTGTTTGAAAAGTCCAGGCGCCACGAAAAGCCAAATCTGATACAGCACAAACGGCATGGCCAGCGCGATCCCCAGATAAAGCCCCAGGGAAATAAACAGGCTCATGTAACCCGCCGGACTGGTGTAGTAAAGGTTGTCTTCCAGATGCGCCGACTTCAGCGCCATGTGCATTGGCTGCACTATGAACGCGATGAAGTGCTTCGAGAGGAGAAGACCGAGCCCGGTTCCAATCACGATCGCGACCGCCGCATAGATCAGCCGCTTCCGCAATTCCACCAGGTGCTCGAAAAACGACATGCGCCCGCCCGGATCGTTATCCGCAGGCGGAGTCGTGTTCAGCTCAGGCTGGGCGGCTTCCGCCATCGCTCCCCTTGCTGTGGTCAGCTTTGGATGACTCCCCCGCGCCTTCGTGGCCTTCGTCGACGCGAGTCGTAGTCGCCTCTGCTTGTGTCGCTCCCGCGCCGATTGCGGTTGAGGAATCGCTCGCCGCCGCTGTCGTATTTCCTCCGGCAGGATTCGTGTCAGCGGCTTCCGCCTGCGTAGCGCCGGCCGTCCCCGTTGAAGACGTCGCCGCGTTCTCTTCCGCGGACGGATTCTGGGGCGCCACAGTCCATCCTCGCGGCGCCTCGGATGTCACAGTCCCTTCGGGACTCGCAAGTTTCGGCTGACCGCTCGTGTTTTGTCCCGTTGGCGCAATCGTCGTCCCCGTACCTGCTGCCGCCGAGGCGCGCATGTTGGCTTCGCGCTCGATATCCCGCATATGCTCATCGAACGTCGAACGCAGATCGCCCGTAGCTCGCCGGAATTCGCCCATGATTTTGCCAAGGTTACGCGCCAGGTCCGGTAGCTTCTCCGGACCAAATACAATCAGGACGACCACGAAGATGATAATCAGGTGTGGAACGCTAAACATTTGGAAGTTAGTTGCGCAGTACGGCGCCGCGGTTGCAGTTTATCTCTAATACCTGCCGCTGCGACGCCGTTTTTCCACTTTTCCGCTGCTGCCCAAATTTACTTTGAGGGGGCTGCCGCAGCAGGTTTGGGCTGAATCGAAATCAGTTCAACCTCAAAAATCAGCGTCGCGTTAGGCCCGATCACTCCGCCCGCCCCGCGCTGCCCGTACGCCATATCGCCGGGAATAAATAGCTGCCACTTGGATCCTACCGGCATCAGTTGCAAAGCCTCGGTCCATCCCTTAATCACTCCGCCAACGGGAAATGTTGCCGGCTTGCCGCCATGCTTCGCTGTGCTATCAAATTCCGTGCCGTCGATCAGCGTCCCTTTGTAATTGCATTCCACGGTGTCTTGCGCTGTAGGCTTCGGCCCGGTTCCTTCCTTCAAAATTTTGTACTGCAGCCCGCTCGGCAGCGTAACCACTCCCTCTTTCCCTTTATTCGCCGCTAGAAACGCATCTCCCTCTTTCTTATTTGTCGCCGCCGTCTCCTGCATCTTGTCCTCCACCTTTTTTCGCATTTCCGTCTGGAACGTGGTCATCACGGCCTTTGCCTCATCGTCGGTCAAAAGAGTCTTGCCTCCCGCCAACGCGTCTTTTATCCCGCGCGCCACAATCGCAGGATCAACATCCATGGAATTCTTGCTCATGCTCTTTCCAATGTTCATTCCAATGGCGTAGCTCGTCTTATCCTTCTCCGTCTTCAGCACTAGAGGAGTACCGGCAGCTGCGTGATGAACAGGGGTTTTCGCCGCAGCGCCACTTTGCGCTTTGTCCCCAGACGCCTTGCCCGCCGGCGTCTTGGAATCCGAGCCCTGCGCATCGGACGCCTTCGCAGCAGGCGTTTTCGCCGCAGGCGTTTTCGCCGCAGGCTTTTTCGCCGGAGCCGCTTTGGAATCCGCCGGCTTCTTATCCGAATCAGGCTTCGCCACAGGCGTTTGCGACGAAGGCGCCTGTGCCGCCGGTGCCCCTGATGATTGTGTGTTGTTCGAATTGGCCGGGTCTTGCGCCTTAGCGCTTCCAGCCAGCAAACCGCTCGACATCAAAAATGCCGCCACTATTGTTAACAGTTTTTTCATGCCAGCATTTTCGCATTGCTTTGGAAAATCCGCAAACCGCCACAACCTTCGGTGCAGGTTCGGGCCTGCTCGCCGCGCCAGCCGCGTGGACGCCACGACCGTCGTGAGCCATGGCTAACGCCGCCTCGTGCATCTTTCCCATTTAATTGAATTGAATTGTTGTTCTCTTGCGGGGAGACGTGCTTTTGTCTTTGGATTTTCGGGTGCCGCAACTCTTCGCCTTTTGAAGGGTGCGAGTTTTTATTCTCGGTTACTTACCTCTACCCTCGTGCGCGCTGTAGGACGCTTCCTATTTCTTCGTGGTGGTCATTCCGCCTTAGCGGAACCACCCTGAATCCGCGCCAGCCTTGCGCCCTTCTTCCGCCAAATCTTCAAGCGATTGTTGCAGTTTATCTTTCTGGGCTTCAACCTGCTGGATCTGCTTATTCCGGTCTTCAACGTAAATCACGCCAGCTGCCGCTCCGCTCATGGGGTCCACAGTGACCGCGCCCTTCTTCTTGATCTCTTCCCTGATTCCAGCGATCTGCGCGTCCAATTGAGCCATTTGGCCCCGTATTGCATTGGCCCTGCCGCGCCAATATGACTCGTTGCTACCCAGAGATTGTCCACCACCGCCGCTCGCCGCAGCGCTGTTGTACGAATTGCCGCCGTACGAACCTCCGCCGCCCGAGTTCCCCGACCCAACGGACGAAACGCCGCGCCCGGACAGCCCCGCCAACTTATCTTCCGTATAGACCTTCGCAGGCTCGCTCTTGGCCTTCTGCGCCTTCGCCTGGCGCGCCACGGCCCCGAGCGATTGAACCTGCGGCGCGGATTGGTCCTGCAACTGAGGTTCCGCGGAAGCTGTCGCCTTGTCTTTTGCCGCCGCCTGACCCGACGTCTGCGCTTGTCCAGAGTTTTGCGCCGGCGCCGTAGCAGAACCCGAAGTTTGCGCCTGGCCAAACGCCACCGGCGCAAGGCATAGCCCCACCACCAGTATCCCCGTTGACACAAACTTCTCGCGCACGTAGCTCATGGTCGTCTCCACTCCGCAGGATTACCGCCTTTACACAACGGTATGTCGGTCCGCCGCCAGCGTCAACGCGCTCGACCGCGCGCACGTCGTCCGCATTACCTGTACGCAAGGCCAGTCGGTTCCGCACCCATCCATGCGCGTATATCCGGAAAACTTATTTTTGCCTGGCGGCGTCAAACGGTTTATCTTTCCCTGCGTATCAGGTGGAGTTCTATGGAAACCCTGCTTCAGGACGTCCGCTATGCGCTGCGAACCCTAAGAAAATCCCCGGGCTTCGCTCTCGTTGCAATCCTGACGTTGGCCCTCGGCATCGGCGCCTCCACCGCCATCTTCAGCGTAATCGAAAACATCCTCATGGAGCCTTTCCCCTACCCTGACGCGCAGCGCTACATGTCCATCATGATTCACGACACGGAACAAGACGAACAGGATGGACGCCCTGCCTTCAGCGCCTCCGAGTATCTCGATTACGTCGATCAAAACCACGTTTTCGACCGCGCCATCGCGAATTCCTCCATCGACGTGCTCTATCGCTCGAACGAAGGCACCCAGCGCTTCGACGGAAATTTCGTTACACCTGGAACCTTCGAATTCCTCGGCATGCCTGCCCTGCTTGGCCGCGTGATGCAGCCTGCGGATTACGAACCCGGCGCTCCGCCCGTTTTCGTGCTGCGTTACAAAACTTGGGTGAAACAATTTGGCGCGGATCCGAATATCGTCAACAAAACCTTCGTGCTAAACGACACCCCGCGAACTTTGATCGGCATCATGCCGCCGCGCTTCTCGTGGGGCGACGCCGAGTTGTGGATCCCCCGAAAGCTCAGTCACGCCGCTACCGAAACCGACGAGTCCGGGATGCCCATGCGCTACTGGTATTTCCTGGGCCACTTGCGTCACGGAGTTTCAATCAAGCAAGCCGAAGCTGACATCACCGTCGTCGCCACGCGCCTGGCCACTGTCTATCCAAAGATGTATCCAAAACACTTCACTGTTCGCATTCAATCTCTCACGGAACAAGTCGTCGGTCAGTTTCGCATCACTCTTTACATCGTGCTTGCCGCCGTCGGCTTGCTCCTACTGATCGGTTGCGGCAACGTCGCGAATTTGCTTCTCGCCAGAGCCACCACCCGTGAGAAGGAATTCGCCATTCGCTCTGCGCTAGGTGCCAGCCGCCGCCGTTTGATCAGCCAACTCTTGGTTGAAAGTTTGATCCTCGCGCTAAGCGGCGCCCTCATAGGCACTCTGTTGGCGTCGGTTGGCTTGCGATTCATCGTCGCGCTGATGCCCCCGGATATTATTCCCTCCGAAGCCGTAATCCGTCTGACCCTGCCGGTCCTCTTGTTCACTCTTACCGTGGCAATCCTCACCGCCCTAATGTTTGGTCTGGTCCCCGCACTGAAAGCCGCGCGCAAAGATTTGAACGAGCCGCTCCGCGACACCGGCAAAGGTCTCACCGGCGGTTTTCGTCACGGAAGATTCCGCAACGCCCTGGTAATCACCGAAGTCGCTCTTTCGCTCACGCTTCTGGTTGCCGCGGGACTTTTAATGCGCAGCTTCGTCGCTCTTCGCCAAGTGCATCTCGGCCTGCAACCAGATCACGTCTTAGCCGTCCGGTTGCCTCTCCCAGTGGAACGCTACTAAACCGCCGCCCAGATCACCAATTTCTATCGCCCGTTGTTACAGCGCTTGAAAGCCCTTCCCGGTGTTGTGGACGCCGCCGAAACCAGCACTCTCCCGCCCTACGGCGGAATCAACAGTGAAATTGAAGTCCCCGGCAAAACTCACCCCGAAAAATGGGACGCCATTTTCCAACTTTGCA
>Ga0182024_10024115_pt1 | contig 10838 bp, 12 predicted proteins | sample P32metaG_FD_120480 | JGI IMG/M metagenome (GOLD analysis project Ga0182024, IMG submission 120480) | Permafrost microbial communities from Stordalen Mire, Sweden - P3-2 metaG (Illumina Assembly) | ecosystem: Environmental > Terrestrial > Soil > Wetlands > Permafrost | place: Sweden: Stordalen...
CTCATCCGCCATATGGAGCCAGTATAACGCGGCAAGCAAACTGTTTGGACTTTCCTCGTGTGGCGCTAACACTCCTGTCCCCGAGCTGACGCTCTCAGCCGATTACGGTCTACTCGAATACTTACGCCACCGTGCAAGAGCGGCCCTTTCAGGGCCGCGTTGTGAAAGATCAATGATTTACGCGGCAACATAGTTGCCTCTCATTTAGAATCCGACAAGGTACCCCGTGAAATCAGAACCAAACCGTCGAGACATCCTGCGCAATGCTGCAGTCTTGGCAGCGGCCGCTGCAACAGCTATTGTGCCCGGCAGTTTACTTGTTTTTCCAGCGTCTGCTAAAGCCCTGGAAAAAGAACCTGAAGTCACGGCTACGGAAGACCTGATGCGTGAGCATGGAGTGATCCGGCGTGCGCTGCTGGTTTACTTCGAGACCGTGCCCAGGCTTCGTCAGAACCCGTCCAGTGTCGACCCGGCCGCGCTGCGGCAGACCGCGCAACTATTCCGCACATTCGGAGAGGACTATCACGAAAGAATGCTGGAAGAGCAGCACATTTTCCCCTTAGTTCGAAAACAGGGCGCGGAGTTGCAACGTTACGCAGATATTCTGACAGCGCAACACAATCGGGGTCGCGAGATCACCGAGTATGTGCTTGCAGTAACGAATGGCGCGAAAATCGGCGCCACTCATGCTGAACCACTCGCCAAGGTGTTTGAATCGTTCGTGCTCATGTACCAGAACCACGCCGCACGCGAGGACACGATCGTTTTTCCAGCGTGGAAGAAAAACTTCTCGGACAAGCAGCTCGATGAAATCTCCGATCAGTTTGAAGATATCGAGCACAAAATGTTCGGAAAAGATGGGTTTGAGAACGCCGAGAAGAAGATCAGCGATATCGAAGGAGCGCTGGGGTTCGCTGATTTGTCGCAGTTCACACCGCCTCCGCCACCGAAAGTCTAACCATCAACCAATGGCTGCAGACGATGAACATCGCAAACGAACAACAAGCTGTCCTTTGACTGACTCGCCCGCAAAAGCTCCGGTCTCACTATCCGAACTGGCACTGGTTTTCCTCAAGCTGGGCACGATTGGGTTCGGCGGTCCCGCCGGGCACATCGCCCTGATGGAGGGCGAGTTTGTCCGCAAGCGCCGCTGGATCACGAAAGAAGATTTTCTTGATCGCCTGGCAGTAGCCAATCTGATTCCCGGGCCAAGCTCAACTGAAGTCGCCATTTTTATTGGCCGCTCGCAGCGGGGCTGGCCTGGCCTCATCGTCGCGGGCTGTTGTTTCATCATTCCGGCTGCGGTTCTGGTGTCGATGATCGCTGCCGCCTACGTTCGTTTTGGGGCACTCCCACGAGTGGAAGGGATACTTCGTGCCATCAAGCCCGCGGTCATTGCAATCATCATTCGAGCCCTGTGGAACCTGACGAAAACGGCGGTGAAGACGAAAGTCCTCGTGTTCATTGGTTTTGCATCTGCGGTTCTCAGCTTTGTGGGTGTGGCTCCGCTCCTGGTGCTGGTATTTGCAGGATCTAGTTCCGGGGTGACGCTGTGGCTACGCAAGGGTAGGCGCACTCCGCTCGTGCTTTGCGGAATTGGTTTATCGAAAACTCTGTTCCCTGCCGGTCCGGCTGCGGGGACAATTTCCGCAGCAGTGCCAATCAGCCTACTGCGGTTATTCCTCTCATTTCTGAAGATCGGCTCCGTAGTGTTCGGGAGCGGCTATGTTCTGCTGGCATTCCTCCGAGCCGAGTTTGTTGACCACCTGCACTGGTTGACGGAGAAACAGCTCATCGACTCCGTCGCCGTCGGTCAATTCACGCCGGGGCCGGTGTTCACCACCGCGACTTTTGTCGGCTACGTCTTAGGCGGCCTGCCCGGTGCGTTCTTCGCTACCCTTGGAATCTTCGTGCCGGGCTTTGTGTTCGTCGCCCTGAGCGGCCCCTTGATTCCCAAGATCCGGCGCTCACCAACCGCAGGAGCCGTGTTGGATGGCGTAGCCGTAGGCTCGCTGGCCCTGATCGCCGTTGTCGCGTGGCAACTGGGAAGGACCTCAATTACAGATTGGCTGACCGTTTCGATCCTGATCATCAGCATCATCGCGATATCCCGCTTCAAGCTGAATTCAGCTTGGTTGATCTTGGCTGCGGGAATCATCGGGTGGATCGCGAGAATGTACGACGTTCACCCCAGGCCATAATCGGCGGAAAGGGGGGGCCACTCGCCCCGAAATTGAGGTTAAACGACGTGCAGAAAGCAATCGCTGTGGTTAGTGGTATTGTTGTGCTCTGCCTTATCTTGTTCCCACCTTGGCAGCAGGCGGCGGAGAGAGAAACGGCCTATCGAAAGGATCTGGGTCGCGCTTTCCGTTTCCATCGTCCCCAGCCAGTGGCCGTTGATTGCTACTTCGCGGGGTGCAAGACAGGAGCGCCCTCGTATTTCCATGTGATGTTAGGGCGTGAGTTACTATTGGCTCAATCCCTGAAACGTCTTCCATGCCATCGCTCCCACCCCCGCGCGCTCTACGCACGCGCGGGAGTGTAGAGGATGTCTCGGGACAAGGTGTGAAGAGAGTCATGAGACTGAACACGTTTCAAAGGGTGGGCAAAAGCATCTTTCCCGAAACGGGAACCTTTTGCTAACCCCAACAACTGAAATCACTTCATGCATTTCCGCACGTACACTTCTATAAGCACAAATGTTCGACGGGGAATGGTTCTCCATTTTGCGCAGTTCGAATTCGGCCTCAAGGCTTCCGCAGCCTAACCCGCCGACACTGGCGGGCGCGTGTCCACGGTCTCGCCCTTTTCGACAAACCCTTGCATCCAACCCAGTACCCTCGTCCATCCTTGCGTGTGGCCGGCGGCTGCTTGAGGAGCCGTGGCAAATCCTTGATGACGAATCTTCACCAGCGTGCCCGTCCCGACCTTGTGCGATCCACGAGAATGCAGGCCATGAACTGGCTGGGGCTGCAGTTCCCAGCGCACAGTGCTTCTCAGAGTGCCCGCCCAACTCGGGAGCCAGGTATAGACCAGGAGACGTGGCGGGTCGACTTCCAGGTATTCGCCGGACACATTGTATTCTTCACCGCTTTCGCTCACGCCTTTGGTCAACCACTTGCCACCGGGGCGTACGTCGGCTTTCCATTCCATGGCGCGGTACATGCCTTTTTGACCCCACCATTGCAGCTGCTGCTCAGGATTGGTGATGGCCTCAAAGACCCGCTCAGGGGGCGCAGCGATAAAAATCTCAGCCAGAATCTGATCTTGGTCGGGAGTGATGGAAGCAGTCGCCATGGTAGAAGTCTCCTAAATTATTTTGAAAGTTGTTCTGCAAAAGCCTTGAGGCTGTTGAGCACGCCCGGCCAGCCGCTGATGTAATCTTCGCGAGCAAGGTTCTCTTTGGCCAGGCCGCTATGCCTGACCTTTACCTGTGTGCCGTTCTTACTAGGGCGCAATTCCCAGCGCACCACAGTCGCCTGCGCGGGATCGTCGTGCCAGTTGGCATGCCAGGTGTAAACGAGAAGTCGCGGAGGATCGAACTCCAGGATTTCTCCACCAGCGCGAAACTCGCTCACGCCATTCAGCGGCTTTGTAGAAGCATTGGTGGCGAATCTCCAGCGGCCGCCCTTGCGCGCGTCCAGTTCATAAAGCTTGATCGGACAAGAGGGATCGGTGAACCAGCGCATCATTTCCTCGGGATTGGCAATGGCCTGAAACACACGCTCAGGTGGTGCGGCAATGTGGATCTCCGCCACGACTGAATCTTGTATGGTGACCTCAGGCTTTGTCATCACAAAAGTTCCTTTCTGCGCGTAGGTTTCAGTCCACTCCCAAGCGTTGACGAAGTCGCATCAGCTCTTTCGGGTCAGGTCGAACATCTCCACAAACTCTTTCCCGTCCTGAATGAATCGCCACTGTTCGGTGTGATGATTGGTGTCCACGAAGTTGAAGACTACGCGATGCATATGCCCGGTATGTGGAGCCACCAGGTTGGTAGCGTCTAGGAAATCGAATATGACGCTCTTGCCGTCGGGAGAAAGGCTGGCTACCATGCGCGGCTGGTTGCCGGCAGCGCAATAGTGGGTCAGGAGCAGGCGATCGCCATCCATGTGGAACATGGAGATCATGTCTTCCTGCATGTTCATTTCAGTCGCCAGGATCTCGCTCATTAGCGCCGAGCCTCCGGCGGTCATGCGATAGGAGATCTGCACCGGCTGGCCTTGGACATTCTTGCCTTCCCAGGTGCCGGAGAGTGTCTTCAGCATGTCGAAAGATTTTTGTGAATTGGGTTCCGCCACGGCTGCCAGAGCGGTCAATAACATGGCGAAAGAGATTGCGGTGTGAAGTGTTTTCATCTTGAGTTCTCCTTGAAGTTATTTGTGTTTGATTCGGGGCCCAGTCTCCTTGCCGTACTCCGTTTCTACAAAGGCTTTTAAATTATTGAGATTGGCCTGCCAGAAGACGCGGTACTGCTCCAGCCAGTGGTCCACAGCTTTGAGTGGTTCGGGACTGAGTTGATAGACGCGGTGGCGGCCCTCCCGCCGTTCCTGGACGAGATGGGCGCGGCGCAGCAAGCGCAGGTGCTTGGAAATCGCAGGACGCGAAACGGGGAATGTCCGGGCAATTTGCCCTGCGGGCTGGCTTCCCTTCCGCAACAGGTCAAGGACGGCGCGGCGGGTGGGATCGGCCAGAGCGCTAAAAGCGACTTCTGTCGAATATGTAACCGAACGGTTCCGCATAATGCGTAACTATACGGTTACGCAAATGTGATGTCAAGAGATTTTTTCATCCATCCTCCTTTATATTGTTGGAGCTGTGCTCGGGGGTGCGCTGTCAGCAAGACGCGCCGCTTCAGCTTCTAACCCAAATTGAGCGCGCAAAGCACTTCGGAAAGATTGTGATCAGAGTTGAGCTGGCTCTGTTGACATCCTAGATAAACCTTACCATTAGTCATTTCGAGGGAATTCATTCCCGAGAAATCTGCTTTCCGCTTCACAGGAAAACAGCAGATTCTTTACAGCTAAAGCCGATCGGAATGACAAACTCTTAAACATATGGGAAGGATGTCAACAGAGCCAGTTGATCTCAAGGCCGGTTGCCGCGCACACCATTCCGGATCAGGTCGAGGAATGCTTGATGCACGCGAGTGTCTTCACTGAGTTCAGGGTGGAAGGTTGCGGCCATGACTCTTCCCTGCCGGACGGCGACGGGATCGCTGCCTTCGGTGGCGAGGATTTCCACGCCGGGGCCGACGCGGGAGATTTTTGGGGCGCGGATGAAGACCATTTCGATGCGCGAGTTGCCAAGCTTTTCGTGACAAGGCCCACCCAGAAGAAGCTGGCCTTGGCGGATGGAACTGTCAATCTGGCGTCCATAGGCGTTGCGGCGGATGCCGATGTCGAGCGCGCCTAAACCTGCCTGAGTTGGATTTTCTACTTCTTTTGCCAAAAGGATGGCCCCGGCGCAGGTGCCAAACGTAGGCTTGGCGTGGACAAACTGTTTGAGCTTTTCGAATCCGGCTTCGCCGAGGAGTTTGAGAAATGTGCCGGATTCGCCGCCGGGGATGACGAGGCCATCAATCTCGTCGAGCTGTTCGGGCTTTTTGACGAGCACAACGGTAGCGCCCAGCTCTTCGAGCCGGTGGCGGTGTGCGTCGAAATCACCTTGGAGGGCGAGAACACCGATTTTCATTGCAGTCGTTGGTCGTTCGTCGTGCGTCGTTGGCCAAGAGCACTCAGCAATCAGCCGTTCAAGATTGGATTGGCTCTTCGCGGTTGCGAACTGAATGCTTACTTGCAAAGCGCTAACTACTCTGATTTTACCGGACGCGGTCTCCGACTTCGGCAACTTGTGTCAATAAATAGACGGAGAGCAGCAAATTCTTGATCGAATGCCGCGTTGTTCTCAGGCCTGCAATACGAACGAGATTCGCAATTTTCTCTCCCCCTGCGAATCTGAAATCAAAGGGAGCGGCGCCATGCTTATCCGAAAAACGACCGTCTCTTCTATCAGAATCCTAGGGGTGGTCCTGTTGCTTGCCACGATGGGGTGGGCGCAACAACAGATGTCCAAGTTCGATCGCGACCGTGCGGAAGAAATGTTACAGATGGTTGCGAGCGACGTCCGGACGAACTACTACGATCCTAAGTTCCATGGACTGGACTGGGACGACACAGTTGCCGAGTCGAAACAGAAAATCGAGCGCGAGACTTCCATGAATATGTCGTTGTCGCACATCGCGGCTGCACTGGATAAGCTCAACGACTCACATACGTTCTTCATGTCGCCGCAACACGCCTACCACCATGATTACGGATGGCAGTACCAGATGATCGGGGATCGCTGCTTCATTACGCAAGTCCGCCCAAACAGCGATGCGGAAAGCAAGGGAGTGAAACCGGGCGATGAAATTTTGGGTCTAAACGGCTTTGCGCCGAGGCGCGACATCCTTTGGAAGATGCAATACGTGTTTTCCATCCTGCGACCTCAGCCTGCTCTGCGATTAGATCTGCAGGACCCGGCCGGCCAGCAGCGCAAAGTGGAGGTGGCGGCGAAAATCCGCGAAATGAAGCGCGTTACTGATCTCACCCATGGTAGCGACATTTGGGATCTGGTGCGTGAGGGGGAAAGCCAGGAGCACATGATGCGGGCACGCACAGCGGAATACGGAGATCAATTGCTGGTCCTGAAGGTGCCTGAGTTCGCCTTCACTCCGAGCGAGGTGGAAACCATGATCAACAAGGCCCGAAAACATCAGGCCCTTATTGCAGATTTGCGCGGCAATCCTGGCGGGTCCGTGGAGACTCTCAAGTACCTGGTGGGTGGGATGTTCGAGAATGAGGTGAAAATCGCCGACCGAACGGGACGCAAAGAGCGCAAGCCCGAAGTTTCCAAACCCTTGCATAACCCATTCACCGGCAAACTGGTGGTGCTCGTAGATTCGAGGTCGGCATCCGCGGCGGAGCTGTTTGCCCGCATTGTGCAACTCGAAAAACGAGGGACCGTCATTGGAGACCGCACCTCAGGCAGCGTGATGGAAGCGAAGCACTATAGTGAAAAAGTCGGGCTGGACACGGTCATCTTTTTCGGAGTTTCAGTCACGGAATCGGATCTCATCATGACTGATGGCCAGAGTTTGGAGCACAAGGGCGTGACGCCGGACGAAATCATGCTGCCAACGGCCAAGGATCTGGCTGCCGGCCGCGATCCGGTGATGGCCCACGCGGCGGAGCTGCTGGGCCTGAAGCTCAGTCCGGAGGACGCGGGAAAACTATTCCCCTACGAGTGGGCGGCGGAGTAGAGCGAGGGCAAAACAAGACCGGAGGCATTTTGCCGTGCCCACTTTGTACTTGAGTGCTCCCAACAACAAAAGCCAACAAGGCAGCGCTTTCTACAAGGATTTTTATACTATTCTCTCCACCGGAATTGGCCCTGACTGCGCTATTTACTCAAGCTTGATCGGACAAATCAATCCTGGAATTAAGGTGGTTGTATTCGACCGAGATCGGCAGCTGCAGGCAGAGGGGCTGGTCAGTCACTTAGTCCCTAAGCCTTGCAACGTTGTTCCGCGGTATGACGTATACATTCGTAATTTAGCCACTGTTCATTACACCAATCCTCCGCGCGTCAACAGGTGCGATGTGCAGGTTTTGTAAATTCTGCAGCCAACGTTCAAGCTGCAGTGGACGGGGCGCAAGCGCGAGCGGGCTGGAATCTTTCTTATTGTGAGAGTGCAGCCACCGGCAGAAAATCCCCGCCCAAGCGAAGCTTGAGCGGGGCCCCTCGAGAGTAGAGATGCGCGCGGCAGGCTGGGCCACCCGCCCATGTCGCACGCCAATAACCGTAATCATCAGTGCATCAACAGCTGAAAGTAACAATATACGAGTTCGAAGAATGCAATTCCGTCGAATAGAAGTCGATTCGTTCCACTACCAAACAAACTGCAAAGAAGGCCAAATATGGCGCCAATTTGCGCAATTGCTACAGCGTGACCATAACCACCATCAAAGCAGTGAAAGCCTCCAAGTGCGCAGGTGCGGGACCACAAAGCAACGGCAACTATGACAGAACAGCTAACCAGAACATACCCGAGTCGAGACAGGTTGCTCCGCCTAGCTTCACGTCACTCACAACAAACCCTTCGTACTCGGCAGCATCGCCTCCATCGCCATCACAGAATATCCGGTAAGCATCCTGTGCTTCTGGCCCCTGTGGTCAAGAATTTCCGGCTACCAGCCCCTCGTTTGCAGCAGGTGGGCTTCATCCAAGGCGGCGATGGCGAGGCCCTTCATCGCTCCTGCCAAATCTTGGCTGACTTCAAGTAACACTTTAGGATCGTTGAAGTGGGTGGTGGCCTTGACGATGGCGCGCGCACGCTTCGCGGCTTCGGCGGGTTCGGCGAAGGTGGTGGAGTCTTTCATGAAGATACCCGAGCCGACGAATACGGCTTCCGCACCCAGCTGCATCACGAGGGCTGCGTCGGCGGGAGTGGCGATGCCTCCGGCGGAGAAATTCGGGACGGGCAGCTTCCCTGCCTTGGCGACGATCTTCACCAGCTCGTATGGGGCCTGGTGTTCTTTGGCTTTGGCGTAGAGTTCTTCTTCGCCGAGGACGGTGAGGATTTTCATCTCCTGCACGATCTGGCGGATGTGCTTCACGGCATGGACCACGTCGCCGGTTCCGGCTTCGCCTTTGGTGCGGATCATGGCTGCGCCTTCTGCGATGCGGCGTAGAGCTTCGCCCAGGTTGCGAGCGCCGCAAACGAACGGGACCTTGTAGGCATGCTTGTCCACGTGGTGGGCTTCGTCGGCGGGCGTGAGCACTTCGGATTCGTCAATGTAGTCGACGCCAAGTTCCTGCAGGATTTGGGCTTCGGCAAAATGGCCAATTCGGCACTTGGCCATGACTGGAATCGACACGACGGCCATGATCTCGCGAATTTTTTTCGGCGAGGCCATGCGGGCCACGCCGCCTTCCGCACGGATTTGGGCAGGCACGCGCTCGAGTGCCATGACAGCAACCGCCCCGGCCTTCTCGGCGATTTCAGCCTGCTCGGCGTTGGTGACGTCCATGATGACGCCGCCCTTGAGCATTTCCGCGAGACCGGTCTTGAGGCGAAGACTCGTCGAACTTCCGTTGTTCTGCGACATGGTAGGTACTCTTTTCTGGATCGTTAAGAATAGGCGCTTGAGGGCACCTCGAACTTAACTTCTATTTTACAACGTGGTGGAGGTTTTCGTTCATTACGGAGATAAACTCTCGGCGTTGTCATTCCGAGAAGCGCAGCGACCAGGAATCTGCTGTTTGGCTGCGCTCAGGGAAAAGCAGATTTCTCGTTGGGCTCGAAATAACAATGGGCAGGGCTTGCCGGAAGCCCGAGCCGAGCGTTGCTCGGTTGGACAGCCGAGGGCGGCTGTCCCTACGTAAGCATCGCAAGTACTTCCCTACTTCTTCACATACTTCGCGAACATTTTCTCCGGATCAATGGCGATGAATGTCCCGTGGCTGCGGGCTAGAACCTCGTTCTTCTCATTGAGAATCTCGGCCATGTTGGTATGCTGCCGCCCTTCCACTCGGACCTCGCGCGATTCCACGCGCAATGGTTGGTTCAACGGGACAGGGCGGATGTAGTCCACAGTGATTTGCGAAGTCAGGGCGACCACGTCGCGTAGTTTGTTTACTTTGCCCATGGCATCATCGAGGATGGTGGCGATAATGCCGCCGTGGCAGTGGCCGGGAGGGCCGGTGTAACGCTTGCCCAGGCGGAATCGGCAGACAAACTGTTGGCTCTCTTCGTCATAGACAAACTTCAGTCGCATGCCCTGGGGATTGTCCTTGCCGCAGGCGAAACAATAATTCTTGCGCAGGCGGTCGTAGCGGGTATGGTGGCCGCGGGCGGAGGTCGTCTTCGCCATTCCGTGTTCCTCCGCTAAACGTTATCATTAACGGATTCGGGTTTGTGGTAAACGTAGTTGGCAGGCCGTACAAGTCATGAACCGGGACCATCGGTATAGGAGCCATGCTCGTGAGAGTAAAGAACGTGTTTTCGTGCTGGAAAGCGGTGCTGGTGCTGCTGGTTTTGTGCGGTTCACTTACCTTGTTGTCAGCCGAGACCAACTCGAAAACCGCCGCTGGAGAGGCTGTTTACAAGTCCCACTGCGTGGTTTGCCACGGTGCTGATGGCATGGGAAAGACCACGCTCGGCACGCAGCTCAAGGCATTCGACCTGCACTCGAAGGATGTTCAGAAGCTGACGGACGCCCAACTCAAGCAAGTGATTTCCGAGGGCAAGAACAATATGCCTCCGTTCAGTGACCAACTGACCGGGGCCGAGATCGATGATCTCCTAAAATACGTGCGCACGTTTGGGAAAGCGACGAAGTAGATCGACAGAGTGGCTGGAACAAAGGCATCGTGGTGTTGTCGCCGACAGTAGCGGTGAAGAACCCGGCCACCGGCCGGGATGGCGGAGGCTTGGATCCTCCCCATCACGGCGGTGGAGACGACGGCCGCAGCGGAGAGGGCTCTCCGGATTATGGGCAGCGGTTGCGGCGCGCGCGCACTGGGCTGGCGCTGGTGATCGTGCCTATTTTAGCGATGTTCGTCACCTTGACTGTGGTCTACATCGTGCGCCAAGGCACGTCCACTCTCGACGAACATTCCGGCGCTTACGCTCGACACTGGATGCTGGTGAATCTTCCGGTTCGTCTACTGCTGCTGAACACATTTGTGCTCTTGCTCAGCAGCCTCACCATAGAGATGACGCGGCGGCAATTGAGGCAGGAAGTGGCCCTGGCGCCGGTCCGATCGATTCCTGGTGTCTCTCTTGGCAAGGA